>Ga0114958_10000548_pt1 | contig 31947 bp, 36 predicted proteins | sample C_130208_EF_Meta_FD_89577 | JGI IMG/M metagenome (GOLD analysis project Ga0114958, IMG submission 89577) | Freshwater microbial communities from Lake Croche, Canada to study carbon cycling - C_130208_EF_MetaG | ecosystem: Environmental > Aquatic > Freshwater > Lake | place: Lake Croche, Canada... | reverse complement strand
AACATAACCAGCCACAGCTGATACAACTGCATAAATGATAACAGTAGAAAGTCCAGGTAATGTAATGGCTAATAAAAGTGGCTTTGCCGTTATGGCTTTACCAACGCCACCAACAACTCCCGAAGCGGTAGTGAATAATGCGTTATGTGTAGGTTGCTCCATCAAGTTGTGTGTTCTTTAGGAGACAAACTTCAGGATAATTTATTTGTTGAAAGGGCGTGTGAGGGCGTGTGTAGCTCTAAAGCGGTGTGTGTAGATATATACGGGTATTTTTTATTATATTTGAAAACAATCAGCGAATAATTGTTTTAACAATTTGGGTTTTGTAATAATTACTATTTTCATGATTAATAAGTATACTATAAATAAATTTATTTCGTTATATAAATAGCATTGAAAAAAGCAGTCTACATATTTCTTTTTGCATTTTATACCTTTGGAACACTTTGTTTGCCATTAGGTGATTTTTCGTTGTTGGGTGAAATCCCTCAAATGTATAGTCACTGTAAGGCAACTGAAGACAAGGACATGACTCCAATAGATTTCATTACTGACCATCTATTAAATATTGACGGTATTTTTGACCAACATGAAAATGGTGACGAACAAAAACCTCATATACCCCTTCAAAGTCATCATCAAATACTAACAACCATTTCAATTATAAATCCTTTTGATTTTTCAATTAATAAATTTTATCCCATAGAAGAAAAACCTTCAATTCATTGGGAGGAATCACCCTTGTCAAATTACATCACTAAAATTTTCCGACCTCCAATCATTTAATTTATTTTAGTTTTTTTTACAGGTTACTTAAAATCTGTTAGTCATAAAATTTTAAAAAATAAAAATAAATACAATGAAAAAAATAATTTTCGCTGCAATGGCTCTTTTATGTGCCTATGCGACAAGTTTTGCTCAAAGCAAAACACCAACGGCTGCTACCACAGCGTTTAATCAAAAATTTCCAAATGCTACAAAAGTAAAATGGGACAAAGAAAGCTCTAATAATTATGAGGCAGAATTTGAATGGAAAGGTGTAAAATATTCAGCCAACTTTAGTGAAAAAGGCGAATGGTTAGAAACTGAAAGTCCTTTTTCTTTTAATCAGCTTCCTGAAAAAGTGCAGACAGCGTTTACTAGTACTCACAAAGGTAAAACGCCAAAAGCAGTTTCTAAAATTGAAACTTCAAATCAAGGGACAATTTATGAATTAGAGATTTCGAAAAGTATGAAAACAGTTGAATTGTTTTATAAGCAAGACGGAACTGAAGCTAAAGAATAAAAATCTAAACGGCAAAACGCAAATTGTGTTTTGCCGTTTTTAATTAAGATAATTATCACGTATAAATTGATTTACCTTTTAAACTATGAATAAACTACCAGCAATCACCCTTTCATTTTGGATAATGAAAATTTGTGCAACAACACTTGGTGAAACAGCAGGCGACTTACTTTCAATGACTATGAATATTGGTTATGCAATAAGTTCTGCTATACTTTTAATTTTTTTTTCTACTACACTAATTGTTCAACTTTCAACAAAGAAATTTCATCCAATTATTTATTGGGCAGTTATACTCGCTACAAGTACAGCAGGAACAACAATGTCGGATTATATGGATAGAACTTTAGGTTTGGGTTATGCAAACGGTTCATTGATTTTGGTTTCACTTTTAATAGCGATACTTACCATTTGGAAATTAACTGAAAAATCTTTGTCTGTAACAAACATTAAGTCACTTCGTGGCGAAATCTTTTATTGGGCAGCGATTCTATTTTCCAACACTTTAGGAACTGCATTAGGTGATTTTCTTGCAGATAATTCAGGACTTGGTTTTGCAGGTGGAGCAATTCTAATTGGGACTTTATTGGCAATCATTGTTTTGCTATTCTATTTCACAAAAGTGTCTCATGTAATTTTATTTTGGTTAGCATTTGTACTTACACGTCCATTTGGAGCAACCTTTGGCGACTTACTAACAAAAACACATGAAAAAGGCGGTTTAAATTTTGGAACAATAGGATCATCAATAATTTTATTTTCTATCCTTACTTTATTGGTACTAGCGTCAATTATTAAAAAAAATAAAGAAATTAACACAACAACACATTTATGAAAATAATTCTAAGGCTCACCAAACTCATCTATAATAACTCTCACATGAGCTGGTGTAAATAATCTAATACCTGACTTATACCCAAGTTTTTCAAGTCTTGGTAAAGCAGTTTCGCTTTCGTTTATCCATCTATGCAACTGTGCACTGGCACTTTTTTTAGTTACATGCGGACAATATAATTGTGCGAGCTCACCATATCCGTAAGCTCGCACTTTAAAAGTTTCTTCATTCATTTTGGTGTCGTTTAAATTACACCCCCCGTTTTGAATAAATTAAATTGTTGCTGCTGCCTTTGGAAACGAAAGTCGTGTACCCATTTTAAGAGCTAAGTCCGTCATGTCATTCCCAATTTTAGTATCTACAATCCTGGCATAATGCTGCGTTGATTTTATATCCTTGTGTCCAAGCATCCTGGAAACAGATTCAATAGGAACGCCATTCATCATGGTAACGGTAGTAGCAAACGTATGCCTGGCTACGTGAAAGGTCAATGATTTTTCAAGCCCTATGAGCGTTTGAATTTCTTTCAGGTAGGCATTTAATTTTTGATTGCTAATTACTGGTAGTACTTTTTCCTCGGCTTTCAATATACTCAAGTCGGTATATTTCTCAATGATGAAGGTTGGTACATTCAACAATGGAATTTGCGCCTTAACCTTTGTCTTTTGTCTTCGGGTACGAATCCATAACACGCCTTTAGGGTCACATTCGATTTCTGAGGCCTTTAGTTTGAATAAATCCGCATAAGCAAGCCCACTAAAACAAGAGAAAACGAAAAGGTCTCTAACGAGCTCTAATCGAGGAATCATGATTTCTAAATCCATGATGTTCTGCAATTCCTTTTCAGTAAGATAAGGACGGTCAACTTCACGAAGCGTTAATTTAAAATCTGCAAACGGATTAATTTTAAGCCATCCGTTTTTAAACCCAATCATTACAATTCGTTTGAAGTTTTGTAAATACTTGATAGTGGTGTTGTAATTGCACAACTTTTTTGTGCGGAGAAACACTTCAAACTTTACAACCATTTGTCGATTGATTAATTTAATCGGCACATCATGCACTCGGTATTCTTCCATAAGGAATTGCTTCATCCATTTCAAAGCCGTGCAATACTTTTGATAGTTTGCATAAGAGGTTTCTTTTCCGATGAGTAATTTTAGGTCATGGGTGTGGTCTTCCCACACGGTACAAAGTGTTTTTGACTTGCTAGTGTTCACACACAAAATAGCATCGCGTAAAAGTTCAGGCGTTGCCTGGTCATAGAGGGCGTTAAGGTCTGCGTACTTGTTATACGCATTTGCTTTGAACGCTTCCATGTAACGATTGACTTCTAAAGCTTCTGATGATTTCCCTTTGCACATTCCAAGTTTGCCATCCCAAACATCGGGATGTACGTTTCTTTTTGTGAACATCGCAAGTGATTGACCGTTGATGGTAATGCGCATGTTAATGGGGCATTCTCCGTTTTTTGTAGGACGAGACCTGTTGATGTAAAACATCAATCTGAAAGTTGTTTTTGACGACATAATAATTTTATCAAATGGCCCCCCATTTCGAGTACAAATTTGATGACAAAATCTCGAGTTGCAAAACGTCAAAACGAGACAGGACGAGACATTGAGCGACATACTGTGACGTATTTGGTGTTTTTTAAGAGGACGTCACAAGTTGCAAAATAAATGTGTCGTTTTATGGCGTTTTAAGTCGTTTTCAGAGCCATATTTTTCCATAAAAAAACCCAGATTATCATTGATAATCAGGGTTTTAGCTTATTTCTTGTTAGAAATGATGCGGAGAAAGAGGGACTACAACTTTCCAAATTCCAAAAAATAAAAAAATCCTATTTATATACAAAGTATCAATAAAATCAATACTTTACAAAGGTTTTGTTTTTGTAAAAATCTTCACAGATAGGATAAAATAGGATAATATTTAGCAAATGTGGGCTAAATGTGGACTAGATTTTGTATCTTTATGGAACATAAAAAGGCAAAAATATGGCTTCAATCAATCTACTTTTACAAAGCAAAAAAAGTCCAGCGGTAATATACATTCGATTACGTGATGGAAGAACTCTCGACATCAAAGCAAAAACAAATTATCATATTGATCCTGCAAACTGGGATGAAGTTGAGCAACGACCTTTAAAGAAGCTTTTAAAGATGATTGACTTCGCAAACCTAGATACGGATTTAGCAACATTAAAGAACGACCTTCTAAAAGAGTATAACAACAGTAAAGGCGTTAAGGTTGTAGATACGTTATGGCTAAAAGAATTTGTAAATCCACCACAAGTAGCTGAGAAGCATCCAGATAAATTAGTGGATTATATTGATACGTTTATTGAATTCAAAAGAAGCGATGTAAAAAGCAGCACTATAACAAAATGCAATGTTATTAAACACCTGGTGCAGCGTTACCAAAAACACACGAAATCAATTTTATATATACGTGATATAGATGCAAAATTCAAAATGGATTTTGAAAAATATTGCATTAGTGTTGGTTATGCTCCAAACACCACAGCAAGAAACATCCGTTTCATTAAAACATTTTGCAAACACGCAAAAGCAAACGGAGTAGAAACACATCATCAACTCGATAGCATTAAAGCCAAATACCACAAAGTCGAAAATATCTATTTGACATTAGAAGAAATTGAAAGCATTGAAAAGATAGAAAGTAAAGATTTAACGGAAGGTTTAGAAAATGCTCGTGATTGGTTATTGATAAGCTGTTATTGCGGTCAGAGGGTTTCTGACTTCCTTCAGTTTGATAAATCTATGATTAGATATGAGAAAGACAAAAAAGGAGTTTTAAAGCCATTAATTGAATTTACACAGGTAAAAACTGATAAGATTATGACAATTCCATTACACAAAAAAATAATGGAAATACTCAAAAAGTATAATGGAGATTTTCCACGAAAGATTTCAGACCAAAAGTATAATGAGCATATCAAGAAAGTATGCAAAGCAGCCAAAATAGAAGAACCAACACACGGTGTAAAATTCGACCACGATATAAAAAAGAAAGTAGAAAAAGACTATGAAAAATGCGAATTAGTATCAAGCCATATCGGGCGTAGAAGCTTCGCAAGCAACAATTACGGTATCATACCAACTTCGTTTTTAATGTACATAACTGGACATACAACAGAAGCAATGTTTTTAACCTATATCGGTAAAAGCAACAAAGATATTGCAATGGAGTTAACGAGTTATTTTTGATTTATTTTTAGTTAATTTTGTAAAATGTATAAGGAGAAATATTTAGCCGCTTTTATTGAAAGATTAAATACATATCAAATAATATATACAAATCCTTTTTTGGATTTATATGTAAATGATTGGTTTACAGAAATTGGGGAAATGCTTAATGAGGAAATAACTCATAATATTTCTTTAATCCCTACCACAGATGATATTCAATATTTAGAAACTGTAAAAAATAAGATTACGAAAAATATTATTTATAAAGGATATTCATTCAATTTAGATAAATGGATTGCTAAATATGACTTATCTAAATATGAATTTCCCTTCCTTGAGAATAAAGAAGTTGAACAAAATTTGGCAACATCAATTAGTCAAGATATACTAGATTATGTTAATAAAAAGATTGCTACTAATATGCAAATTGATTTCTATTGTTATAGCGCAATAATCGAAGTGCAAAAAATGATTTATTTCATTGATAATTTATTATCCGAAAATAATGACTTTATTGACAAACCAATATTATCAAAATCTGTAAAACCAAATTTAAAAACTAAAAAAATATCCGAAAAATGGTATGCTTTACAATATTTATTGGAATTACAGGCAAATAATTTAAAACCCCCTACTAATAATGAAGGTGGTTTTATAAAATCAGAGATAGAGCATATAGGCAAACTACGAATTAGTAATTCAACAGGTCAGAACTTTTACAAAAAGGTTCGTTTATATATTGATTCAATAGATAATGCCAAATCAATTGAGAAGTCATTTGGTAAAGATTGGAAGGAAACTATACTTTTACTTTCAAACAATGATAAAATCATTTCAGACTTCATAGAAAAAAACTACTAAATATCTCAGGTATGTCAAGGTACATACCTATAAAAGACCTCTCATTATACCTCCCAATCTTTGCAGCTCACTTTTAAATACAAAGAGATGCAAACAAACGCTATTTTATTACAAGAGCTTTCAATTGAACAGCTACAACTGTTAATTGGCTCATCCGTGAAAGACGGTATTCAACAATTTCAGAAAGAAATTAAATCCACAGAAAATTCTGAAGAGCTTTTATCAAGGGAGCAAGCGTGCAAATTCTTGCACATAGACAGCTCAACCCTGTGGGCCTGGACCAACGCAGGTAAACTCAAAGCTTTTGGGATTGGCAGTCGTCGTTATTATAAGAAGAGTCTTATTATGGAATCACTAACGTTACTTAAAAAGAAATAAAAAATGAAAACCTACGATTTTGACCAAGAACAAATTCTTAAACGTATAGAGAAGCAAGTAACTACAATAACGGCCAAACTGAAATTGAATAATTTTGATAATCCTGATTTAACATTTTTTGATAATTCTGAATTTCAAAGAGTTATGAATATTAGTCCTAGATTATGTCAAAAGTGGCGCGATGAAAACATCATTAACTATTCAATGATTGGGGGTAAAATATACTTTACCTTGACAGATATTATAGATTTATTAAATAAAAACAAAAAAAACAAACCAAAATATTATGATAGAATCAACATATAACATCCCTAGCAAATACGATTACCTGTTACCACATAAATATTTGTTTGGCGGTTTTGGGGATGATGAAGAATCAAGAACTGATTATCAAAAAATTCTAGATAAAATCCAACAAATTGAAAATATTGAAAAAGAAGAAAAAACCATCTACAACGCAGTTGAATTAATGCAAATGGGAGATATTGAACAACATTATTTAATGGAGCCTATATTCCCTCAAAAGGGTTCAGCTGTACTTGCAGGGAAACCAGATACTGGCAAGAGCCAGTTCGCAAGGCAGCTTTGTATTCAAGTTGCAATGGGAAAAACTGATTTTATAGGTTTCAAAATCAACCCTGTTTACAATAAGGCAATCTATGTGGCTACAGAAGATAATATTGAAAATACAAGATTTTTATTGAGTAAACAAATGACGGGACTTGGTGAAGAAGCAAAAGAAAACCTGCGGTTTATGTTTGCCGATACAATGGAGCAAGATGATATTTTAATTCAACTAGACAAAGCTTTAACAGCTGAACCTGCTGATTTGGTTGTAGTAGATTCATTTGGCGACATATTCAAAGGTGGCGATACTAACAACAATATGGCGATGCGAAACACAGTAAAAACCTTTGACAAAATTGCCAAAAATCATAACTGCCTAATATTATTTGTACATCACGTTAATAAAGGAGCTTATCGGATAGCACCAGCTCAGGAACACATTCAAGGTGGCGCAGGTCTTTTACAAAAGGTGCGACTGGCAATTCAGCTTTCAGAAGGAGATGGGAATATCCGTTATTTTTCTGTAGTCAAAGGGAATTATTGTCCTAAAGAGTTCAAACAGAATTCTTTAATCCTCAATTTTTCTGAGGAAACATTTTTATTTTCTAATACAGGTAAAACAAAACCCACTAATGAAATAGGAATGCAGGTAAATAACGTTAACAAGGAAGAAAGATACAGTGAACTTGAAGAAGCGGCAACAACAATATTTAGTGATAAATTGATTTCTTATGGCGATTTTGTAAAACAGTTTTGTCAAATCACAGGCAAAAGTGTGCCAACGGCAAAACGAGCCATTGCAAATCTCTTAAAATTGGCAATCATTGAAAAATGTGATGGCAACTATAAACTGATTCCTAAAAAAGGCATAATCGCTGAAAATGAATTTGACTTTGATGAGGAAGATTAATTATGGTATCAGTATCAATGGTCTGAATAACCTAGGGTTTTGATACAGCGAACTTTGATACCAATTTACAATTCAACCAGTAACTAACTAATAATCTAATACAAATATGAAAATAGAAATAGAAGACAATATTGTAGATATATACAATAGTAACAGTGAAGAGCCAATTTATAGTTTTCCTAAAGATACTTTAGCAGATGTAATTTATTCAGACGGCTATTATATTTCGGAATGGATAAATCAATTGATTGGCAGAACTTGGATTGATGAAACTATTTTATATAAACTTGCAAAATTAATCCAGCAGGAGTTTCCAAACAATAATATCAATTGGGATGTAACTTATAAAATGATTGACAATTCAAATTAAACGGTTCAACTTAAATTTAGTATCAGGTATCATCGTATCAATTTTCCCTAGTGTTTTGATGCCTTGATACCTGATGTTATTTAAAAAATAAAATAATTTATGAAATGGGAACAGATTGCCTTGTGTTAAAGACAGCATACTTTTGATAAATAATTTAAAAAACGTAAGTTTACATCTTCAAAAATAAAATACAATGAAAGACTGGAATTTAGAAGATAATGTAAATGACTGGGTAAAGGCACAGTTTTCAAGAATTAAACAAACTAAATATACTATAGAATCAGCAATGTCTGTTTATCTGAAAAATGCCATTCAACAAGGCGTACTTTTAAAACGTCTTGAACTTGAAGAAGCAGGAGAAACTGAAAAAGGTAAATCATGGAAACCTGATTTTCATCTAGAAATCTTTGGTGATGGTAAAATACCTGTCTTAATTGAAAACAAATTAGGCATTACCAAATTATCGGCAACTACTGGCGATAAAATCAAAAACGATATAAAATCCGTTAAAAATTTTGCTGTAAACGGAGCGATTCATTACGCACAATGTGCCATAATGAGTAAAAAATATACTGAAGCAATTGCAATTGGAATATCAGGTAACAATACTGGCAACGTAACTATCAAAGTCTATTATGTTTTTGGAGCAACCGATGAAACATATAAATTAGTAGAAAGTTATACAACGTTAGATTTCTTAGAATCTAAAAAATCATTTGAAGAGTTTTATAAAGCAGCAACGCTTACAGAAGACGAGAAACATAAAATCTTAATCGATTCGCAAGCAAAGCTACAAGAGTATGCAAAAAAGCTTAACAAACTAATGCATAATCACGCCATCACTGCTCCGCAGCGTGTGTTATATGTTTCAGGTATGCTTTTGGCAATGCAAGATCTTGCAGACATTAAAAAAGGGTTAGTGCCAGACGACTTAAAAGGTATTAATCTCGACAATCAAAGAGATGGCGACACTATAGTCAACCAAATAGAAAATTACCTCACATTAAAACAGATACCTCAAGATAAAAAAAATCTAATGATGGCATCTTTTCGGGAAATAAACAAAGATACCGACCGTGACAAAAAAATAGAATTAGATACTATCATTGGTAAATTATTACCTGATACGGCAAGTGTCAACAAACAAATTTTTACCTATATCTACGAAAACATATTTTTATCTATCGATTCAATGAGTGGTCATTTGGATATTATGGGAGAAATGTATTCCGAGTTCTTAAAATATGCTCTTGGAGATGGAAAAGAAATTGGTATCGTGCTGACACCACCGTACGTTACCAAAATGATGACACAAATTTTAGAGGAAGACGAAAACTCTAAAGTGATGGATTTAGCAACAGGTTCAGCGGGTTTTCTAATTTCATCAATGGAACTTATGATAGGATATGCCGAACAGAAATATGGCAAAAGAACCAGAAAAGCATTAGATAAAATTGAACATATAAAAAAACACCAACTACTTGGTGTTGAGTTAGACGCCCAAATGTTTACACTAGCATCAACTAACATGATTTTGCGCGGTGATGGTTCAAGTAATATCCGAAAAGGTTCGTCTTTTAAAGAACCTGCTGAACTTTACAAAGCATTTAACGCAGATAAATTATTACTTAACCCGCCTTTTAGCTTCAAAGAAAACGGCATGCCGTTTATTCTGTTTGGTCTTGCAAACATGCAAATTGGCGGCAAAGCCGCAATTATCATTCAAGATTCAGCAGGAAGTGGTCGCGGTATTGACAGTTGCAAAGCTATTCTAAATCAAAATCAGTTATTGGCAAGTATCAAAATGCCAATTGACTTATTTCAACCAATGGCAGGAGTTCAAACCTCTATTTATGTTGTCGAGCATACTGGTAAATTACACGATTACAAAAAACAAGTAAAGTTTATTGACTTCAGAAACGATGGTTACAAACGTACCAAACGAGGAATTATAGAAATAGATAATCCTGTACAACGCTATAACGACATCATCGAAATATATAAAAATGGAACAACAGCAAATGTTTCTGATACTTTATGGAATATGAAACAAACCGTTGTAATGAGTGTTATCACTAATAAAGGAAACGATTGGAATTATGAACTTTATCAAAAAAATGACGCTAAACCAACGCTACAAGATTTCAAAAAAACAGTAGGCGATTATTTAGCTTGGGAAGTTTCAAACATACTTAAACAACAAAACGAAAACGAAAGCTTGGGAAAGTAGATACCCTACTCAACGAACGTTTAGAAAAAGTTGAGTGGGGTGAGTTTAGAATTGAAGATGTTTTACAATGGCAACCACAAAAGGAAATTGACCCTCTAAAACTTAAAGAGTTAAAAGATGAAACAGAACCATTTTACCCGTTTTACGGCCAAGCAACTATAAATAATGGCATAATTTCATACAATCAACTTACAAATACAGTACTGAATAATATAGAAGGGAAACCAACAATTCTAATACATTCAAACAATCAAAATATTGTTTATTTAGAACAGCCTTTTTATTTAAAAGATGGTCACGGAGCAACTAGCGTTTTGCAATCCGAAAAACTAAGCAAAACAAATCAAATGTTTTTTATTGCTGCTATTGATAGAGTTATTAAAACAAAATATTCATACAATAATAAAGCAACAAAAATAGAATTGAAAAATTCAATTATAAACTTGCCAACAAAGAACGGAGAATTAGATTTTGAATTTATGGAAAGCTTTATAGCTGAGCTGGAAGCTCAGCGTATAGCTGAGCTGGAAGCTTTTTTATTAGCTTCTGGACTAAAAGACTACACTCTAACGAATGAAGAAAAAGAAGTTATAGAAAATTTTGATAATCTAGAATGGAAATCCTATAATCTTAAAGACTTGTTCGGTAAATCAACAAGAGGACAACGTTTAAAAAGTACAGACAGAATTCCAGGAGCTCTACCATTTGTAACTGCGGGAGAATTTAATGACGGGATTTCAGCACTTATAGGAAATGACGTTAATATTTTTTCAGAGAACACCACAACTATTGATATGTTTGGTTCTGCAAAATACCGTAATTACAAATATGGTGGCGATGACCACGTTGCAATTGTCCATACAGAAAACTTACCAAAACTAGCGTCTATCTTTGTTACATCAGCTATTCACAAAACTTCATATACAGGTAAGTTTAGCTATTCTAACAATTTTTACGCAAAAGATGCGGATGAATTAAACATTTCTCTACCATCAATAAACAATCAACCAAATTATGAACTAATGGAAACCTTTATTTCGGCTATTCAAAAATTGGTAATAAAAGATGTTGTTTTGTATGCCGATAAAAAAATTGAAGCAACAAAAAGTGTCGTAGATATATAATAAGTTATAAATAGGAGAAATCATAAATCCACTCTATACTTTATTTCAGTAGTTGGAAGCAATTTAAAAAAAATAATTATGAAAAATATCACTTTAACTTGTCTACTAATATTAAATTTTGTTGCTTTTGGGCAATCAAATTTTAATATTGGTTTTAAAGAAGGTTTTAAAAACGGATATTGTTATTCAAACAATCAATCTGGTTATTATTGTAACCCACCTTTACCGCCTTTGCCACCTTTACCTCAAATTAGTGAAAGAAGTAATAGTTATCAAGACGGTTATAATAGAGGTTTTTTGTATGGACAAGATCGTAGAAGAACAGATGATAATAATTCATCAAACACGAATGTTAATCCTAATAATCCTCCAAAATTTAATCCATATGTATCACAAAGTCCGATATCAAACTTATCGCCACAAGAACGAAATGCTTACTTTGCTGCAAAGGCTAGACAACAACAAGAAGCCGCGGATGCTCTAGGAGCATTATTGGAAAATATTTTTACTGAAACTCCAGAGGGTAGAGCTAGAAGGGCTGAATTGAAAGCTAAACGACAAGAAGATCAATATAGAAGAGAAGAACTTAATAGAATTAGAAAAGAGGAAAGAAAACAAGCGAGAATTATAGTTTATGGTTCTGAAAATTATTTTAAATTAAAGAAAAGTAAAAAAATATGGTTAGGTTCAGCTATAGGTTTTGGTGCTGTTGGTACTGTTTCATATTTCCTTTCTAAAAACTACTATAATCAATATCAATCTGCGACCACTGATGCAGTAAATTTATACAACAAGGTAGAGTTGCAAAATAAAATTTATCCTATTGCTTTTGGTTTAGCTGGTTTTTGTGGTTTAGAAGTCTTTTTAAAATCACGTAGATTAAATAAAGCAGATGAATCACATACAAGTTTAACCATTTTTCCATTAAATAATGGTGGTGGTGTCGGTTTAACTTATAAATTCTAATAAAAAAATTATGAAAATAAAACTCATTCTTTTACAGCTAATAGTACTTCTGTTATTGTCATGCGAAGCACCAGAAAGAAATAATCCTTTTGATCCAGCATGTCCAAAAGGAATATGGTCGCCAACTACTTTTCAAGCAGTACAGGAAGGAAATACAATTAAATTGACTTGGAGTAGTCCTTCTGTTAATTTTTCAGGTTTTAGAATCACTAGAAGTGTTAATAATGGCACCATTATTAATATAGGTGATTTTTCAAAGAATATAAATCAATTTGTAGACCCTAATATTGTAGGTGGTCAGCAACATGTTTATACAATTTTTTCTTATGCAGGTAATAATGAAAGTTATAGTTTGAGTACCCAAGTAACTCCAATGTTACAAGCTTCAGTTTTGACTAATTCTCCAACATTAATTGGCACAAAAAATGCTACTTTCAATGGTTCAATTACTTCAAATGGTGGCTCTCAAATAACAGAACGAGGTTTTTGTTGGTCGCTTAATCAAAATCCAACCGTTTTAAATAATAAAGTAATTAATCAAAGTGGTTTAAATAATTTTAATGAAGTATTAATCGGTTTTAATGCTAGTACTACTTATTATGTCCGCGCTTATGCTATAAACAATTTAGGTATTTCTTATGGCAATCAACAAATTTTTTCAACATTAGGATATGGTAGTGTTACAGATATTGATAATAATAATTATAGTACGGTTACTATTGGTTCACAAGTTTGGATGGTTGAAAATTTAAAAACAACAAAATATAAAAATGGCATTTCTATACCTAACGTTATTACTTCATGGTTTAGTCTTCAAACTCCATCTTATTGTTGGTATAATAATAATATATCTTATAAAAATACGTATGGTGCTCTTTATAATTTTCACACTGTTCAAACAGGTAACCTTGCACCTACAGGTTGGCATATCCCTTCTGATAGCGAATGGTCAATATTAATTAATTATCTTGGCGGTCCTTTGGTTGCAGGTAGTAAGTTAAAAGAAATAGGAATTTCTCATTGGATATCTCCAAATACTGATGCAACTAATGTTGTTAATTTCACAGCACTTCCCGGTGGTTGTAAACTTTTTGGTGGTGGTGCAGGTGGTATTTTCTTTTATGATATTGGAAATTGGGGTTATTGGTGGAGTTCTACGATAGATGGATCAACTAATGCTAAATATAGACAATTAGCATATACTGGTGTTATTCATGGTGAAAGTGATAATTCTTCAAGTGGGATGAATAATGGATATTCTATACGTTGTGTAAAAGATTAATTTTATAAAAATTGAAAAAACTTATATTATGAAAAAAGAAGAAATATTATCAGTCGTTAAAAATTGCATTCAGAAAGCACAAAACAACAATGGTTTTGGTAAATCTGATTCAATTACTCGTGATTTTATTGTTGATAATTTAAACATTAACCCAACTGATATTCATGTTGCTCTTCTAGCATTACATGATAATGGTGCAATAGAATATAATTCTGATTCAGGTATTATTTTACTTTTGAATTAATACTTTTATAATAACATGTTTTTTCAATAACATTTTTGTTAATTATAACACGGGCAATCAAGCGGTCTCTCTACGGTCGTTCTCTTTGTTTCGTTCGGCTGTTCCAGTCAGTCGTGCCTCCTTCCGTTCCTCAGACACTTCACAGCACAAAAAAATACAGCAGCTTAAAAAAAAGCAGCTATATTTTTTCCGCTGTTCGTTCCTCATCTTCACACGTTCTCTTACCTTCGTTCGTCAGGGCTTATGCATCCACAATACCGCTTCATTTCGTTACACTCCGCAGGCTACGTTTCTCTGCATTCCAGCAGTATTATGTCTGCCGCCCTTTGTATTTTCAGCGGTTGCTCCTTCGCCCAGCCATCAGGGTTGGCACCGTTCAGTAAAAACTTCACTTTGCCCTAAATCAAGGTACGCCAAAAGGCTGTCTTATATTTTTTCCCTGCCGTTCCACGCTACTAGCCTTACTCTACACTTCGCAAAAGCTTCGTTTCGTTCTCAGTCTAGTGTGGCTGTTCGATTGCCGCAACACCGCCAACTTCGCTCCTCATCCATTACGCTAAAATTCCGCTATCGCTACATTTAAGCTTCATTCCTTGCGGTGCTTGGGGGTGTTTAAAACGTTTTCATAAGAACTATTCTGCTACCGAAAAAAAATAAATAAAAAGAAAGTAAATTTAAGTTACGGTTTCAAAAAGTAAAGTTCAAGCCCTGCGGGTTTTTGAAAAAATCTCCACCCTTATCGTATCGCAAGAACATTTTTCTCTACTTAAACGACCTTATTTCCGAAGATGTTTAGGGTAGTATTTTTTCAAAAAAACTTGACTTCTTTTGAAACCTCCACTTTTACGACGACTTTCTTTTTTTTCTTTTTTTCTTTTAAAAAATTTAATGAAAAAAGGGCTAAAACTAGATATTACTGATTACTAATAGGTGTTTCTTCCGATTGTACTCCAGTTTGAGAAACAACAGAAATTATACTTCCTCCAAGAACTAAATATCCTGCAACAGAAACCAATCCGACAGGCAAAGCCACAGGAGAAGCAATTATTATTCCACCAATAGAAGCCAAAACAATGCTAATATTACGGATGATTTTAAACCATTTTGGGGTAGGTGCTTTTATTCTTTCTATCAAATTCATATTATTATTTTTCATAATCTTGATTTTTATAAGTTACGGATTCTAAATTATCTACTCTTTTTTCGATGTACTCAACTTTCTGGTTCAGTAAATCGTTTCCACTTTTGAACTCCGTTTTGATGATTAAAGCCATAGTTTTGACCTCGATCAAATCTTTACCCATACTTTTAAAATCAGCGTGTAATTGCTTTATAAAATATGCCACAACGGATAGTAACAAGGTGATTAATGTTCCAAATAGTGCTGCAATTGTATTTATATTTTCCATTAATTTATTATTTTATTTTGTTATACTTGAGCCGTAATTATAAGCTATGTAAGTCATACATATTAGCACATTATAGATACATTTTACTTCAAAAAAATAAACCCTCTTTTTAGGAGGGTTCACTTTATAACAATTCAAACTTTACATTATTAAAAATAGTTTTTTAGTAAACTTCTTGAATTTTCATAGCATTACCAGCATTGAACAAGTAGTAATTAGTACCAACTTCTTGGTAAAATTCAATACCAATACTTGCTAAAACTGCAACATCCATTGTTAGAGTAGGCAACCCTGTTAGTCCAGCAACAACTGTTTGTATTGTTGTTACTGCATCTACTGGAAGATAACCTGAATATGAAATTTTCGATAACTCATTTAAATTAGCATCAGCAGGCTCATAAGCTCCAGTAGCAGAATTATAAATGAAATCTGAAACAACAGACACCGCATTAATTATTCTGAAATGTGTTGCACCTGAAGGAACATTTAAAAAACTCATTGGATTAAAAGCTGGGATAGTAAGAGTAGTTGAATTTCTAGCCACAGTATTTGTTAATGTGAATGGAGCACTAAAAATACCATTAAAAGAAATGTTTTTATTAAAATCCAATCCTTTTAAATACTGAGGTTGTTGTGTTATCAACACAGCTCTTTGCCCTCTTGCTTCGGAACCATCTTCAATATTGATTTTTTTCATTATTGCAGTTAGTCGTCCAGTGAATTGACTATCTGTCATTTGTTTCATCAAAGATGATAAACCATTTCTAACAGATTTTCCTGCATAAGCACAAGCTGCAAATTCGCTCATATTTTCACGAGTACGAATAAAGCCTGGTGCAGTTTTTACTTGTTCAGCTGTTGGTCCACCTTTTAATCCTGCGAAGTAACCAGTGTTACCTTTAATCTTGAAGTGTCTCACTTCTCCTAATGTTCCGACATATTTAATATGTCCTTTTTGTTTAGCCATTTTTTTAAAATTTTAGTTATTGTTAATGTTAATTAGAATGATTAAATTTACATTGTAATTAACTAACAATCAATACTTTAAATAATACAATATGAAGCATAACTACGCTAAAGAAACGGCAACTATAAAAAACCTTCTAGAAATCGTAAAATTTGTCGATGGTGATGGAATTATTTTAAAAGATATTATTTCAAAGAAAGAATTTGAAGTACGATTTTATGGCATAGATGCACCCGAAATAAATTACTGTAATAAGATAAAAAAAGATGAAAAGGAACTACAACTTCCAGCTACACTATTAATCAAATTGGGTTTTATGTCGTTTAACTTTTTAAAGGATCAAGTTAATTTAGGTGATTTATGCACAGTAGTACAGGAACAAAACAATTTAGTTGATAAGTACGGAAGGCATTTAGGTTATTTAATTTTAAATGATGGTAGGATATTAAACGAAATTATGATAAAAGAAGGCTATGCAAAGCCGTATAACGATGTATTCTGTGAAATGCTCCCAATGTATCAAGAATGGAATTTACAAGCTAAAAACAGCTTAAAAGGATTGTATTCTATTGTAAATAAATTTTAATGCAGTGTAGTAGGAATGTGGACTAAATGTGGACTAAAACAAGAAATAAAAAACCCTAACTCACTGATTAACAGTAGTTAGGGTTTTAATTCAGCGGAGAAAGAGGGATTTGTATTCCATTTCTAAACCGTTGATATATAGATTTTTAAATTCTATTCTTAAACTAGGGTCTCTATTATGCACCTGCTTTTTGCATTGCAAAACTTCGATTAACTTATAGTACAAATGTAGTTATATTTTAGGACTTATCGAAGCATTTATAAAGAAAACATTATCAAAAAATGAACTGGTTAATAGTCTAGTTTGCAAATTTCTAAAGTTTAATTTTTAGTAATGTTATGTTTCATTTCTAACCAATTATCAAAGGTTCTACTTGCTCAAATTTTAAACTGGTATAAATACAAAACTCTTCGATTGATACAAACTCATTTTCAAGCTTGTTAAGATCGGTTCTGATCTTTTGCAACAATCTAATGCTTTGCCGATAACTCTTTCCAGTAATACGTTGTATGTCCTTTGGGTAGATACATAATCTCTTATTTTCTGTTTTCATACATTATCTATGCCTTTGACTAGGCTTTGACTTACTTTAAAACCCTATAATCCAAATTTATATATGTTACAAAATTAGAAAAAAAATCCTTTGTGTAATAATCTGCAATTTAAGACTATATGATAGGCTCATATATTGCCATTTATGGTCATTTCAGCCATTTACGTCATAAAGTGTCGTATTGGATAGGTACTAATTTTTTATTCTGATTAATTGGCTAAAATTTGTTCCGAAATCAATCGGAAGATGTTGCAACAGAAAGATGATTTAGAGTAATTATTAATCTAAATTTTAGAAATTATGGCAAGACAGAAAGGCATAATTAAATTAAAAGGTACTATCGGAGATATTACTTTTTACAAAACGCAAGATGGACATTTGGCGCGTGAAAAAGGTGGCATTGATGCCAGCAGAATTAAAAGTGATCCTGCATTCCAAAGAACGCGTGAAAATGGTTCTGAATTTGGTCGAGCTGGTAAGGCAGGAAAAATTTTGAGAACGGCTTTAAGAGCTTTGCTTTTGAATTCTGCCGACGGCAGAATGGTAAGTCGTTTAACTCAAAGAATGGTGCAAGTTATCCAAGCTGATTTAATCAGCGTTAGAGGTTTGCGAAATGTTATTGATGGCGAAGCTGAACTTTTAGCAGGCTTTGAATTCAATATTCGTGGGAAACTGGGCACCAGTTTATTTGCTCCTTTTGTGGGAGTAATTGACCGTGTTACAGGAAACATCACAGTTGATTTGGCTTCATTTATTCCTGCCAATATGATTGCTGCACCAAGTGGAACAACTCACTTTAAAATTATTTCTGCTGGTGCGGAAGTAGATTTTGAAGCGGAAACATTTGTTGAAGCGCATTCAGAAACGGCAATTTTGCCTTGGGACACTACCGCTACGGCTGTAATTAGCCAAACAAACGCTGTAACTCCAGCAAGTACAAAACCTTTGTTTTTGGCTCTTGGAGTTGAGTTTTACCAAGAAGTAAATGGTCAAATGTACCCACTGAAAAATGGTGCGTTTAATCCATTGGCATTGGTGCAAGTGAGCGGATTGTAAGATGGTTTTAATACTATCGAGAACTTATTTCCCTGACGGAACGAACGGAAAACTCGAATGCGCAGGTAAAACTATTTGTAAAACCATTGAATTGCCGTGGAAAATGAACGAAACGAAAGTTTCCTGCATTCCGGAAGGGAAATATTTTATAAAAAAGCGGTACAGCAAGAAATTTCAATGGCATTTGGAAATAAACAATATTGAAAACAGAAGTTTGATTTTGTTTCATCCAGCCAATAATGCTCTGCAAGAATTGAATGGTTGTATTGCTCCTGTAACAAAACTTTCTGGACCAGGTTTAGGTCTTATGTCTCGGAAAGCATTTTCTAAATTAAAAAATTTAGTTTATCCAATTTTAGACAAAAATGAAAGTGTTGTTTTAATTATTCAATCTTAAAATATGATTATGAAAAAAATAATAAATAGAGCGAAAGCTCCAACTCCGAAATTTTTTAAAGTGCTTCGAAATATCGGATTGGTTTTGGCGGCAGTTGGTGGAACTATTTTGGCAGCGCCAATTGCTTTACCAGTTGTGGTAACTTCTATCGGAGGTTATTTGGCAGTTGCTGGTGGCGTAGTGTCGGCAGTTAGTCAATTGACAACTACAACCGAAAAAGCAGATGCAACAAAGTAATTCAACTGTAATTGGTACCGCTGGTGGTACATTTTTGAGTGTTTTACCGAATCTGCATTCGGAGGATGTTTTAAAAACTATAATTCTTGCCACACTTGGTGCGGTTGTTAGTTTTTCAATATCTTTGATTCTCAAATTTTTCATTAGAAAGCACAAAAAATAGTCTAATTCTAGTTGTGGTAACCTTTGGATTAGACCATATTGAAGCCCAAACCGCAAGGAATGGGCTTTTTTACGTTCTAAAATTAAACTTCCTCAAATAGGTTTAATGTAACTTCTAAAACCACAACTTCGGAATTATGGTTGTATAATTCTTGCCATTTTGCGCTGTCAATGGCTTTGGCTCTTGTGTCGAAAACGCCAAAACATATTCTTGATGCTCGGCTTTTCCAATTGTCGGTTTGGTACAAAATAAATAGTTTCATAGTTGAAAATTTATAGTTAATAATTGGGCTTATTTTTTGCAATAACGATGTAAAATCACTCTTCGTAAATCGTTGATTAAGTTGATATTCTCGTGAAATTGTTTTTCTTTTAGCTCCAAAAGCTTAAGTGTAGTTATATTTTTTTGATGTTCTTCGTGGTCAATTAATAGCGTATTTACTCGACTAAAAAAGTTGTGTTTAAAGTCATTAATTCTTAAAAACGGGATTACTGAACCGCACAAAAATTGATGCCAAAATTTCGACTTCCAAAGGCTGTACTCAATCCAATAAACGGTTTCCAAATCTTCTTCATTAGAAAAAATAATCACAAAACTGTTTGTGAATTCGGTTTTTTGAGGCTTTCCGCTGTTCAATCCTTTGTTTAAAACAAATAAATGCGGTTTTGAGTAAATTGTATTTTTTCGGTGCGTTTGAATGATAAAATTGAGCATACTTTCTGATTTAAAGTTGAGGTTTTCAATTCCTTTTTTTGCCATTAAATTTTTGAAAAGAAAAAAAAGAAAAAAAAAGAAAGTCATCTCTCAAGTGGAGGTTTTAAGAAAAGCAAGTTTTTTCAAAAAAATACTACCCGGCTTTATACTCTAATGTTGTTCGGAAGTGGGATTTTGATTTTAAAAAAGTGTTGATGCGAACGAAAATGTAGGGTGGAGATTTTTTTGAAAACCCGTAGGGCTTGAACTTTCTTTTCTTGAAACTGGAACTTACCTTTACTTTCTTTTTATTTTTTTATTTTTCTCGCTTCCGAAAAGTTTCTTATGAAAACGTTTTAAAAAATGTTGATTTGAAAACTAATGTTCTGGTTCAAATAACACCCCCAAGCACCGCAGTAAAAAAAATGGAGTTTTTACGGAATTTTTTTTGCGAGGAGCGAAGTGGCGGTGTTGCGGCAATCGAACAGCCACCGCAGGATGGGAACGGAACGTAGCCCTTGCGAAGTGGAGAGTAATACTGCGAGCGTGAAACGGTGGGGAAAAAATATAAGTCAGCGATAGCGTTCCTTGATTTAGGGCAAAGTGCTAACGGAGCCAACCCCAATGGCTGGGCGAAAGAGCAACCGCTGAAAACACGGAGGGCGGCAGACATAATACTGCTGGAATGTAGTGAAGAGAAAGAGAGAGCTTGCAGCGGAATGCAATGGAGCGGAAAGCGAACGATTGAACGAAGCGAAATGAAGCGGTATTGTGGATGCAGAAGCCCGACCGAACGCAGGAAGTGACCGTGTGAAGATGAGGAACGAAAACGGCGCAGTAAAATAACGGCTTTTTTTCAAAGCGGTTATTTTACTGTGCTGTTGAAGTGCCTGTGGAACGGAAGGAGGTACGACTGACTGGAACAGCCGAACGGAACAAAGGAAACGACCGAAGAGAGACCGCTTGATTGCCCGTTTCTTATTATACGATAATCTTTAATTTGGCTTCGTCGTGTTCTTTGAAAGCATTACTTGATTCTAATTGCAATTCTAATTCTTCCATAGTATCTGCTTTTAATGTTGCACTAAAATCTTGTGCTCTTTGTAACATTTTTATATAGGCTATTGGATCTTGATGTCTTGTTAATCTTCGTAAAGCACCCAAATAATCATCACGATATACTGTTGGAATTATTATTCTTGTTTGTTCTGCTTTTACTAATTCGGCATTCATCATTACTCTTGCGATTCTTCCGTTTCCGTCTAAAAATGGGTGAATTTCGCTCACCATAAACATAATGTAAGCTGCTTTTGCAAACGGGTCTGTTAGTGCTTTGTAAAAATCAAAACCTTTTATTAATGTTCCTTTTACTAATTCGAAATCTACAAAAAAAGTTTCTCCAGCACGATTGTTTTTATCTTTAAATATACCTGGTATTTTTGATATTCTTGCTTCTAAAAGTAAACGATGTCTATATTGTAGAATACTAATGAATTCCTCTGCAGAAGTTGGCGTAATATTCATTTCGATTTTATTACTGATCAATTTATACGTTCCCAATATGTCGTGTGAATCTTCGTCACGATTGAACATTGGAGTATCAGTTTCGATAATATTTTTTGCTTCGTCTACTTCAAATCGAGTTCCCTCGATATAATTTGAAAAATAGGATTCAAAAAAAGCAAAATTTTTAAAAGCTGTATTAGTGGTATTTCTATCTATTGCATTTTTAAATTCTCTTTGTTTTAATTCTAGAAACAATATCTCAAACAAATCGATTCTTGATTGATCATAAGGATTTCCAAATGCTCGAGCAATGGCTCTTGGCGACGATAATATTTTGGATGGTTGTGTAGATAATAAAGCACTAATTAGTTTGTTTAATTTCTCAAACTCACTTTGCATTCCTAATTTATTAGCGATTACTTTTGCCTTATCCCTAATTTGATTTAGTCCATCTTCGCCTTTTACTTGTACTATTTTTTCTAATTTATTTTCAAGTTCAGCAATTGAAATGGTTTTGGATTCTGGGCCCGATTTTCTTGATGGTTGTAGGTTTTCTAAAAAAGCTCTTTCTTGTTGCGAAACAAATAATTCTCCCGAAAATGAATTGTCGCCTTCAATTGCACCAATGCCTTCCATAAAACGGATAGTTATTCCGGGCAATTCTATTTTTTTGGTGTAGGTATAGGTAACAAATATTTGTCCTGTGGCGGTTGGTTTAAATTCTATTGCGGAACGATGGCTTAATAATGCACCCGGGTATAAATTGCCCAGAATAAAAAAAATATTCCTTTTGATAATAACCTCATCCGCATCAATAAAGTTAGAAGTGAAGATACGAGGAGCAATTTTTTTAATTTTACCTGTACTTTCAAGCAAAGCAATTTGTTTTCTTACTTTTTTATCGCTCGAAGAATAAATAATTTCTTGAAGGTGTGTTGGTACAAAATTTTCCATTAGTGGTGCTTTATTGAAGCAAAACTATGCTTTATTTTCCACTATAAAGCAATTATTGGGCGTTTTTTTCCATTATAAACGAATGTTGGGGTAGGAATGGGTGTTTTTTTCAGTATTAATTATAATCTTTATACACTAATTGCTTTAAATCAGTAATAATCTAAATTCTCTGAATACCTCTATGAATTAATTAGATAAAAATTGATTTATCAATATACACCCAAAAGAAAATAAGGACAATCATACCATAAATAACTATCGTTAAAAATTTTACTAATGATAATTTACTTTGTTGCTTCTTTATTTCCTTATCTCGTAATTTTTCAAGTTTCTCTTTTATTGATTCTAATTCAGAAACATTTTCAATTTTTTTAATAAAGTCAACTATATCTTCTTTTATAGCCTGTATTGATTCATCAATATTTTTAAATAAAACGAACCATATTAAAATTAAAAAGATAAATCCCAAAATCAGTAGAATACAGTTTTTAATAAGTAATACTCCAGTAAAATCAAAGTTGTTCAATAGTAATATGTAACCAATTGGAATTCCGAAAATATAATTTGCAACTTTACCAATTGACTCATAAATTCTATCTACTAGTTTTTGAAAATGTTCGTTTGATGAAGTCTTTATTTTTTCAAATGAGAATCCAGAAAGAAACAAAGAATAACTTTTGTTGTAGTTAGATATAAGATTGTCCCAACCTAGAATTAATTTTGTATAAGATTTTCCGTTTTTTTCAAGAAAGTTAATCAGTTCATTTATGAAAAGTTGCTTTTTGTCTTCTCCATTAAACGGTTCAAGTAATTGTCTTTTAAATTCCGAGTTTATTAATGCACTGAATTCTCCTAATTGTTGAAGTTCATAATTAATTTTAATATCTACTCCTTTTCCTGATTTATAGAAAAATAATTCTATCTCATTACTGGAAACTTTTTTGTTTTCAGCAATTTCTTTTAAAAAAATAATTAATTGGAGATTACTTTTATAATTTGAAATAATATTGTTTTCAGATATGTTTTCTCTGTAATCAATATCTGCAATAAAGAAGTCTGTAAGTTTACATTCAAACTTATTTCCAGCAATAAAATCTTCTAAAGTTTCAAAATAATTTGAAATTTCTCCAGTATTAATTTCTAATTTTACTTTTTGCCCAATATAATCTATTAATTTATTTTTTTCAATTGAAATACTGTTATCAGTAAAAATTTCAATTAATTGAAGTTCTTCTAAAGGTATAATAGCATCAATATCATCTTTAGAAAGAATATTTATTGCACCAGCATTATACCCAATTTCTGTAACTTTTGAATCTAATTTCTTTACCAATAAAATTGTACTGTCTAATATTTTATTCGTTTGAATTGGTTTCATTTAAATCAGTATCAAAAATTGAGTTTAGTTTGTCTATTGGTACGTTATGAATTGTGATGTTATTACCTTCTCTTGTAATTTTTTTTAATTTGATTAATTCTTTATTAAAAACAAGATTATATCCTTTTTCTTTTAAATTACCGCGAGTAAATGTGTAAAAATCAGACCTATTATGAATACTAATATTACCACTAATTTCAATTTCACTATCCTCAATAAACCCTAAAAATGCAGTTGGTTCTTCAGGATTAATTATTGAAGAAACAGATTCAATTTCAACCTCTTTTTTTTCAGCATAACAATTATCAAAATATGATGACATATTTACACTTATTTCATTTTGTTTAATAATTGAAATTTTATTTGAAACACAAAATTGCTTAATTGAATCTTTTAAAACTTTAAAATTTTCTTTTGCAGATGATATATCTGTTGCTCCAATAAATTTAATGAAATATTGTGAAATTTGTCTTGTACCTTTTATAAAAGTTAAATATCTACCTTCTGAATTATTCCATTTATCAAAATTTAATCTATTTGCTCTTGCTAATTTTTCAACATCTAATGCCATCAACTTTTCAATTCCTAAATCATCAGTATTAGTGTACTGGGCGGATTTATCCATCATTGCTGTAATAATAAAATCTACTTTATTTTGAACATAATGAACAAAAACGACATAACCACCAGTTGTAGTATTTATATCAATTGTCATTTTTAAAATATTCATAGATTCAATTGTGAATTTTAAAAAATCATTATCATCTAGATAGTTTTTAACTTTAGTCTGAAATGGATAATTTTCCTTATCATCTTCAAATGTTCCTTGTGATGGATTTTTAGATCCATAAGTTTTAATCAATTTTTCAACAAACTCATTTACAATTGGACTAATTGTAATTAATTTATCTGAACACTTTAATGTTGGCTTACCATTTATTTCTTTTTCTATGTGATGTAATACAATATTTTTAATTTCCATTTTTCTTACATAAATATTAGGCATCTAAAATAGGAATTAAAATGTATAATATTTAGTTTTGGTGGAATTTATTGATTGCTAAACTCTTTTATCCAATGAATTATCATCAAACGCAATCAAATTCAACATTTACTCACGCTTTGTTATTGTTTTTTTGGTGTTCGTGATTATGCAATTCAACTTCGTTTATCGCTTGAATGGCTATCGAATGCTATTAAATTGCATAATTCCCTTAACCTAGAACGCACCCTATTACCATAAGCAGCTTCTATTTCTGTGGCGGAAAGGTTGCTTGTTATGTGCGTTATGACTTGCTTTGAAATGAAAATATCATATCTCGAAAGTATGATTTCTGCCATTACGTTACATTCGTTTCCGTAGTATTTTAGGTTGGTTTCTACGCCTAAATCATCAAAACAATAGTTTCTATATTCGTTGTATGAGTTGTTTCCGTTGCTGTATTTCTGAATGGTTTGATAGCCTTCTTTGATGAATTCAAAACTGATGTCTCGGCAAGTTCTCATTATGAATTTGTAATTTGGTTGTGCTACGTGTCGCATCAATGTCATTAGTGTAGTTTTTCCGCAGCCGACTGGTCCAGAAAGTAGAATTCCTTTGGATAGATCTAAATTGAAATTTACAGACATAACCTCATCTTTTAGAAAATAACAAATTAGTTTTTGGATATTGATTACATCCTCTTCTCTGAAATGAAACTTTTCGCCAAATTGCAATTTGCCCTTTTGTTCTAACCAAGTCATCATTTCGGGATAATTGTATTGTGAATTCATAGGTTGTGATTTTCATTTTACAAAGGCTCTGCATAATTTTTGTCAATGGTTGCGTTTAGGTTGTAGGCTCTTGTTTGTGGACTTGCTTTTTGGGCTGGTGGATTTGGCAAATTGACCGAAAATTTCGGAGTGTTCAACATCCAGTTTCTGGCAGCTGCTTGCCAATCTTTCATTTTGGTTTTTCCGCCAATGAGCCAACCAATGCTGGAGTAATAATTAAAAAATCGTTCTGCTTCAAATTCGGTGAAATTCTGAAACTTGAAATATTCTTTGACTAAATCAATTGCTGGAGATATAAATTTTTCTTCTTTTTTGGCGGAACTTTTTTATTTTTCTTCAGTTTCAGAGATTGCTTCGTTCCTCGCAATGACATTATCAAAATTTTGAAAATTGGTGTCTATATCTATGTTTTTATTGTTTTTTAATGTTTGTTTATTATATATATAGGGCAGTTCATTAACCTGTTCATTAACCTGACTATTAACGTGTTCATTTTTTGGCTCGGATTGGTCAAAAATTGGTGTGGTTTGGTCATTATTTGAACTGGTTACATCTGAACTATTTTGACTAAAATTACTTCCTTCCGAAAAATTTATCATAAAAACTTCCGTTCCGGAATACGGATTATACGATGGGAAATAATCTAAAAACTTCAACCGTTGCAGTTCCTTAATACACTTGTGATAGGTTGCTTTTGATGCAATTTTACTGCCTTTCATCATTTCGTCTCTGGAAATTGTGATTGGATTTTTGAACCGATTGACATTCCAACATTGAAAAAGCGTTAAATACAAACTTATGTGTGTTGGATTTAGTGAGTTTTCAAGCGCAATGCGATTGAAAAAACCTGTTAGGTGTTTGATGTAATTCATCTTACCAACCATTTAGGATTGAACAAATTGGGAGTTGCTTCGACTTTGTTAGTTTCCAAAACTTTTAGTAAATCGCTATAAGCGTAATAAATTATACCGCCAACTTTGGTATAAGATAACACTCCATTGATGCGTAAGTTTTGCAAAGTACCTGGAGAAATGTTTAGCAACTTTCTGACTTCGGAAGATTTGAGCCATTGTTTTTGCTGTTGTGGTTTTGAATTAAACATTGCGTTTAAATCCGAAAGAAGAAGTGTACGAAATTCGTTCAAATCTTCACGAGTAATTACTTCGATTGCCATAATGTGCCCTTTTAGATTGTTATAGCACAAAATTGGATTAATTGCTTGGTTTTGTTTGCCAAGTTGGTATCAACTTGGTAACGATTTTTTGTAAAACACTGGTTTTTATGGTTAAAACAGATTAAATATGGTGTGAGTTTTTTTAAATGCCCATCCAGAAAGAAATTGATGTATTCTAATCAAATATTTTTTTTAAATTTCTAAATTTTACAAAATTTATTTGGTTTTTAAGCTTTGATTTTCAATATATTGCGTATTAATTTATCGTGTAATATTACCAACTTGGTATGAACTTGGTACTACTATTTTGATTTATTATTTTCTTGATCAATTTTCTTCTTTAGAATTTTTGTTAAACCCTCTAAATAGATTGTTTCTTCTGTTTTTCTTGCTCTAATAGAGTACCAACTTCTGTAAACATCACCTAAATCAATATTGAAAATCGACTCAAAATAACTGGCGATTTCCTTAATCTCTGCTCGACCATTGTTGAAGCTTCCTTGATAATGGAGCGCATATAATAATTCTATTAATGACGATTTATTATCAGTCCAAGTAAGTTTAACTTTTGGTAATGCTTGACTTTTCGTTGCCATTGTCCCCTTTCTGTCTAATATTGTTAATTGCTCTTTTAGATATATTTCGAGTAAATCATTGGCTAATATTTTAGAAACTTTAAAATCGTGACTTGTATTAAATTCTTGGTCAGAAGTGAAGAAAAAAGTATCTAATGACAACCTAATATCATACTTTCCTCTTAAAAAATATTTTTCATCAAGAAATATAGCACCTGTTCTGTAATACTGGTAAAAATCTAGATTATTATCGAAAAAATGATTTAGTTTATCCAATTCATTCAGTAAATATTTGCGTTGTGATCTATCTGTTCCTTTTGGTCTTTTGGTTTCAATTTTTAAAACTTTTGTATGAAATATTAATTTTGAAAAGACTTGAGGTTTTACTTCTTTGAAAAATATTATTTCTTCGGTTTGGGTTCTAAACTTGTTTTTTATAATTATTGATTTTAAATTTTCTAATGATTTGACTATCATTTCTATTGCTTTTTCGGAATGTTTGATAGGGTCAGTAATTTCTAAATCAATGAAATTGATTTGTTCATTGAGATTAGATAGTAATAAGTTTATTTTTGCGTTCAAATTTTCTGTAAATAAGTTAATTGAAAGTAATAATTTATAAAAGCACTAAATAAATAATGCTTTATAAACTTCGAGATTCGCAATTTAATTTTACCAAAGCCAATTACTATATCACTATATAATTGATTGTGTAGCGGACTGAAAAGCTATATCAAACTAAAGTATTCTAGCCTTAAAACTTCATTCTCTGTATTCGAACCGCATTTAGAATAGCCAACAAAGCTACACCTACATCGGCAAAAACGGCTTCCCACATTGTTGCTAAACCACCGGCACCAAGAATAAGTACGACTGCTTTTACTGTGAACGCCAACCCGATATTCTGCCAAACTATTTGTTTTGTTTTTTTACCAATGTTGATAGCTGTAAATATTTTATAAGGTTGGTCGTTTTGAATAACGATGTCCGCAGTTTCTATTGTAGCATCACTTCCTAATCCTCCCATTGCAATTCCGGCATCGGCGAGAGCAACAACAGGAGCATCGTTTACACCATCACCCACAAAGGCGATTTTTAAGTTTTGTGATTTTAATTCTGTGACCTTTTCAACTTTGTGTTCGGGTAATAAATCGCCGTGAGCCAAATCGATATTTAGTTCTTTTGCAACTGCATCAACAACTGCTTGTTTGTCGCCCGAAAGCATTACAGTTTTTATATTTACTTTGTGTAAGCTCTCTATTGCTTGTTTTGCATCTTCTTTGATTTCATCAGCAATTAGAAAGTAACCTGCATACTTTTGATTAATTGCAATTACAATAATTGTAAAAGGAGTATTATCAATTTCAGCGTCATAACTGATATTGAATTTTTTCATCATTTTTACATTTCCTGCCAAGATTTCGTTTCCATCTACTTTGCCTTTTAAGCCGTGTCCTGCAATTTCTTCAACATCAGTGACGGTTGCACTTTTTTCAGTTCCTTTTGCGTGTTCAATAATAGCTGTTCCGACTGGATGCGTTGATTTGGTTTCAAGTGCTGCAACCCATTTTACCAAATCGGCTTCTGATACATCAACCGCTACTACTTTTTGAACTTTGAAAACTCCTTTGGTTAGTGTTCCAGTTTTGTCCATAACAACTACTTGAATTGATGCCATTATATCAAGAAAACTAGAACCTTTAAAAAGAATGCCGTTTTTACTTGCTGCGCCAATCCCTCCAAAATAACCCAAAGGAATACTTATAACCAAAGCACAAGGACACGAAATAACCAAGAATACTAATGCTCGGTACAGCCAATCTCTGAACACATAATTATCTACAAAAAGCATTGGTAAAACGCAAATTGCAATTGCTAAAAACACTACAATAGGCGTGTAGATTTTAGCAAATTTTCTAATAAACAATTCTGTTGGTGCTTTTTTGGCTGTGGCTTCCTGCACCATTTCAAGAATTTTTGATAGTTTACTATCGGAATAGGCAGTTGTAACTTCTACCTGAACGACGGTGTTTAGGTTTATCATTCCTGCTAAAACTGTTTCTCCTTTCAACTTACTATCGGGTTTGCTTTCTCCTGTTAATGCGGCTGTATTAAACGTGGCATTATCTGAAAGTAATTTTCCATCTAATGCTAATTTTTCTCCAGGTTTTAATTGGATGATTTCGCCAATAGTTATTTCTGAAGCTTTTTTAGAAATGGCAACATTTTCCTTTAAAACAGTTGCTTCATCAGGTCGCTGGTCTAACAATAATTTGATATTAGATTTTGCTCTTTGAACTGCCAACGTTTGAAATATTTCTCCAATAGCATAAAATAACATCACGGCTACACCTTCAGGAAATTGTCCGATTGAAAATGCTCCAATTGTAGCGATGCACATTAATAGAAATTCTGAAAATATTTCGCCTTTGCGAATGCTTTCAAAGGCTTCTTTTAGAACTGGAAAACCAACAGGAATATAAGCAACAATGTACCAGGCAATTCGCACCCAACCTGTGAACCAAGTTTGCGGACAATAGTTGTCGAAACCAATTGCTATAAGTAACAATACAAAACTTATAATTGCGGGCAAAAACATTTGAAAGATTGTTTGGTCTTTACCTGAATGGTCGTGCCCGTCATTGTCTGAATGTTCGTGGTCATTGTGAGTTGAGCAACAACCATTTTGTTTATCAGTTTTGCTATTAATTTTTTCTTCGAGTGTGCAACAAAGTTGTTTACCGTTTGCATCGTATTTGTGTTGGTGTGCCATTTTTAGTATTATTAGATATTATTCTTCCCCTTTGTTGGTCAATTTTGCATTTACAAAGAATGCTCCTTTTGTTACAATTTTTGCATTAACAGGAATCTCTTTTACCAATGTTATAGCGGTATAACCCATATTAGAAACGCCTATTGCTACTTCTATTTTTTCAAAATTTATTGTAGACTCCTTGGCTTTTGGTTCTTCGGATTTATCGTTTTCTTCTTGTGGTTCTTCTTCGGCTTTTTTATTGATTACAACAAAAATGTATTCCTTGCCATCAGCACTTACTATTGCATCGGTAGGTATTGCATCAGTGGTAACATCATTTAAACTTACAATTGCAGTTATATTCATTCCGTCTATTAATCCTGATTTATTACCTTGAACGGTGGCGTGTACGGGAATACTTTTACTATCATTCTCAAAGGCAGCGCCTATTGAATACACTTTAGCATTGTAATCTTGTCCCGAATTATTGGTAATTCTAAAATGGATGATTTGTCCAACTTTTAGCATCGGTAAATCTTTTTCGAAAATATTCAAATCTAAATGCAATTGTGAGTTATCTACAATTTCGGCAACAGGAGAAGACACATCGACATAACTTCCAATTTTAGAAAAGACATTACTGATTGTACCACTTATAGGGCTTGTCACTGATAATGAAGAACGTAAATTACTATTGTTTAAACTATTTGGATTGATACCCATTAATTGAATTTGTTGTTGTAAAGACGCTTTACGAGTTCTTACTGATTTTAATTCTGCATTTGCATTTTGATAATTTTTTAATGCGCCTGCGTTTCCTTCGTTAAGTTCTTTTTGTCGTGCTACTTCTTGTTCGGCAAAGATTATTTTACTGGAAGTGCTTAAATATTCTTCTTGTAATTGTATAAATTGAGGATTAGCGATTGTAGCGATTACTTGTCCCTTTTTTACAAAATCGCCTAATTGTACATTAATCGTTTTTATAACACCACCATACAGCGAAGTGGCATTTGCTTTGTTATTGTTAGGCACTCGTAATGCGCCATTGGCTTTGAGTGTGGCTGTTAATTGTTTTTGTTCGATAGTTCCGTATTGTATGTCTACCGTTTTTATCTGTTCGGCTGTGAGTGAAGCGATTGTAGGAGCAGCTTCTTCTGTCGTTGCTTTTTGTTCTTCTTCTTGAGGTTTATTTTCTTTGCTTCCACAAGAAATTAGCAAGAGGCAAGAAGCAACAAGTACGAGGTAATTTTTATATTTTATTTTTAAAGCTTTCATTTTTAGGATTTATTTGTTAGTGAAATAATTGTATTCAATAATGGCTTGGTTGAACGCATTTAGATTGTCTAAATAATTTTTTCGTATTTCGATGGCTTGGCTTAAATACAATGAAAAATCGGCGTAACTTATTTCCCCAGCACGATAAGATTGATTGGCGGCTTTTATGATTTCATCGGCTTGTTGCAAACCCGAAGTTTCGTAAAATTGCAAACCCGACATACTTTTT
>Ga0114958_10000547_pt1 | contig 31965 bp, 35 predicted proteins | sample C_130208_EF_Meta_FD_89577 | JGI IMG/M metagenome (GOLD analysis project Ga0114958, IMG submission 89577) | Freshwater microbial communities from Lake Croche, Canada to study carbon cycling - C_130208_EF_MetaG | ecosystem: Environmental > Aquatic > Freshwater > Lake | place: Lake Croche, Canada... | reverse complement strand
CTTCGGGGGCGGCGTAGGTGGTCAAGACCTTGGTGGAATGGCGCTGGCCTGCGACATCCAGCACCACATCGGTAAAGGTGCCGCCGATATCTACCCCTAGTCGCGCCGCTTGGGCCATGGTTGTCTCCCTGATTTGCTGGGCAGGCTAGACCATCGGCGCGGCGGGAAACACCCTTTACGGTCGGTGCTATCCGTCAATCTTGGGCGGTGGCCCCAACGAGCGCAGCGCACCCCTTGTGGCCTTGGCGACAGGCTCAATCGTGTCGCGCAAAATTGCAATGCGGTCAAAGCGGGCGGGGTCGCTGGCCAGACTGGCCCGCAACGCTGCGCCAAAGGCTTGGCGCAGTTCGGTGCCGATGTTGAATTTGCAGACAGTGGTGTCAGCGGCCAATTGGGCGCGCAGCGCATGGTCAAGCCCCGACCCGCCGTGCAAAACCAGCGGCAGCGCGGGGGCTGCCGCCTGAACCGCACGCAGGCGGTGCCAGTCGATCTGGGCGCTGGTGTCGGTCATCAGATGGCTGTTGCCGACCGAAATCGCCAAGGCATCAACGCCGGTTTGCGCAGCAAACCGCGCCACTTCCGCCGGATCGGTGCCAAGCGAGGGCGTGCCGCTACGCCCCGCCCCCGAGGCATAGCCGACAAAGCCCAACTCACCCTCAACCCCCACGCCCTTTGCATGGGCCATGGCCACCACCTCTGCCGTGCGGGCGATGTTTTCACCCAAGGGCAGCGCCGAGCCGTCATACATGACCGAGGTGAAGCCGCAGGCGATCGCCTCGGCACAGACCGCCAAGGACTCGCCGTGGTCAAGATGGGCCACCACGGGCACGCGGGTGCGCTCACCCAAGGTGCGAAACATCGCCCCTAGCACGGACAAGGGCGTATGGGCGCGCGCACCGGGGCCGGCTTGCAAGATTACAGGGCAGCCCTCGGCCTCGGCCGCTTGCACGTAAGCCACAGCGTCTTCCCAGCCCAAAACCACCAGCCCCGCCACCGCGCGGCGCTGGGTCAGGCAGGCCGACAGCACTTGGCCAAGCGATACCAGCGCCATCCCCGCCTCCTATTTGAACTTGGCAATCATATCTTTGATGCCGGGGATCGTGTCGATCTGGTCGGCATGTTCGGGCTGGAAATACTGCACCAAGGGGCGCTGGGTCAGCCCGCCCAAAACGGTGAAGTAATACATCTGATAGCCCGGCAGCACGCAGCAGGGATGATAGCCCTGATCAATCGCCACGGTAGACCGGTCCATCAGATGATAGGCATCGCCCGACACCCCCGACTCGCGTTGCAGCATTTGCAGGCCAGACCCGTGGGGGGGATGAAAGCGAAAATTGTACACCTCGTCGTGGCGGGTCTCTAGGGGCAGGCGTTCGGTGTCGTGCTTGTGGCTGGGAAAGCCAGACCACCCGCCCGTGCCCACGGTGTAAAGCTCTGACACCAGCAGACGGCCCACGGCAGAATGGTATTTCTGGCCCAGAATATGCTTGATCTTGCGGTGGGTCTTCGTCTCGTCTGACCCGTACTGCACGGGGTCGATATCGGCGGCACGCACGGCAAAGGCGGGGCGGTAGTGGGCAAATTGGGCACCGGCGATAAAGACCTCGGCCTTGGCGGTGCAGGTGATCGTCGCAGGCGCGCCCGAGGGGACATAGACCCCCTCCGGCTCGCCGTCCCAGACATTTGCGCGGCGCTGGCCGATGGCTGCAAAGCTTTGGCTGTCGGTGTCGACCGTCACCGTGCCCGTGGCCGGAACGATGCAGGTTTCATACCCCGCGACCTGCGAGGTGAAGACCTCGCCTGCGTTCAGCGTGACGATGTTCAGATAGACCAAAGGCACCAAAGCATGGTTTGCCCCGATGATGGCCTGATTGTGGTTGTCATGTGGGGCGATGTGCATGGGTCTCTCCAACTTTGGCCAGAAAAGCGTCAAGGGTTGCGGTGTCGGGGCTGGCAGGCGCGCAGCCGATGCCCGCCACGATCACGGCAGCGGTGGCAGCGCCGCGCCGCACGGCGGTTTCCAGCGTGTGGCCGCGCCCAAGGGCGGCCAAAAGCCCGCCCATAAACCCATCGCCCGCGCCCATCGGTTTCAGGGCGGTGACGGCGAAGATGCCGGTTTCAAAGCTGAAATCGGGGGTAAAGGTCACAGACCCCAAAGCGCCGCGTTTGTAGATAGCGATTTTGCCTGAACCCTGCACCAAGGCGCGGGCATAGGATTGGCCTGCCTCATACCCGCCTGCCATCAGGCCAAATTCATCGTCATTGCCAATGACAATATCGGCCATCTGCGCTGCTTTTTGATAAAACCCCGCAGCTTGCGCGACCGAGGCCCAAGAATATTCGCGGTGGTCGATATCCAGCACAACCAAGGCCCCCGCCGCTTGGGCCGCCGAAATCGCCGCAAAGGTGGCACTGCGCGACGGCTCGCAGGCCAGTGCCGTGCCTGTCACCACCAAGGCCGCGATGTCCGCATAACCCACCGCCGCCACATCGGGTTCGCTCAGCGCGAAATCGGCAGCGCCGTTGCGGTACAGCACCGATTGCGTCTGGACAGGTACGGTTTCCACCACGGCCAGCGAGGTGCGCGCCTCTCCCGCCACGGCACGGATAAAGGTGGTATCCACCCCATACCGTTGCAACTCGGCCACGCAATAGCGGCCCACGGCATCGTCGGACACGCAGGTTACCAGCGCGGCTTTGGCCCCCTGCTTGGCCAAGGCCACCGCAATATTGCCCGCCGATCCGCCAATCGCCACCACGTACCGCAGCGCCTCTTCGATCTTGGTGCCGGGCGGGTCGGCGTAAAGGTCCATCCCTGCGCGGCCCAGCACGACAAAGCGGTTCAGCGCCATACGTTTCCAAATCCGTTGCACGCCTGTTCCCCTGTCATCGAAAGCGGATTGACCTTATCTTGGGCTTTAGGATACCCATTTTGCAACCGGTTGCAAACACCTTCAAGGACAGCCCCCATGCGCGACATCGGAATTGGCATTGTCGGCGGCGGCTATATGGGCAAGGCGCATTCGGTGGCCATGGCGGCGGTGGGGGCGGTGTTCAACACAGCCCTGCGGCCAAGGCTAGAGATGATCTGCGCCACCTCTCAGGGCAGTGCCGAAGGCTACCGCGCCGCTTACGGCTTTGCCCGCGCCACGGGCGATTGGCGGGTGCTGGTCGATGATCCACGGGTGCAGGCGGTGGTGATCGCCTCACCCCAAGAGACCCACCGCGCCATTGCCGAACGCGCCTTTGCCTTGGGCAAGCCGGTGCTGTGCGAAAAGCCGCTGGGGGCGAGCCTTCAGGATGCTGAGGCGATGGTCGCTGCCGCCCAAGCCGCAGGTGTCGCCAATATGGTGGGGTTCAACTACATCCGCACCCCCGCCTCGGCCTATGCGCGCCAACTGGTGCAATCGGGCGCGATCGGCGAGGTGATCTGGTTTCGCGGCGAGCATACCGAAGATTTTGACGCTGACGGCACCAGCCCCGCCAAATGGCGCAACTTCGGAGCGGCCAATGGCACGATGGGCGATCTGGCCCCGCATATGATCAACGCAGCCCTTGCCTTGGTCGGGCCAATTGCGCGCCTGACGGCAGATATTGGCACCGTCTACCCCAACCGACCGGGGGCCGAGGGGCGCGCGGTCAATGACGACATCGGCCAGTTTTTGTGCCGCTTTGCCAATGGGGCGATGGGGCATTTAAGCTTTTCGCGCGTGGCATCGGGGCGCAAGATGGGCTATGCCTATGACATCACAGGCACAAAAGGCGCGATCCGCTTTGACCAAGAAGATCAAAACGCCCTGTGGCTATACCAAGCCCAAGGCGAGGCCGCTCAACGCGGTTTTACCAAAATCCTGACCGGCCCGCTGCACCCCGATTACCTGCCCTTTTGCCAAGGGCCGGGGCATGGCACGGGCTATCAAGACCAGATCATCATCGAAGCGCGCGATTTTCTGCGCGCCATTGAAACCGCAACCCCCGTCTGGCCGACCTTTGCCGATGGGTTAGACGTATCGCGCATCATCGCCGCAGCCCGCCATTCGGCGGCCTGCGGCGCTTGGGTCAACTTGGAGGCATCATGATCCGCATCGGCAATGCGCCCTGTTCTTGGGGCGTGGAATTCGCAGACGACCCCCGCAACCCCAGCTGGCGCAAGGTGCTGTCAGACTGCGCGGCGGCGGGGTATAAGGGGATCGAACTGGGCCCCGTGGGCTTTATGCCCGAAGACCCCGCCGTTCTGGCCGATGGCTTGGCCGAGAATGACCTAACGCTGATCGGCGGCGTGGTTTTCCGCCCCTTTCACGATGCGACCAAATGGGATGATGTCTGGGATGGGGCCACGCGCACCTGCAAGGCGCTGGTGGCGCACGGCGCCAAACATCTGGTGCTGATCGATTCCATCTCGCCCCGCCGCGCCCCCACCGCTGGCCGCGCGGCCGAGGCCGAGCAAATGGACGCCCCCGAATGGACCGCCTTTGGCGACCGCATCCGCACCGTGGCCAAGCTGGGTGTCGACCACGGGCTGACGGTGTCCATCCACGCCCATGCGGCGGGGTTCATCGACTTTGAACCTGAATTGGAACGGCTGTTGGATGAAACCGACGACGCCTTGCTGAAAATCTGCTTTGATACGGGCCACCATTCCTATGCGGGCTTTGACCCCGTGGCCTATATGCGCCGCCATATCGGGCGGATTTCCTATATGCACTTCAAAGACATCGACCCCGTGGTCAAGGCCCGCGCCGTAGCCAGCCGGATGGGCTTTTATGATGCAACAGCACAGGGGATTTTCTGCAACTTGGGCAAGGGTGATGTCGATTTCGCGGCCGTGCGCCAAGTGCTGCTCGATGCCAAGTTTGAAGGCTGGTGCACGGTGGAACAAGACTGTGATCCGGCGGGTGCCACCTCGCCTCTTGACGATGCGCGGGCGAACAGGGCCTATCTGGCGGCGAACGGGTTTTAACGGGGGGCGATGCGATGACACGGTTGAATTGGGGCATGATCGGGGGCGGCGATGGCAGCCAGATCGGGCCAGCCCACCGCTTGGCGGCAGGGTTAGACGGGCTTTACACCTTTACCGCCGGGGCCTTGGATCATAACCCCGCCGCAGGCCGCGCCTTTGGCCAGCGTTTGGGGCTGGCGGCTGACCGCGCCTACGGCGATTGGCGCGAGATGCTGGAGGGCGAGCGTAACCGCCCTGACCGTGTCGATCTTGTCACCGTGGCCACGCCGAATTCCACCCATTACGAGATTTCCAAGGCCTTTCTCGCCGCAGGCTTTCACGTCTTGTGCGAAAAACCCCTGACCGTGACCGAGGACGAGGCCGCCGATCTGGTCAAAACCGCCCATGCGGCGGGCCGGATTTGTGCGGTGAACTATGGCTACACGGGTTATGCCTTGGTGCGGCATATGCGCGCCATGGTGGCGCGGGGCGATATTGGCAAGGTACGGCTGGTCGTGGCCGAATTTGCCCATGGCCACCACGCCAACGCGGCCGATGCCAACAACCCGCGCGTGCGCTGGCGTTATGATCCGGCACAGGCCGGTGTCTCGGCGCAATTCGCCGATTGCGGCATTCATGCGCTGCATATGGCCAGCTTTGTCACCGGCCAAGAGGTCGCCAAACTGTCGGCAGACTTCGCCTCTTGCCTGCCCGAACGGGTGCTGGAAGATGACGCTATGGTCAATTTCCGCATGGACGGCGGGGCTGTGGGGCGGCTTTGGACATCCTCGGTTGCCATCGGTCGCCAGCACGGGCTGACGATACAGGTCTTTGGCGAAACCGGCGGGCTGCGCTGGGCGCAAGAGCAGCCCAACCAGCTGCACTATATGCCGCTGGGCCAACGCCTCCAGATCATCGAGCGCGGCGAGGGCAATCTGTCGCCGGAAGCCGACCGCGCCAGCCGTGTGACCGTGGGCCATGCGGAAGGCATGCCCTTGGCCTTTGGCAATATCTACCGCGACTTGGCCGAAGGCATCATGGCCGCGCGGGACGGGCGCAAGGCCGATCCGGCGATTGACCTGTACCCAAGGGTCGAAGACGGCCTGCGCTCCATCGCGGCGATCCATGCGGCGGTGGCTTCGGCGGGGCAGGCGGGGGCTTGGGTGGACGCCCGCCCGAAGATGTTCCGCTAAAGGGGGCGCAGCGTTCCCCTGTCGACGATATGGCAGGGGAACAGGCGTGTTTGCGGCGCGCGGTCGGGGTTGGCGAAGCGGTCTTGCATCAGGTCCATCGCGCCGCGCACAATGGCGTCAAAGGGTTGGTGAATGGTCGTCAGGTTGATATTGGCCCAAGCGGCCATGGCCATGTCATTCAGCCCGATCAGGCCCAGATCGTCAGGCACCCTTAGCCCCGCCGCTTGGGCTGCCGACAAAGCGCCGATGGTTAACACATCGTCGGCGCAGAAATAGGCCTCGGCCCTTGGGGCGGATAACAGGCGCGTCATCTCACCCCGCCCCGCCTCAAAACTGTAAGTGCTTGCAAAACTGTGGCTGACCACCCCGCCCAAGGCGAGTGCCGCCGCTGCAAACCCTGCCAAACGGTCTTGCGTGGTGGAGGCCTGCTCTGGCCCGCCCATAAACCCCACATGCCGATAGCCCCGCGCGATCAGCGTTTGCGCTGCCATCGCGCCTGCCGCCACATTGTCGATGCCCACCACATCGGTCTGCCCCGTGGGCCTGCCAAAGGCATGCACCACCGCCACGCCCGCATCGCGAAAGGCGCTGGCAAAGCCTTGGGGCAGGTGCGATGTGGCCAGAATGACGCCTTCGACCGAGTATTGCCGCAGAAGTTGCACCGAACGTGCCGGATTGGTTTCATCCGACAGGTTCACCAGCAAAGGCCTCAAGCCGCGATCTTGCAAGCCCTTGGTGAGCAAGTCAAATATCTGCAAAAACACCGGATTGTGAAAGTTGTTCGACACCAGCCCGACCAGTTGCGTTTTGCGCGTGGTCAGGCTGCGGGCCAAAAGGTTGGGGCTATAGCCCAGATCGCGGGCCGCAGCCTCCACCCGCGCGCGCATCTTGGCCGAGACGGAAGCGCCCTGCGTAAAGGTCCGCGACACCGCCGCCCGTGACACGCCGGCTCTTTGTGCGACATCTGACAGGGTCACACCCGTCATGTTGCAATCAAAACCTGAATGCCGCGCGATTCGAACGCCTGCGCGTCGGCATCGGAGATACCTGCATCGGTGATGAAAGACTGGATCACCTCTAACGCGCCCAGACGGGTGAACGAGGATTTGTTGATCTTGGAACTGTCCGCCACCAGATAGACATGCGAGGCGGCTTTGATCATCGCCTCTTTCAACTGCAAATCGGCAAAAGACGGATAGGTCAGCCCCGCATCCAAGGCCACGCCCGCCGTGGCCAAAAACAGCTTTCCGGCAAAGATGTTGCGAAAGTAATCCACCGATTTGTCGCCCGACAGCGACAGGGTCGGCGCTTTGAACTGCCCGCCCGGCATATGCACCGCACAGCCCGGCACGGCCCCCAAGATCAGCGCGATGTTGAGCGCGTTGGTGATCACCGTCAGGTCTTTGCGCGTGGTCAGGCGGGTGGCGATTTCGGTCGTGGTGGTGCCTGCGTCTAAAATCAGCGTCTCGCCATGCCCGACCAGCGATGCCGCTAAAGCGCCAATCTTGCGCTTTTTGTCCATATTGTCTTGATGATGCAGCGCCACCGCCGAGACTTGGGCGGGCACCGAGGTCAAAAACGCCCCGCCGTGTTCGCGCGTGACGCTGCCGTCGTGTTCCAGCCGTTCCAGGTCTTGGCGGATCGTCGCCTCTGACACCTGAAAGGCCCCTGCCAGATCGCGCACGCGGGCAGAGCCTTCTTCCTGAATCCACTCCAGAATCCGGCGGCGGCGGGGTTCGGCCAATAGGCCTGTGATGGGGTCGGTGGGCGGTTTCACGGGCGATCCTGCTGTTTGGCCTAGCATAGCACCGCCCGTTTCGATTGCAAACGAAAGCATTCGGCGGTAAACGATACCAAACGCAAGGATGTTTCGATAGCATTGCACAGTCGCAGACAGGTGACTTTGGCGGTGGTGATCGGGTCAAGGGCCTTCTTCAGCACCTCCCTGCCAAGACTCGCGCCGTGAAACGCTGGCACAGTTGGACCGTTTGGGCACCAAGGCCCTGATCCTGCCCTACGAGGCGACTGCCAATGGCGCGGTGCAATCCATTCCCGATGCCGAGCTTTACGCGGCCTTTTTCAAAGAGCACCGCGACCAGATTGCCGGTTTGGTGATCTGCCTGCCCAATTTTGGCGACGAAATCGCCATCGCCGAACTGGTCAACCGCGCCAAACTGAACGTGCCGACTTTGCTGCAAGCCTCGAATGACGAGGTGGATAAAGTCTCTGTCAGCCAGCGCCGCGACGCCTTTTGCGGCAAGATTTCCGTCACCAATAACTTCTACCATTAGGGCCTTCAACGAAACCACCAGCCACCCCTGCGACACCTTCGGCGCGGAATTCGGCGCCTATGGGACGCTTTGCCCGCGTCTGCCGCACGGTCAAGGGCCCGCGCGGGGCGCGGCTTGGGGCGATTGGGGCGCGCATGGGCGCGTTTCAAACCATGCGCTACAGCGAAAAGCTGCTGCAAGCGGGGGGTGTGACCGTGGTGACGGTGGACCTGTGCGAGATGATGGGTGCCGCATCGCGCGTCAGCGATGCCGACGGCGACCTGTTGGCCAAGCTGGACAAAATCAAAGCTTATGGCCGCATCCCGGCCCACGGTGTTTGCTCCGCAAGCTGCGCTGGGCAATCTGCGTGCGCTTTGGGGCGAGGCGGTGGCCCGCGCGCGGCGCTAGGGGGATTGGCGGCGCAATATGGCCGAAGTTGGGCAGCACCCCCCCACAGCGCCCTTGGCCTTGGTCGGCGAATCTTGGTATGGCTTTGTCCAACGCTTGCGCAGCAGGCCGATGAGGATAGGGGAAGATGATGGGTTACGAATATCGGGTCGTCCCCGCACCGCGTAAGGGCGAAAAGGGCCGGGGGTTGAAATCGGGCGAAGATCGGTTCGCCTTGGCCCTGACCAATCTGCTCAACACGATGGGCGCGCAGGGCTGGGAGTATCAGCGCGCCGACGCCCTGCCCTGCGACGAGCGCAGCGGCTTGACGGGGACGAAAACCACCTTTCACAACGTGCTGGTCTTTCGCCGCCCGCTCGAAGTCGCTGAGGGAGAGATCAGCACGGGGCGTATTACCCCCCCGCCCGTGCCCGCCGCGCCTTTTATCGCCGTGCCGGACCCCCAAAGCGTGGCGGCCCCTGTTCTTGGGGCCGCCGTCCAACCCTTGGGGGCCGCCCCGGCGCTTGGTCCTGCAAACGCAGACGATTAAGCCTGCCGCAGATCGCCTAGCGCCAAGGGCAGGGCTTGGGCAAAGGCGGTCATCGCCGCGTCATCGCCAAGGCTGACGCGGATGCAGCGGTCTAAGGGGGCCACCCCGGGCATGCGCACAAAGACATCCCGCGCGATCAGCGCTTGCATCAAGGCGCGGGCATAAGCCCCGTCTTGGCCGCAGTCCATCGTGACGAAATTGGTGGCCGAGGGCAGGGGGGTCAGGCCATTGGCCAAAGCAATCTGCCCCAACCGCTGCCGCCCTGCCACGGCCCAATCGCGCACCGCTTGCAGATGTGCGCTGTCGCCCAAGGCCGCGATGCCGCCCGCCTGCGCAATCCGCCCCACGCCGAAATGGTTGCGCACCTTGTCAAAGGCCAAGGCCAGATCGGGGGCCGCCAGCGCATAGCCCAACCGCAGCCCCGCCATGCCATGCGCTTTGGAGAAGGTGCGAAAACGGATCACGCGGGGGTCATCGGCGGCCACGACCGCCTCGGTTCCGGCGGGGGCGAGTTCGACATAGGCCTCGTCAAGGGCCAAAAGGCACCCTTCGGGCAGGGCGTCTATCAGGGCCGCAATCGTGGCGGCGGGGTGATGGCTGCCCATCGGGTTGTCCGGATTGGCGAGGTAGATCAGCTTGGCCCCGCTGGCGCGGGCGGCAGCCACCAAGGCATCGGGGTCTTCGTGATCGCCCAGATAGGGCACGCGGATGATCTCGCCGCCGAACCCCGCCACGTGAAAGGGAAAGGTCGGATAGGCCCCCGCCGAGGTGACAACGCGCTCCCCCGCCCCCACCACCAACCGCACCAAAAGACCCAAAAGCCCGTCAATCCCCTCGCCCACCACCACATTTGCCGATGTTACCCCATGATGGGCGCCAATCGCGGCTTTGAGGTCATGACATTCTGGGTCGCCGTACATCCAAACCTCCTCCGCTGCTTGGCGCATCGCGGCCACGGCTTGGGGAGAGGGGCCAAAAAGGTTCTCATTCGCGCCCAAGCGGGCGGCAAAGGGGCGGCCACGGGCGCGGGTCATCGCCTCTGGCCCGACAAAGGGCACGGTCGAGGGCAGGCTTTGCGCCAAAGGGGTCAGGATCGGGTGTGTCATGGGCGCATAGGAAGCGTGAACCAACGCAAATGGCAAGCGCGTTAATGCGCCTGCCCGCGCAGCAGTTTTAGAACCGTCCACTCGCGGTAGACCAGAACAATCATCACCAGATCGAAAAATGACAGGGCCAAGAAGGTGTAGGACCCGTGGGTGACAAACTCAGTAATCTGGTAGATCACAAAGCCCGCCAGCAAGACCATCGCCCCCGGATAGGCCCACAAAATCCGGCGGGCTAACATGATGACCATGGTGAACTTTACCGCGCCGTGGCCCAATAGGTAAAAGGCGTAGAAGTGCTGAACCTGAAGGGGAAAGGCTTCTGTCAAATGCTGCACCCATAGCGCCATGTCGGCATTGGGTTGCTGGGTGAGATCGTGGCGGGTCAACCACGTGACAAAGCTGATGATCGCGGTGTTCGGCGTCAGCAATAACCCCAATCCGCCAAGGCTTTCTGCCGCCGCAAACAGGCCCTTCAGGATCAAGCTTGCCTCAAACAGCCAATGCAGCCATTTGCCAAGCCGGCTGGCCGGATTGATCATAATTTCATCCTCAATCCTGACCGCGGTAGGGCTGAACATATTGCAGCGCCATGTCCCAAGGGAAGAATATCCACGTATCTTGTGACACTTCTGTGATATAGCTGTCGACCATCGGCTTGCCCGAGGGCTTGGCATAGACCGTGGCAAAATGCGCCTTGGGGTACAATCGGCGCACCAGTTCCAGCGTTTTGCCGGTGTCGACCAGATCGTCGACCACCAAAATCCCCGTGCCATCCCCCATCAAGTCGGGCTGGGGGAATTTCGTCACCACCGCTTCTGCGGCTTGGGCTTGGTGGCTGTAGCTTTTCACACTGATTGTATCGACCACCCGAATGTCCAACTCGCGCGCCACGATCATCGCCGGCACAAGGCCGCCGCGGGTGATGCCCACGACAGCCCGCCACGCCCCGGCATCCGGCCCCTTGCCATCCAGACGCCACGCCAAAGCGCGGGCATCACGGTGCATCTGGTCCCAGCTGACGTGGAAGCCTTTTTCGTGGGGCAAACGGTCGATCATGCTATCCTCAACAAGCGGCTATGTTCGGCAGCGTTGCGGACAAGGGCCCGCGACATGCGCCGTCTTCGTCACGATATAGGCCCAAGAGCGGTTTTGGAAAGCCACCAAAGGCACCCAAAAGCTGGGCGTGGTGACGTGTCTCATTGCCCCTCTTTGCGCCCCGACACCACATCGATATCAGGCGCATCGACCGCTTTCATGCCCACAACGTGATAGCCTGCATCGACATGCAGGTTTTCCCCCGTGGTGCCAGAGCCAAGGTCAGACAGCAAGAACAGCGCGGCCTTGCCGACCTCTTCTTGATCGACATTGCGCCGCAGGGGCGAGTTCAGCTCGTTCCACTTCATGATATAGCGAAAATCCCCGATGCCCGAGGCTGCAAGCGTCTTGATCGGCCCCGCCGAGATGGCGTTGACGCGGATGCCGTCTTTGCCCAGATCTTCGGCCAGATATTTCACCGAAGCCTCTAACGCCGCTTTGGCCACGCCCATCACGTTGTAATGCGGCATAACCTTTTCGGCGCCGTAATAGGTCAGCGTCAGCAGGCTGCCGCCTTCGGTCATCATGGCCGCAGCCCTGCGGCTGACCGAGGTGAAGGAATACACCGAAATATCCATCGTCATGCCAAAGTTGGCTTTGGACGTGTCCACATAGCGGCCACGCAGTTCGTTTTTGTCGGAAAAGCCGATGGCATGAACCAGAAAGTCGATCTTGCCCCAGGTCTCGCCAATCCGCGCAAACAGCGCGTCGATCGAGGCCTCGTCGCTGACATCGCATTCGATCATCTGTGTCATGCCAATCGAATGGATCAGCGGATCAACGCGCTTTTTCAGCGCCTCGCCCTGATAGGAAAAGGCCATTTCCGCGCCGTGGTCGGCCAGCGTCTTGGCGATGCCCCAAGCAATGGATTTGTCGTTGGCCAGCCCCATGATAAGGCCGCGCTTGCCTGCCATTAGTCCAGTTGACATTCGCTCTTCCCCAGCCACCTTAACCGTACCGCTTGGTGTAGGCGAAAGCCTCGGCTGCATCAAGGGCGGGGCGTAGGTGAGACGCATTTCAATTTAAAGGGTGACGAGATGGACAGAACGGGTATTTTTGCGGGGGATGATCCCTTTGTTCTGGCCCGCGCATGGCTGGCCGAGGCGGAAGCGGTAGAGATCAACGATCCCAACGCCATTGCCCTGTCCACGGTCGATGCTGACGGCATGCCCAATGCGCGCATGGTCTTGCTCAAAGACATCGAAGAGGCGGCCTTTGTGTTTTACACCAATTACACATCGAAAAAGGCGCTAGAGGTCGAAGGCGCGGGCAAGGCCGCCTTTGTGATGCACTGGAAATCTTTGCGCCGCCAAATCCGTGTGCGCGGCACTGTCACGCGCGAAGAGGGGGCGCAGGCCGATGCCTATTACGCCTCGCGCAGTTTGAAATCGCGCTTGGGCGCTTGGGCAAGTGCGCAGTCTCAACCCCTGTCGTCGCGCGGGGCCTTGATGGCCGAGGTCGCCAAAGTGACCCTGCAACAGGGGGCGAACCCGTCACGCCCGCCGTTTTGGGGCGGCTTTCGCATCACGCCGGTGGAAATCGAATTCTGGGCCGATGGCCCGTTCCGCCTGCACGACCGCTTTCGCTGGACAAGGCCCGATTCTGCGGCCTCTTGGGTCGTCGAACGGCTTAATCCGTAAGGGGGCGCTATGAAGACCTTCGTCGTAACGCTGATGCTGGCACTTTGCATCACAAACACCGCTCAGGCCGCCTGCCAGCCCGGATCAATTGATCTGCGCTGGCCGGGCGGGCAGGCGCGCTTTAGCGTCGAAGTCGCCGCCGATGAAGCCGCGCGCGAAACGGGTCTGATGTTTCGCGAGCACATGGCCTCTTCGGCGGGGATGATCTTTGTCTATGATGCCCCCACCCATGCGCGGTTTTGGATGAAAAACACCCTGATCCCGCTGGATATGATATTTGCCGACCAAACTGGCCGTGTCACCGTGGTGCATTCGGATGCCATCCCGCAGGATGTGACGCCGATTGATGGCGGCGAAGGGGTGGTCTACGTCATTGAAATAAATGGCGGATTGGCGGCGCGCATTGGGATTGCGCCGGGGGCAGAGCTGCGCTCTGATCTGATTGAGGCGTCAAAAGCGGTGTGGAGCTGTGCAGACTGACCAAGGACGCCTTTTCATCGCCGCCAAAACCCGCTAAAGGGGTAGCACGGTCGGAGTGTAGCGCAGTCTGGTAGCGCGCCTGCTTTGGGAGCAGGATGTCGGGAGTTCGAATCTCTCCACTCCGACCAAATTTCCCAAACCTTGTCCGGCTTGTCATAAGCCCTGCGCCACGCCATATCTGGGGCGCAAGGAGATGCCATGCCCCTGACCTTCGATCACAGCTATGCCCGCGATCTGCCCGGAACTTATCTGGCCCAAACCCCCGCCCGCGCACCTGCGCCGCGCTTGGTGGCGTTTAACGCCGCTTTGGCTGCAAGCTTGGGCCTTGATCTGGCGCAAGACGATCAGACCTTGGCCAATTGGCTGTCTGGTGCAGTCCTTATGTCCGGATCACAGCCCATCGCCTTGGCCTATGCCGGCCACCAATTCGGCGGCTTTTCGCCGCAACTGGGCGATGGTCGGGCGCATTTGCTGGGCGAACTTGTCACCCCCAAGGGCCGCTTTGATCTGCAACTGAAAGGATCAGGCCGCACCGCCTTTTCGCGCGGCGGCGATGGCAAGGCGGCTTTGGGGCCGATGCTGCGGGAATATCTGATTTCGGAAGCGATGGCCGCTTTGGGCATTCCCACCACGCGCTCTTTGGCGGTGGTGGCCACGGGCGAGGATATCTTGCGCGATACGGGGATGTTGCCCGGCGCGGTAGTGGCGCGGCTGGCGGCCAGCCATATTCGCGTTGGCACCTTTCAATTCTTCGCCGCCCGCCAAGAAGATGCGCAGATCAAAGCGCTGGTCGCCTATACCATCGCGCGCCATTACCCCCACCTTGCCCCCGACGATGCGCTGGGCCTGTTTGATGCCGTCACGGCCCGTCAGGTTGACCTGATCGCGCAATGGATGGGCGTTGGCTTTGTGCACGGGGTGATGAACACCGACAACATGGCGCTCTCGGGCGAGACGATCGACTACGGCCCCTGCGCCTTTCTTGACGCCTATGACGCTGCCACCGTGTTTTCCTCGATCGACCGGCAGGGCCGCTATGCCTATGCCAACCAACCGTTGATTCTGGCATGGAATCTGTCGCGCTTGGCCCAAGCGCTGCTGCCCCTGATCGACGCGGACGAGGCGAAAGCGGTCGAGATTGCCAATGCCCGGCTTGACGCCATAGACCCCGCCTTTCGCCAAGCTTGGGTGGCCGTGATGCGCCGCAAACTGGGGCTGGCAGGCCACGACCCCGCCGACCCCACCTTGGCCGATGACTTTTGCACCGCCATCACCGGGGCGGATTGGACGCTCTCCTTCCGTAGCCTCGCCGCCGCGGCACAGGGGCGGCCAGAGGCTTTGGTTGCACTTTTGCCCGACCCTGCGCCGATGAGCACTTGGCTGACCCGCTGGCAGGCGCGGTTGGGGCCGGATGCCGCAGCACTTATCCGTGCCGCCAACCCTGCGGTTATTCCGCGCAACCATCTGGTGGAACAGGCCCTGACTGCGGCCACCCAAGGCGATCTGGGCCCCTTCACCGCCCTGCTGGCCGCCGTGCAAGACCCCTTTGGCCCCGAACACGGGCGCGAGGGGTTTACGCTGCCTGCGCCATCCACCTTCGGCCCCTATGTCACTTTCTGCGGCACTTAACCGCGAAAACCTCGGCTCTGGCCCCGCCAAATCCGCCGCAGCCAGTTGACGCAGGGCGGGGGGCTGGCGTCTAGTGCGGCCATGATGCCACGTTCCGATATTCACGACCGCCTTGCCGCCTCGTTGCGCCAAGCCCGCAAGGCGCGGGGGCTAAGTCTTGACGGCGTGGCCAAACTGTCGGGGGTTAGCCGGTCAATGGTCAGCCAGATCGAACGGGGCGAAAGCTCGCCCACGGTGGCGACCTTGTGGAACCTGACCCAAGCGCTGCAGGTCGATTTCGCGGGCCTGCTCGAAGGCCGTCCCGCCCCGGGAATCGAAGTGATCCGCGCCGAGGCCGCACCTGTGATTGCCGGACGCGGTCATGATCTGGTGATCCGCATTCTGTCGCCGGCTGAAGCCGTGGGTGTGCATGAAGTCTACGAGCTGACCTTTGGCCCCAAAGGCGAACTGGTCAGCGACCCGCATTCCCCGGGCTGCCGCGAGCATTTGACCGTGATCCAAGGCCATCTGCGCGTGGTTTCGGGCGAGGATGACAGCCAGATCGGCCCGGGCGACACCGCCCGCTACACCGCGGACCGACCCCATGCGATTTATGCAGTGGCAGGGCCTGCGCGGGCGATTTTGATCGTGCAGGATAGCTAAAGCCAAGGCGACCATCTACGGCAAGGCCATTGCGCAGCCCACCGCTGAGAATTTGGCTGTTTTGAATAACTGAAGCCCGTGTAATGTGCTTTTAAAAAATAACCCCACGGCAGACTCTCTGCCTGCCGCAGGGTTCGCTTGGGTCGAAAATTTAATTGCTTTTCACGATCGCGCCGGACAGCGCTGTTGCAGGGGCGGCACAGGCGATCGTTTTGCCTTTAGCGTCTTGGCACAGCATGTCTTGCGTGTGCAGGCCAATATAGGCTTTGCCTGCGCGGATTTCTGCGACCACGAAAGCCGTATCAACCTTGGCACCGCCTTTGGGCGGCTCAATCGTCCAATTGTCCAGCGTCAGGGTGAAACCATCTTCGGTTGCTGCGTAAACACCGGGCAATTGCAACACAAAGAAGTTCGGCCCGCCCTGCGGCATGTCATGAATGTGGACAGGCCCCAAAACCCCATTCTTCCCGGCTGCGGACAATTCGGCGATTTTCACGCCTGTCACGGCAAGGTGCAAGCTGAGCTTGGTGCCATCCTGTGACAAAACGATATCGGCCAATCCGCTACCGCTTTGATGCGATTTCCAACTATGGGCAACCGCATGGCTTGTCAGAAGCTTTGCTGAATAACTTTCAGCCAGACAAGGCCAAGCGAAGGATAGTGTTAGGCAAGCCAAAGATCCGACACGTAAGAACATTTCTATCTTTCCCTCTCATAAACACACTATGGTGCGATAAGATCGACGTAAATTCGGTCTTACGTTATTACAATGTGCCTTTAGATTATCTTTAGAGCCTATTCAGAACTTAAGGTATACCTTTGCATAATTGCCCAACCCGTCTTAGGCGCGGTTGGATTGAAATGACCGCCGCCCTATCCGGCTTTGATCTGATGTGACCAAACCATTAGCGATGACCGGTTTGGCGGGGGGTTCACTGGAAAGCTGCGCAGCGATGTGCTGACCGGCTTTGGCTCTTATTCCACCCAAGGCAATGGGCAGTTGTCGGAATATCTGCCGTGGTATCGCAAGTGGCCCGCCCGGATCAGGGACACGATCATCCTGAATGAATGGATCCACAGCGAAACCGGCGGCCATCCGCGCTCTTTTACCCAAAACCTCCATTGGTTCAAAGAAGTTTCCCCAAAGTTTCTAATCGGGCCATTTGTTTCATCGAAAAATTACAAAATCTCATTAATTCAGAGTCTTGATTGTTACATGGTGAAGGAACCGTAAAATCAACAATGAGGCGCGTCTAATGACTCTTTCAACTCCATTCTCTAAGGTAACGTTCGACAGCGTTGACCAGGGAGTTTCTCTTGTCGGCGATTTGTATGTTCCCGCAGCACCCGTTGCCGAAAGCTGCGCCTTCGTCATCATCGGCCCGATGACGTTTCAAAAAGAGCAGTCGCCCACCGAATACGCCCGCCGTTTGGCCGCTGCTGGCCATACCGCGCTGGCCTTTGACACGCGCTATCGCGGCGAAAGTGGCGGAACCCCGCGCGCCTATGAAAATCCGCTGCATAAGGTGGCCGATATTTTAAGCGCCGTTTCCTTTCTGCGATCCTTGCCAGAGGTGAATCCCGCGCGCTTGATCGGTCTGGGCATTTGTCAGGGAAGTTCTGAAATGCTGCGCGCGGTTGCCGAAGACGACCGCATCGTCGCGGGTGTGACACTCGCAGGCCATTACCGCGACCACGAAGGCGACGTGACCTGGCTGACCGAGGAAGGCCTGGCCGCCCGGCTTGCGCAAGGGCAGGCGGCGAAGGCCAAATATGATGCCACCGGCGAAGTCGACTATGTCGCTGCTGTTGACGATGCTGATATGAACGTTGGCATGCCCAGCAAATTCGTCTGGGAGTGGTACCATCATTGGTCCGACCGGGGCATGTGGGAAAATCGCTATGCGGTGATGAGTGATGCCGAGCTTTTCTCTTATGAGTCGATCTCAGCCGCGCGCCAGCTGACCAAGCCTTATCTGATGATCCATAGCGATTACAGTTTCTTGCCCGACGTGGCGCGCCGCCACTATGATGCTATGCCGTCAACTGCCAAGACCTTGCTATGGGAAGGCGACACCCCGCATTTCAGCTATTATGACAATCCCGAAATTCTTGACCGCTCGGTTGCGTCAATAACCAAATGGGTGGCTGGTCTGGAGTGAGCAAGCAGATGAAGGTCTTTGCTTGTGCGCGGTAAAGGTAAAAACTTGATCTGACGTGACATCTTATCTTGCTTTCTGCGTAAAATCATCAAAATGGCTGAAGCCGCCATTTTTCCTCCACCTCAAGCGGCACAGCTTAAGGTGGAGGAACCCCCGCGATGGTATCCACAGCAATCGCCTAAGACCTGATGAAGGCGAGGGATAAGCGCACCCCCCCCCGCAGTCGCATCGCCAAGATGAAGGGGAAAACCGAAAGCGGGTCTTTGGATTTTTGCGCTTTTTGCCGCTTGAAAGCTAGACATGCTTATCATATGCGGGCTTATGGAAACGCCCTCCCTTGGCCTTTTGCTGCATGATGCGGCGCGCGCGGTGCGCAAGCGCTTTGAAGCGCGTGCGGCGGTCTATGGCCTCACCTCGGCGCAGTGGCGCATGTTGGTGCGGGTGTGCAGAACCCAAGGCGGTGCGCCGCAGTCGCATTTTGCTGACCTGTTGGAAATTGAACCCATCTCTGTCTCGCGCCTGTTGGACAGGATGGAGGCTTTGGGCTGGGTGACGCGCGGCCCTGACCCCAATGACCGCCGCGTGCGGCTGGTGTTTCCCACGGCCAAAGCGCTGGAGGCTTTTGCCACCTTTAAGCCCGTGGCTGACACGGTTTACGCCGAAGCGCTGGCGGGCATGACGCCCGCCGAGCAGCGCCATCTGACCGAGGCTTTGGCCTTGGTGATCCACAATCTCGCGACGGCCCCAAGCGGCGGCCAGAAAGAACAGCTATGAACGCCCAAAGCCAACCGCAAAAAGCCGCAGAGCAAGGCGGCGATGTTGTCATCAAGGCCAAACCCAAGCGCCGCCGCCTGTTGATGGTGGCCTTGCCCGCGCTGATCGTGGTGGGGGCAGGGGTCTATTGGATCAACAGCGGGCGCTATGAAAGCACAGACAACGCCTATTTCCATCAGGCCCGCATTGCGATTGCCTCTGACCTGTCGGGGCGGTTGGTGTCGGTGAATGTGGCCGATGGGCAGGTGGTGCCGCAAGGCGCGGTGCTGTTCACTGTCGACCCTGAACCCTACAAGCTGGCCCTTGCGCAGGCCAATATCGGCGTCGATGCCGCCCGTTTGCTGGTAGAGCAGTTAAAGGGCGCCTATCAGGCCGCCTTGGCGCAAGAAAAAGTGGCCGAGGATGACGCGCTGTATCAAGCCGACCAGTTGACCAAGCAACAGGCCCTATCGGCCAAGGGCGTGGGCACTGGATCGGATCTGGATGATGCCCGCAACACCGCAAGGCGTGCGCAAGAAACCGCCGCCGTGGCCAAAGTAGCCGCCCAAAACGCCCGCATTGCGCTTGGCGGCGATCCGGCGGCGGCAACCGACGCCCACCCCGCCGTGCAAGCGGCCTTAGCACAGCGCGATCAGGCGGCGTATAAACTGTCGCTGACCGAGGTGAAGGCCCCTGCGGATGGGATGGTTTATCAAGCAACCTCGTTCAAACCCGGCCAGTATTTAACCGCCGGCGCACCGCTCTTTGCCTTTTTGCCCGCCCAAGAAATCTGGGTCGAGGCGAATTTCAAAGAAACCCAATTGACCCATCTGGCCCAAGGCCAAGCCGCCACTGTCACGTTCGACGGCGATCCGGGCCATCCGGTCAAGGGCCATGTCGAGGCGATTGGCGCGGGCACGGGGTCAGAATTCTCGCTGCTTCCGGCGCAAAATGCGACGGGCAACTGGGTCAAGGTCACCCAGCGCGTGCCGGTGCGCATCGTTCTGGAGGCAGCCGATACCGCCGCACCGGTGGTGTCGGGGATGAGCGCCTCGGTTTCGGTGGACACGGGCGTCACACGGTCGTGGCGCGATCTGGTGCCGTTCGGGCTGATGGCGCGTTAAGATGAGCCAACTGGGGCCGAACGGCGAATATCCCAACCGCGGGCTGATCACGGTTATGGTCATGCTGGCCACGATCATGCAGGTCTTGGACACCACGATTGCCAATGTGGCCTTGCCGTCGATGACGGGTGATCTTGGCGCAAGTCAGGACACGATCACGTGGGTGCTGACCAGCTATATCGTGGCGGCTGCCATTATGACGCCGGTGACAGGCTGGCTGGCCGACCAGATCGGCAAGCGCGAGTTGTTCTTGGTGTCGATCATAGGCTTTGTCGCGGCATCACTTTTGTGCGGCTTGGCGTGGAACTTGCAAGCCATGGTGCTGTTTCGCCTGATGCAGGGCCTGTTTGGCGCGGCCATTGTGCCGTTAAGCCAGACGTTCTTGCTGGATATCAACCCGCGCGAAAAGGCCGGATCGGCCATGGCCATGTGGGGCGCGGGGATCATGGTGGGCCCGATCATCGGCCCGACCTTGGGGGGCTGGCTGACCGACAGCTACAATTGGCGCTGGGTGTTCTTGATCAACCTGCCGGTGGGTATCTTGGCCACCGTGGGCTGTGCGGCCTATCTGCCCAAATCCACCAAACGCCTGCGCCGCTTTGACTTTTTTGGGTTCTTCATGCTGTCGATCGGCATCGGGGCCTTGCAGATGATCCTGGATCGCGGCGGAGAGTTGGACTGGTTTGCCAGCACCGAGATCTGGGTTTACACCGCCCTTGCTGTCTGCGGCTTTTGGGTGTTTGTCATCCACATCTTGGGCGCGGATTTGCCCTTTATGGACCCCAAGATGTTTTCCGACCGCAATTTTCGCATCGGGCTGATCTTTATCTTTATCATCGGGATCATCCTTTTGGCCTCGCTTGCCTTGCTGCCACCGATGCTGGGGCGGATCTTTGGCTATCCGACCATCACCACCGGCCTTGTGATGGGGCCGCGCGGGATTGGCACGATGGTTTCGATGATCTTGGTCGGCAAACTGGTGCGAAGCGTGGATAACCGGTTGCTGGTGATCTTGGGGCTGATCCTGACAGCGGCGTCCTTGTACTTTATGACCGACTTTTCGCCGCAGATGGGGTCTGGGCCGGTGATCTGGACGGGGGTGTTGCAGGGCCTTGGGCTGGGCTTGGTGTTTGTGCCGCTGTCAACCATCGCCTTTTCCACCATCGATGCCAAATACCGCGCCGATGCGACCAGCCTGTTTTCGCTGGTGCGCAATATTGGCTCGTCCATCGGGATTTCCATCGTCTCGGTGATGCTGGCGCGCAATATCCAGACCAACCATGTGGAGCTTGGGGCTGCGATCAGTGCCTATAATCCGGTGCTGCGGCAAGTTTCGCCGGGGGCCGTTGCGGGCAATTCTGTGGCGCTGGCGCAGTTGGACGGGTTGGTGAACCAGCAATCGGCGATGATTTCCTATATCGACGATTTCAAGCTGATGATGATCGTGACCTTGGCGGCGATTCCTTTGGCCTTTATCCTGCGCAAGCCAAAGATGATGGCCGTGCGCGGCGCGCCTGTGGCAGCACACGCCGACTAAGGGGCCTTGGAAGCTGTGTTTTGCACCACAAAGTCCAAGGCCGCCTGCCGCGCCACGCTTGCGGGCATCGACGGCGGGTCGATGCAATGTTGCAGGCTTAGGCCGTCCACCAAGCTGATAAAGCTGCGCGCCATGGTTTGGGTGGCGTGACCTTTGCCCAAGGCGGGGGCGTGGTCGGCCAGCACCTCGGCCACAAGGTCGACGTACAGCGCATAGTGGCGGCGGTGTTCGGCCATAAGCTCTGGCGTGTTGGAAATGGCCCCCCACATCGACAGCCAGATGTTGAGCGCCGGACGGTTGAACTGGGCCGGATCAAACAGCGCGTCCAGCAAGCCGTCCAGCCGCGCGCCGTTCTGCGGCAGGTGGGCCAAGGTGGGCACGGCCTTGGCGTATAAATGACCATAGGTCGCAGCCAAAAGCCCCGCCATGCTGCCGAAGTGATGCGCCACAAGGCCGCGCGATACGCCCGCCCGCGCACAGACGCGGTCAACGGTAAAGCTTGCCATCCCACCCTCGGCCATGCAGGCCAGACTCGCCTCGATCAGCCCCAAGCGGCGGTCTGCGGCGCTGAGGCGGGTGAAGCGGGGGGCGGCTTTGGGCATGTGCGCGGGGCCTTAAATCAGCCCGCGCCCCGCCAAGTTGCGCATCAGGGCAGCGGTGCCGAAGGTCCATTCCGGCGCCTCGGTTGACAGGCGCACGGTGTTGGTCAGGCTGCCCAAAGCGGGTGTGTGAATGGTGACCACATCGCCCAGATGGTGGGTAAAGCCTTGGCCCGGCCCATCGCGGTCTTGCACGGGGGCGAACATCGTGCCGCAGTACAGCATAAACCCGTCAGGATATTGGTGATGCCGCCCAGTGGTTTGCGCCACCAGATCCGCCGGATCGCGGCTGATCTCGGCCATGCTGGAACGCCCCTCAAGGTGAAAGCCGTCAAGGCCCGTCACGGTCAAGGTCAGCGTCATCTGGCGCACATCATCCAGCGTGAAACTGTCGTCAAACAGCCGGATCATCGGCCCGATGGCGGCGGCGGCGTTGTTGTCCTTGGCCTTGCCCAGAAGCAGAGCCGAGCGGCCCTCGACATCGCGCAGGTTGACATCGTTGCCCAAGGTCACCCCGCGAATGGTGCCTTGGGCGTTCACGGCCAAGACCACCTCTGGCTCTGGATTGTTCCATTTTGACACCGGATGCAGGCCAATCGTCGCCCCTTGCCCGACCGAGGCCATGGGCGGGGCTTTGGTGAACACCTCGGCATCAGGGCCGATGCCGACTTCTAGATATTGCGACCAAAGGCCCTCGGCGATCAGCAGTTTCTTGACTTCGGCGGCTTCAGCCGATCCGGGGCGCAAGTTGCGCAGGCTGGTGCCCAAAATCTCGGCAATCCGGCCCCGAATGGCCGCCGCGCGCGAGGCATCGCCTGCGGCGCGTTCTTCAATCACCCGTTCAATCATCGAACGGGCAAAGGTGACACCGCAGGCCTTGATCGCTTGCAGATCGGCGGGTGACAGAAGGCGGGTGACATCGCCTGAGGCTTCGGTCGAGGCAGCGGTCAGATCGTCTAAACCACCAATCGGCTCTGCCGCCACCTGCGCCAGATGGGCGGCGATATCGGGCAGTTCCAACAGGTCGCGCATCGTGGGGGCGGCTTTGCTGGTGATGTCATAGAGCATATCGCCGCGCAGATGTGCTAAGGCCGGGCCAATCCCCTGCCGCCAAACCCGCGTTACAAATGTGCCTGTGATCTGGGTCATGGATGCCTCCTGTTGGATGGGGGCAGGCTAAGGGCAGGGGCGGGCGGTGAAAAGGGCAAATGCGCGGCGACACAGGGTCAGGCGCGGTGCATTTTTACGCAGCCTGCGATTGGCCGGTGTGGCGACGGCCTTGACGGCGCAGTTGGGCCGCGAATCAGCTAGAAGGGCGCGGCGGGTGCCGGAAAAACCAATTTCTCGGAAGCGGTATCGTGCCGCTAAATTCTTCTTCGGTCACAAAAACGTGTCACGGTTGCTGGGCTGGGGTTTTGCAGGCGTCGCCATGCAGCCTGTCGCGGCTTTGCGTTAAATCGCCGTTTTGGCACATTTGGGCGATTTTATGGCCAAAATCACCCCAGCCGCCGGTCGGCTTTATGACAGCGCAGTTGACAGGCTGAAGGATGCTCAGGATAAGGTTTGCGCGGGACAGCTTTTGGGTCTGTCACAAATCTGTTATGTGGCAGGACTAGGACCATCCGACGTGACCGAGGCTGGTGCCAGCTTCGCTCGACCTCCGCGCAAGCGGTGCAACCAAGGGAGATGAGACGTGACGAACGCAAAATCCATCAGCCGCCGTGGCTTTATGAAAACCACCGCTGCAGGCGTGGGGGCACTGGCTGCTCCGGCGCTGATTTCTTCCAAAGCTCTGGCCTCTTCGGGCGAGCTGAACTTCACCGGCTGGGCAGGTTATCCGACCTTCGCCACCGATGTGTTCCCGGCTTTCGAAAAAGCCACCGGCATCAAGGTGAACTTCACCGAGCAGCCCGACCAGGACACCATGTTCGCCCAAGCCAAAGTGGCTGTGGAAGCTGGCGGCATCGACATGATCGAGCCGACCATCGACCGTTGGGGTGGCTGGAACACCAACGGCCTGCTGCAGGCATGGGATCCGGCAAAGCTGGCCATGGACAACTACCTGCCCGGTCTGGCTGACGGTGCTGCTGGCACCCGTTCGCACGACGCCGCTGGCGCGTTGTTCTATGTGCCCTCCAACTGGGGCACCGAAGCGCTTGTCTACAAGAAAGACGAAGCCAAGCTGAGCGAGCCTGCTTCCTTGGGCGACCTGTTCAATGCCGACAACAAAGTCGTGCTGCGTCCGCACTCGGCACTGGCTGCAATGGGCCGTTACCTTGACGCGCAGGGCAAACTGCCCTTCCCGTGGATGGATGGCTACACCGACATGGCGAAAATGGTCCAGCTGTGGGACATCGCTTTGGCCGAGGCTGTCAAAGCCAAGGGCAACGTGGTTCAGTTCTGGTCGGGCGAAAACGAAGCCAACGCTGGTTTCGTGGCAAACGGCGCGACCTTGGGCCAGTGCTGGGATTCGACCGGCTACAACCTGCGCAATGACGGCTACGGCTACATGGCACCGGTCGAAGGCGCATTCGCTTGGCACCAGGGCTTCGTCATGATGAAGAACGCTGTCAACGTTGACCAAGCCCACGAGCTGGCCAAGTGGGTTTCGACCCCGGAAGGCGCTGCGCTCTGGGCAACCGCGTTCTCGGCCAACCCCGTTGGCAAAGGCGCTGCCGAGCACATGAACCCCGACGTGTCGGCCTATTACAACGCCGCTTTCGATGACGCCAAACTGGCGGCTTTGTGGTGGTGGCCCGACCAGTCGGCAGAGTTCATCGCCAAGCGCGGCGAATATGCTGACAAGTACAAAGCTTCCTAATCCAAGCTAACGACTATGCGCGCCGGGTCCTTTGGGGCCCGGCGTGTCATTTTGGGGCATTGGCTTTGATCTGGACTGATCATGCCCCCGTGACTGGCGCTATCCATTTGCGGTGCGCGTCCGGCGTGGTAAACACGGCTAAGAAGTTCAATAAGACGACAACAGGGGGCAGACGATCCGATGAGTGCTGGGATTGATCTTGATAATGTGTGCTGCGATTTTGGCAAATTTCGCGCGGTGGACCATGTGAATGTGAACATCCAGCCCGGAGAGTTCTTTTCTTTCCTTGGGCCGTCGGGCTGTGGCAAGACCACGATCCTGCGGATGATTTCCGGTTTTACCGAACCGACCGAGGGTGTGATCCGCATCGGGGGCAAGGATGTGCGCGGCCAGCGCCCCAACCAGCGCCCCACTGCGTTGATCTTTCAAAACCTTGCCCTGTTCCCCTTGATGCCCATTTGGGAAAACATCGCCTTTGGCCTAGAGGTGCGCGGCGTTGATAAAGTCAAGCGTCGGGCGCGGGCCGAAGAATTGCTGGCACTGGTCGATCTGCATGACAGCGCTGACAAAATGGTCAGCCAGTTGTCGGGCGGCCAAAAGCAGCGCGTGGCGATTGCGCGGGCTTTGGCGGTGGAACCGGCGGTGATGCTGCTGGACGAGCCGTTGTCGGCACTGGATTTAAAGCTGCGCCAGCACATGCGCGCCGAACTGCGCGCCATTCAAAAGCGCACCGGCGTGACATTCATCTACATCACCCACGATCAGGGCGAGGCTTTGGCCATGTCGGACCGTGTCGGCGTGATGAGCCAAGGCCGCCTGCAACAGGTCGCCAACCCGCGCGATATCTACAACAACCCCGTCAACGGCTTTGTCGCCTCTTTTGTGGGTGAAAACAATATCTTCACCGGTCAGGTGCAAAACGCAGCCGACGGTATGGCCAGCTTTGCCACGCCCACCGGCACCTTCCGCGCCCGCCTGCCCGGCGCTGCGGGCAAGCTTTACGTGCGCCCCGAACATATGGTCTTGCAAGCCACACCGGGGGCTGAAAACTCGGTTGCGGTGACGCTGACCGAAGTGGCCTTTGAAGGCAATTTCGTCTCGGTCCACGGTGTGACCGACGGCGGCAAGACGATGGTCGCCGAACTGCGCAACGACGGGTCTGCTGCGATCCCCTCGGCGGGTGCAAAAATGCACATGGCCTTTGAAGCGCGCAACGCCGCGATCCTGCCCGACAGCGCCACCGCGGGGGCATGAGCGATGAATGACCTGCTGCGCCGCTATGGCAAGGGTCTGACTTGGACCTTTATCGGCCTAACCTTCTTTTGGCTGATCATTCTGGTGGTCTTGCCCGATTTCAAACTGCTCGAAAGCTCGTTTCGCCCCTATCTGCCTGTGGTGGATGTGGGCGGGCCGAAGGATGTTTACAGTTTCAACAACTATCTGCAGATTTTCGGCAACGAGGTGGATTTCAACTTCTTCGGCCTGCATTTCCCCTTGGCCGCGCGGGTTAAGGTCTTTGTGCTGACGATCTTTTATTCCGGCGTTGTCACCCTGATCACCTTCGTTCTGGCCTATCCTTTGTCGTTCTATCTGGCCAAGGTCGTCAGCCCCAAGTCGCTGCCCACGCTGTTCTTGCTACTGTTTGTCCCGCTTTGGGTGTCCGAAGTGCTGCGGTCTTTTGCGTGGTATATCATCCTGACGCTGAAAGGCCCGCTCAACGTGTTCTTGATGACGATCGGCGTGATCTCGAAAGAAATCCGCTGGATCGACGGGTACAGCCCTGTGGTCGTGACCTTGGTTTACGCCTATGTGCTGTTCATGCTGTTCCCGCTGTATAACGCGATGCAATCGCTGGATAGCAACCAGATCGAGGCCGCCGATGACTTGGGCGCGCCGTGGTGGCGCATCCACTTGCGGGTGATCTTGCCGCATTGCAAACCGGGTATCGCCTCGGGCGCGGTGATGGTGTTTATGCTGTCGGCGGGGTCGCTTTTGGTGCCTGCTATTATCAACTCCACCACCGGAAACTGGTTCACCCAGACGATCCAAGGCATCATGCTGGAAGGTCAGGATTGGAACGCAGGCGCAGCTTTTGCCTTTATGCTGCTGCTGTTTTGCACCATCGCGGTGTCTGTGGCGATGCGGGTGTTCCGCGTCAGCCTGTCTGATATTGCGAAATAAGGGGGGCTGGATCCATGCAATTCAACCGCAAGTTTCTGGGCCACCTGTATATGGTGCTGTTTTTGGTCTATCTGCTGGTGCCTTTGGCTGTAATGTCAGGGGCGGCGTTTAACGCCAGCAAACTGCCAACGGTCATTCCGTGGAAAGGCTGGACCGATCAATGGTTCATCGCGCTTTATCACGACGCCCGTATCTGGATCGCCGTGCGCAACACCATTCTGGTAGCCATCGCGGTCGTGATCATCGCGGTGCCGGTGGGCGCTGCGGGGGCCATTTTGGTCAATTCGATCAGCGGGCGGGTGCGTGCCATTCTGTACGGCATGATGGTCGCGCCCATTTTGGTGCCCGGCGTGGTGATCGGCATTTCGACGCTGCTGTTCTGGCACCAGTTCTCGGTCGGGTCGGGCCTGCATTTGTCGGTACTGGGACAGGTCAGCTACATCGCCTCCTTCGTGATGCTGCTGGTTCTGGCGCGCTTGCAAAGCTTTGACCAAGGTCTGGAAGAAGCAGCCCTTGATCTGGGCGCAAGCCATGGCCAAGTACTGCGCCGCATTCTGCTGCCGCATCTGTACCCCGCCTTGGGTGCAGGCGCTGCCATCTCGTTCTTCCAGTCGATCGAGAACTTCAACGTCACGCTCTTCACCCGTGGCGGGGCCGATACGTTGACGGTCTATGTCTTTTCCAAGGTGCGCTCGGGCATCACCCCCACGATCAACGCTCTGGCGTTGTTGTTGATCATGGTGACGCTGGTTTTGGCCATCTGGTACGAGATCACCCGCCGCCGCAAAGCCCGCATCGACGCCGCCCGCGAGGCCGAGGGTCGCCGCGCCGAAGACGCCGAACTGGTGGCCTCGTAAAGCTACGCCCAGCACCGCCAATCAAAAGGGGGGCCCCAAGCCCCCCTTCTTCTTTGCCCTTTCATACTTGCTAAAATATCCCCGCCGGAGGCATCAACGCCCGCTCACGCGGTGCGGGTGGGTCTGCGTCCCTCTAGCCAGCGAAACAGCAGCACGATCAGCCCCGTCAGGCCCATATACACCACTGCCAGCAGCAAGAGCGGTTCGTAGATGATGAATGTATCCTGCCGGATGCGCCCCGTGACGGCATAGATTTCCATGATGGTGATGGTCGACACCAAGGGGGTCGATTTCAACTGGCTCACCGTCTCGCCGCCCAAGGTTGGCAGCACACGCTGCAAGGCTTGCGGCAGCCAGATGCGGCGCAGCAGGGTGAAGGGCGGCATGCCCATGGCCTTTGCCGCCTCAAGCTGGCCATGCGGGACGCCTTTGAACGCGCCGCGCATCACCTCGCCCTCGTATCCCGCAACCGATAGCGACAGTGCGACCACCGCATAGGGCCAGGCTTGGCGCAGATAGGGCCACAGGTCAGATTGCTTGATCCACGGAATCGACGGAAACAGCGACCCAAGCCCGTAATACAGCAGCCAGATTTGCATCAGCAACGGCGTGCCGCGGATCACCGTGCAAAAGACCCGCGCGGGGGCCGACACATACCATGGCCCCGCCGCTTGCGCCAAGCCGATGGGCACCGCCAAGACCATGCCGATCACCATCGTCACCACGACAATCCAGATCGTGCGCCAGATGCCTTGCACGATCAGCAGTTGGTACTTGGGGTTCGCCAGCCATGTCCAATTCAGCGACAAGGCGCACCACGCGACCAGTGCCGCCGCCAGCAAAATCAGCACAATCCGGTGCGGTTTGAGAAAGTCTTTCATTGCCCCCGCACATCCCTTTGCCCGCGCCGCGCCCATTTTTCTAAGCGCCCGATCAAAAAGGTCGATGTCAGCGAGATCAGCAAATACAGCGCCATCGCCGCCGGGTAGAACACAAAAAACGCCTTGGTCGTGGCACTGGCCTGATAGGTGGCCTTGGTCAGTTCCGAAAAGCCGATCACGGCCAAAAGGGCCGTGTCCTTGGTGGCGTTCAGCCACAGGTTCGCCATGCCGGGCAGGGCGTTGGCCGTCATAAGCGGAATGGTGATGCGCCGGGCTAAGGTGACACTGGGCATGCCCATGGCGCGTGCCGCCTCGATCTGGCCGGCCGGCACGGCCAGAATGCCGCCGCGCAGCACTTCGGTTTGATAGGCCCCCTGCACCACACCCAAAACCACGATGCCGGTGATGATGGGCGAGATTTGCACCCGCTCCATCCCCCAAGACAGCAAGGTTTGGTTCAGCAGGCCGGTGAAGGCGTAAAACAGGATCAAAATCAGCACCAGTTCGGGCACAGCACGCACAATCGTGGTGTAAACCGCCAGCAAATCCTTGGTGATCGGCCCGCCGTACAGTTTGCCAAATGCCCCGCACAGGCCAATGGCAAAGCCCAAGCCATAGGCCCCCAAGGCGATGATCACCGAATTGCCCAAGCCCGCAAGCAAAGTCGCCCCCCAACCGGGGGGCGAGAGGGCCAGAAGATCCAGCGCCGAGGCCGCGGCTATGGCCTCACCTGTGCTCATCATTCACCGTAGACGTCGAAGGCGAAGTACTTCTTGGTGATCTCTGCATAGGTGCCATCCGCACGGATCGCGGCAATCGCAGCGTTCAGCTTGGCCAACAGCGGATCGCCCTGACGCAGACCAAAGCCCACACCGGCGCCCAAGACTTCTGCGTCACCCGCAACCATGCCAGCCGCCTTGCAGCAAGCCTTGCCCGCATCGCTGTCAAGGAAGGCTTGCAGCGCGATGCTGTCAGCCATAACAGCATCCACACGGCCAGCGGCCAGATCCTGATTGGCTTCGTCTTGGGTTTGATAGACTTTGACTTCCGACGCCACTGGGGCGAAGTATTTCTGGGTATAGGCCTCATGCGTGGTCGATACCTGCACGCCGACGATCTTGCCCGTCAGACCCGCCGCATCCGGCGTGATGGTGGAATCTGCGGCGACCATGACCATGGCGGGGGTGTTGTAATACTTGTCCGAGAAGTCGATGGTTTTCTTGCGCTCTTGGGTGATCGACATCGACGACATGATAACGTCAATCTGCCCCGAGGTCAGGGCCGGAATGATGCCGTCCCAAGCGGTGGGGGTGATCACGCAGTCCAGTTCGGCCTGCTTGCAGATCGCATTCATGAAATCCACTTCCCAGCCAACCCAGTTGCCCGAAGCATCGGGCGAGGTGAAGGGCGGATAGGGTTCTGCCGCCACACCGATTTTCAGCGGATCGGCCATGGCGGTTGTGCCAAGGGCAAGGGCTGCCACAGCAGCAAGGACGAGGGTTTTCATCATAATCTCCTTGTGGGTCAGGGGTTTGGGTCGTCTTCCGCAGGTCGCTTTTCAGCCCACGGTTTTGAGAAACTGCTTCAAACGGTCGGATTTTGGCGCGCCGAACAGCGCTTCGGGCGGGCCTTCTTCTTCGATCACGCCGTTGTGCAGGTAGATCACATGGCTTGCCACTTCGCGGGCAAAGCGCATCTCGTGGGTGACCAAAATCATCGTGCGGCCTTCGTCGGCCAGCCCCTTGATCACCTGCAACACCTCGCCCACCAGTTCAGGATCAAGGGCCGAGGTCGGCTCGTCAAACAGCATCGCCTTGGGGTTCATGCACAAGGCCCGCGCGATGGCGGCGCGTTGTTGCTGGCCACCTGACAGAAAGGCCGGATAGGCGCTTTCCTTTTCGGCCAGCCCCACACGGGCCAGCAAGGCGCGCGCACGGGTGATGGCTTCGGCCTTGGGGGTTTTGAGCACATGCACCGGAACCTCGATCAGGTTTTCCAGCACGGTCATATGGGTCCACAGGTTAAAGTTCTGAAACACCATGCCCAGACTTTGGCGGGCCTGTTCCAGCTGCTTTTTGTCTTTCGGGCTGCCGTCGGCCTTCATGGCGATGGCTTGCCCCGCCACTTCGATCACACCGCCCGAAGGCGTTTCCAGAAAGTTGATGCAGCGCAGCAAGGTCGATTTGCCCGAACCCGACCCGCCGATGATCGCGACAACATCGCCTTGCCGCGCGGTCATCGAAACGCCCTTAAGAACCTCGTGCGACCCAAAGGACTTGCGCAGCCCGCTGACTTTGATGGCGATGGGGGCAATGGCCCGGCTGTTATCCAGATGTGGCATAGGGTTCCGAAATGGTTTGACTGATCTGACTCAGCGCTGCGGGTTTGTGCAAGCGAATAATTTTGCGCAGGCTATTCTAGGTTGGTATGACGTGCGCGCATGGTTTGCAATGTTTCGCCCAAGCGGGGCCGCAGGGCCAAAACCAGAAGTTCAAAGATCAAGAACATCGCGCCTTCAAACACCGATCCCATTGGCAGCACCGATGTGGGCGCAGATTGGTCGCGCGCCATGGTTTGCGCGGGGATCACAAGGCACAGGTCGGATGCCTGCGGGTCTGGCCCCAAGGGTTCAGCCGTGATGCACGCCACCTTGGCCCCACCCGCCCGCGCCTGCCCGATCAGGGCCGCCACGGTGGAAAGCCGCCCCGGACCAGAGGATACCAGCAACAAATCCCCCGCCTCCAAGGGCGGGCAAGACATATCGCCTTGCATATGCACATCGCACCCAAGGTGATAAAGCCGCATGGCAAGGGCGCGCATCATCAACCCCTCGCGCCCGCAGCCATAGGCTACGATGCGCCGTGCGGTGGCTATGGCCTCAATCAAGGCTGAAAACTCCGCCTCCGACACCGCAGCGCATCCGGCGCGCAGGTCCTCGGCAGCACTTGTGGCGAGATCGGCAAGGGTCATTGGGTGCTCCATACCACATCGGCGGCCTTTATCGTGTGGCCCTGATAGGTCACCGGATGGGGGTTGTAGTTGATCAGGAACGTCACATCCCCCGCGCGTCGGCGGCGCAAGCCTTTGGGCATGGGATGGATCGGCAGGTCTGCGCTGTG
>Ga0114958_10000546_pt1 | contig 31976 bp, 27 predicted proteins | sample C_130208_EF_Meta_FD_89577 | JGI IMG/M metagenome (GOLD analysis project Ga0114958, IMG submission 89577) | Freshwater microbial communities from Lake Croche, Canada to study carbon cycling - C_130208_EF_MetaG | ecosystem: Environmental > Aquatic > Freshwater > Lake | place: Lake Croche, Canada... | reverse complement strand
TCAGCGAGACGCGGTGCGATCGCACGAGCCAAAATATCATTACCTCCACCCGGAGGGAATGGCACTACAAAACGGATTGATCGGTCGGGAAACTTAATGTCTGTTTGAGCGACACCCTGCGCATGAGTCACAATACCGCCGATCACCATCGCCATATTAAGAGCTAAAGCAAGGCGTTTTAACATGAACCTGCTAATCGCATTCACTGTCCTGGCCACAAGCAAAGTCGCAAACGTAAACGCAAAACACTCGGGCGGACGTGTCCAAATATTAGATAGAGTTTGAGTCCAATCTTGCTTTTTGATCGATTGAGTCATAAGTTATCCTTTTTATTCAGTAACGCTTAAGCACTTAGCGCGTGCGATTTGACCTGGGTAATGTGCCAAGAATGATTCCGGCAATAATCAGAACAGTCGCAATCAACAAAGCGGGTCCCAGCACTTCGCCTAAAAACAAACTTGCAGAGAGCAGTCCGATCAAGGGCACACCCAGCAAACCCATCGATACGGTCGCCGCGGGCAGATCTCGGCTCACAATATTCATCAGCCAATACGCAACCCCGTTTCCGAATAAACCGCAAAACCCGACCAATAGCACCATCTCTAGTGACCACTTGATCTGCGGCATCCCCTCTATGGCGAAGGCTAAGATCACCTGTGTCAAACCGCCTAACAACATCTGCCAGGGTAATAATGAAAAAAGCGGCGTCACCCATTTGTGTGCACGCCCATATACGATTGAGATCGCCCAAAGCAACGCGCCTAACAACACGAAACCATGTCCAATCAAAACATTGCGATCAGTCCAATCCATCGCGCTTGGTTGCAAAATCAGGATCAGACCAGACATGCCAATAACTAAGCCCAAAATTCGACGTAACGTGAAGGCCTCATTCAAAAATAACCAAGCTGCGGGCAACACCCACAGTGGCGTTGTGTAAGCCAACACGATGGATTTTCCGGCAGGCAAGTACTGCAGACCTACGCTGACCAACACCGAAAACCCAACCATGTGCAGCCAGCCAATACTAAAAATCACTGGCAGGTCGGCTCGCACCGGAATACGTAATTTTTTTGTAACCAAGCACACCATAAAAAAAATGAAGCACATCGGCACGAGTCTGAGCGCCGTCACCCAAACCGGCGACACGAATTCAAGGGATTTTTTAGCGGCGATCCAGTTCACCCCCCAGATCATCACTAGCAGCGCCAGCAGCAGAATTGCACGACTGCGGCGCGACGCCTCAGACTGCATCAGTGTCGTAGCGAAAACCACCTGCTGCGATTGGCTCAATGCGCCCAATCGTCGGGGCCGGGAAATGTGCCGGGAATATCAGATGACCGGTACCAGCATGCTTTTCAATTAAGGCCATGCGTGAAACGCGCGCCAGATTTTGATCATCGTCGGCAGTAGTAGACATTTCGGGATAGCGCAACTGGATCTGATGATGAATGACGTCACCGGTGAGCACACCATGCTGACCTTCAGACTCGAGGTTGATCACAATATTGCCGGGGGTGTGACCGTGACAGGCCTCAATCCATAATCCTTTATCGACCTCATGGCCATCGGTCACCAACACCGCTTGGTTGGCGCGCACGATCGGATCGATACTATCTTCAAACGCTTGAGTGTGCGTATCTTTTTTTCCGCTGCGATGGGTCGCATCGGCATGATCAAATTCAGTTTTTGACATCAGGTACTTGGCATTTGGAAAGGTCGGCTTCCAAACCCCATCCACCAGACGGGTGTTCCAGCCCACATGATCCCAATGCAAATGCGTACACATCACATAATCAACTTCTTCGGGCTTAACCTTTGCCTTGGCCAGTGCGCCCATAAAATCATTATTCATTTTATGGAAACCTGGGCGCAACGGGCGCTCTTTGTCGTTACCGCAGCACGAATCGACCAGGATTGTGAAGCGGCCGGTTTTCACAACAAACGAGTGGAAACTCATTTGAAGCCTGCCCTCGGCCGTCAGTTGACCACCCGGTAACTCACGCAAACAAGTTGTCAACATGTCTTGCGTTAAGTCTGGAAAGAAATCACGGGCAGGTGCATAGGGGCGTTCGACTTCAACCACCCTTTCAACCATATAGCGCCCAACTTTAGTGACTGCCATCATTTTGCCCCTTGTTGTTATTCTTTTAAAATATTGTGAGTCACAATGTATTGCTTCGATATCTTCTCGTCAAACGCTTCAGCAAGCCTTTCGCTAGCGCTTGAAATACCAAGCCAGTAATGCCACCGCCACAACGGCCAAAGCAGGCCAAAGCCAGCGCTGCATATTTGATGCACTAGGTGCAGCGCTAACCGCTGCCGCTTGGCTTGGATCACTCGGTGTAGTTGCCAGAACTCCGTCGCTCTCACTTTCTGCGATAGCGGCCTTTGGAAACTTAGCCTGCAGCGCCTCGTCGAAGCGCTTGAAAAAATCCTCGGCCAAAGACTTGGCCACCCCATCAATCAAACGCTGACCCAGCTGAGCGATTTTTCCGCCAACTTTTGAATGTACGGTGTACTTCAGTTCGCATCCACCCTCGCGAGACGCCAGTTCGACTTTTGACTCGCCCTGACCGAAACCCGCGACACCTCCTTGCGCTTCAAATTGCAAGGCATACGATTCGGGCGCCTGAATATCTGCCAACTTAACCTTGCCATTGAACTTGGCAGACACCGGGCCAATCTTCACCGCAACGGTTACCGCATATTCGTTTTCTTCCACGCGTTCGAATTTTTCGCATCCTGGAATGCAAGCTTTTAAAATCTCTGGATCATTCAGCGAATCCCAGGCCTGTTGTTGCGACACTGCTAATAGGCGGCTACCTTGCATATCCATCGTGTTCTCTCAAAAAATAATTATCTTTTTACAAGCTGAACTAAGCTACGCGCCAATTCTTCTAATCTTTCGAGATTATGAATCGCTAACACACCGTCCGCTTTTTTTTGTAAGGCCTTTGCGCCATGCGCCGTCGGCTGATACTGGTCAAAGCGCAGCATAGGGTTCAACCATAACAGACTACGGCAGTTACGTTTAAGCCAATCTAACTCAGCGGCGAGTTGCTCTGGCCTGCCGGTATCTAAGCCGTCACTAATGAGCAACACCACGATACGACGGCCCACTAGTTGACGACTTTGTGTGCGCCGCAACTCAGCAAGCGACGCACCAATTTGCGTGCCCCCTGCAAAGTCGTTAATTAAACGATTGGCCTGAACTAACATCGCGTCGGTATCCGTCAGCCGAAACGCGGGATTTAAATCGGTCAGGTGATTACCAAAAGCAAAGACTGAGCGCGCGACTCGTTGGGTGCTGTGATGCAAAAAAGCCAGCATCAGCCTGGCATAGCGCTCCATTGAGCCCGACACGTCAATCAAAAGCAACACAGGCAGCGGTTCGAGTCGACGCGCAAGATAGGGCAAGAAGAGTAGCTCTCCGTCATGGCGCGCCGACTCTCGCAGGGCTCGACGCCAATCCAAGCGAATGCCGTGCAGTGCACTTTGCAGACGCCTGGCGTTGAGTTGTGGCCATGGCAGCGCGATTTCACGCGCGAGTCGCTCAACTAGACGAAACTCACTCGCACTCAAACTTTCAAAATCAGCGTGGCGCAAGCGTACCCGGTCGCTGGCCGACAACGCCGCATCGAACTGAATTTTTTCTTCTTCTCGAGGCTGAGTGTTAAGTGCTGCACGCACCGCAGCAAGCGCCTCTTGCGCACGAGCTAGACGCTTTGGCTTAGCGCTGGCCTGAGTGGCCTTGGGCAACATTTGCGCTAATAACTGTTGCGTCAACTCAGGGTTGCGAAAATACGCGTCGAACAATTGATCAAACACCACTTGATCTTGCTGGCGACACACAAGGGTCGCTAGCAATGCGGCATGCAAATCCGCTTTTGCTTCAATACCTACCAAGAGTGCTGCCTGCAAGCCAACACCAATACGTGCGCTGTCCATCGGCAAACCAGCACGTCTGAGCGTTCGCCCAAAGCCGATAATATTTTCGGCCATCTTGCCGCTACGCGCATCACCGAGTTGCATCACCACTCTCTAAACAGTAATGGTGCAGAAAACATATGGCTAGATTGAAGGCTCAGAGTCTGGCTCAGGCTGCAAAAGGGCTTCAAGCATCGGCTCAAGCGCTGCGATATCTTCACGCTGCTTAAACAAAATGCCTACGGTGTTCTGCACCACCTCAGGGTCAAGCATCAGTGTGTTCAACGCGACGAGCGCCTTTGCCCACTCAACGCTCTCGGCAATTCCTGGGCTGCGACTAAAAGCGCTCACGAAGGGCGCGCTGCGCAGACGTGCAACAAAGGTTGCCACTTGCTGGGAGAGTGCTTCACCGGCCTGCGGTACTTGCTCTCGCACAATAGACAGTTCACGCTCGCGTTCAGGGTAATCAAGCCATTGATACAGGCAACGGCGCTTGACGGCATCATTTAAATCACGTGTCCGATTGCTCGTCAAAATTGTGACGGGCGCGCTTGCGGCTTTGATTGTTCCAAACTCTGGGATGCTGACTTGAAACTCGCCTAAATACTCAAGCAAAAAAGCTTCAAAGGGTGCATCGGCACGGTCGACTTCGTCAATTAGCAGCACCGCGCCTGGCTGAGGGGCTTCAAGGGCTTGCAATAACGGGCGCCGAATTAAATACTTTTCTTGATATATTTCGTGCTCGAGTTGTTCAGGATTTGCACCCTCAGGCTGTGCACGCATGTGCATCAACTGAGCGGCATGATTCCATTCGTATAAGGCCTCGCGCTGCTCCATGCCGTCGTAGCACTGCAAACGAATCAGCGGCCGATCTAAGACCTTGGCCAACGCCTTGGCTAACTCGGTTTTACCGACCCCAGGCTCGCCTTCAAGCAGCAACGGACGTTGTAAACGCAAACTTAAAAAAACAGCGGTCGCTAAGCGCCTTTCTGCTTGGTAGCCTACGGCTGCCAGTGCTTTGATCAATGCGTCGATTGAATCAACGCCAAGCGTGCCCGTCATGTCTCATCCTAAAAACTCATTACTGCGCTCGGGTCATGCGAGTCCAAATAGGCATCCCGCAGACCTATCGCTTCAACGCTTTAGCGCAAAGAATCTTGCACGGCCTTGCGCGTTTGCACTTTGATTAATTGTGCGCGGTATTCAGCCGAGGCATGAATATCGCTGTTGAGTTCAGACGCATCAACCTCTACGCCAGCAACAGACTCTGGTGCGAAATTCTTTGCCAATGCCGCTTCAAGACCAGCATGTCGAAATACGCCATTCGCCGCGCCCGTGACTGCAACGCGTGGCCCCTGAGCCGTATCTGCAACAAACACACCGACCATCGCGTACCTAGACGCACCTTGCTTAAATTTGGCGTACGAGGCGCGCTTAGGTATCGGAAAACTCACGGCAGTAATTAGCTCACCCTCTTGCAAAGCCGTGGCATACATACCCAAAAAGAAGTCATTAGCAGCAATCTTGCGTGTGGTTGTATGAATGGTCGCCCCTAGAGCCATCACTGCGCTAGGGTAACAAGCCGCGGGATCGTTATTCGCAACCGAGCCACCGATGGTACCCATGGCGCGCACTTGACGATCACCAATCCCCCCGGCCAACGCGGCAAGCGCAGGAATATGTTGTTGTACCAAGGCGTGATGCTCAACCTCGCTGTGCTTTGTCATCGCGCCAATGACGATTTGGTCGCCCTCTTTGCGTACGCCGCTCAACTCACTCACGTGGCTTAAATCTACTAATTTTTCGGGCTGCATCAAACGCTGCTTCATTGAAGCAAGCATAGTCTGCCCGCCCGCAAGTGCCTGGCCACCCGCCTGCACAAGCTTAGCGGCTTCAGCCAATGAGGTAGGACGATCGTATGTGAATGCGTACATGTCGAAATCCTTTGTTTACGCTTTTGCAGATTGAATGGCTTGCCACACCCGATGAGGCGTAGCAGGCATATCGAGGTCTTTAACGCCCAACGGTGCCAAAGCATCTAAAACGGCGTTCATTACCGCAGGGGGTGAACCAATCGCACCAGCTTCGCCGCAACCCTTCGTTCCCAACGGGTTGTGCGTGCAAGGGGTGCAAACATGACCAATTTTGAACTCGGGGAAATCATCGGCACGCGGCATCGCGTAATCCATAAACGAGCCCGTTAACAATTGGCCCGTCTCGCGATCGTAGACGCAGTTTTCAATCAAGGCCTGACCGATACCTTGTACCAAGCCACCGTGCACTTGCCCTTCAACAATCATCGGATTGATGATGGTGCCAAAGTCATCAACTGCGGTGAAACGATCCAGGCGAACAGTACCTGTTTCAGGATCAATCTCGACCTCAGCGATATAGGTACCTGAGGGAAAGGTGAAATTAGTTGGGTCATAAAACGCTGTTTCGTTTAAGCCGGGCTCAAGCGTTTCAAGAGGATAGTTATGGGGCACATACGCCGTCAGTGCCACCGTGCCAAACGGGATTTTTTTATCGGTACCGCGTACGGTGAATTCACCATTCGCAAAATCGATATCGGTATCCGAGGCCTCCATTAAATGCGCAGCTATCTTCTTGGCCTTTGCTTCGATTTTATCAAGCGCCTTCATGATCGCAGCACCACCAACCGAAATCGAACGCGAACCATAGGTGCCCATGCCAAACGGCACGCGACCCGTATCACCGTGAACAATGTCTACGGCATCGACCGCGATCCCTAAGCGTGACGCAACCACTTGCGCAAACGTGGTTTCGTGCCCTTGCCCATGGCTATGCGAACCTGTGAATACTGTCACGCTACCGGTTGGATGCACACGAACCTCACCACACTCAAATAAACCGGCCCGCGCACCCAAGGCACCAGCAATATTGCTTGGCGCTAGGCCACAGGCTTCAATATAACTAGAGTAACCAATGCCGCGTAGCTTGCCCTCAGCCTGACTTGCCGCTTGACGCGCTTTAAAGCCTGCGACATCGGCCAGTTTTTGTGAAGCATCCATAGAAGCCACAAAGTCACCGGTGTCATATTGCAAAGCCACCGGGGTTTGATACGGAAACTGGGTAATAAAATTGCGGCGGCGGATTTCATCTTGCGACAGGCCCAGTTCAAACGCAGCCCGACTCACGATACGCTCAACCAAGTATGTCGCTTCAGGGCGTCCGGCACCGCGATAGGCATCGACCGGCGCAGTATTGGTAAACCAGGCATCGACCTCGGCGTAAACCAACGGCGTCGTGTACTGACCAGCCAACAAGGTCGCATACAAAATAGTTGGTACGCACGTTGAAAACGTCGAAAGGTACGCCCCAAGGTTAGCGTCTGTATGCACCCGCAAGGCCAAAAATTTACCGTCTTTATCCAAAGCCAATTCAGCGTGACTTGAATGGTCGCGACCGTGTGCGTCAGACAAAAAGGCTTCGCCACGCTCACACACCCACTTGATATTACGGTTCAGTCTTTTAGAGGCCCAGGTCAAGCAGACGTCTTCGGCATACAAATAAATTTTCGAACCAAAACCACCGCCAACATCAGGTGCAATCACGCGGACTTTATGCTCGGGCAGGCCCATCACAAACGCCGTCATCAACAGGCGTTCGACGTGAGGATTTTGATTTGACACGTACAGAGTGTAGTCATCGTTCGCGCGGCTATACGAGCCAATGGCAGCGCGAGGCTCCATGGCGTTAGGCACCAAACGATTATTAATCAAATCAAGCTTGGTAATATGCGCCGCCTTTGTGAAGGCCTCATCCACTAAGCCTTTATCACCAATCGCCCACTTGTAGCAGTGATTGTCGGGGGCAACATCGTGTAGAGCCGGGCCGCTCTTCGCGTCACGCACATCCACGGCTGCGGGTAACGGGTCGTAGTCGACCTCGACGAGCTCGGCTGCATTTTTTGCCTGCTCAAGCGTTTCCGCAACCACCATCACAACGTGATCGCCCACATAGCGCACTTTGTCGAGCGCCAAAACAGGGTGAGGCGGCTCTTTCATGGGCTGGCCATCGGTGCCGGTGATCAACCAGCCACAAGGCAAACCGTTTAGCTTATCGTTTGCGACGTCTTTGCCTTCGAGCACGCCGATGACGCCCGGCGCAGCTTTAGCAGCGCTTGTGTTGACACTCTTGATATTGGCGTGCGCGTGAGGCGAGCGCACAAACACCGCGTGCGACATGCGGGTCAACGTGATGTCATCGGTGTATTGCCCAGCCCCTGTTAAAAATCGATAGTCCTCTTTACGTAAAACTGATTCCCCGATATGAGGAAGTGTCGCGAATTCATTTGCACCCATGACGGTCTCCTTAGGCTTTCATGGCGGCAGCACCTTGCTGCACAGCCTTAACGATGTTTTGATACCCAGTACAGCGGCAGATATTGCCTTCGAGCTTTTCACGAATTTGCTGCTCGGTTGGATTGGGATGATGCCGACAAATATCCACGGCATTCATCACCATGCCGGGCGTGCAATAGCCGCATTGCAGCCCGTGACAATCTTTAAACGCTGCCTGCATAGGGTGCATCGTGCCATCAGGTTGGGCAAGCCCTTCAATGGTTGCGATTTGTGCGCCCTCTACTTGCGCCAGCAACACGTTACAGGACTTAATCGCCTGGCCATTCATGATAACGGTGCACGCGCCACATTGGGCGGTATCGCAACCCACATGGGTGCCGGTCAGATTAAGATGTTCGCGAAGCGCCTGTACCAACAAGGTATTCTCGGGCGCATTCAGCGTGACGGCAGCGCCGTTTACTGTCAATTGAACCTGCATCATCGAGCGGCCTCCTAGGGCAAAAATTATTGTCGAACAACGAAAAAACTAGCGCGGCGATGCTGAGCCTGATGTTTCAGGCAACCTGTTTGATGGAGATAGCGTCTCAGTTCTAGTTTTTTATTTTTTTAATCTAACACGAGTCTATTGAAATAGAATGCTATTTTTTTGTAATTACGTGAGACTTACGGATAAACCATGACAACAATATCTAAAGAACTCTCAGCTTCGCTGCGCGCACGCTACGGCCACAGCCTAAATGTTCTGGATGCGCTGAATCCCACTATCGAGACCATGCTACAGCACCGCTCAGTACGCGCCTACACCGCACAACCCTTGCCAGCCAATACTGCCGAACTCCTTGTTGCAGCCGCACAATCGGCCTCGACGTCGTCAAATATGCAAACCTGGAGCGTTGTTGCTGTGACCGATCCTGCTCGCAAAGATCGGTTGGCCAAAATCGCCAACAACCAAGAGTTTGTCCGAGCCTGTCCTCTATTTTTAGTGTGGGTCACTGACTTAGCCCGGCTCAAAGCCCTAGGCCATGACCGCCAAAAGCCGCACGAGAGCTTAAATTATCTTGAGATGCTTTTGGTAGGTGAAATCGACTCGGCTCTGGCTTCTCAGAACGCAGCAGTTGCGGCCGAGTCGCTAAATTTAGGAATGGTCTACATCGGAGCAATTCGTAACGACCCCGTGGCCGTTGCCCAAGAACTCAATTTGCCGCCCATGAGTTTTGCGACCTTTGGGATGTGTATTGGTTACGCAGAACCGTCGCTCACAACCGCAGTCAAGCCACGACTGCCACAGTCTGCGATTTTGCATAAAGAGACCTACGATGCTCAGGCCTACAAAGAGGGGGTCAGCGCCTACAACGAGACGATGGACACTTTTTATGCAGAACAAAAAATGAACCCACTGGGGCCTTGGGATCTGCATACCTTAAACCGAGTGCGCGGCCCCGAGGCGATGGGTGGACGCCACACGCTGATGGAAACCCTGCGTTCAATGGGCTTTGAAATTCGCTAACCCGCGTCGACCTCACTTTCTACGGATGCCCCGGCACGTGGCAGAGCGCAATTAGACACCGTCCATGCAAGTGGGCCAAGACGATCAAACCTGATCGTCTTGGCGTTTTTGCATATTCCACATTTGCGCATAAGCGCCTTGTTTGGCGATCAAGTCAGAATGACTACCACGCTCAATTATTTGCCCCTGATCCATCACTAAGATTTGATCGGCATGCACGATCGTCGAGAGCCTGTGCGCAATAATTAGCGTAGTGTGATTGCGCGCCAGTCCGGTGAGTTCTTCTTGTAAGGCACGCTCAGTTTTTGAATCCAAGGCAGAGGTCGCCTCATCAAAGATCAACATCGCCGGCTTTTTAAGCAGGGTACGCGCAATGGCCACACGCTGTTTTTCACCACCAGACAATTTCAAACCACGTTCACCGACTTGCGTGTTGTAACCCTCGGGCAGATGTGCAATGAACTGGTCCATTTGCGCCGCGCGCGAAGCGTTTTGAATATCAACTTCAGACGCACCTGGGCGCCCGTATGCAATGTTGTAAGCGATGGTGTCATTAAACAACACCGTATCTTGCGGAACAATACCGATCGCCTTGCGCAAACTGGCTTGCTGTACGCGCTTGATGTCTTGCCCATCAATCAAGATCGCTCCCGACTGCACGTCATAAAAACGAAACAATAATCGCGCCAAGGTACTTTTGCCAGCGCCACTACGCCCAACAACTGCAGTTACTGTCCCAGCAGGGATCGTGAAGCTCAAATCATGCAAAATCGTTCGGTTCGACTCGTAATAAAAACGCACCCGTTCAAAACGCACTTCAGGACCCTGCGTTAAGTCAGCAATAACAAGCGCTGGAGCGCCAGGATCATCTGCGATTTCGCGATCGGCCATCAACAACGTAAACATACGGTCTAGGTCAGTCAACGACTGCTTAATTTCGCGATAGATCACGCCTAAAAAATTTAAAGGGATATACAGCTGAATCATTAAGGTGTTGACCAAGACGAGATCTCCGAGCGTCATCGAGCCGTTCGCAACACCAACGGTTGAGCGCCACAAAATGAGCACCAAGCCTACGCCAATGATGAACTGCTGACCAACATTGAGAAGTGACAAAGACCTTTGCGATTTAATCGCCGCAGCTTGATAACGGACGAGATTCTCGTCATAGCGCGTCGCTTCGAATGCCTCATTGCCAAAATATTTAACGGTTTCGAAGTTTAATAAAGAATCGATTGCCTTTTGATTCGCGCGCGAATCCATATCGTTCATGGTACGACGTAAGTGTGTACGCCATTCGGTCACGACGATTGTAAAAGCGATATAAACGACCAAGGCACACAGCGTGATCGCAGCAAACCAAATGTTGTACTGAAAGGCAAAATAACCAAGCACCAACAAAAACTCAATGAGCGTGGGCACGATGCTGTAGAGCGAATACGACACAAGTGATTGAATCGCACGTGTACCGCGTTCGATGTCACGGCTGACGCCGCCGGTTTGACGCGACAGATGAAACCTAAGAGACAAAGCATGCAAGTGCTGAAATACTTCTAGCGCGATTTGTCTGACCGCGTGTTGTGTGACTCTAGAAAATAATAATTCACGCAGCTCAGTGAACAAGGACGCTGAAAATCTCAACAAGCCGTAACCAAGAATCAAGCCCAGCGGCACGACCAATAACGCGGACGAGACACTTTTGTTGGCGTCTAGGTCATCGATGAGCGTCTTAAGCAAAATGGGAATACCCAAATTGGCAAACTTTGCCGCGAGCAAACAGGAGATTGCGAGCAGGACGCGGTAGCGATACGCCAACAGATAGGGTAGTAAATCTCTGATGACGTACCAGTCGCCTAACTGGCGTCTGGAAACCGGCTGATCAGGGTCGTGTTTAAATTCAGTTGAACGTCTGGTGGTGTTTCTCATCGATTGATTTTATACGCCAGCGGGCCCTCGCGTATTGTTTGGTGACTTTGGCGAGTAACGGCTAAGATCGATCTATTAACCTTTTTTGCAGCGTTGCCCTTCATGACCAACCCAATCGATATTTCAAAGCTAAAACAAAATGCGGACGGCCTACTTCAGCAGGCGGTTCAGGCAGGCCAGATACCTGGAGTCGTTGCTGCGGCGAGCTCCTCACAAGGCACCGTCTACGAGGCCGCTTTCGGTGAGCGTGCGCTTGGTCAAGGGGTCGCGATGACACCTGACACGGTATTTTGGCTGGCTTCGATGACGAAACCCATCGTGGGCGCTGCCGCCATGCAACTCGTCGAACAGGGCAAACTCACGCTTGACGAACCCGCCGCTAAATTTTTGCCTGAGTTGGCAGACGTCAAGCTCTTGTCCGGCTGGGATTCAAACGGTCAACCGTTACTGCAAGCACCAAAAGCTCAGATCACCTTGCGCCAGTTACTCACACACACGGCTGGCTTTACGTCGGATATCTGGAATGCTGATTCTGCCCGGTATTTAAAGACGATGGGCTTGCCTCGGGCGGGTTCAGGAAAAAAAATTGCTCTTTCGGTTCCACTTACCTTTGAACCCGGTACGCGCTGGGAGTACGGTATCAATATCGACTGGGCGGGCCAAGTGGTTGCTGCAGTCAGCGGCATGCGCTTAGGTGAATACATCCAAAAGAACATTACTGAGCCGTTAGGGATGGGGAGTACGGGCTTCAGGATAACGCCCAGTATGCGTGCGCGTTTAGCCACGGTACATCAGCGCGATGCGCATTCTGGGCTGTTGAACACCACTCCCTTTGAGGTACCGCAAGAAACAGAATTTGATCCGGGCGGTGGGGGTCTGTACTCAACCGCCGGCGACTATCTTAGTTTTACCCGCATGATCTTGAACCAAGGTCGCGGTAACGGCCATCAAATTTTAAAACCAGAAACCGTCGCCCTGATGTCGAAGAACGCCATGGGCCCCTTGCGTGTAGGTTTGCTGCGTACACAAAATACAGCCGCTTCGTTAGATGCCGAATTTTTTACGGGCATCGAAAAAACGTGGGGCTTGACCTTCATGATCAACGAGCAACAAGCCCCAACTGGTCGCTCGGCGGGCAGCCTTGCCTGGGCTGGGTTACCCAACGCTTTTTTCTGGATTGACCCTAAAAAAGATTTGGCTGGGGTCATCCTGATGCAAGTGCTACCGTTCGTTGATACACACGCGATTGGCCTGTTCACCGCCTACGAAAAAGCCGTTTATACGGCAAGCGCTTAGACAGATCACGACGCCTATTCTCTGCGCCCGAAAAAGCCTTTTGCGAGGTGAGCGATTAGACGCCAAGTTTGGCGTACCTTTCGTTGCTGTGTAAACCGGTAAGGTACTAGGCGCTTCGCTCAGTGCAGTTGGTCGCCAAACGTTTTTTGACTATTTCTGCGGATACCAAGAGGGCAAACGTTTTTCTAAAAACGAGGCTGTCCCTTCGGCGGCATCGGCTTTTTGACGCAATTCAGAATGCTCTCGCACCAAATCAGCAAACAAAACGTCATCAAGCAACGAGTCTGATACCGCGAGTGTGCGCATCTTGGTGGCAGAAACAGCACTTGGCGAGTTCATCAACAACCCGTCAACGATGCGCCCACCTATTGCACTGAGCGCATCGAGCTTGCAAATTTCGTGCACCAAACCGATATGCAAGGCGATTTCGGGGCTAAAGCGTTCGCACGTAAGCGCATAACGACGCACGTTTCGCACACCGATTGCCTTGCACAATTGCGGCAAAATAATCCCAGCAATCAAGCCCCAGTGCGCCTCAGTAATTGCAAAGATCGCGTTATCGGCAGCCACCACAATGTCGCAAACCGAGGCGATACCCGTCCCGCCCCCAAAGCAGCCTCCCTGGATCAACGCAACCGTCGGGATTGGCAAGGTATCCAAACGACGAATCGCCTCACCTGTTAAGCGCGATACACGTTCGTTTTCTTCGGGGCTTTTAGGCGCAACACTTGATATCCAGGCCAGATCCGCCCCCGCTTGAAAATGTTTGCCGTTGCCCTGCACCACGACCACCCGCGCCCCAGACAATGAAGGCAACAAATCCATGGCCTGATGTAAGCCCTGAATCATGTCTTCGTTGTAAGCGTTATTAACCTCGGGGCGATTGAGTGTCACAGTCACAACTCCACGCGGGTCAACGTCACACAATACGGCACCATTACCAAGTTCTTTTGACATGTAGGTCTCCATTTGAAATGGATCATACCTTGACTCTAAAGTTCACTGTGCCGTACGATCAAACAAGTGTACAAAATTCGAATAGAACACTGAGACGCCATGAAACGAACCACCCTGAACTTTCACAGACGAGCTTTATTCAACAGAGCGAGTCATGGTGCCTTAGCGCTTGCCTTTCCGACGCTCGTCACCAAGTTGGCCTTCGCCCAATCTGACTATCCCGCTCGTTCGATTCGCGTGATCGTGCCGTTTGCACCAGGCTCTGCCACTGACATCCTGACGCGTCATCTTGAACAATCCATGTCGGCTGCGTTGGGACAAAAAATTATTGTTGAAAATCGTGCCGGCGCTAATGGGGTACTGGGCGCTCAAGTTGTCAGGTCTGCCTCGCCCGATGGATACACCTTTTGCATGGGGTCGACTTCATCACATTCAATTGTGGCCGCCATACGTCCAAACTCAATGCCTTATGACATCGAAAAAGATTTTTCACCCATTGGCTTAGCTGCAATGTCAGCAAACATCATTGCCATTCATCCCTCTGTTCCCGTCAAAAATATTCAAGAACTGATTGCCTATTCCAACACGCTGCCTAGTGGCCTAAGTTATGCGTCTTCACCGGCTGGCTCGTCAAATAGCCTCGCAGGCGATATGTTGCGCACGAAAGGTGCCAAACTCGTCAACATCCCTTACAACAATATCAGTCAGGGCATCACCGATGTCCTTGCCGGCCATGTCCCGGTTCTCATTTACACGGTCGCCTTGTTACCCTACATCCGCGATGGCCGCTTGCGAGGCATTGCAACGCTATCTGAGAAGCGTCTGACGCAGGCACCAGACCTACCGACCGCGATCGAACAAGGCGTTCCGCACATGCTAGCCAGTGCATGGTTCGGGTTATTTGGCCCTGCACAGCTACCCTCCCACATTTCTTTAAAGGTTAGCGCTGCGCTTGAACAAGCAATCGCCGACAAAGCTATTTACAACAAACTGATCGATGCCGGTCTTGAGCCGCAATACCTCAGCCCAAAATCCATGGCAACGTTCGTTGCGCAAGACATCGCCCGTTGGAAAGACGTAGTCGAGAAAGCTGGTGTTAAAACCGAGTAATTTAATGATAATCACACCTGGTTCAACTTTTATTGGCGCCACCGTCACGCAGATTGACTTGGGTCAACCTCTGTCGCACAAAGATTTCGCCCAAGTGTTAAGGGCCCTCACCACGTACAAAGTAGTGTGTTTTCCCAAGCAAAGCATTGACGCGCCTGAGCTTCGGGACTTTTCAGCTCGCTTTGGTAGTCTGCAAACGCTACGTTCAGGGCAGGACAAGACTGGCTTCCCAGAGGTGTCTGTCTTATCCAATGTGAGGCGTGAGGGTAAATTGATCGGCATCCCTGACGCGGGCCAAAATTGGCATACCGATATGACTTACAACCGTTCGGTGGGCTATGCCAACGCCTTGTTAGCCTTTGAGGTGCCGATGCGCGACGGGCGACCGCTTGGCGCGACTGAGTTTTGCGATACAGCGGCAGCCTATACGGATTTACCAAGCGAACTTAAGCTGCAATTGGCAAACGCAACGGCCATCCACGACTTAAATTACTACTGGGAGTTTATGCGCCGTGAAAAAGCAAGCCCACGCGCTCCACTATCAGAGAGCGAACGTGCGGCCTACCCACCGTCACGTCACCCTGTTTTTTTAAATCATCCTGTTTCTGGCAAACCATCGATTTACGTTAACCCGAGCTTCACAACGAACATTGAGGGTATGTCAAAAGAACAAAGCGACGATTTGTTGAAAGTACTTTTTGAACATGTTCTAAAGCCAGCCTATCGGTATACCGATCATTGGACCGTCGGTGATCTTCTCATTTGGGATCACCTGTCAACCTGGCACAACGCAATCGCAGATTACAGGCCAGATGAGACGCGCCTGATTAAGCGCTGTCAAATTATGGCCGACCGAATTTTCACACCAGAATTTGTTACAACGACGCTCTCAGACGAGATCTAGACGCAGCCTATTAAAGCGCGACGGTATTAATTAAGCTTCCAATTCTAGAAATTCGCATTTCAACCTGGTCGCCTGGCTTTAAGTGAACACCTACTTCATGCGCTGACCCACCCGGATAACAGCCACCGCTTATTACTAAGCCAGGCTGAACAGTTTGCCCAATCGATAGATACGACAGCATCTCAGGAAAATCCCAAATCATATCGTTTGTGTCACAAGCAGAGTGTTCGATCCCATTTACAAGTAACGACATACGCAACTTTTTTGGATCGCCTAACTCATCGGCCGTCACGATCCAAGGCCCCAGCGGATAGCCGTTGTCGAAATCCTTACCCTTTGAGGGACCCCGACCAAATTTCATTTCGGCCGATTGACGCTCGCGTGCGCTTACATCATTCATGATTGAATAACCAACGATGGCACGCTGTGCTGCAGCACGATCGAGGTCTCGCCCACCCGTTCCAACGATACACACTAACTCACATTCCACATCAAGCTCATCGGCGTATGGAGGACGATGTAACAACGTCTCAGGGCCAACGACAGCATCTGGATTGCCCTTCCAATAAGGCTTAACGTGAGCCTGCGCAGTATTTGCTGCGAGTTCGATACCGAGTGAGGCTGCGCTCACGCTATGCGCAGGCCACACACTAAAGTTAACAATTCCGGCGGGACGCTTAATTGGGGCAAGCAATTGAATGCCAGAGGGCTGATAAATCGTGCAAGCCCCTTGAGAGGTTGTCGGCGCGCCATGTAGCAATAACGCATCGACAGCTTCTTGCAACCAGTCAAGGGCAAGTTGACCACTCCCGATCAGGGCAATCATGTCAGAGGGCACTTGTGCAGCGCCCACGCGTTGGGCTGCTGCAGGTGGCATTCTGCGCTCTAACAATGCCTGCCGCGCTGCGGTCGCGTCGACCACGCCCTGCTCTGTATACACACCCACACGTTCGATCAAACCAAGAGGAGTTTGAACGCCGAACAAACAAAGTTTCATGTTTTAGACCTTAAGGTGACGCATACAGCCAGCTTACGAACCTAGATCATCAGAACAAAACTGAATCTCAATCGTGCAATGAACAATTTCTTGATGCACGGCTAACTGCTTGCGAATCGTCTCGGGGGTCAGTGTGACATCGTGCGTTAACACACTGAGGGCGCACGAATATACTTGCTTGCCCACCCGCCAAACATGCAGATCGATCACTCGCGTGTGCCCCGCCTCTGCGTCCGTTTCTACCGCCTCACGAATTTCCTCGACGACCGGATGGTCCATTTCGCGATCAAGCAAGACCTTACCCGTTTCGAACAACAACCCTTTGGCCCATATCGCGACCATGACCGCTCCGACGATCCCCATTGCAGGATCAAGCCACGACCAGCCCCATACCAGTCCGCCGATCAAGGCGATTACTGCTAGCACCGAGGTCGCAGCATCCGCCAAAACATGAAGGTAGGCCGCCTTCAGGTTTAGATCAGTCTGAGGGGCACCAAGCTGAATTTGCTTCTTAGCGGTGGCAGGCGCTGAGGCCTGAACAGGGGCGTGGCTATGGCTATGCCCGTGGCTGTGTCCGTGATCATGTCCATGCGCATGCCCGTGATCCTCGTGAGAGCGTCCCAAAATCAGCGCACAAACCAAGTTCACCACTAAGCCAATGACCGCAATCACAATCGCCTCTTGGTAGTGAATCGGCTTTGAATCTAGCAAGCGTTCGACCGAGCCAACCACCATCCAGACCGCGACACCAACCAAAAAGAGTGCACTTGCAAAGCCCGCTAGTACCTCGATTTTCCAGGTGCCGAACGCAAAGCGTGGGTCGAGCGCATATTTACGAGCGGCTGCGTAGGCGAAAGCGCTTAAGCCTAGCGCGACGGCGTGCGAACTCATATGCCAGCCGTCGGCCAACAGCGCCATCGAGTTGTACCACCACCCGGCAACGATTTCAAAGACCATCATGACAGCAGTAATCCACATCACCCAGCGCGTCCCGCGCTCAGCTGCGCGGCTACCTTGATCAAAGGTATGGCTATGAATCCAGTCGGACAAATCATGTGCATGCATTTCGACACCCCGAACACGAACGATTAGCTTTTTACCTCGACTAGATGGTAAAACTCAAACAATAACATCTGAGCATGTCACCCAATAAAATTCCATTATTGCGGTTGTCGGCCATACTCTACGGAGACAAACGTGAATTTTTTCGCAATCATGCTGCGCGTACTGACGCTCTGTACGTTCACTCTGGTCAATCCGTCACACGGTCAAACCCCCGAGCCCTACCCAACTCGTCCGATCAAAATGGTCGTACCCTTCGGCCCAGGTAGCGGAACAGACACCGTCGCACGCGTAGTCGCCCAACACATGCAAGCGTATCTGGGGCAGCCAGTTACCGTCGAGAACCGCGCTGGCGCGAATGGCTTTATCGGCGCCGAGGCAGTCGCGCGCTCAGCACCCGATGGCTACACGGTTTTTGTCACCTCTGCGTCTATTCACTCGCTTAATCCAAGTCTATTTAAAACTTTACCCTATGACACCGAGCGTGATTTCGCGCACGTAGGCGGCATTATGGAGGCCTATTACACACTGTTGGTCGGCGAAACCTTGCCCGTCAACAGCGTGCAAGAACTCGGCGCGTGGCTCAAAGCACATCCGGACAGCGCTTCATATGGCTGGGGTGCCACGGTAGGACAGATAGCCGGCGCAACGTTTTTAAAGCAGCTCAACACCAGCGCGACCGGAGTGCCTTACAAAAGCAGCCCTCAGGCCGTCACGGATTTAATCGGGGGACAAATCAAGTTTATGTTTAATGATGTGACAACTTCAAAGGCACACTTGGGTAAACAACGCTTGAAAGCCCTCGCCGTGACCTCGCCCGAACGCATCGCCGGTCTTGAAGAAATCCCAACGATGGCGCAAGCAGGTGTCGCAGATTTTGAGATGGCAACGTGGGTGGGGATGCTAGCACCTAAAAACACCCCCTCAACCATCATTAGCGCTTTGAGCGCTGCGCTGCTTAAGGCAGTCGCCCTGCCAGAGGTCGCTGCAAGGATGCAGGCCTGTTGCTCAGCGCGCATGCTGGTTAAATCACCCGAGGCGTTTGCACAATATATGCGAGAAGATCAAACGCGGTGGGCAAAAAAGATCAGTGAGGCGGGAGTCAAACCCGAATGAAAAACGTCAGCGTTAGAAAATATTTAAAACTCGTAATCGCACAGAAGTGCCTCAGCCTTTTAACAAAGCCCTGCTCAGCTTGAAGTAGCACCCTAAAAGCAACATCACTTAGTCACACCGGAAAATGCACATGAACGATCGACTAGAACTTCGCGCCCTCGGCCAAAGCAAGCAACACGAACTCTTCGGGGATACCCCGCCGGCAAGTGGTCATGCATCGTTTGATCAATTTGAGCAAGAGTTTGTCTTTGGTCGAGTCTGGGCACGTCCTGGGCTCGACTTAGTTTCGAGAATGATTGCAACACTTTCCGCGCTATGCGTAGGCCGACGTTTATCTTCGTTAGAGCACTATATCGACGCGGCACTGAATGCCGGCTTAAGCGCTCAAACTATTAACGAAATATTTATTCAATGTGGCATCTATGCCGGATTTTCGACCACAACCAAAGACTGCTTAACCCTGTCAGAACGGGTCTTTGACGCACGGGGCGTATCGCTGCCAGTCGATTCCAGTCGCGACGACTACTTGGCACTCGTCGCTGAGCGTGGCCAAGAGGTCATGACCACCCTGCATGCCGAGCGTCGACATGTCGGTTACGCAAACCCCGAGAACTCGATAGCTTCAACGTTTTACCCAGACGTGGTTCAATTTTGCTATGGCGAGCTCTGGAAGCGGCCAGGCATGGAAATGCGTGAACGGGCAATCTGCGCAATCGCATCTTTTACAGCCTTAACATTTTCTGGCTTAGTCACCAAGTTTTCAAAAGCAGGACTGAACTGCGGTCTGACGCAAGCCGAAGTCGTTGAGGTCGTCATACAAACCGGCCCCTATACAGGGCTAGCGCCCGTGTTGATGGGGCTAGCTGCGCTGAGTGCGTAAAAGGCCCGAGACGTCGAACAAGTAATGAACGGGGCACGCCTTTAATTTTTTGCTCACCAATTGCCCATGACCTAGCCACTTCTTGACCCGGCGCACACCGCCGACGCTGATGAAGTTAATTTATAAACATCGTTTTCGACAAAGATCATCATGAAAAATTCTCTGACAAGCCTTGCAACAGTTGCCACCCTCAGCGCACTTTTTGCCTTCAACGCCGCAGCGGAAATTACTCGGCTAGAGATCATCTCGACCCAGCCATACGGCACTTTTCGTGCAGGCAACTACTCAATCATCCAAGCGACGCTGCATGGGCAGCTCTCGCCGACAGAAAAGATTCCGGGCTTAGACAAAGTTCAACTGAATGCGGCTGGGCAAGTTGACTACTCAACCAAGCTTGTGGTCATGATGCCAACCGAGCCATCGCGCGGCAATGGTGCGCTATTGGTTGACGTACCCAATCGTGGCAAGGCCTACGCCAATGCACTGTATAACTCGCCTCGTGACGAACCGTTTCAATCAGGCACCTTCGAGCAAGGAACTGGATTTTTACAGGACAACGGTTTTTCAATTGCTGAGGTTTACTGGGAGCTCGGCCAGGGTGCGAATCTTCCCTCTTTTACTGACGCAGAAGGCAAGAAAAAATATGTTGAGGGTGCGGGCTTTGCCATCATGCGCGATGCAGGGATCTTTCTCACGCACGCGGCCAAGGACTCAACAGGTCACCCGAATCCACTTGCAGGAATGGTCAGCCGCACGCTTGCAAGCGGTAAATCGCAAACCGGAAGATTTCTAAAAACCTTTTTACTAAACGGCTTCAACATGGCCGGACCCCAGCGCGTCTTTGATGGTATGCACGTCTTTGTTTCAGGATCGGGACTCTTACCCATTATGCAGACGGGCAGCGGTCCCGAATCAAGCGCGAACGGCACCCCTAGCTTTACAAATCCAGAGATGCCTGGCGTGCATGACGGTTTACTCACGATCGGTGACATTACCGCTCAGGTTGTCGCCCGAGGTGAAGTCGCGCCCAAGATGATCCTCCTTACAACATCGACCGACTACTACTCTCTGCGGGCCTCGCTTGGGCGAACCGGCGCAGAGGGGCAAGTCGATCAAACACTACCCAAGAACGTCCGGATGTACGACATTGCGGGCTCATCACACGTGTTAATCCCCCAGAAACCGCCATACTGCAATCTGTCACAAGGTGTACTTGACTGGACACCCATTTCTCGGGCGACCTTTTTACGCCTGGACCAGTGGGTCGGCTCGAACGTCGCACCTCCAGCTACTCAGTTGATGACCCTAGAACGCGCCTCGGGAACTCCACCTGCACTCAAGGCCCCAAACAGTCTGCCCAACGCCGTGATTCAGGTTCCTAAACTAGACGCAGACGGTAATGCCTTGGGAGGCGTGCGACTCCCTGATTTTGTTGCCCCCTTAGGGACACATGGCGGGCAAAACTCCCCAGAAGCGCGCTGCAGTTTGATGGGCTCATACATACCCTTTGCAAAGGATCTGGCTCAACGGACAGCAAGCAACGACTTGAGACCTTCAGTTGCCGAGCGCTATAAAAGTCGCGATGACTACGTCAACCTCGTTCGAGGTGCCGCGCTCAGCCTGCTTGAGAGCGGATTTCTTTTGCCAGACGACGCCGCCGTGATTACGCAAGCAGCAGCGGCAACCAGAGCCTTTGGTGAACCCAAACCCAACCCCAATGCTCGCTAAAAAAATGACGCTGTCAGGGCAGTCGCCGCGCGACCGAAGCGCTCGAGGCATTGCGAAATATTACGCCAACCTGACAAAACCAAAGCACTAAACTTTCAAATGTTAGGGAATAACCCTAGGCCACACGAGCGCCCAGAGACCTATACTTTATAGTCATATTTTTAAATGCCATCGGTTCATTTATCTTAGTGAGGAGACCTTCATGAGTGAAATCAAGCCAGCAGTCAATGCGGTAAAAGCTCGCCGTAAATTTCTAACAGGCGCCACCGCAGCCGGCGCAGGCATGGCTACCTTGGGTTTCCCAATGGTATCCAATGCGCAGACAATGAATTTTCGCTTTCAGTCGACCTGGCCAGCGAAAGATATTTTTCACGAATACGCGCTTGACTACGCCAATAAAGTGAATTCGATGTCAGGTGGCCGTCTGAAAATTGACGTGTTGCCCAGTGGCTCAGTTGTCGGCGCCTTTAATTTGCTCGACGCAGTGTCAAGTGGCACGCTAGACGGCGGTCACGGCGTCTTGGCCTACTGGTACGGCAAGAGCGCGGCCTTAGCACTCTGGGGTTCGGGCCCGGCCTTTGGCATGGACCCAAATATGCTGTTGTCTTGGCATCAATATGGCGGTGGCAAACAGTTACTCGAAAAAATTTACGCTGGCCTCAAGATGGATGTCGTTTCGTTCATTTACGGACCAATGCCCACTCAACCTCTGGGCTGGTTCAAAAAGCCTGTCACAAAAGTCGAAGACTTCAAGGGACTCAAGTATCGTACGGTTGGCCTGTCGATCGAAATCTTTAACGCAATGGGCGCTTCAGTACAAGCCTTACCTGGTGCAGATATTGTGCCGGCAATGGATCGTGGCGTGCTTGACGCGGCTGAATTTAACAACGCTTCTTCAGATCGAACGCTCGGTTTTGCTGACGTGTCAAAAGTCTGCATGCTGCAGAGTTTTCACCAGTGCTCTGAGCAGTTTGAAATTTTATTCAACAAGAAGAAGTTTGACGCCTTACCTGCAGAGCTGAAATCGATTATTTCTATTGCAACCGAAGCTGCTTCAGCAGAAATGTCATGGAAAGCCGTTGATCGCTACTCGGCAGACTTTGTCAAGCTGCAAACTGAAGACAAAGTACGTTTTTACCAGACACCTAAGTCAATTCTTGAGGCGCAGATAAAAGCTTGGGATGAGATTACCGCCAAGAAATCAGCAGAAAACGCAGACTTCAAAGCAGTGCTTGATTCACAACGCGAGTTTGCTCGTCGCGCAGGTCGGTGGCAGAACTTCACAAACGTTGACTACAAGATGGCCTACGACCACTACTTTGCACCTAAGAAGTCTTAAGCCACAGCAGCGCTAAATCATAATCCGGATAGTTTTCTATCCGGATTATTTTTTATCAGCAAAACGCAGAACTGAAGCAGATCATGGATTCAAAAAAAGATTTTAAAAAACTGATGCTCGTCGTCGACGAGATCAGTACGTTTGTTGGAAAAGGCTCAGGGTGGTTAATCATCCTGTTGATGGTGATGGTATGTATCGACGTCTTTAGACGCTACGTGCTCAACGCGCCCTCAGCATGGATCGGCGAGCTTTCAGTGATGTCATATGGTGCTGTGATCATGCTGTCTGGCGCCTACACGCTCGCACAAAATGGCCACGTTCGCGGCGACTTTCTGTACGGCTCGATGAAACCCCGCACTCAAGCTACGCTTGACCTCATTCTGTACATAACTTTTTTTCTTCCAGGTATCGTTGCGCTGTGTTACGCGGGCTACACCTTTGCCGCAGACTCGTGGCGTATTGGTGAGCACACCACACAAATTGCGAATGGTCCACCGGTCTACCACTTTAAATCTTTGATCCCTATTGCAGGTGCCTTCTTAATCTTACAAGGCCTCATCGAAATAATTCGTTGCGTCATTTGCATCAATACCGGCGTATGGCCAGAGCGCTTAAAAGACGCCGAAGAGATTGATGTGGTCGAACAACAACTTGAGGCGTCAACCTACGTTGACGAAGATTCAAAGAATATGGCCATCGCACGTGCCAAAACAATTGATGAAGAGGCCCACCAACGCATTGGTGGCATGAAAGGAGATAAATCATGAGCGATCCGTTTCTCGGCCTCTTGATGCTGTGCCTGATTGTTGTTGTCATTATGTTGGGTTTTCCGACCGCCTTTACCTTGATGGGTTTAGGCATGGCGTTTGGCTTTTTTGCCTTTTACGACCCAAGCGATGTTTGGACCAATAACAAGATCTTCACGTTGATGGTTCAGCGTACATACGGGGGGATGACAAACGACACGTTATTGTCGATCCCACTCTTTGTGTTGATGGGCTACGTCATGGAACGTGGCGCCCTTGTTGACAAAATGTTTCACAGTGTTCAACTCGCGTTTCGGGGCATGCCTGCATCGCTGGCGGTTGCCACACTGGTTATTTGCACGTTCTGGGGTATCGCCAGTGGCCTAGTGGGCGCAGTGGTGGTGCTGATGGGTGTGATTGCGCTCAAACCCATGCTCAACGCTGGCTACGATATTCGCTTAGCCAGCGGTGTGATTACGGCGGGCGGCACACTTGGGATATTGATCCCTCCGTCTGTCATGATTATTGTGTACGCCGCAGTCGCCGGACAATCGGTCGTCAAACTCTATGCAGCGGCCATGCTGCCAGGCTTTTTCCTTGCACTTTTGTACTTGGTCTATGTTATTGGCTGGGCGCTCATTGACCCAAAGATTGCACCAAAGCTGCCACCCGAGCAGTTGAAGGTGCCAATCCCCGCACCTGTCGCCTTTCTTCGCGATCATTATTCGACAAACTTTCTTGTCGCAACGATCAAAGCAGCCTTTGCACCTAGCCCTTTATTAAACGCTCCAGACGGCGCGCGTATTACGTATGGACGGATTATCAAGAATCTGATTTCTGCACTGTTTCCTTTGCTCATGACAGTTGCGCTAATCGCTGGTACTTGGTGGTATGCCGTCATTCATCCCAAGGCTCAGTTCGATGAGGCGCAAGCGGTGCTTGTGCTGGCCAAACCTTTGGCAAGTCCCTCGGCACAAGTACCCGCCAAGGCTCAAGAAGAAGTATTAGTCGAAATTGGCGCTGAGGGCTCTACGAGTTCGCGTTCGTCAAGCAGCGACAAGGGCGGGCTCATTGCTCTGGATGCAGATCCTGAAAACGCTGACAGCCAAAAGCCAGACGTCTACACACCGCCGTCGAGTAATTTCTACCTGTATTTTGGGATCACGAGCGTTTTGACCTTATTGCTACTGGTCAACTATTACCGCAAGTTAAGAGATGAGCAATTTGAGATTCTCAAACTTCTCGTCGAGTCGGTGATGCCGTTAGGTATTTTGACTGTCGTGGTGCTTGCAGTGATCTTGCTGGGCATCACAACGGCCACTGAGTCGGCCGCGATCGGGGCGGCAGGCGCGTTCTTGCTGGCCTGGTCATCGGGGTCGTTTACCTTTGAACGCATGAAGCAAGCCGTGTTCTTGACCACAAAAACCACCTCGATGGTGTGCTGGTTGTTTGTTGGATCTGCCCTGTTTTCGGCAGTCTTTGCGATTTTGGGTGGTCAGCAAATCATCGAAAGCTGGGTGCTAGGCATGAACCTATCACCGCTGCAATTTATGCTGCTTTCGCAGGCTTTGATTTTTGTGCTGGGTTGGCCTCTTGAGTGGACGGAAATCATCGTGATTTTTGTGCCAATCTTTTTGCCCATGTTGTCGCACTTTAATATCGACCCGATCCTGTGGGGCACGCTGGTCTTTGTAAACTTGCAGGCGGCTTTCTTGTCGCCACCCGTTGCAATGTCAGCCTTTTATCTCAAAGGGGTCGCACCACCGCATGTAACGCTCAATCAGATTTTTGCCGGCATGATGCCTTACATGTTCATTGTGATTATCTGCATGGCAATCATGTACGTCTGGCCAGGCATGACCCTGTGGTTGCCTAAATATCTCTATGGCGGCGGTTAAAGTCACTTAGCACAAATGCGACCGGCTTTAGCCCGACCCTTCAGCCTTTTGAAACCTAGGCTTTGGGGATAAAAAATTTCTGGCTCGCCTAAAACAGTGTGATTATGGTATTTTAAGTTCTCACAAAACCAATACAGACAAGCCATGAACACAACAGCAACTATCCAAAACGTTGACGCCATTATTGTTGGCTCCGGCTTTGCGGGGATGTATCAGTTACATAGCCTACGCGACAAACTGGGCTTAAATGCCAAAGTCATCGAACGCGGTGCGGGCGTGGGCGGCACGTGGTACTGGAATCGTTATCCAGGGGCGCGTTGCGACTCTGAAAGCCACACCTACATGTATTATTTTTCGCAAGAACTCGTACAAGAGTGGGAATGGTCAGAGCGCTACCCTCAGCAGGCTGAGATTCTGCGCTACATGAATTTTGTTGCCGACAAGCTCAACCTGCGCTCAGACATCAAACTCAACACGGCAATGACGCAGGCACATTTCAATGAAGCCACGAATCGCTGGTTGGTCACGACAGATACCGGCGAACAATACAACGCCCAATTCTTAATTACTGCAGTTGGGTGTTTGTCTAACGCCAACGTGCCTAAAATTGCGGGTTTGGATGACTTTAAGGGTGACTGGTACCACACGGGTCAGTGGCCGCACGAGGGCGTCGATTTCACGGGCAAACGGGTAGGCATCATCGGTACCGGTTCAACCGGTATTCAGGCCATCCCGGTGATTGCGGCTCAGGCCAAACATTTGACGGTGTTTCAGCGCACTGCAAATTACAGTTTGCCGGCACGCCACCATCCCTTGACCCCAGAGTTTAAAAAGTACGCCAAAGAACACGCTTCCGATATTTATAAAATCATGACCTCCAATACCAACGGGCATGCGTTTTATATTGACGATCGCTCAGCCGTTGAAACTCCTGCCGACGTTCGTCAAAAAACGTACGAAGATAAGTGGGAAATGGGCGGCTTTCAGTTCAGAGCCTCATATCGCGATCTCTTAACGGATGATGCGGCTAACAAAACTGCAGCAGACTTTATCCGCGAAAAGATTCGTGGCATCGTCAAAGACCCAAAAATGGGCGAGGTGCTGTCAGACATCGACCATCCGTTTGCAGGCAAGCGGCCACCGATCGATGATCATTACTTTGAGACCTATAACCGTGACAACGTTGCGCTCGTTGACCTGCGCTCGGCACCCATCGAAAGAATTACAGCCAAAGGGATTAAAACCACAGAGCAAGAGTACGAAGTCGACATTATCGTCTTCGCCACGGGCTTTGATGCAATGACAGGTTCTCTGGTTAGACTCGATATCGTAGGTCGTAATCAACGCAGCCTAAAAGACTACTGGAGCGCAGGCCCACGCACGAATCTGGGGCTGCAAGTGCCTGGTTTCCCGAACATGTTTACCATTACTGGCCCAGGCAGCCCATCGGTGCTCAGCAATATGCCGCCGACGATTGAGCAGCACGTTGAATGGATCAGCGACTGCATCAGCAAAATGAAAGCTAAAGGCTTGACCTGCGTTGAAACCAGCGAAGCGGCGAGCGAAGCCTGGCAAAAAGAAGTTGACCGCGCGGCCAACGCCACCCTGCTGCCTAAAGTCAAACACTCTTGGTACTTGGGCGCAAACGTGCCGGGCAAGCCACAAGTGTTCATGCCTTATGCAGGCGGCTTTGCGCACTACCGCGCGATCTGCGACAAAGTGGCCAGTGAGGACTACAAAGGTTTTGAAATGAGCTAGGCGCCCGGCAGCGCGCTCACTCAACTGCTGTCCTCAGCGACCACCTCCGCTAAATATAGCTTTATTTTTAGGCTGATTTAAGAGAACGTCCAGACAAGTTGGTACTGATCCCTAGTAGTGCGATAATCGCAGTACTAGGGATTTCTACTTACCTCTCACTATTCTTCTCATCTACGACTAAGGTTCTGCGTTCATGGCACAAAATCTCGATCTGCTGAAAATCGCTCAAGAAGAGCAAAACGGCGACCTCTTCAAAATGCTTGATGGCATTTACAAGCGCTCGGACATTAAACCGACCGATTGCCCCGACGCAATCATCTGGGAAGGCGGTAGCTCCGCTGGTGGCGTCAAACCCGTTGCCCATGCCTTTACCGACATGTTTGCCCTGAACGGCACTCTGATGGCGCTTGACGTCTTAGGCTTGCCGTTTTTAGGCGTACCGATGATGGCCCAGTTTCGTCACGACAGCAAACTCGCTTCACTTGAGTGGTTTGGCAAACTCGACTACACCGCGTTGAAATGGTCAACCGCAGGTGACTTTATGGTCAACGAGGGTGGCAAAAAAGTTGTAGTCAATGGTAAATCAGCCAATGCACCTCTGCGCACCGCTGCAGGCGTGTATTGCAACGTACGCCCTTACGGTGGCATCACCAGCATCCGCTTTATGCCAGGCCTGCCTTACTCGCAAGATAAAAAGAAATTCAACGTTGACCCAGCCACTGGTGTGATTCATTCTGAAATGAACACGCCCGGCGTGCGTATGGCTTATGCAGCGCGCCTGTTCTTAAAGATGGTGCACGAAACCGGCCAAATCGGCCGTGTAGCCACTAAGCCCACACAGGCGCAAGAAGACGCGATCAACGCCGGCATCATGCGCTGGTTATTACAAGGCACCAAATTCAAACTGAAGCGCCAGTACACCGTTGACGCCTACGAAGAGCACCGCGCCAACATTGACGCCATTGTTGCCTGCTTGCCTAAAGACTTCAAAGACGGCATGGAAAACTGGGGTGGTGATATTTACGAACATATCTCTGACACCAACTTTGGTTTGTTGCTGCATGACATGATTCGTCAACGTCCTTGCATCGTGTACGCTACCGACCTTGACGGCGACCGCCTGACAGACTTGATGGCTGACGCACCTGATGTCTTGCGTGACTGGGGTCAAATCGTGATTGATCGCATTGGCGCTAAAGTCGACATGAAAAAACTATGGGTTGAAATGGGTTACACCATGACCAACGGTAAAGACATGACGAGTGTGATGTATCGCGTGCATGGCGCTCCGATCTACGAACAGACCTTGGGCTCAGCCGACGCAATGTTGTTACGCTTACTTGATGGTGATGAGACCGTTGGTGGCGAAAAGCAACCTTACGATCCACGCATTCACTTTGTACTGATCAACGAAGCCTACAAAGCGGCCAACCCAGGCAACAAAGAGTTATCTGACTGGCTCGACGCTCAGCTGGCCACCTTCGACAAAATCTTTGGTGAAACGCGCCCACGTTACTTAGATGGTTACGCACAACTGAAGGCCGCCATCAAGCCTTGGGGCACTGTTTAAGTCGCAGTAAATTTTTGAGTGAAGGCGAGCGCATCAAACTGCGCTCGCCTTTTTTTTCTAACTGTATTCAACTGGGCCGCGTTTTAGAACGGCAACACGTTTCAATGCACGGCCTCGTTTTGAAACAACACTTGTGAGGCGTCATCGCACACCCGCAGACAAGGCATTGCTTAGTAAATCTAAATAATATTCAGCATTTTTCGAATTTTCAACTTTTTTGGCAAGCACTGGGTATACTTTGGCTCCGCTTCATTCAAAAGTCGTCAGCTGTGCAACTCATTTGGATTTCAGGGTCAACTTCGACCGTCAAAAAACTCAACATCTCGAGCAAAAGTCTGCGCCGTTGGTCAGCCTTTGTCGGAGCCTGCTTAATCCTGTTGGGAGTCAGTATTCATTTTTTTGGTTTTCGTATTGCCCTGCAAATTAAGCCTGAGTTGGCGCGATCAATGGGAGACGTCATTACTGCCGAAGAACAAAATCTTCTGCAAGCCCAGCATCAGCAGCAACTTGAACGGCTTGCGCAACAACATCAAGCCATACTCGATAACCGTGCTAAACATTTGGCAGACACAGAGGCTCAGCACCAAAAGCAACTCGAACGTCTAAACCAAGTGCAACAGGCATCTCTTGCTCAGCGCGAAAAAAAACAAAAAGAACTGATTGCTTCGTATGAGCATCAGCTTGAATTGATGCATGGCGATTTCAAAGAAACTTCGATGCAGTTCAGCCGCGAGAAAAAAGAAATTGACGCGCTGTATCGCAAAAAACTAGACGCCTTGAATACGCAAATGACAGCCATGACGAATAAGATTGGTGAGCTGAACTCACTCAAAGAGCGCTTTGCTACCCTCGCAGCACCCGCTCCGATCAGGAATAAAATGACGGACTCTTCGGGACGAGGTGGTCCTCTGCGCCCCGTCACATTTAAATCTGCCCCCAATGCCTACCTTGAAGACGAACTTGAATACACCATTGCCAAGATATCGTCCCTGAACACAACAGCGCTTGGCTTACAAGAGCTGTGGACGACTCGATATCAGCTACTCACTCAACTACCGCTTGGAGCTCCGCTTCCCATGGCCTTGGGATTAAACAGCAACTTTGGGCCTCGCGTTGACCCGATTACACGCACCGTTGCGCAGCATTCAGGGATTGATTTTGTTTCCAAAGTTGGCACCCCGATTCTGGCGGCGGGCAACGGAACAGTACTTCGAGCGGGTTGGGATGGCGCCTACGGTCTGACCGTTGAGATCAAACACGCTGAGGGCTATGTTTCAAAATATGCCCATGCAAGTAAAGTGGACGTCACCATCGGACAAGCCGTTACCCGTGGTCAGAAAATTGCTGAGGTCGGCTTAACTGGGCGCACAACTGGTGCACACCTACATTTTGAAGTGCTGCGCCACGGACAGTTTATTAATCCGATGCAGGTGCTGGTAGTGCCTGGTTCGAAGCAGGCTTCACTAGAGTAGGCTTGCCTTCGGTAGTCAACTCACCTTGCTGAGCATTCGCCTGTGTGATCATGCGCCCATTTATTTTTGCACCGGGCTCGATACTGATCTGACCATAGGTGATATCGCCGTGTATGTCTGCACTGTCATGCAACTCAACGGTTTCGGTCACAAACACATTACCAATAATGCGCCCGCCTACGATCAAACGTTGTGCGTGGATATCACCCTGTACCACGCCTGTTAAACCGATCGCCAAGCTCACACCGCTGGTCTGCGACACTCTGATGTCACCGGTCACATTCCCATCAATCCGGAGACTTTGCGTGGCAATGATCTGACCATGGATTTCAGTCGACTGCCCAATAATGGTCTCAAACGATTCATCCGTTGAACGAACAATTTTGGGGGAATTTTTTTTACCGAACATAATGAGGTGACTCCAGCTTAAACGTGACTCAGGCAATCAATGAAACTTGCGTTGCCAGTATAAACACGCAATTTGACGAAACCAAGACGCTCAATACTCGATGCCGCGCGTCGCCTCATTACTGCGTTTATCACCCCTCACTTGCGCGAGCGCAATTAAATAGGCCGCACAAATCGCAGGGCAAAACGGTCGCTCGGCGCATCCATTTTTGAAGAGTGCTGCTCGTGTGTATCGGTTGGATTCGCCCAAGCCTCAGACTTACCATCGAGTTTAAATCCAGTGGCCGTCAGTTCTGATATCACGGTCTGCTGTTCGATACGATGCAGAGTCGACGTCTCACTGAGGCCTGAGCCAGTTTTGGCAGCGTGATCCATCACGATTAAAAACCCACCTGGCTTGAGCGCATTGAAGATCGCTGTGTTCATTTTGCTGCGCTCGGTCGGTGTATTCACAATATCGTGGTAAGACAAGATCAAGGTCGCACGGTCGACGCGTGGAAGGTCTGCCGAAAATAAATCTTCTAGCGGACGAGCAAGCACTTGCAGATTGGTCTGAGGGTGCGCCACAAGCCTTGCCTCGAGTGCAGGAGAGGGCCTGGCAATTTGCGCCCAGACTTTGCCATTTGCACCAACCGCTAGCGCTAAAACCTGTGCCGTATAGCCACCGCCCGACGCCACATCCAATACGGTCATGCCAGGTGCAATCTGAGCTAACTTTAACAGTTCGAGTGGTTGACGCCTTGCGTCTGACTGTCGATCACGGTCAGTTCGGATCGGACTCTCTAATAAAGCGCTGTCGCTTAGCGCAACCTGCGCACAAATCTCAAAACTAAGTGTGCTTGCAACAAGCAAACAGGCAACAAGTAAACGACGACGTGATGGTGTAAACATGATGAGCCCTAATTATTAGCGTTTAAAATCAACAAATCGATTAAACCATGCCGTCTTATCTTTAAGGTCAGTCTTTTCGCCTAAGCCTATTTGCTCCAGCCCATGAGTACCGACCCGTGGCTACCGCATTGGCAACCAAACACATAGCGACAGGCT
>Ga0114958_10000545_pt1 | contig 31996 bp, 34 predicted proteins | sample C_130208_EF_Meta_FD_89577 | JGI IMG/M metagenome (GOLD analysis project Ga0114958, IMG submission 89577) | Freshwater microbial communities from Lake Croche, Canada to study carbon cycling - C_130208_EF_MetaG | ecosystem: Environmental > Aquatic > Freshwater > Lake | place: Lake Croche, Canada... | reverse complement strand
CTAACCGTTTAGCCTCTTCTAGTCGTTTCTCTTCTTCTAACCGTTTAGCCTCTTCTAATCGTTTCTCCTCTTCTAACCGTTCAGCCTCTTCTAGTCGTTTCTCTTCTTCTAACCGTTTAGCCTCTTCTAGTCGTTTCTCTTCTTCTAACCTTTTAGCCTCTTCTAATCGTTTCTCCTCTTCTAATCGTTTCTCTTCTTGTCGTTTCTCCTCTTCCAACCGTTTTGCCTCTTCTAATCGTTTCTCCTCTTCTAATCGTTTCTCTTCTAACCTTTTCTCCTGTTCTAATCGCTTAGCCTCTTCTAGTCGTTTCTCTTCTTCTATCCGTCTTAACTCTTCCTCTAAGCTTTTTAGTTCCTCTCGTCTTTTTGCTTCAGCAATAGAGTTTTCATCGTCTCGAATATCAGGTTTTAAAATAGTTTCGCAAGTAGACTCTATTACATGAAATATTTCATCGGGTTCATTATGTTGTATACAATCAGCATCAAAGTCAATATTATTTTTATTACAAAACCCCAAGAAGCTGTTTCTTCTAGTATCTACATCTTCAACCATATCACTAGAAACTGAATTACATGGCGTATTCATTCTAGCCGATTCATTATCACTTGATTCCCCCGATTGACTAAGGTTCTCTAAAGATCCACCCCCCTTACGACTCATTTCAATATAGTTATCAAACCTAATATCCGTATTTACATGAGTATACATAAGCTGTATTTTGTGACTAAATCGTTTCAAATATTTGGTATGTAATTTGTGGAAAAACTCTACATATGTCAGGAACAGCGACACTTTATGTCGTATCATGATAATATCAAAGTTAAATGAGGCTACAAAGTTATCAATGTTCAATCCAATCTTACGTTTACCTTGATAGTTTAAAAGTTCGTTTTCTTTTAATTCTATATTATTCAAAATTGAGTTTACCAACAAGAGAATATTTTCATGTAATTCTTGAATAGTCTCAATATTATACTCTTTGAATGGCTCTAAATCCTTATAAGAAGGAAAGTTATTTATTTTAATAATCTCTAGTACCTTTTTATCTGTTATAATATCGGTGATATACGCACATACGATTTTATATAATTTGAAATACTCGCAATACATGCGATTATTTATTGCCAAAAACAATCGTTTCATATCTTCATATTCCAAATCGATTAATCTACTTTGAAATCTGAACGAATCCAGACCAAAGACAAATAACGCATTTTCATTATGTTTTATAAAATCTGCGTATAAATTTTTCAATTTTACAATCCGTTGTTCCAATGACTCGAAAACACTCTTGACACTTGTCCGTATAGTAATAATGTTATTGAAATCATTTTTCAATTCTCCAATTCTAGTATCCATAAATTATTTCCATATTAAAAATTCACTTTTTCCAAAAGTGGAGCCAAAATCTTTTCTCCCTTTTTCTAAAAGGGATTTTCCAAAAGTTATGAAATAAAAATATTCTCAAGTCACTGTATATGTCTGAAGAGAAGGAGGTCGAGTTAATAGAAGAACGCCAATTAATAGTAAACAGTGTAGAATGGACACCAGAACACGAACAAATATTAGTGGAATGGGCTGATAAGGCAATGTGTTATCGCTGGCTACATTCCAAATCACACGCAATGTTTTCATATTTGAATACATGGTATACTATACCCGTGATTATTTTGTCAACGCTCACAGGTACCGCAAACTTTGCGCAAGAACGCGTTCCTGTCCAATTCCAAACATATTATGTTATGCTTGTTGGGTCATTGAATATTTTAGCGGGTATAATCACAACAATTCAACAATTCTTGAAAATAACACAATTAAATGAAGCCCATCGCGTTAGCAGTATTTCGTGGGATAAATTCTATCGCAATATCAAAATTGAATTAGCGAAACACCCAACGGAAAGAATAGAAGCCAAACACATGTTAAAAATGAACAAGGAAGAGTTTGACAGAATGATGGAAACAAGTCCATCCATTCCTGAAAAAATAATAATTGAGTTCAAGACAAAGTTTAATAAAACAGAAACATTTATTAAAATTGTGAAACCAGAAATATGTGATATTTTAATACCCACTGACGAGTGTAGAAACCAATGGTTCAATGATGAAAATAAAACTAGAACTGAACACACTAATTTACAATTAAAGTTATCAAAGGAAAATAAGATTAAAAGGGCAATTGAACAAAATAATAAAATAGTTGATGATTTTATTACAATATTTAAAAATTTGAATAATCGCGAACCACTGGATACAGAAATTATAGATAATTTGAAAGACAAGATTGATGTTTTCACAATACAGCAAATTATCGATAATAGATTGGGGTCGGCGAATAATGTATAATTCCACTTTTAAGAAAAGTGGAGCAAAATGTATTAATGGGGAGGGTTACGGGGTCCCTTGGGAAGCCCCGTGTAGAGCAAAATGTATTATTCGGGGGGGGTTACGGTGTCCATTGGGAAGCCCCGTGTGGAGCAAAATGTATTAATGGGGGGGGGGGTTACGGGGGCTATACCTCCGTGTTATTTTGGAGCGGCAGAACTAAAGATGTGACGATTAGAAACAAGTAGAAAAGGATGTAAACACCATAAATATCCTCACTTATACCCCAAAAATTTAAAATTTTACTCAATGAATAGAAGAAGAGGATTGCGCTACCTATAACAAGTAATTTTTCCATGATACATATTCATTACAAAATAAAATATGGGCTATTTTCTCCATATCTTAGATATTCGACAAATTCATTGAGGCATTTGATCCAAATATATATTATGGTGGGGTTACGAGGGTACCGCCTCCATAGTAATCCAGCGGTATTTGTTGATCATGTGATTTAACAACAATAATAGGTGTATTTTTCAATATTTGTCCATCATCTAGTTCCATATGTCCTAAATAAACACTGTCATAATTTGCTGCCCATTTTCCATCATAATCCGTGATACGTTGGGTCATCAGCTCATATTTATGATTGAGGCGCTGATCATTCAATCGCTGTTTTTTTAATAATGATTCATCTATTTCATCATTTGGAAGATTCTGTTTAACAAGCATGTGACCTGTAAATATCGCAAATCTCACAACTCCAAAGTATTTTGATGCGTTTTCAAAATTGGTAAAATAATAATATGGGCCAAGCATTGTATTATCATGTGACTTATTGTTTCCAAATGTATATGTAAAATTCAAATTAGATTCATTACAACCAAAATACACAGCTGTTGGTATTTCTAAGGCCTTGTTATTTTTATCATCCAACATTGTAAATGAAGCCACGTTGTTTTGAACAAAGTTTGTTACCCTTGGGTCAATTGGTTTGTTATATACACGTTTAATGTTCACCATTTCATCTATCAAACAAAGCTGGGAATCATAAAAATTTTTAAATTTAGAAGAAATACTCAAATCTATAAAAAAATAAATATCACCATTATATTTCTTGTAACCTGTATAAACCATATTATGATATTCAATTTTGGTAGTCTGTAATAAAAACTTTCTAACAATTGTAAAAATCTTACGAGAACTCAATTCATATTTGTTTGTATCATTGGGGATATCAACACCTATATCATTTACACGAAACGGATTAAATGATACAGTATATCGTGGGAAATCAAGACTTCCATTTACATCAGTTAATAAGTATTGTAAAAATGGTCGTTCATCAATATTAAATGTTTTGTAGCAACACAATACGACATTTGTTCCATTGGTTACATTGTATATTTTTGGTTTGTATTTTTCAACTGGTGTATATGTATAATCCATACACATTTCATACAAAACTTATTTGGCAATTTTACGCCTCTCTTTCTCTTTTAAAAAAAGAGAACAAAACCCAATCTCTTTTAAAAAAAGAGAACAAAACCCAATCTCTTTTACACCTTCGAACATTTCAACCGCCGATTATTTTGTATTGTGTATAAACGACGCTTGGACCAGGTTGCCCCTTAAATAATAATTGTAAGTAGGTGTATATCCAAGTGTGTCTTTTTTACTAAAAATTTCAACTCTGGCATTCGGGTATTTTATGGATTCGTTGATAGCATCCTCTTTTGATAACAATATTACTATATCTTCCCACTCGCTTCCGCTTCCAAAAAGTAACATATAAACGAACTCCATTTGTATAGTATAGAAGTATCCGTGCTTCTATATCGTAATCGGCTTTTCAAATGTGCGAAGGTGTAAAAAAGAGATTTTGCTCCACTTTTTTTAAAAGTGGAAAAAAAGTGGAAAAAAGTGGATTATTTGTCAATTTTTCGCTTTATAGTTTCACTAATCTTTTCCTCGCGATTATCCAGAACAAACTTTGTGAGTTCCGCAGCAATCTGTTCGTCATTCTTATAATACGCCTGTAATGCCACCAACAATGATTTGCCATTAATCGGCTTTTTCACCTTACTTTGCTTGTATACTAGAGCCCCGCCATTTATATCAAAGCAATCTATATCATTAGATTTCATAACGGTAACCAAATTATCGGTTAATGCTTTTTTCTTTTCATTACGATCCTTGATAATGGCCTTCATTTGGGTAATTTCAGTATCATACTTAATCCATTCTTTGATATTATTCACAAGTTGTTCCTTTGTCTCCATAATGAAATATGGAGACAAATTTTTATATTATTATTATTATTTGTTAAATATATTGATTAATTAGATTTACTTATTCTTTGAATGGATCTTACAAAATTCACTACCTTCACACAAATTCTTCAAACACCACTTCCCCTTATTCTTTCCAGATTTGATAATTTCCTTACATCCAATAACGGGATCATCTAGATCATTCAGCTGATCATCAAGAATATCGACATTGCTAATAACAATATTTTCAGGATCATCATCATTTACATAATCGTAATTTACATACCCATCATGTATTTCAGCAGTCTTTTTACCCATAAGATACATACTTGCTACTAAATCTGTAAATTGTATCATTGTCAAATCCATATTTGGACTAATCTTTGCGAAAGAATTGGTGCCTTTTTTTAAGTTACGAATATCATCAATACAAGTAATCATATTGGCCTTCATTTTAGCCATCGTCTGCGTATACAAAACACATTTTTTATTATACTCATTCAAATATTCCGTCATTTTTGCCAGATCCTTGTTGATTTCATCGCAGGCCAAAATATGCTGTTTCTTGATATTCTCCTTTTCCTCCTTGATCTTTTGCTTTGCTTCCAACTTAGCAGTCTTCTCTTTCAACTTGATATCATTCTTATATTTGCGGATTATCGCCTTCTTATGATTATAACAATATGCTTTGGTATCGCCATAATTATCATCTTCTGGCATGGATGTTCCATAATAGCAGCATTTATTATTCGGCAAATTCATTTCATTTTCGGGTAAATCTGGATTAAACAGCAAATTTGTGGTTATATATTCACATTTAACCCAGTGCGGCGCAACATATGGAACATATGAATTCACACCATTCACCTTTTTCAATCCTAACTCTTCATAATATGGTAGAACCCCTTGCTGTTTATTTCTACAATATGGACAGCGGATTTCATCTATCTTTAATGAACTTATTGTAGATTCCATAATATTAAACTTTTGCTTATGATTGAAAATATCATTATACAAAGGAATGTAATTAAATTTGTGACCACAACTAAGGGTTACAAATTTATCCGTTAAAGGCAGATTTGTAATTAAACAATTATCTGCCTCATCTTGATCATCATCGGCAGTAAGCATATTATTAAATAAACTTTGATAGAAATCGACATTACCCTCAACAATATATTTGGGCATAATACATATAATTTGCGAAATACCTTTATATTTTTTATATAAAATAGATATATTGATGTCACCTCCTCAAGTATGGGGGCCAGCAACCTGGTCATTTTTTCATACATTAGCGCACAAAGTAAATGACAACCAACCGCCTATTGTTTACCAGCAAATTTTCATTCAAATACGGCGAATTTGTGGATTTTTGCCTTGCCCCGAATGTTCTCGCGATGCGTCCATCTTTTTAGGAAAAATTAATCTGAATGAAATCCAAACTAAACGAGCATTAATTGATAAATTGTATATTTTTCACAACTATGTCAATAAGAAGAAGAAGAAGCAACTATTTGATTATGGTAACATAAACAAATATAATGAATTGAATATTATTCAGGTATATAACACATTTATAAAAAATTATAATACAAAAGGGAATATGAAGCTTCTAGCTGAAACATTTCAGCGTAAGCTAATTATTAATGATCTAAAGAAATGGTTTACTGCGAATATTAGACATTTCACGCCACTTTTGGAAAAAGTGGAGCAAAAATCGTAACAAATACACTTTTGGAACCAGGGAACCAAGGTTTAAGCGCCGAAGGCGTGACGGTAGGGCAAAGCCCACCCGAACCCCTCCTTAATGGGGGGGCTTACCCCTGTGGATTAGTTAATTGCGCTTAAGAGCTCTCCATTCTTGTATAATGCACATTTGAATGTTTGTTCTTTAGGTCGCGAACACACTTGATTGTTACTGGAGACTTCGTTGAAAAATAAATGTTGTTTGGAGCCACCACTATACATTGCGGAGACAATTAGTCCCGATGATACCATACCAAACAATATATTAATCAACAAATCAACTGTATTTTGTACACAACCCTTATAAACTTTAATAAAAATATCGAATATGAAATAGGTCAACAGACCCGATAATATCCAGTAATTGATATTCCCATTTACAAACATTGGGAACGTCAAATAGATTATCGTAAAAGCGAAAACAAACGCACTAAATGTTGGGTTACCATATTTACTATATTGTATTGATGTGCATATGGTATTGTCACCTACAATAGGTTTGCCTCCCGCAAACATATACCAATAATTGCGAATAACACAGCAAGCAAGTAAATACCCTAAATAAATAAACCCCTTGAAATTTTGAAATATAAATGACATCGCAACTAAACAGACTGCGAGAATTATTGGTGAATAAAATGACAAGAACACAGCGATATTGAATGGTTGAAATAAAATTAATGGTGTATTTGAAGCATAATTGTTCGAGGGTATAGAACTCATATACTATTCATCTATAATATTTTCAACCTTTAAGAAAGGTTGATCCAAAATCACTTTTGCTTCGCTTAACCTTTGAGAAAGGTTAATCCAAAATCACTTTTGCTTCGCTTAACCTTTCTTAAAGGTGGATTTTCAAAGGTGGATCCAGTATTAAATCAAAAACTGTTTGGACATCATTTATACAATGAAATTTGATATCCTTTATAATTTCATTATTGGCATACTTGTCCATGATTTTATCAAAATCACGCCTGTTTTTCTCAGGAAAAATAAATTCAGTAATTCCAGATGGTATAGATTTTATTATTTTGTGTTCTAGTCCACCAATCTCAGTCAGTGTATAATCAAAGCTAGTTTCTCCAGTAATACCAACATAATTCTTGATCTTGATGTTGTTAAACAAACTGAAAATCACCACAGTAAATGCAGTTGTCGCAGATGGACCATCCTTATTTGTGCTTATATCTGGACAATGGATATGAATACCAGCAACGCTATTCTCCTTGGGATTGTTATATAATTTGATTAATTCCTGTTGACGTTCAACAGGTGTTAAGTTCCATGCGTTTGTTAAACTCACGCTGACAGATTGTTTCATTACATCTCCCATGGAACCTGTTAATGTAAGACCCAAAAATTGAGATGAGGGAATAAAACTCGCTTGTAATTCCAAAACTCCACCATCATCCAAATCATTGGCCCATAACGCATTTATTACACCGACTCTGCTCTTATTATGAATTTTATATGGAATTATTTCTCGCTTTTCTTTGAAATATTTCTTCTTTATATCATCAGTTGTAATTATTATGGGTAATTCCAAGTCAATGTTTGTATTCTTCAATATATCTAAATTCAATTGACCAACAACTTCAAATAATGCTTCTTTCAATTTACGAACCCCTGGCTCCATCGTATAATCCTTGATAATTAATTGTATTGTTTCATCTGGAAAATGAACCATCCCTTCCAGTCCAATATTTGCGTAGATTTCCGGTAATAAATGCTGCTTAGTAATTATTAATTTATCATCTACCGTCAAACTATCAAACTTAATCCGGTGAACGCGATCCAACATGATCTTGTCGATTAATCTCGGGTCATTGTAAGATAAAATAAACAACACTCGAGAGAAATCTAAATCAATACCGGTGAAATATTTGTCCTGGAACTCCTTGTTTTGTGATGGGTCTAACAAATGAGTGAAAATGCCCGCGATTTCCTTTCCATGCTCTGTTTTCGATATTTTATCCGGTTCATCAATTACAATGATTGGATTCATACACTTATTGTCTATCAGGATTTGAACAAGACGACCCCATGTGCTGCCAACATATGTAAAGCTGTGACCAACCAGGGTCGACGCATTGGAATCCCCACCAACTGCCAATAAGGCCAGTGGGCGAGGCACACCATTTTCATCTGTCAAACATTTTGCCAATCCTTTCGCAAGCGTTGTCTTTCCAACGCCCGGATTTCCCTCAAAACCCAACACGTGTCCACATGTATTATCATTATTTGTATTAATCCATTGACCAATTACACACTCGATCTGTTGTTTTGCCTTTTTATGTCCATACACTGCCTCATCCAATATTGAAGCCACACTAGTTGTGTAGTCCTTTATTTTAGAAATATTTGCTTGAATTGGTTCTATATCAATATGAATGTTTTTATTACAGAAAATAGAATGGGTTTCCTTCAATAATATCGAGTGTTCGGGCTTTCGACAAGTTATATTTAGAAAATTGGTCAGTTCACTCAACTGAAGTGCGCGTTTCAAATTGAGTTTAATTGGTACCATATTGTATTTCAAAAGGATACAATTTACTTTATTTACAACACTTGTGAGAGCTTGTTTATTCATTCCTTGAATTGTTTTCACCAGATTATCCAAATCATTGATCATCGTTTTATCATTATTTGTAATGTACTTTAAATACTTGAATATCTCAACACTTGTATAATTGTCTTTCATTGGAATATCCGGAAACTTCTCACCGATATTATGATTCTTGTAGAAATCCTTGAATTGTTTCTTTATGACACCCATAATATTCAAAATGGGCTCTCTCTTGTAAACACCAAATGGGATCTTCAAGAGACCATCGAGATATTGGCGCGCCTTTGATCCCGAATCCTCTGATTTAGATTTTACTTCTTTCAACTTCATCATTGCCTTTTCCTTTACACTGTCTGGCACATTCATTAAACAAATTTGCTGTTCCAGTGGTATCTTATTTATATCAAAGTTAGACAAATCATTTGTGTATTGGATCGTTTTTTTCATCGCCTGTTTAAAGAATTGCTTTGTATACCATGTGAAACTATCGAACAATGTTGTCTGTTCTTGGGTATCAATATCTCCACCTCCATTTGTCTCATTGGATAACAAATCATACAAAAGATATGCTAGATATTGATTTTCATGGGAGGATGATTTTATAAGCAAATATATCAGGGTATTGCGCTTTGAAAATAAATCATCTACTATAAAATCCTTTACTACAGTTGAAATTTGTTTTTGGTGAATCGCCCTGTTTTGACTCAAATAACCAATAAATTTGTTATATACATCACTACAAACTGAATTTATCATATAATCTTTCAAGCTCAGCGATTTTAAAAAGTTTTCAAAAATATCATCTTGAAAATCTGGTTCGGTTGGTAAATTGTCTTTGATGTCCTTTTTATGTCTTGTCATGTATGGACTATTCAATAAATCCACAATTACATCATCAAGAATACCATATACTATGAGGCCCTTCTTCAATGTGCTATTGTATATATACACTTTCAAACCATATACGCGCATATGAAACTGCTTGTAACTGGATAATACATCAAAACACTCGAGATTCTTCGTATGTTCGTCAATTGTTTCGTCGCTACCGATACCCTTTTTTGATTTGCCATCTTCCTTTTTACTTACGATTTTATAACCTGTTGGGTGAAAATATTTTTTTAGTAGTTCAAATTTATGTAGCTCATCATCTGTCTCGGTAAACTTGTTATTATTGCCAAAACAAATTAATAATAAATCTTCGAGACTTTCGGTTCCATATATTTTTAAAAGGCTAGATAGTTCATTATTTATATTCTGTAAATAATTTATCAACTCATCTGGAGCCACTTTTGATAAATCCACTTTTGAAAAAAGTGGAGCAAAAAGGGGGTTTAAGGGGGCTTTGCCCTCGTGTGGAGCAAAATGGGGGTTTACGGGGGCTTTGCCCCCGTGTGGCGCAAAGGTTTTATTCTCATTTGGAGCAAATGTTTTATTCTCTTTTTCTAAAAGAGATATCTGTTTATTAATAGCCATCATTCGTTCAACGCAGGTATTTACTTCAACAATTCCTAAAAGATCGAGCACCTTATTTTTTTGGACATTAACAATCGTTTTTTGAATTACATCACTGAAAAATCGTATTTTTTTATATACAAGTATCATAACGTCTTGATTATCCTTCACACCAATTTCTTTTTTAATCTTTACGTTATGTTTGTTTTCCGTCATTCTATTCGTATAGATAATATTTTTATTATTTTACTTCAGTAAATATATTATATACTAACGACATAAATGATTAACAATATAATATACAATGGGCATACCTAGCTACTTTTCATACATTGTCAAAAATCATGCGACGGTCATTCGAAAATTGGATTCCTCAAAATTCAAGACAAATAATTTATATTTGGACGCAAATTCCATCATATATGATTGTGTTCACAAAATTGATTTTACGAAACTAGCGCCTGGAAACTTTGAAATAATTTATCAAGCTGTGTTTGATAAGATTGATGAATATATTACACTTATTTCACCTGACAGCAATATATTCATCGCGTTTGATGGCACAGCGCCGGTTGCGAAGCTAGAGCAACAAAGACAAAGACGTCATAAATCTCTCTACCAAAATAAGATTGCAAAGACAATTTTGAAGCGGGTCGAGGATCCATGGAATACAACCGCTATCACACCTGGGACGAAATTTATGATTGGTTTGAATGAAACTCTTCGCAAGAAATATACCAATCCTTCAAAATACAACGTAAAAAATATAATATTGTCGCCAAGCGATAAGTATGGCGAGGGTGAGCATAAACTCTTTGATTACATTCGCACATTCCCTGACCAACACCTGAATAAAAATACGGTTATTTATGGTCTTGACGCTGACCTGATTATGCTTTCTATCAATCATCTACCAGTGAATCCCAATATATACTTGTTTCGTGAGACGCCAGAATTTATTAAATCCATCAATAGCGAACTAGACCCCAACGAGTCATATATGATTGATATTCCTGAGCTGGCTAAAATTATTACGTTGAATATGAATAATGGTGAGCCGTTGACTACGGAACAACAAGCGAACCGCATTTATGATTACATCTTCATGTGTTTCTTCTTGGGGAATGATTTTATGCCACATTTTCCATCAGTCAATATCCGGACAGGTGGTGTTGACAAGATGATCAACGCATACAAGGCCACTATTGGGAATACCGCAGAGAACTTGACCAATGGGAAGACAATTTATTGGAAAAATGTTCGAAAGTTGGTCCAGTTCCTTGCTGATGCGGAAGAGGTAAATTTCAAGAAGGAGACCGCGTTGCGTGATCGACGCGAAAATCAACCCCCCATCGGGTTGGGAGGCTTACGGGGTAGCCCCGTGAAAAGTGGAGAAGATGAGCTGAAAAAGTTTGAAGCTATTCCAACATATGAACGTAAAATGGAGAAGTTTATCAATCCATTTAATAATAATTGGCAGCGAAGATATTACAAGACGTTATTCAATGTAGATATTGACGATGTGCGAAGAAAACAAATATGTGTGAATTATCTAGAGGGGCTTGAGTGGACTATGAAGTATTATACCACTGGATGCGCAGATTGGCGGTGGTGCTACAATTACGATTACCCGCCACTGTTGTGTGACCTGATTCATTATATTCCATATTTTGAGACAGAGTTTATTGTGAAGAAAAAGCCGGCACCTGTGAATGAACTTGTTCAACTGTGTTACGTTTTGCCTAAGGAGTACTTACAGTTGTTGCCGACTAAAATTTGTGATCGTGTGTTGAGTGAATATAGCCATTGGTATACAAGCGAACAAGAATGTGAATATGTGTGGGCATATTGTCGATATTTTTGGGAGGCTCACGCTCAACTACCCGAGATTGATATTGATGAATTGGAAAGGTTTATCCTTCCACTTTTGGAAAAAGTGGAGCAAAAATACTTACCCTCGTGAAAAGTAGATGAGTTAAAACAATGGAAAATAAATGTAATCTACAATAAATGAGCAGATTTTCAATGTCATTTGTTAGTACACCTCCAAGAATTAATTCAAATACGCGCAGTTATTTCAACAAAGATATGAATTATTATATCTGTAGCTACGGCGGCTCTGGATCAACTGTTTTGTTTAATTATTTATCACATTTTGGGAATGTTTATCATATTCACGACAGATATCCTCCAAACAAATTACAATATATAGGAGGAGAGAAGACTGATGAGGATGTTTACCGTGAATGGTTTAATGGTGTAGAAATACCAGAAGATAAAGTAAAGAACTATAAGGTGATTTTTATCTACAGGAATCCGGTTCAGGTTATATTTTCTAGGTTCGCACAAGTACAGGGCCCGAATATACCTCATTTACAGCATATCAAATGTGGCAATAACGGGAATATCAATATATTTGATGTAGTTCGTAGTGGAAGGGATTTGTATGGGGTAGAAGAATTTTATGATAATTATATGGTCCCGACAAATAGAAACTATGATATTTATGGTGTAAAATACGAATATTTTTGGGATAATATTGGGTTTTTCAATTATATGCTTGGTATTCCTGATGTTAAAGAGTTGTATCCCATCAAACAAGAACGCGCAAAAAAATTCAGCTTTGTAAAGGAGCTAAGTTTTATTTATAGAAATTTGATAACTAAAATGTACAAGACGAAATTTATTGAGGTTATCAAACCAATTCCACTTTTCACGGAGGTTCCTTTCGGGACCCCGTAAGCCCCCTCCTATTACTTCGTGCTGCTGCGCGATGAGGGAGGTTTGGGTGGAGCAAAATGGTAGTCCTTGAGAGGGAGCAAAATTTTATTCTCTTTTTTTACAGCGGACCGCATTTTGAATACCGAGTCAAGAGATATAAAGAAATAAACATATTATAATTATATGCTTACAACAACTAAAGAATGGTTGATGAGTTTATTAATTATGAATAGTGATAATAATTGTATAACACGAAATGGTATATTATGGAAATCGGTAGCAGGATTTTCACAATGTGGGTGTGTTTTTGCTATTTATCAAAATGATTATAATTATTGTGTTCATTCAGCAGATGAATGGAAAGAAAATGAAGAACCTAATATGGGGTATTATGATAAATCATTAACATATGATGATTTAATCAGTAAAATCGCAGATACTTATGATAACATACGCGAAAAAGTCGCCATTTGAAACGAATATCAACATTCCCATCTTTTTTATATCTTTCAACCCATCGCATTAAACTTCTTGGATTACAATTGAAAATTTTACAAACTTCTTCCTGTGTTTTATCTTCAACTAAATAATAATTTACAGCAGTAATTTTATAATCATTACTTTTACGAGTAGTCATTATAAATAATGGTTTATTATTTATAAAAAAATTGATTTGAAAAACTAATTATAATAAGTATTATATTATTACAAGATGACAGAACAAAAAGTTAAACTCGTTATTGAAGATGAATTATCTATGGAAGACATTAACGCAAGAATAAAACAAGAAATTTGTTATGAAACTTTGGAAGAATTAAGTGACGCAAAATTAATCTGTGAATATAAAGATTGTAATTCTGTTAAAAATGAAATAACAAAATTGAGCGATGTATTGGGAAAATATATTGACGAAGAAACAAAACAAAAAATAATACAAGAATATTTATTACAACTAATACCAGCAGGAACAAAAGGAGTTATAAGAGGCAATAAGTTTAATAAAATAGTAAAGCAATTTATCACAAAATTAGAATTTGACACAACACGATTTGAAATTTGTTTTGAAAAAAAATGTGAAGGTCATTTTACGACTGAAATACCAGATTGGTATATTCTGGAAAAATCAATTAATAAAATTATTATTGGTATGAACCAATTAGATTTATGGGGTGGAGGACAGCAACTTAACAGAGGTTCAAAATATATAGAGAATAATAAACATAATAACGAAAACAGTAAGTTATTATGTGTTGTTTGTAATGAAATACAATTTAAAAGTAAAAAAAATAAAGCATACAAATTATTTGAAAATGGTTTTGAAAATAATACATTGTGTTATTTGAATAATTTACAAAATATTATTACTTCATACTTTAATTAACATTCTAATAACGGGTTGAATTTAAATATTAATTCTTGTTTTGAGATGGATTTAGGACCAACCGTATTGTTAAAATCATAAATGATTGTAGATAATTTCTTTATATTTTCGTGTGTGGATTTTTCATTTGTAAATTTTATAAAATAGTGCGATTGAATACTTTTTTCATCAATTTTTTTATCAATTATACCAGCATTAACACCAACACGGCGAAATGAAATATCTGGATTTTCTGTTTTTTCAACAAATATAAAATTATTTGGTTCTAATTTTTCATTAACAATTCTATTTACATTTTTTTTTTCCCATATTTGAAATATACATGGAACATTATGTTCTACACCATCTACTAAAAATGATTTGTCAGGTAAATCTATTTCAAATATAAGATGAAAATTTAATGGAAATGTTTTTTTTAAACTATCTTTTTTGAAACTTTTAGGTAATATAAATGAAACACTATCGCAAAATTCACAAGATTTTTTTATAAATTTAATTGCGAATGATGATTGACGACCAAATGGAGGATTACCTATTATGTGTATTTTACTAAAAGCGTTCTTAATAATACCATAGTCATATAGTAAATAATCTTGTTTTATTATTTCGTCATTATCAGGTTCTAAATCATAAAATCTAAAATTACTTGTTAATGATTTAATACCAGTAATAAAAGAACCATTACCCGCACTTGGTTCTACAATTAAATCATCCGTATTTATTTCTATATATTTTTTAACGAGATTTAAACACAACTCTACAACAATATCCTTTGTATAATATTTATCAATAGTATTACGGTTTAATCCTTTTGTTTGTTTAGTTTCCATATTAGGTATAGTTTGTTGTTCGGTTAAATTAATAATATTTAAATCAATTTTTTCTTTATTTATAATTGTATTTTCAGGAATTATAGCATTAAGTTTATCTTCAACTGCTTTATCAATTAAGACCTTAATTTTATCGGCATTATTTTCGCACATATTTTTCCGTTTTTGGTGTTGATTATAATGTGATTTTTGGGTAAAAGTTTTATAACATTTGTCGCAACTATAATTAACCATTTTAGTTATATAGTATATTAATATTTTATTTTTATATAGTTTAACTAAAAATTAACTAAAATAGTTATTCCTAAATTATTTCAATAAAAATATAATTTACATTTTACATTTTAGACAAAAATCGGCGTTTGAAATGTAAAAAGGTGTAAAGGTTGATTTTTTGGCTAAACCTTTTTAAAGGTTGATTTTTGGCTCAACCTTTTTAAACTTTGATTGGATACAACTGTTTACCTCTGTTATTGAATATTTTATCACCTTTTATACCATGAATTTTATTGTTGAGTATTGTTAGCAATTTGATACCACAATCTCCCTCAAGGCCCTTGATTGCCGCATATTCCTCAAGGCCTGGGTTTTTTCTTGTAAAAATTTTATCTGCGATACTATGATGTAAATCATAAAAGGTTTGCTGAATCCAACAACCTGTATCATCTAGATAAAATGTTTCCTGGACTTGGGTGTCTACCACTTTTTCGCGTTCCATTAAAGGATAATAACCATCTCCGCGTTCGCGTTCGCATTCATCATAGTACATTGTAACATGAACATATCTATTAGTATCCATTTTTATCATAAGAAATATTATTATGATAAAGAATCATTTTTTTACAAATCAACCTTTGGAAAAGGTTGAGCCAAAAAATCTAACATTTAGTTACAATTTTGCTCCACCTCTGAGTCTGAGGACAAGATGGATTGTCGACTCCTTCTGAATGTTAAAATCTGCTAATGTGCGACCATCTTCAAGTTGCTTTCCAGCAAAAATGAGACGTTGTTGGTCAGGAGGGATGCCTTCTTTTTCCTGAACCTTTGTCTTTACATTTTCGATTGTGTCACTTGGCTCAACATCAATGGTAATCGTTTTTCCTGTAAGGGTTTTCACAAAGATCTGCATGCTTTGTATATACAAATATTTAAATTTTACCCAAAAAAACGAATAAAGAAAGTTATTACATAAATTTTTATTTTTGCCAAGACTTTTTTGGCAAAATGAATTTTGGACATTTATAAATGTCCATTTTCTGATTTCCCAAAAAGGTCTTGACAAAAAAAAGTGAAAAAATGAGTTTAGACCATAATCGTGTAAATTTCTAAAATTTACTTAAAAGTTTGTTAGCATAACTTTTTTTGTTAAAATAAATTTATTTGAAAAAATAAAATATCCGGAATTATTAAGGAAAAAATGGAAACGCCGTTTACGCCAAAAAAGGAAAAATATTTTAATTGTGAAAAATGTGACTTTATATGCTATAAGCAAAGTGATTGGGATAGACATATATTGACATCAAAACATAAAAAACATGATTTTGGAAATAATGGAAACGCCGATTACGCCAAATTTATTTGTCAGTACTGCAATAAATTATACTCATCCGCAAGTGGTTTATGGAAACACAAAAAAAAGTGTAATATACCAGATATTGAAAAGAATGATGATGAGTTAATTTCTCTTGTAATTGAAATTGTTAAAAGCAATAGTGAATTACAAAAACAGAATCAGGAGTTTCAACAGAAAATTTTAGAATTATGTAAAAATAATACATCAAGTATAACTACTGGAGATATCAATTCACATAATAAAACATTTAACCTAAATGTATTTTTGAATGAACAATGTAAAGATGCTATGAATATTATGGATTTTGTTGATTCTATTAAACTGGACTTGAATGATTTGGAATCAGTTGGCAAGCTTGGATATATCAATGGTATTTCCAACATTATTATCAAGAACTTGAAGGCCCTCGATGTTCACATGCGACCGGTCCACTGTACCGACTTAAAGAGAGAAACTATGTATGTAAAATCCCAAAATACATGGGAAAAGGAAGATGAAGAGAATAAAAATATCCGTCGGGCCATCAAACATATTGCCTTTAAAAACATAAAAAACCTGGAATTATTCAAAGAGTTACATCCGGATTGTATGGATTGTGACTCCAAACATGGGGATCATTTTTTGAGACTCCAAATAGAAGCCCTTGGAGGGGGATCATCAAACGTAGATTACGACAGTCAAACCAAAATAATCAAGAATATAGCCAAAGAGGTAACAATTGATAAAACACAAATATAAAATATTCAGGGAATTTTTCAATCATGTTGAAAAATTCCTCCCCGATAACTCGCCAAGAATAATCTATTTGAAAGCAATCACTATAAATGCTATAATTAATAAAGATATTTTATTATTGAAATACAAATTTCAACAACTTAAAATATTCAAATTTCAAAAATGGGAAATCATAAATTTTTTGTTTTCCCAAGACTTTTTTGGCAAAATGAATTTTGGACATTTATAAATGTCCATTTTCTGATTTCCCAAAAAGGTCTTGGCAAAAAAAAGTGAAAAAATGAGTTTAGATCATAATCGTCTTATTTTGGATTTTTTACCGAAAACTTTGTTAGCATAAATTTTTTTGACTAAAAAAATTATTTTAAAAATTTATTTTCTATCGTTTATCTATGACAACGGTCGACAACGAAATTAAGCAAAAAATAAGCAAAAAATTTGAGTGTAAAATTTGTAACTATGTTACGTGTAGAAAATCTAATTATGAAAATCATCTGTTGTCTACAAAACATATAAAAAGGACACAAATGACAACGGTTGACAACGATTTTAAGCAAACTTTAAGCAAAAAATATATGTGCGATTTTTGTGAGAAAGAATTCAATGACCGAGCCGGGGTATGGCGTCATAAAAAGAAATGTAAAGGTGAGCCCGACCAAGTAGACATACAATCCCTTGATATGAACCTGATTATGCAACTCTTAAAGCAAAATGACGAATTTAAATCTTTAATGATAGAGCAGAATACCAAGTTAATCGAAGCATACAAGACAAATACATCAAGCATAACTACAGGAGATATCAATTCACACAATAAAACATTCAACTTGAATGTGTTTTTGAATGAACAGTGCAAGGATGCTATGAATATTATGGATTTTGTAGATTCTATCAAATTGGATTTGAGTGATTTGGAATCCGTCGGCAAGCTTGGATATATCAATGGTATTTCCAATATTATTATCAAGAACTTGAAGGCACTCGATGTTCATATGCGACCCGTTCACTGTACCGACTTGAAGAGAGAGACAATGTATGTGAAATCCCAAAATACATGGGAAAAGGAGGACGAAGAGAATAAAAATATCCGTCGGGCCATCAAACACATTGCCTTTAAAAATTACAAAACGCTCGAGTTATTTCAAGAGTTACACCCTGATTGTTTAGAGTATGATTCCAAGCACGGAGATCATTTTTTGAGGTTGAGGATAGAGGCCCTTGGCGGAGGGTCATCAAATGTTGACTATGACAGTCACACCAAAATAATCAAAAAGATAGCCAAAGAGGTAACAATTGATAAAACCGCAACATGATATATCCACATTTTTACCGTTTCTTGCCGCCGCCACCGAAAAAAAAGTTAGATTTATTATACATTACACCAAGACTCAACAATGGCATGGTAATCGGCCAAAAAAATCCGGTTCCTATTCCAATAAAAGTACAACCAATTATATTGACAAATGATGTAAGCGGTGAATACAGACGATTCTGCGGTGTGTCATCTAATTCCCCAATAATACCAACGCCAAACCCTACCCACGTTGTGAGCGCAACTAATGGAACCGAGACATTCCCCCATATGTTCATGAGGTCTTTTAACATGCCATCATCATCATCATTAGACCCAGACCTTCTTCGTGTAATTCTTTTATCGCTCATTGTGATACGTATTACTATTTGTCAAATAATCTTTATATAAGTATTGCCAATATAATAATTCGTTCACGGGTCGGTTAATTCATAACCATAATTTTGATTACAAAGCCTCAAATCTTCGGTTTCGTTGACATCTAACTTATTGAAATCATCTAATGTTCGAATACGATAATTGTCGCTATCACCGCGTATACATTTGTTTTCTAACCAATATTGTCTTGATAAACACGAATAGTGATTCAAAATAAAATAATCATGATCCAGAATAATAAAGAATGCTGGTTCCATATGTTTCATATCTGCCGCGGACGCATGATGAACATTCAATGACGCGAAGGCAAAATCACTATTCACTAGGTATTTTAAGTGACCCCGCGGTGTCGTTTGTCTCATTGTGAATCCCTTGACAACTGATGCGGGTTGTTCAAAGTGACCATTTGATCCAAACAAAACATCGCGAAGCTGTATTTGCGCCAAATGACAACAATTACTCAACACGTTACTCAAATTTATATCTCTTGTTGACCACAAATATTCGTCAATGTCTACCATCAATAGCCATTTCGTCTCCTTTATCCTGGGTAAAATAAATGTATTATACATATCACGTTGACGCCCAGTATAATAATCCCATTTGGTTGTGAATAATGTCACTTGAGATTTATCAACATATGGCTGAAGAATATCTAAAAAGCTGTCGGTGCTGTTATCATTAATTAAGTAAAAATGCTCGACCCCGTGATGTAAATAATGGTCGATCCATTCCTTTAGTATTGATGCTTCATTCTTGAACAGTGCTCCAACCGAAAGTTTATACATATTTAAAAATACATATTTAGTATTTATTACGCTATATCGCAAAATATTAAATATCAATAAATACAAATGTCGAAAAAAGTGATTAGTGAAATTGAAAATAGGGACGCATTTTTTCATTTGTTGGGCCACAATCCGGGCCTCATTGTATTGAAGTTGGGTGCGAGTTGGTGTGGACCATGTGAGAAAATCAAGCATGTGGTTCATGGGTTTTTCGCAACATCTCCCGACAATGTCATTTGCGGTGACATAGATGTGGATCATTCATTTGATTTCTATTCATTCTTAAAGAGCAAAAAGATGGTAAATGGAATACCGGTACTACTCTGTTATAAGAAGGGCAACCAAACGTATATTCCGGATGATTCAGTCACGGGCGCCGATCCAACGGAATTACACAAATTCTTCAGGAGGTGTGGCAATCATTTGGCAACAGCGGTAGCAAACAACCCGAAATAAAATGTTATATTATATTATGAAGAAGTCGTCTATCGTTCCTAATATTATATTTATTATAGTCCTTGTGCTACTAATGTTCCTCTATCGTCGGTTTGAAGATAAACGCTTGAGAGAAGAAGCCAAAGACAACACGGAAACAATCCAGAAGTTTTTGTTGGACGATGTTACTTTAGCCGAGAGTAAAAAGCCAATTTTATGGATACATGTACCCTATGAATACAATTCGCGCAAATGGCTAAGTTTTGGGTCGCGTAGCTCCTTCGATTTGAACCAACCCTATTTGTATTTAACAATACAAAGCATTATTCAACAGTGCGAGGATTCGTTCACAATTTGTATTATAGATGACTCCGCATTCAAACGATTAATCCCCAATTGGTCAGTTGATATGACGAGCATCAGCGCACCCATTTTGGACAATATGAGAAAGCTTGCGCTGATGAAGCTATTGTATATATACGGCGGCATGATTTGCCCAATGTCGTTTGTTTGTATTAAGGATTTGTCGGGGATGTATACGAAGGGGACCCGCAGCAATAAAATGTTCTTGTGTGAAACGAATGATCGCAACATCACGTCGACGACGCATGAATTTTACCCGAGCTTAACATTTTGCGGAGCGCCGAAGGAATGCGCAACTGTTGGCGGATTGATTGATTTTATCCAACGCACAATGTCACAAGATTACACTGCGGAGACAGAATTCTTGGGAAATTTTGACAGATGGGCAAACACTAGGATCCAAACGGGCGAAATCAACTTGATTGATGGTGTGGAAATTGGAATAAAAACAATTGATGAGAAACCTATATTAATTGATGACCTTATGTCGAATAATTACATTCAATTTTACACTGGAACGTATGGGATCCTCATACCAGCTGACGAAGTGCTTAAGAGACGCAAATACGAGTGGTTCGCAAGAATGTCACAAAAACAAGTCCTGGAGTCCAACACAATTCTTGGTAATTATTTGTTGGTTAACGTGGGAGAAGGGGGGAATATTCTTGAGCCACTTACACCTGCGATTAATAAAGAGGTTAAAAAGCGTTATGTGGGATTTTGGAAAACGCCAAATTATCCAGGGCTTTATGGGCTTAGACCATTGAACCTTGGTGATAATCTGTTAAAGCAAGAATATACTGGTCGTTAACCTCGGCCCCGTGAATTTACATTTTACAACAATTTTATATAAATCCACTTTTGGAAAAAGTGGAGCAAAATGTATTGAAAGGGGGTTTACCCCCGTAGTAAATAAAAATCTAATATAATTTTATAATCAATATCAACTATTAATTTGATATTAATTTATATTTGGATCAACCTTTCTTAAAGGTTGAAATTTGGATTCTTGCTTCGCTAAACGCTTTCTCAAAATTTATAATAGATTTGGCTCAACCTTTCCCAAAGGTTGAATTAGAGTCTCTTTCGTCTGCCTAAGTAACCAGCAGCACTTGTCCCAACTTGACCATACCCACTGTGCGGTTTATATATGTAATTTTTACTGTAATTATAACACAGTGTATTGGAGCAGTTATTATACATTTTATTATACGGTAACAGTGTTGTGTCAAACATAGTTTTGAAGTAGCCAGAGCGGTGTAGTTGATTGGATGGATAGAAATGAACGCCATTTGTAGATGACGTTGGGAGTGGGCGGCAAGATGGTTTTTGTGTAAGTAAGTTTATATTGAAAACACACGTAACATCATCTAAACCAGTATCAACTTGAGTTAATGGAGTAATAAAATTATCTGGTGTGTCATGCCAAAAACTATAAAACGCAGATGAAGGGTAAACAGTTTTGAAATAAGGAAAGGAAGATACAACTGTTCCTCCATAACTAAATAATTTTGTGTCGATATTGAATATACTATCTTCATCATAAAAACCATTATTCACATAAATATCAGTGTTGCAATTTATTATATCATAAAAATGCGTTACTAATCCCTCAGTAGCACTGGTAGGTTCAACGCTAAAATATCCATTAAAAATAGTCTCGCTTGATATCAAGACCTGAATAGAATACCATAAAGTCATACTGTATATTATAAATATATAAATTTTTTAAAAATCGCTTGTAAAAATCGATATAAATTTTCATTTTTCGCACATGTATCAATCTGTAGTATATGTCAAACTAATACAACTATAAAAATAATTTAAAAAGGTCTCGCATATATTACTTAATGACGTTCCCCGATTGCCTTGTATTGAAGATTGAGGAGTATGATATTTCAAACCAGAAGCTGGATACGTCCATGTTTGTCCTATATGACCAACGCACTCAAGCATATCTTGTCCGCGGCACTCGCATCGAAACTAAGAGTATGAGTTCAGTTCCGTATTCGTTTACATGCGAGCGAACCAAGGATCTTGCCAATTTTATTAGTGTTGCCATTGGTGAGGAAAACAGAACGAGTTATATTTTGTATAATTATAATGACTTGCCACTAAGTTCGAATGATATCACTTATGATATGCTGTATGACGAAGAGGAACCGGCACACGAGATTTGCGCATATGACAATATGACATATGATAGGAAGGTGCTATTAAAGTATTTAGGAATGTTGAGGAACGTGTTTAATTATTACTAAAAAAATATAGAATGTATTCATGAACGACGTTCAATCTTTGATGACTGCTGCTACGATTTTGGTAATGGGTGGATTTGGTTTATTCATGTATAAGGGTGAAGAGGATGAGGAACAAGACGTGACTTGCGACACACACGTAGAAAAACAAGATATTCAAGAAAACCTACATGAAGATGAAGACGCACAGATAAAACCAAAAAAGACTAGAAAAATGAGAAAGCGTACTGGTGGAGGATCCATACGTCGCACGGGGGCATAGCCCCCGTAAACCCCCTACCCCCAAAAGTTTTGTCATCTTTTCATAAGCAAGAGGAAAAAGAGGAGTTGATCAAAATGGGCTCCCTCATCGCGCAGCAGCATGAAGTAATAGAATGGGGGTTTACGGGGGCTTTGCCCCCGTGTGGAATATATAATACACTGTTTCATACGATGATTTATCGTATTTAATTTGAGATGTATACGTAATATTATTATGATTACATATTTGTCGTAGTATAGTAACAAAAAAATTGTAGGTTAATTTTCTCTCTAAATATTTTTTCTTTGAGTTGTGATAATAAGGTTTACAAAAATCAATAAACTCTAAAATACTTCCATTAAAAACACCTTTTTTAAACGAAATAGTATCCAATGTATAATGTTTGTCGTTTTTTAGGCAATTTGTCTCAAGGAGTTTAAACAAAGCCTCGCTAGGGACATTTTGTTTGAATATTTGGGTTGACATCTCTCTTTTATAAAATCCACTTTTATAAAAAGTGGAGCAAAATCCAATTTTCTAAACGTGGAACAAAATAACTTTTAGAAAAAGTTAAAAAAATATCTTTTAGGTTTATTCTAGGATTTTTTTAAAAGTGTAATATATAATAATGTCTAGTCAACAAACAAGGAGCAATTGGGGAATCGGCAGGAGTAATTGGGGATTCGGCAGGAGTAATTGGGGGTGGGGAATTGGAAGATAAATCATGCTACACATTTTATTTGCTTATTATTTAGCAAATAAAATTTATGTATATACATTAAAATGGGTTATGGATTTTTTGAACCTTGTATTGTCTATGGATTCTATGAAAAGATTCAAAATGAGATAATTTGCTGGGATTTTTTAGAAGAGCACGAAATATATCGGCACATCAAGTATACGAACAAGGGTGGATGTTTCGGGTTTGTATACGGCATATCGTGTGACTCTATAGAAGAAATGAATACAATTGATAAAACCAATGTAGATAAAGCATTTGAACTACTTTCAAAAAAAGATGAATATGTTGCTCCTAAATTACACCGACCAAAGAGAAAAATGAGACAAACTCATCATTTCTTATATATGGTGATGTAAAAGCACCTTTTCAGGCATGTTTCCATTTGACAGCATAAAGCGGTTGAAAACTCTTATGATACAATGTTATTCCACCTTACATTAGAATATTTGGAATTGAAATCCTACTAACGCAAGTTTAGGTAAGCAAAAAACCACTCATTTACCATATGAAATAACAAGGGGACTTCCTCACAGATTTGTATTTTTAAACCACTAAAAACATCCTCCCTAATGCTAGAAAAGGCATAAGAATGTATATAGGTTCTGCTCCATCCAGTGCCTCTCGGCATATTACAATGAAGTGTTGTCTTTATATTGTTTTTGTCTCATTTTTCTCTTTGGTCGGTGTAATGTTGGCATTAAGAGGAGATCTTGATACTTCAGAGTATAGTGAATATTACCCCCCAACCTTTGGAAAAGGTTGGTCCAAAACTGAGGTAGGAGATTTTAAGCCCCCGTGTTGAACCAAATCCGCTGTGGAGGGGGCTTACCCCCGTGTTGAATAAAATTAATAGATTGGAATTTGGCTCCACCTTTTCAAAAGGTGGATTTGAATAGGTTATTTGTGAACAGCGCAAGCTCAATTTCATCTTCATGAATATCGTGGAACACTGTAATGTATTTACAAATATAAGGAATGATGTTATATTTTTCATCTTCGGTAAGCATATCCGTTTGTTTTACAAATACAAAGTAATTATCCAAAATATCCATAACCGAATACCCCTTGTCATATATTTCATAAATCAACTGAATTGCCCTCTCCAACTTTCGTTCCTTAATAAGCCGTGTATATTCTTCAAAAGAACAAAAACTTATATTCGAACACAACGAGTGTGCCAAGCTCAAAGTAACCGGTTCGCCCAACAATTTGAACTTTTCCATGTAATTGATGAGCAACTTGACGGTATGATTCGATACATTGATTATGAATTCTTCCGCATCTGGGTCTACCACAATCCCCTCATTCGTTTTGATCTTGTTCAACAGCGCAATAATATTTTCCTTCTTAATTGGTTTAATTTTTACAATGATGAATCGCGATTGTAGACTCTCAATAACCTTTTGAATATTACTACAGGATGAAATAAAGTGAACATTATGACTGTATTTATCTATACAGTTGCGAAAGACTTGCTGGCTTTGTTCATTGATTAGATCAATGTCATCCAAAATAACAATTTTCTTCTTGCCCTTTACAGTAGAGCACGTTTGACAAAATGTCTTAACATCAGTTCGATAATAATTGATACCCTGTTCTTTAAGACTGTTTATGTAGAGCACATTTTCATTATAAACCCTCGAATTCGTCGTTTTATCTTTGTAATATTCTCTCACAATGGCATTCAACAATGATGTTTTTCCAGATGCCATGTTACCACTCAACAAAACATTTAGATTATTCATTTGGATGAGTGTTTCCAGAATTTGTTTTACCTCGGTTTCCATTCCAAAATCATCAAAATAAACAGGCTGATATTTGTGAATAAACAATCTGTCTTTGATACCCATTTATTGTTATACGTAAATAAACATTTAAGTATATCTTTTATATTATTATTAATGGCCGAATGTTATTATACTGTATTGGGAGTAAATGAGACATCGACACAAGATGAAATAAAAAAGGCCTATCGTGCGCTTTCTCTCAAATGGCATCCTGACAAGAACAATGAACCTGAAGCAATTGGTAAATTTCAAAAGATTAATGAAGCATATGAGACTTTAGGAGAAGAGCAAAAGAGGGCGGAATATGATGCGTCGCGCAGAAATCCATTTAATAGACCTGGTCCACAAAGGGAACACGGCGCCGGGTTCATGCCTACGGATATGGATAATATATTTCAGGCCTTTTTTGGGGGCGGTGTCCCTGGATTTGGGCAGCATTTCAATGTATTCAATGGTGGGCCCGGTGGACCGATTCATTTTGTCCAGCATGGGCTCCAAAAGCCGATCCCTATTGTGAAGAATCTGACAGTTTCTCTCGATCAAGTATTTAATGGAGTAAATATACCAATCGAGATTGAGAGATGGTTGGTTGAAGGCACCAACAAAGTCTTTGAGAAGGAAACTGTATATGTTACACTTCCAAAGGGAATAGATGATGGGGAAATCCTGATATTGAGAGAAAAGGGCAATGTCATCAATGAGAAAATTAAAGGTGACATTAAAATATTCATCAAGGTTGAACCAAATCAATCCTACCAGCGGCGCGGACTAGACTTATTTATGACGCACAAAATATCATTAAAGGACGCTCTTTGTGGATTTACTATGGAGTTGAAACATATCAACGGGCGAGTGTATACTTTGAATAACAATACAGGGACTATCATTCAACCTGATTATAAGAAGGTAATTCCAGGTATGGGATTAACACGGGACGAACACACCGGGAACCTGATATTATCCTTCGTGGTAGAATTTCCACAGATGTTAACACCGGAACAAATTAATGCCTTGAGAGAAGTTCTCTAACACGGGGGCTTCGCCCCCTTCTCTTTTAGAAAAAGAGAACAAAAATTTGGCTCTCTTTTTGCTATTATTGTAATTTTATATAGTTGTCTCAAAAATAATTTAAAGACAAAATATTTTATCTATATGGTGGTGGCGAGTATATTGATACCCCTTCTCTTTTAAAAAAGAGAAATTTTTTTGGATCCACCTTTTTCAAAGGTGGATGGGTTAACTTATCGCGGAAATCTCAATGTTGCGGATGAGCTCCAATATAAAAAGACGTTTTTATGGTTGGATGACTTGGAAGAAGACGTTCTTCATTACTTCTTTTAGAAAATCCCTTTTAGAAAAAGGGAACAAAATTTTGCTCTCTTTTTTAAAGCGATTTTGCTCCACTTTTTCCAAAAGTAGATTTCTAAAAGTTGATACCTTGATGATGTGACTATAAAATATCTCGCCACCACCACACGTTCATAACGGCTTAATGCTTGCGTATTGGACACGCAGTTCCACCTTTATGAAAGGTGGAGCCAAAACATGAATGACGTGTTTTGCCCTTTTAGCTCAGTCGGTTAGAGCATTTGTTTTGTAAACAAAAGGTCTTGTGTTCGATTCACAAAAGGGGCATTTATCCACCTTTAGGAAAGGTTAAGCGAAGCAAAAGCCAAATAACAGCTTTTTTCACGAAATATTAATTACTTCGTGAAAGTTTCATAAACATTTAGGAAATCCAAAATGTTTATTCTTATAAAAAAGCGATTTTGCTCCACTTTTTTTAAAAGTGGTATGTATGTCTGGAAAACCGCGCAGAATACGAAGCATACAATCGTATGTAAACCACATTGACAACAACACTTTTTCTGGCCCAATGAAAATGGGAACCGGTCCAAGCATTGGTGTCACAAGGAACTATTGGCAAAATTACCAAACTCAGTGTAATCAAAATCCAAACGCAGTCAAGAAGAGTTATGCGAATATGGTATTCTTGAATATCAATTCTGCCCAGACGCCAGTCCCTGCTGGGTTCAAGCAATCGACAAACTACAATTACACTAACAACGCCCCTTCAAATGTCGCATATTATAACCCGAACCAAATGTTCCGGAACCACTTTTATGGTCCCAGATAAATCAAAAACTTATAAACTAGTGAATACATATTTTATAAATTTATCTTATTAATCAGGTAGAACAGTAATATTTTGTAAACTACTACTGTAACATTGTTGGCAATTGTTCACATTTATTTTTAAATTTTTTATATAAGTCCTATAATCAGTATTGTCTTGATCAGCACAAAAACCAATGCGATAGTTACTTGATAAGACTTGATCATTCAATGTTATTGTATCGAGAACAGTTCCATTTAGTAATGTAATCATTTTGATATTTGGATTACTATTTGGATTATATATGAATTTACACGTATATGTATTACCAACTGTTAAATTATAACCACTATATTGGTTATTTGTTAAACCAATAATACAAGGGTTTGGACAGTCATATTGAACGGCTATACGTGATGAATCAGGATCCCAATTCCAATTAGGTGTTCCAGACTCTGGATAAATACACATCCCAAAATCAGCACAATTCTGGTTGTAAACGAAATCAACTGTAATTGTAACCGAATTATTTTGCGGAATGATAAGATCTGTGTAAATAGGGTAAGCTGGTTCTTCTTCTTCAGAATTTCCACTAAACCAAACCCCTGATGCGTCCCAGCCAAAATTGGTGTCTAATATTCCACCACCAGGTCCTCGACCAACTGAATAGAGTAACTGTAATGGAATATAACTTTGACAGTTGCAATCTGTTTTAACAGTTTTAGGTGTATAACAAGGGATAAACCCATTCGGGTTGTGTGTGTAATTTGAGTACTGACCAAGCGTGTTGTAACAAGGGAAACATTGGTTTGGCCCACAAACGGTAGCCAAGCGGTTCTTTGCGCGACGATTTGAAATGCTAGAAGCGCCCACACCCCCACCCCCAGGTTTATATTTGTTATACAAGTATGTGGAACTGTTACACGTTATATTCCCACCTGGGTTCATCTTTGTACTTCTCCTACCACCAACCCCAACATTTTTTTTGTATAAGAAACCGTATGGACCATACCAAAATTGGCCGTTAGATGGACCCGAACCAAATGCTGACATGTATATATACAGCATTAGAAAATCGCTTTTAAAAAAAGCGAGCAAAATCGCTTTTTTACGAAGTTTCAGCGAAGCAAGGAAAAGTGGAGCAAAATATAACCGTTTTTGTTCTCTTCCCTTTTTAAAAAAGGGAACAAAATTTTGATAACTTTTTCTAAAATCCACTTTTAAAAAAGTGGAGCAAAATATCTTTTTCTAAAGAGATTTTGTTCTCTTCCCTTTTTTCTACGAAGTTTCAGCGAAGCAAGGAAAAGGGAACAAAATTTTGATAACTTTTTCTAAACGTTATTTTCTAAAGAGATTTTGTTCTCTTTTTCTAAAAGGGATATAAACATTTGTTAACATAAAAATCATGAAGATTGAAGTTTCTATCGGTGAAGCTATTGACAAATATAATATTTTAGAAATAAAATACAAAAATATTAAAGATGAAAATAAACAAAATCTAATTAAGGAAGAGTTAAATGAACTTAGTAGTTGTGTTGACATTATCAATAGATTTCCTTTATACTACAAAATGCTTACATTTGTTAATCAACAAATATGGAATATGACAGATATTATAAAATCTACTCATTTTACCGACCGCAATTATGCTTATATTTCACACAATATATTTGATTTTAATCAAAAACGTTTTCGTATAAAATCTTTTTTCAATTCATCCGCAGAATCTAAAATAAAGGAACAAAAGAGTTATGCTCTCTCTGTATGTCGTATATATTTAGACAACATTGAAACATTTTATAAGAAAATTCCTGAAGTAAATTGTTTATCTATTGATTTTGATATGATAGTGTTTGATACTAAATATGAAGCAAATATCAAATATATATTTGATCAAACAAATATCATTTTTGATAATGATACGACAGTTACTAAAACTATTAATTTAACAGAGTTTACAGTTCATCCTATACACAGAGACATTTTTGATTTTGATCCAATACAATATATTTGTGGAGGATTACTAGGCGATTTTATACAAAGTTTATCTATTCCATATGAAAAATTTAAAAGAACGGGTAGACGAGCAAATATATATTTAGCAGATGGTTTTGGAGGAGACAATTTTAGATTTGGATTACAAAATACATATAATGATATTTTTGATATTATATCAAAACAGTTTTATATCAAGTATTTTAAAATATATTCAGGTGAACAAAATATTGATATAAATCTCAATGATTGGCGTGGATGCCCTAAGTTGTATAGAGACAATTTGTATGAAATTTACAAAATGACATTTGATAGTGAATGGGGAAATGGGAAATGGTTATTTGTTGATAGCGATTCATCTTTTCAAACAAAATGGGAAGATAAAATTGTAATAAATACTACAGATTATAGGTTTCCGGATAATATTGATTTTCAAGAATTATACAATAAATATGATGGTAAATTAGTTTTTGTATCTAATCAATCACAAGAATATGCCTTCTTTATAAGTAGAACATTGTTAAAGATTGATTATTATAATCCTTCGTCATTTACTGAATTGTGTAATATAATTAATAGTTGTCAATTATTTGTAGGTTCATTGTCATCACCACTTTCAATTGCCCACGCGCTTGATAAAAATAGGATTGTCGGGTTAAAGAATAATTGTATTGATAATATTGGAGTTTCTGGATTGGAACAGAAATGGACTAATATGATCCATTCAACCTTTTAAAATCCACCTTTAGAAAAGGTGGAGCCAAATCCATTCAACCTTTAAAAAAGGTTGATCCAAATCCATTCAACCTTTAAAAAAGGTTGATCCAAATCCACTTTTATCAAAAGTGGAGCAAAATATATTGACCCTTTAAAAAAGGTTGATCCAAATCCACTTTTATCAAAAGTGGAGCAAAATATATTCGTTTTTGTTATCTTCCCTTTTTTAAAAATGGAACAAAATTTTGATAACTTTTTCTAAAAGTTATTTTCTAAAAGTTATTTTCTAAAAGTTATTTTCTAAAAGTTATTTTCTAAAAGAGATATATTATTTCAAAACAACATTTGACATAAAGGTTGTTTTGACTGTGATGATGCAACATATGTTTTCCCAAAAGTGGATTTGGCTCCACCTTTTCTAAAGGTGGATAGTTAGGAGATTTTCCTCGTCGGGATATCGGATGAAACAAGGTAGATCGAGTTTTCAGTGATGACAATATATTCCGTACCACTCTTATAAAACTTTGCAATACTAGAAGTGTACTCCTCTTCGCTCTTCACTAACAGCTTCTCACCGTTCTCCTTGGCCCCAATCAGCGCCTTCTTGTCGAGAGATGCCGTCCAATAATCCATTAAAATGGGCTTATCCTCAACAATCGCCAGCTTCGTCGCATGTTTTAAAGTTACATCTCCGGGTAATCTATAATTGAATTCAGGAGCGGCAGTTTTCACGGCAGCATCAGTATTTTTTACCAGTTCAGTCATTTTATATTCTGTTAGGTTTTTAGTCTTTAAATACTTATTTAAACTTTAATTTAAATAAATTTCAATAATAATGAATATGAAGCAAACTATAAACAATAAATATTCATTACATGAAACTGAAAATTTTAATAAGGAATTGACAGTAACCCCGAATACTGTAATGACGAAATATACCGAGTTGTTAGTCGAATATACAACATTTATTATAGAGAACATTAAAATAAAAAATCAAAATTATTCAAAATTTATTATTATTCGCGGGTTGGATACAATCACACACGTGTTTATGACTATTTTGTATTACACCAAAAATCTGGATATGACATATTTTCATTGCCAAAAATCATTTTACTTTTATGTTGAGTTTATTAGCCAGATATCAGAGGCTGAGAAGCTATTCCTTCAGCTAAGCTCAAGAGATGCGACAACATATGTATATAAGAAGACCCTCTTTGATCTAAACAATAATGTATTAAAACCAGAATGCT
>Ga0114958_10000544_pt1 | contig 32014 bp, 28 predicted proteins | sample C_130208_EF_Meta_FD_89577 | JGI IMG/M metagenome (GOLD analysis project Ga0114958, IMG submission 89577) | Freshwater microbial communities from Lake Croche, Canada to study carbon cycling - C_130208_EF_MetaG | ecosystem: Environmental > Aquatic > Freshwater > Lake | place: Lake Croche, Canada... | reverse complement strand
TGAAAATATCAATCATCGATGCGGCGGCGCGGGCCGCCTCGCGGCCGCGGTTGAGTTGGACGCCGATGCAGCGCGCGTAGGCTTGTTTTTCATCCTGCACCACCAGCACTTCATGAATGACCGGGCGCAGCGATTCGATGGCCAGGCGTTGGAGCGCCTCGGTCACTGAGCGGCCGACCAAGTCCGCGTGTTCGGTGGCACCGCGAATGATCAGGCCCAGCGCAATGATGCAAGCGGGCGGATCACGATCGAGCACGGAGGCCACCATCACCGGGATTTCGAACGCGCCGGGCACGCGGATTAAATCGACGCTGCCTTGGGGAACCAGCTCGCCGAGTTCCGCGATGGCATTTTCGACCAGGGCGTCGGTGAACTGCTCGTTGTACTTGGAGGCAACGATGCAGATCCGGACTTTGGGGCCGATGATGCGGGGTTTTGGGGGCAACGCGTGGGACATGGCTCGGGTATGGGCGCAGGCGGAGCAAAAGTCAATCGGCGGACCACGTGATTTGTGAATCAGGTGGCGCGGCCTCGATGAGGCCGCAGACCATGGCCGGAGCACGGGGTTTGCCCAAGCGACGACCGAAAGGCCTGGCTGGGGCGGGTTGTTCGCGTCTCATGGGCGGTGCGCTCTCATCGAGAGCGCGCCACCCTAGAGGCCAACCAAAGGGCCACCTTGGTGACTAGCGCTCGCCGCCCTGCGGCAGGGTGATCTGAAAGCTGGTGCGCTGGCCTGGCGCGGAGTGGCAGGTGATGGTGCCGCCGTGGGCTTCAATGGCGCGCTTGACGATGGAGAGGCCGAGGCCGGTGCCTTTGATCTGGTTTTGGGAGTGGTGTTTTTCCACCCGATAGAACCGCTTGAAAATGAAGGGCAGGTCAGCGGAGGGGATGCCGATGCCGTTATCGATGATTTCCAGGCGCAGGGCACCGGGGATGGGTTCGCTGTGGACGGTGACTTGCAGGCCGGGTTGGGGGTTTTGCTTGAGTGCGTTCTCGATGAGGTTGAAGAGGATCTGGGCCCAGTAGAAGCGGTCGCCGTGGAGGGTGATGGCGGGATCGTGGAGATGGATGCGCACGCTGGCGTTCTGGGTGCGGATGAGCGATTCGAGGCGGTCAACGATGTCCTGGACACACTCGGCGAGCGGGAAGGTTTCCATGCGCAAGTTCGCCGCTGCGCTGGATTCGATGCGAGAAATGAGCAGCATGTCCTCAATGATGCAGGCGATGCGCCGGGTGTGTTTGCGCATGATGCCCAGAAAGCGCAGGGTGGCGCTGCGGTCATCGAGCAGTGCCGGCACTTCCAGAAAGGTTTCCAGATAGCCATCGACCAAGGTGATGGGGGTGCGCAGTTCATGCGAGGCATTGGCGACAAAGTCTTGGCGGATTTGCTCGAGGTGGTGCTCGGCGGACAGATCGCGCAGCAGGATGCGGATGTGAGGCGGGCCGCCGGCTTGGGGAACCGGCGCGACATCCACCAGCCAGACGGATTCTCCCTGGGTGAGGTCGGCATTGCGCGCAGGAGTGGCTTCGGCCGGGAGGTGGACGGGCGCGGAGGTGGCGATGCCTGACGCGCAGCAGGCCAGGTAGGGTGCAGCCAGGCGGGCGTCGCTCAGGCATTCCACCACCAACCGGCCGACGAGCGGGGTCGGACCCAACAACGCGGTGGCGGCTTGGTTGCAATGCACGATGGTGCCGTGGGCATCGGCGATGAGGAAGGCGTCGGGGAAGGCGTTGAGCAGGCTGTCGCGCTCGCTGCGGGTGGAGTCGAGGAGGCGCAGATCTTGGGCGTGTTGGCTTTTGAGCGGGTGGCGCAGGCGGCTGAGCGTGCGGCGCTGCCGAACCACGATGAGGCACAGGCAAAGGGTGAGCAACCCGAGGCTGACGAGAGTGGGGTTCATGGCTGGCCAGCGATGCGGATCAGATAGCCGGTGCCGCGCTCGGTGACCAGGCAGTCGGCATGGGGCCCGAGTTTGATGCGGAGGCGTTTGATGTGGGTGTCGAGGGTGCGGGTGTTGGCGGCATCGCTGTAACCCCACACCGAGCGCAGCAGATGCGTGCGGTCGCAAGTTTTGCCGGCGTGCTCGCAGAGGTGTTGGAGGAGTTTATATTCGGTCTGGGTGAGAGCCAGTGGCTGGTTGTCTGCATAACACTGGAGGGCTACGGTGTCGAAGCGGAAGACTCCGGTGGCGCGGATTTTGCTTGGCGCGGCGGCCTCGCTGCGTTTGAGCACGGCCTTGATGCGCAGCATGAGCTCCTTGGGCGAGAACGGTTTGGTGATATAGTCATCGGCCCCGAGTTCCAAACCCGCCACCCGGTCTTCGGTTTGGGCGCGCGCGGTGAGCATGATGACCGGGGTGTGGAGCGTGCGCGGGTCGCGCCGGAGTTCCTTGTACACCCGCAGCCCATCCATCCCCGGTAACATCAGGTCTAACAGAATCAGCGCCGGGTTGGCCTCCTTGGCGAGGGCCAGGCCGCTGAGGCCATCGTGGGCCAGGACTGGGGTGAAGCCGTTGCGCACCAAGTGCAGGGAGATGAGGTCCGCGATGTCGGTTTCATCCTCGATGACAAGTATGTGGCTCATGGGAGTGGGGGCGTGGGTTCCTGCGATGATTTACGGTGTTCGTGGCGGATGTCTTTGGCGCTTTCAAGGAAGACGGCTTCCTCGCCGATGTTCACCGAGAGATCGCCGATGCGCTCCAGCGAGCGGGCGATGAAGATCAGGTGCAGCCACGCCTCGGATCGGCCGGTGGCCGCTTCCAGTTGGCTGCTCAGCGTGCGGGTAAGTTGTTTGTGGAGGCAGTCGAGTTCCTTGTCCTTGACATGGAGCGACTCGCCGAGCATCGGGTCGTGCTGGGTGTAGGAATCCATGGCATCGCGCAACAAGCCGTATGCCTGGGCGTAGAGGGGCTCTAGCCATTGCACTTCCTGCATGGGCTGGCCTCGATTGATTTTTCGGGCGCGCTTGGCGATGCCCACGGCGTGATCGGAAATGCGCTCCAGACTGGTGCTGATTTTCATCGAGGCAATGATCAGGCGCAGATCGGTGGCCACGGGGTGGAAGCGCACCAGGATCTCCATGCCGGTTTGATCGACCTGGCGCTCGAGTTCGTCCACATCGGAGTCTGCTGCGATCACGGTGTTGGCCAGATCGGTATCCGAACTCAACAGCGCCTGCATCGCTTGTTCGAGGTTTTGGCGGGTCAGCGCGGCCATGGTCAGCAGGTCTTCCTGAAGATGGCGGATGGCATTGTCGAAATCGCGGAAAATGTGCGGCATGGGAGTGGGAGGTGGAGATTTTGGGTTGTAGATTTTGGATTGCAGAATGTAGACAGGGCGGAGCTCTCTGATTGGCTTCTGGTCTCTGAACTCTGGACTCTATCCGAAAGTTCCGCGGATATAGTTTTCAGTGAGTTTGTGGGCGGGGTTGCTGAAGAGTTTGAGGGTATCGGAGAACTCGACGAGTTTGCCCAGATAGAAGAAGGCGGTTTGGTCAGAGACGCGGGCGGCTTGCTGCATGCTGTGGGTGACAATGATGATGGTCAATTGCTCCCGGAGGGTGCGGATGAGGTCCTCAACCTTGGCGGTGGCGATGGGGTCGAGCGCGCTGCACGGTTCATCCATGAGGATGATGCGGGGTTTGACCGCGAGGCTGCGGGCAATGCACAGCCGCTGTTGCTGGCCGCCGGAGAGGCCGAGCGCCGATTCCTGCAACCGGTCCTTGACTTCATCCCACAGCGCGGCGGCCTGCAGGGCTTCTTCAACCGCCTGGTTGAGTTGGGCTCGCGGGGTCAGGCCGTGGAGTTGCAAGCCGAAGGCGACGTTGTCAAAGATGCTGCGGGGAAAGGGGTTGGATTTTTGAAAGACCATGCCCACTTCACGCCGGAGCTTGACCACATCGACCGAGCGGTCGTTGATGTTGATGCCGCCGACCTGGATCGAGCCCCGGGTGACGCGGGCGCCGGGGATCTCGTCGTTCATGCGGTTGAAGCAGCGCAGCAAGGTGGATTTGCCACAACCCGACGGGCCGATCAAAGCGGTGACCTGCCGGTCCGGGATGGCCAAGTCGATCGCCTCCAGGGCACAGGTGTGGCCGTAGCTGAAATGCAGCTCGCGCACGTCAATGGCTGGTGGCAGTGGTGAGGATGGCGGGGACACGGTAGACGAAGAATGGGACTTATAAGACTGATGTGATTTATGGGACGAATGCCTAAGGGTCACCCAAAACTGCCGGTGACATAGGCCAAAGTTTGCGGGTGCTGCGGGTTTTCGAAGATGCGCAGCGTCGGGCCGGCTTCGATGAGTTGGCCGAGATACATGAAGGCGGTCTGATCGGCGCAACGGGTGGCCTGTGCCATGTTGTGGGTGACGATGACAATGGTGTATTGCTCTTTGAGCTGGTGGAGGAGTTCCTCGATCTTGAGGGTGGCGATCGGGTCCAGGGCGGCACACGGTTCGTCCATGAGCAGGATGTCCGGCTGGCTGGCGATGGCGCGCGCAATGCACAGCCGTTGTTGCTGCCCGCCGGAGAGTCCCAGCGCGCTGGCATGCAGGCGGTCCTTGACTTCATCCCACAACGCCACCGAGCGCAACGCACCCTCGGCGGCGTCCTCGAGTTCGCTGCGCTTGTGCATCCCGCTGAGGCGCAAACTGAAAACGACGTTCTCAAAAACCGACTTGGGGAACGGGTTGTATTTTTGAAAGACCATGCCGACGCGGCGGCGCAGTTCCTGGAGGTCGATGTCGGGGCGGTTGATGTCGATGCCGTGGATGTGGACTGAGCCGGCGGTGATGCGCGCCCCCGGGATGCGGTCGTTGATGCGGTTGATGCAGCGCAGCAAGGTGGACTTGCCGCACCCCGAGGGACCGATGAAGGCGGTGACCTGGTGGGCGTTGAGATCCAGGGTGACGTCATGCAGCGCGGGCTTGGCGTGATACGCGAAGCTCAGGCCCTGAATCCGGATGGCAGTGGACGGCGGCGCGGCCGGGGATGTTAGATCGGTCACCATTTGAGTTTGGCGCGGAGTTTGGCGCGCAGCAGCATCGCGCCGAAGGACAGGGATGCGACGAGGATGAGGAACACGAAGACCGAGCCGTATTGGGCGCGCTGGGTGTATTCGGAGGCAGGGATGCGTGCGGCGAGGGTATAGATGTGATAGGGCAGGGCCTGCACCTGCGAGGATAGCAGATCGAAGGGATTGGCGAGGGATTGCCACGGCAGGTCGTCCTTGGCGGCGACGGCGGCGGTGAACATGATCGGGGCGGTCTCGCCGGCGACGCGGGTGATGGCCAGCAGCGAGGAGGTTAGAATTCCGGGCAACGAGAAGGGCAGCACGCAGGTGCGGATGGTTTGCCAGCGGGTGGCGCCCATGGCCAGCGAGGCGTCGCGGAAGCCCTGGGGGACGGCGCGCAGGGATTCCTCCGCCGCGGTGATGATCACCGGCAGGATCATGCACGCCAGGGTGGCGCAGCCGGCCATCAGCGAGGAATTCCAGCCCTGGAAGCTGAGCGCCGCATCGCCGAAAAACAGCGGCACGATCAGCAGCGAGCGGTCTGCCGGGGTGCTGGTGATCACCGGCACGGCCAGCACGAACACCGCGAAGCCGAACAACCCGAAAACAATCGAGGGAATCCCCGCCAGATTAAGAATCGCCAGGCGCACCGCGTGGATGAACGGGCTTTGCCGGGCGTATTCCGCCAGATAAATCGCGGCGCTGATGCCGAAGAACAAGGCGAGGATCATCGAGCCGATGGTGAGCAGCGCGGTGCCTGCGATGGGCCCTGCAATGCCGCCGCCGGAGTACGAGAAGGTTTGTTCGTTGTAGATTGGCGCGCCCTCATGCTGCTTGACATATGGGCTGTATTTCGAGGCGGGCAGTTGGTGGCGCTCGCCCTTGGCATCATCGAAGACGTGCAGGGTCTCGTTTTTATCGAGCAGAAACCCCAGATCGACGTAGGGCGCTTTGGCAGTGAAAAGCACGGGTGCGCCATCGACGATGATTTTGGCAAACAACAGGGCGGCGATGAGCACGATGCCATAGGTGGCTCCCCCGAGTACCAGGCGCACGACGAGGTCCTTGAAGTGGCCTTTGGGAAGGCCCTTGCGGATCAGCGATTCGGGATGGTGCATGGGAGGGCGGAGAATGTTAGTGCTGGCTGCGGCTCACAAACTTGTGGGCGGTGGCATTGATGGCCAGCACGATGGCGAAGAGCAGAATGCCCACCACGAACAGCGCGCGGTAGTGGACGCTGCCCATCGGGACCTCGCCGAGCTCCTGGGCGATGATGCCCGTGAGCGTGTGCGACGGCTGCAGGAACGCGCCGATGCCGCTGGAAAAATCCGGGATTTTGATCCGGTTGCCCGCCACGAGCAGGACCACCATGGTTTCGCCGATGACGCGCCCTAGGCCTAACAGGACAGCGGCGAGGATGCCGGAGAAGGCGGCGGGAATGACGACGCGGAACGAGGTCTGGATGCGCGACGCGCCCAGGGCGTCGGAGGCCTCGGCATAGGCGGCGGGGACGTTGTTCAAGGCGTCCTCGGCCAGGGTGAAGATGGTGGGGATGCTCATCAGGGCTAACAGACAACCGGCGGTGAAGATGTTGAGCCGCTCTTCGATGGGGAAGCCCGGAACCCAGGCCAGCGCGTCGAGCTGGGAGAGATCGCGCAGGACGGTGCCAAACACCAGGATGCCGATGAAACCCAGCACCACCGAGGGGATGGCCTGGATGAACTCGATGACCGGCTTGATGACGGTTTGTTCGATGGGCGTGGAGAATTGGTTGATATAAATGGCGGCACCGACGCCCGCGGGGATGGCGAGGCCGAGGGCCACGAGCGAAATCATCAGCGAGCCGATCAGCAAAGGCAGGATGCCATAGAAGTCCTGCCATTCGCCGCCGGTGACCCAGTCCTTGCCGGTGAAGAAGGAGGTCATGGCATCGGTGAGCGGCACCGGCGTGTCGTGGCGCCAGCAGCTGATTTGCGGCAGGGTTTGCTCCACGCCGGTGAGAAAGGCGGGCGTGGCGCTGCGGGCCGCTCCCAGCAGGCGCTGCGCAGCGGGCTGGGACAGGGACGCGGGGAGTTGCGCGAGGATGGTGGCGCTGGCTTGGCGCAGAGCCGAGTGGCTGGCGAGGCAGGTGGGCTTGCGCGCCATCAGGGCCTCCATCGGGCCGGCCACATCGATGGTTTGGGCCAGCGAGGTTTGGGCATCCGCCATGAGCTGGTCGCGTTGCGCCGGGTCTTTGGCATGGGCGGCGGCAGCCAGCAGGGTTTTACGGTCCTTTTCCAGGATGTCGGCGCTTTGCAGCGCCTCCTTGGTGGCGGTGACGGCTTCGGTCATTTCCGAAACCAACGCGGAGAGGTCGGTGCCGGCAGCTTCGAAGGCGTCGATGGTGGCGCGCAGTTCGGTGAGCGGTTGGGCCTGCTGCTGTTGGGCGGCGGCGTATTGTTGCGCGAGCGCAGTGACCAGCGGCGGCGCGTCCTTGAGGGTGACGTCGCGGCTGCGCATCGACTCGACGAGCGCCTGGCGCTCCGAGGGTGTTAGATGGGGCGTGGCGGGGAGCTTGGCGAGGGCCTTGCGGGTGTTGAGCGCGTGGTTTTCGCGCAGGGTGGCGAGCATTTCGGACTTGGGCCCGATGCCAGCGTCTAGATTGTTGATGATGAGCTCGCGGGTGGCGGACGTCTGATCGGAGAACGCGTTGAACACGGCCGCCGCTTCCTGGGAGCGCTTCAATTCACGGGCGCACTGGCCGTTGATTTCGGCGAAGTAGGCGCGGTTGAGCACGCTGCCGAGTTGTTCGTGAGCGGTGAGGTTCTTGCGTGAGAGATCGACAAACTCGAGGCCGGCAATCCGATAGACCTCGAGTTCGCGGCGGTAGCCGGGGAAAAACCCGAGTCCCTCCTTGAGCAGGAAGACGATGATGAGCACCAGGATGACGATGGTCAGTCCGGCATTCGAGGCGAAGAAGAATTGGATGGCCTTCTCCAGCGAGAAGCCGTTTTTGCTGAAGCGATGGAGCGGTGGTGCGTTCTTCGACATGCGGGACTGGCAACGGGGGATCCTCAACGAAACGGGCACCGCTGATTGACTCGCGATGCCCGTTGACTTTAACAACCGAATGCAAAAAACAAGATTGGAAATTACAAATCCTTCACCGGGATGAACCCGACGCGGCGCACGATTTCCTGGGCGGCTGAAGATTCAACATAGCTCAAGAAGGCGGAGGCTTCTGCGGTGGGTTTGTCCGGGGCATAAAGATAGCACAGGCGGGCGTAGGCGTATGACTTGGCGTTCTTGGCCACCGGTTCCACATCCTCGATGGTCAGCGTCTTGGTGCCGGCGGTCTTGGCGTATGCCAGGCCGACATAGCCGATGCCGCCCTTGTTTTTGGCGACTTCCTGGGCGATTTGTTCGTTGCCGGCCATTTTGAGCGAGCTGGAGGGATAGTCGCGACCGCCCATGGCGAGTTTCTGCCAGTCCTTGTAGGTGCCCGACGACGTGTTGCGGGTGTAGATCGAGATCGGTCCGGGGGCGCCGCCGATTTCCGACCAATCCTTGATTTGGCCCGTGAAGATCTTGGCAACCTGGGCCTTGGTGAGTTTGGTGAGCGGCGAGTTCTTGTTGACGATCACGCAGATCATGTCGTGACAGATCGGGTGTTCTTTCAGATAGACGCCCTTGGTGCGGCAGAACGTGCGTTCCTCATCCTTGACCTTGCGCGACGACATGCCGATCTGGGCGGTGCCGTTGGCCAGGGCGGGGAAGGCGGTGGTGGAGCCTTCCGCGGCGATCTCGAACTTGACGTTCTTGTTGCCGGCGGCTTTGAAGCCTTCGGCAAGCTGCGGGACGAGCTTGGCACCGAGGGTGTCACTGCCCTTGAGGCTGAGGGTTTGGGCGCTGGCCAGGCTGAGCATGGCCGCGGCGGTGAATAAGGTGCTGATGATTTTCATGTTAGTTTTGGTGTGGTTGGTGGGTGGGTGATTAGAAAGACATGCGCAGGCCGCTCAGGAACGTGTAACCGGCGTAGCTGCCTCCGCCCAGATTGGAGAACTCGATGCCGTTCATGATCTTGAGCTTGTTGCCATACAGGTAGTAGTTGAGTCCCGCGTAAAGCGAGGTGTAGGTGTTACCTTTTTTATCCGTGGTCGGGGCCGAGGATTCGTAGCGGCTGGGAAGACTCAAGCCGTCGCGCCCGGCGCTGCTGGCATACTGCACGCGGCCGACGAGTTGCAGGCCATCGGCAATGAAGTAGGAGGGGATCAGGTTGATTCCAAACACGTCGGGCTGGTCCTTATGCACGTTTGTGCCGACCACGTCGGCGTTGCCATGATAACCGAGGCCATAGAGGACATCGGTGGTGAGTTGGAAGCGGCCCTGGATGATGTCGTTGGTCAGCGCAAAGCAGTCGGTGAAGAGCGGCGTGGCGGTGGGCGAGTAGTTGGCATCCGAGTAGGACGACTGGTAGCCGGGTGCCGTGTCGTGCATGTAGCGGAAGGTGGCGATTGCCGAGTCGAGGGAGGATTGCGCCGAGTAATCATAGCCGATCTTGCCGAAGAAGATGGTACCACCTTGAAAAGTGGAGAATTCGCGGACCTGGTCATTGCCATAAACGCTGGCCTCATAGAGCCAGTGTTCCTGGATGCCTTTGCCCGCGACCCAGGCACCGGTGAGGTTGCCGGGATGGATCGCGTTGGTGAGCATGCTGCGCTCGAAGGTGACAATCTCGGTGGAGGAGATTTCCTGCTCGCGCGAGAACTTGAACTCGCGTTTGCCGATGGACGCGTTGAGCGCGTCATTCGGGGCGTAGGTGAGGTACAGGTCGTAGATGTCCTTGTAAAGGGTGCCGCTGCCCCCTGGGCCATTCAGACCGTCGGTGTCCACGTCGATCTGGCCTTCGAGTTTCCAGTTTTGGAACCAGCGGGTCTTGGCACCGAAATAGGCGCGGCGCGCTTCGAACTGGTCGCCCCAGACGGATTCATTGTGGGTTTTCTTATAATCCGACATGTCATAGTGGCCGTTGAGGGTGTTGCCCTCGGCGTATTGGACTTGCAGGCGGCCTTGCAGCGAGAATTCCTGGAGGATCGGGTTGGAATCGTCCTTGTAGAGTTGGGCCAACGACCAGATTTTGTCGTAGGTGGTGTCCCCGGTGTAGGTTTGGCCGACGAGCAGGCCGGTGGCCTGGGCGTGTGACTGGAGGGTGGTGCAGCCGAGCAGGGCGAGCAGGAGTATGGGAGTGCGCATGTGGATTTGACTTATGAAGGCGCGCCAAGGGTAGTGACAAGGCAAATAAGTGGCGGGTTACTGCGCCCGGGGAACGGGTTTTGTGTGACAAAGTTGTCACATGGTGGGCGGCAGGATGGACGGGGTGGACGGGATGGACGGGATGGACGGGATGGACGGGATGGACGGGATGGACGGGATGGACGGGATGGACGGGATGGACGGGATGGACGGCAAAAGTTGATGATTCAGTCCATAAGGTCCATTCAGTCCATAAGGTCCGTGTCCATGCGGTTTGTGCTGGCGGTGGGCGCCCAAAGGGTCCATGCTCACGCAATCCTCCCCCCCGATGGACCCCGAACCACTGATCCCGAAGCATGGCGGTTACCGGAAGCTCAAGAGTTTTCAGATCGCGCAGTTGTGCTACGACGTGACGGTGCGGTTTTGCGACCGTTATATCAGCAAGCGCAGCCGCACCCACGACCAGATGGTGCAGGCCGCTCGCAGTGGCGTGCAGAACATCGCGGAGGGCAGCAAGGCCAGTGGCACCTCGAAAAAGACCGAACTTAAACTCACCCATGTGGCCCGCGCCAGTCTCGAGGAACTGCGGCTGGACTATGAGGACTACCTCCGCCAGCGGGGGTTGGGGCAATGGCCCGAGGGCGATGCGCGGCGGGCGGAGTTGGTGGCCCGGCGTTGCGCCACCGCCGACGAGGTGGCGGCGTGGGTGATGGAGCTCCATGGACGCAATGGACAGCGTGGACCCAATGGACCGCAGACGGAGAATCTGAGGTCCATCCCGTCCATCCCGTCCATCCCGTCCATCCCGTCCATCCCGTCCATCTACCCCGAGCTTGCCGCGAACGCGGCGCTGGTGTTGATCGGCGTGGCGTGCGCGCTGCTGGACCGCCAGCTCGAGGCGCAGGCCGCGGCGTTCACCGCGCAGGGCGGCTTCACCGAGCGTCTTTACCGCGTCCGCTCGGAGCGGCGGCGGTCATAGGCTGCGGCTCTTGATTTCCGCTTTGATGTTGGAGATGAACTCGTCCAGCGGGATGGCGCCGAGATCGTCCTTGTCGCGGTGGCGCACTGCGACGGTGCCTTCCTCGGCCTCGCGGGCGCCGATGACGAGCATGTAGGGGACGCGGTCGAGGCGCGCGAGGCGGATTTTGGCGCCGATCTTGTCGGAGGTTCGGTCCATGGTGACGCGCACGCCGGCGTCGGCGAGTTTGGTGGCGGCGGCCTCGGCGACGTCGAGGGTTTTTTCAGAGATCGGCAGGACGCGCACTTGTTCCGGGGCGAGCCAAGTCGGGAATTTGCCCTCAAAGTGCTCGATGAGCAGGCCGGTGAAGCGCTCCATCGAGCCGAAGGGCGCGCGGTGAATCATCACCGGGACGTGCGGCTGGTTGTCCGCGCCGACGTAGCTGAGGCCGAATCGAACGGGCAGGTTGTAGTCCACCTGGACGGTGCCCAGCTGCCAGTCGCGGCCGATGACATCCTTGACCACGAAGTCGATTTTCGGGCCGTAGAAGGCGGCCTCGCCGATTTCCTCGGTGTATTCGACGCCGAGGGTTTGGACCGCCTCGCGCAGCGCGGCTTCCGCCTTGTCCCAATTTTCCGAGGAGCCGACGTATTTGTCGCTGGCCGGATCGCGCAGCGACAGGCGCACGCGGTAGTCGTTCATGCCCAGCGTGGAGAGGACTTTTTTGACCAGGTCCAGGCAGCCGGTGACCTCGGCGGCCACCTGGTCGGGCGTGCAGAACAAGTGGGCGTCGTCCTGGGTGAACCCGCGCACCCGGGTCATGCCGCCGAGCTCGCCGGATTGTTCCCAGCGATAGACGGTGCCGAACTCGGCCAGCCGGACCGGCAGGTCGCGGTAGGAATGCGGGTCGCTCGCAAAAATCTTGATGTGGTGCGGGCAGTTCATCGGCTTGAGCAGGTAGCCGTCGTAGCTGCCGTCGGCCAGGCCGTTGATCAGCGTGGCGCACGTCGCGTCCTCGTCGGCCAGTTTTTCCAGCACGTCGCGCTCGGCGATGGCGGGGAACTGGCTTTCCTGATAGTATGGGAAATGGCCGGACGTCCGGTAGAGGTCGAGCTTGCCGATGTGCGGGGTGAACACCTGCGAGTAGCCCTGCTTGTCGAGCTCCTCGGTGATGAAATCCTGAAGCGCGCGGCGCACCAGCGCGCCCTTGGGTTTCCACAGCACCAGCCCCTGGCCAACCATCTCGTCGATGTGGAACAACCCGAGCTCGCGGCCGAGCCGGCGGTGGTCGCGCTTCTTGGCCTCATCGAGCCGGGCGAGGTGTTGTTCTAGCAGCTCCTTGCTCTCAAACGCCGTGCCGTAGAGCCGCTGGAGCTGGCCCTTCGACTCATCTCCCAGATAGAACGACGACGACACCGACATGAGCTTGATGTTCTTGCACTTGGACGTGTAGCCGACGTGCGGGCCGGCGCACAGGTCGATGAACTCGCCGTTCTTGAAACACGAGATCTCCTCGCCTTCCGGGATCTTGTCGATGAGGTCGAGCTTGTAGCGCGACGGATTGCCGGGCCGCTCGCTGAGCCCGCCGAGCCGGCCGCTTTGCGCCATCGCCTTGGCGTCGTCGCGCGAAATCGCCTGGTATTCAAACTTCTGGTTTTCCTTGGCGATTTTCCTCATCTCGGCCTCGATTTTCTCGAAGTCGTCCGGAGTGATCCGGTGGGCCATCTGGAAGTCGTAGTAGAAGCCGGTATCGATGGGCGGGCCGTAGGCGAACTGGGCGTCGGGCCAGAGGCGCAGGATGGCGGTGGCCATGACGTGGGCGCTGGAATGCCGGAGGCGTTCCAGGTCGGTCATCTGCTGGCGTTGGTCGAGAGTCTTGCGGTCGTTCATGGCGGGCACAGGGAAACCCGCGATGGCAGGGTTGTTCAAGGGGCAAATCGGGTGGACTTGAGCGAAACGCGGAGCAGCGCAGGTCGCGGGGGGAGCGCTGAGTTGGAAACCACCTGACGGATCGGCTCCGACCAGCGACCGCCAACCTGAAAAATGCTCCGCGATTCGCTCTGCGACCTCCGCGTTTCGATTCAATCCAACCAGCACATCGCCCGCTCACGCGTAGCTGCGGATCGAGGCGTGGACGCTTTCGTAGACGAGGCGCTCCTTGTGCAGCACGGGGGCGTGGCCGGGGCCCTGGTAGGACCAACAGGAAACATGCGAGAAATGGTCATCGTCGCGCTTGGCTTCGCCGGCCTGGGTGCTGCCGGCCAAGACTTCCGGGTCGTTGCCGAAGAACTGGTGCTCGGCGCGGAAATGGCCGCCGCAGGACTCCTCGCGGTCGCGGGCGTCGTAGCACATCATTTCACCGAATTCGAGGAAGTCGGCGACGCGGCCGGCCTTTTCGAGTTCCATGTTGACGCCCTCGCCGGAGCCGGGGATGAGGACGTTGTTCCAGAATTCCTCGCGGATTTGCGGGATTTTTTCCAGGGCTTCGGTGAGGCCTTCGTGGGTGCGGGACATACCGCAGTGGTTCCACATGGTCATGCCGAGTTCGCGGTGGAACGAGTCCACCGTGCGCTTGCCCTTGATGGCAAAAAGCTTAGACACGCGCTCGCGGGCTTCGCCCTCGGTTTGTTTGAACTCGGGCATGTCGGTGGTGACGGTGCCAGGTTTCTGGGTGACGAGATAGTTGGCGATGGTGGTGGGGATGACGAAGTAGCCGTCGGCCAGGCCCTGCATCAGGGCGGAGGCACCGAGGCGGTTGGCGCCGTGGTCGGAGAAGTTGGCTTCGCCCAGCACGTGCAGGCCGGGGATGTTGGACATCAGGTTGTAGTCGACCCACAGCCCGCCCATGGTGTAGTGGACGGCCGGATAGATCATCATCGGTGTCTGATAGGGGTCCTCGCCGGTGATTTTCTCATACATCTGGAATAGGTTGCCGTAGTTGGCGCGGATGGTCGCCTCGCCGCGGCGCTTGGTCGCGTCGCGGAAATCCAGATAGACGCCGAGGCCCGTGGACGCGATGCCGCGGCCGTCGTCGCAGGCTTCCTTGGCGGCGCGCGAGGAAATGTCGCGCGGTGAGAGGTTGCCAAACGATGGGTACTTGCGCTCCAGAAAATAGTCGCGTTGGTCCTCGGGTACGTCGGCCGGGTTCAGCTGCTTGTTGCGCAGCTTGGCGGCGATCTCCTGGGTTTTAGGCACCCAGATTCGGCCGTCGTTGCGAAGCGACTCGGACATCAGGGTGAGTTTCGACTGATAGTCACCGCTGACCGGGATGCAGGTCGGGTGGATTTGGGTGAAGCACGGGTTGGCGAAGAGCGCGCCGCGCTTGGTCGCGCGCCAGGCGGCCGTGACGTTGCAACCCATCGCGTTCGTCGAGAGGAAAAACACGTTGCTGTAGCCGCCGGTGGCCAGAATCACCGCGTCGGCAGCGTGGGTGCTGATCTGGCCGGTGGCCAGGTCGCGCACGACGATGCCCTTGGCGTGGCCGTTGACGAGCACCAGGTCGAGCATCTCGGTGCGCGAATACATTGTCACCCCACCCTTGCCGATTTCCTTTTCGAGCGCCTGATAGCAGCCGATGAGCAGTTGCTGGCCGGTCTGGCCGCGGGCGTAGAAGGTGCGCGACACCTGCGACCCGCCAAACGAGCGGTTGTCGAGCAGGCCGCCGTATTCGCGGGCAAACGGCACGCCTTGGGCGACGCACTGGTCGATGATGGCGCTGGAGACCTCGGCGAGGCGATAGACGTTGGCCTCGCGGGCGCGGAAGTCGCCGCCCTTGATCGTGTCGTAGAACAGGCGCCGCACCGAGTCGCCGTCGTTCTGATAGTTCTTGGCCGCGTTGATTCCGCCCTGGGCGGCGATCGAGTGCGCGCGGCGTGGGCTGTCCTGATAGCAGAAGCACTTCACCTGATAGCCCATTTCGGCCAGCGAGGCGGCGGCGGCACCGCCAGCCAGGCCGGAGCCGACGACAATGACGGTGAATTTGCGTTTGTTGGCCGGGTTGATGAGCTTGGAGTCCATCTTGTGTTTGGACCACTTTTGCTCAAGGGGGCCGGACGGGATCTTGCTATCGAGGATCATGGGATTGGGGATTGGAAATTGAGTGTTGAATCTTCGATTCTTAGCGGCCAAAGCCGAAGACGAGGATCGCGACGGGGATCGAGATGAAGCCCAGCCAGATCAACAGGCTGTAGCCGGTGGAAACCTGCTGGATCAGGCTGGCGGCCTTTTTGGAGCGGAAGCCGAGCGTTTGGAAGATCGAGCCGACTCCGTGCATCAGGTGGGTGCACAGCAGGGTCATGGCGATGACGTAGAAGAGGGTCACATACCACACCGAGAAGCCGTCGATGACCATCAGCCAGGTATTGTGGACCTCTCCCTCGACGCCGTAGAGGGTGGTCTTGTAGCGGGCGAGCGTGTTGTATCCGGAGGCAGGGCCGACGCGGGCGGTGAAATGCAGCAGGTGATAGACAGCGAACGCGAGGATGGTCAGCCCGGAGAGGATCATGGAGCGCGAGGACTTCGAGGCCTGGATGGTCGTCTGGCACTCGTAGCTCTTGCGGGCGGCGCGATTCTGGAGGGTGAGGGCGATGGTGGCCAGGATGTGGGCGGCGAGCACCACGAGCATCACGCCGCGGAACAGCCAAATGCCCGCGCCGTGGAGCATGTGGTGGAGGAAGTAGGCGTAGGCATTGAACGGCTCGGGTCCCATGAACACCACCAGGTTGCCGACGAGGTGCCCGGCGAGGAATAGGACCAGCACAATGCCCGTCAGGGCGACGACGAGTTTTTTCCCGATGGAGGAGGACCAGTAAGTTTCAAGGCAACGGGTGAGGGCGTTCATAGCAATGTGGAAGAGAAGGCGGACTCGCCGCGCGAGCAATAGACAGCAGTGGCGGAGTTTTCAAGAGGAGAGTCAGGGCTTGGCAGAATTGGTGACGCGAAAGGCAGGATTTGCGGAGTGGTGGGGTTTGTGCGGCGAGCACAGAGGGTCCGGCCAAATGCCCGCTAGCTCGCGAGCAGCTCGTATTGGGTAGCGGATCAGGGGTGGCGTTTGAGGTGCCAGATACTGAGGCGTCGTTCGATGGATTGCCAATCGGCCGCCCCTTTGGCCCGCCCCTGACGTTTTTGAGGTTGGAGTGAGTTGCCAACGCTCGCAATTGATTCTATAGTGAGCCGCAGAGGATGTGATGATGGAACAATCCAAGCCGCGGTTATTGATTGTAGAGGACGATGCCATCGTCGTCGCGGACATCACCGTTCGACTGGCGCAGATGGGCTACGAGGTGGTGGGATCCGCCGCGCGTGGTGAGGAAGCCCTCGCCCTGGCGGAACGACTCCAGCCGGATCTGGTGTTGATGGGTATCCATCTGCAAGGCGCGATGGATGGCATCACCGTGGCCAGCGAGCTGCGCGCCCGCCTGCACCTGCCGGTGGTTTTTGTCACGGCCGACGGCGAGGGGGCCACGTTCCAGCGGGCCAAGGAGGCCGAGCCTTTGGGCTTTGTCCTCAAGCCGATCGAGGATCGGGAGTTGCGCATTGTCATCGATATGGCGCTCAGCAAACATCAGGCTCAGCGCAGACTCCAGGAGTTCAACGCCGATCTGGAGCAGCGGGTGGCCGCGCGCACTGCCGAGTTGGTAGCGGCCAACAAGGATTTGGATGCCTTCTGTTATTCAGTTTCCCACGACCTGCGGGCACCGCTGCGGGCGGTGGATGGTTATGCCCGGATCTTGGCCGACGACTACGCGCCCCACTTGGACTCCGAGGGGCAGCGGATCTGCGCGGTCATCCAGCAGGGTGCCCGGAACATGGGCAAACTCATCGAGGATCTGCTCGCCTTCTCGCGCGTCGGGCGCACGGAGATGCAACTCTCGGTGGTGGACATGGCGGCGCTGGCCCGCTCGATCTTCTTTGAGGTGACCAGCCCCGCCGAGCGCGAGCGGATCGACTTCCAAGTGGCCGCCGTGCCCGACGCGCTGGTGGATCCGTCGCTGATCCGACAGGTCTGGCGCAACCTGCTGGCCAATGCGATCAAGTTTTCGAGCATCCGGCCGCGGGCCGTGATTGAAGTGAAGGCGACGGTGGGCGATGGCGAGATAGTTTATTCCGTAACGGACAACGGGGCGGGTTTTGATATGCAGTTTGCGAACAAGCTGTTTGGGGTCTTTGAGCGGTTGCACAGCCTGAAGGATTTTGAGGGCACGGGGGTGGGCCTGGCGATTGTCCGGCGTATCATCGAGCGCCACGGCGGCCGGACCTGGGCAAGTGGCGAGCTTGGCCTCGGGGCGACGGTTTATTTCACTTTGAACACCCCATGAACCTGATGAACGCGAAAAGCGAAACGATACGGATCCTGATGGTGGAAGACCTACCCACTGACGCTGAACTCAGCGAGCGTGAGGTCAGGCGGGTGCTGCCGCGCAGCGAGTTCCTGTGGGTGGAGACGCAGGAGGATTATCTTACGGCGCTTGAAGTCTATCACCCTGAGATCATTCTCTCGGATTACAAGCTGCCGCTCTTTGACGGGTTGGCGGCCTTGAAGCTGGCGTTGGTGCGGGCTCCGGACACGCCCTTTATTATCATCACCGGGTCCATGAACGAGGAAACTGCGGTGGAGTGCATGAAGGCCGGGGCCTGGGATTATGTGATCAAAGAGCACATCAAGCGGCTCGGACCGGTGGTGGTGAGTTGCCTGGTGCAGAAGTCCCTGCGCTTGGAGCGTAAGCGGGCCGAGGAGGATTTGAAGGAGAAGTATATGGAACTCGAACGCTTCCACAAGGTGACGGTGGGTCGGGAATTGCGCATGATCGATCTCAAGCAGGAGGTCAATGCGTTGCTTAAAGCGGCCGGGCAGGCCGAGAAATACAAGATCGTCAATGCAACCTGACCTGAAGACCTGCGTGGCTTGGAAGGATCCCATCATGATGAAAATCCTGGCCATTGACGACAACCCGGACAACCTGATCTCGCTGCAGGCGCTGGTTTCGGAGCACTTGCCCGGGACTCAGGTGCTCACCGCACTCAACGGCTTGCGGGGGCTTGAAATCGCGCTGGCGGAAGACCCGGATGTGATCTTGCTCGAGATGGTCATGTCTGGGATGGACGGCTATGCGGTGTGTCGCAAGCTCAAAGAGGATGAACGCCTACAACTCATTCCGGTGCTGTTTCTGACCGCGCTCAAGACCCACCGCGCGAGCCGCGTCCACGCCCTGGAGGTGGGGGGCGAGGGCTTTCTCTCCAAGCCCTTCGACGAGATCGAGTTGAGCACCCAGATTCGCGCCATGGCCAAGATCAAAGCCGCGGTCTTGATCCAGCGCAATGATCAGCAACGCCTCACCAATCTGGTGGCACAACGCACCCGCGCCCTGCAGGATAGCCAGGACTCAATGCTCAACTTGCTCGAAGACCTCCACGCCGAGAACGAGGCGCGCAAACAGGGCGAGCAGGCTAGGGATAGCCAGTTGGAAGAACTGCGGCGCTGGCATGCCGTAACGCTCGGCCGCGAGGGCCGCATCGGCGCGCTCAAGCGCGAGGTCAACGAACTGGCGGCGCGGCTCGGACAACCGCTGCCTTACGCCACAGCGGAGGAACTCGAACGCCAAGCCAATCCATGACCGCGCCGCTCGCCTCCCGCTTCCGTATGTCCGCCCGGTCCTTCCGGTGGTTGCCGTGGCTGGCGCTGGTGTTGCTCCTCGGCGTGAGTTGGTGGTCGGCCTACCGCGCCGACCAGGAACTGCGCGCCAACCTGCTCCAGCAGGCGCGGTTGGTGGCCCAGGCGCTCAATATCGACAACGTCAAGGCGCTCAATGGCACAGCCGCCGACCGGGATTTGTCGGACTATCAGCAGCTCAAGAGCCAGTTGATGTCCATCGGTCCCGCCAATCCCCACTGCAAGTGGTTTTACCTGATGGGCCGCAAGCATGCCGCCCAGGCCGACGACACGATCTTCTTTTTCGTGGACAGCGCGGCGCCAAATGTGTTAGATTCCAGTCTGCCCGGGCAGGTTTACGCCGATGTGCCGGCAGGGTACCGGCCGGTCTTCGACACCCAGGAGGCGGCGGTGAAGGGGCCGGTGACTAACCGCTGGGGCGAGTGGGTGACGGCGTTGGTTCCGCTGACCGATCCGGCAACGGGATCGTTGTTAGCGGTGCTGGGCATGGATATCGATGCCAACGACTGGCGCTGGAATGTGGCCTCCCGGGTGACGCTGCCGGTGGGCTTGATGTTGGTGTTGCTCATCTTCGTGGCGGCAGTGGTGTATTCCACGCCGCTGCATTCGCGCGCCGCGCAGGGCCGCCAACCCTCCACCGTGCTGCAACCGGTGTTGTGGCGGTTGCTGCCGCCCATGATGCTCATTGTGATCGTGCTGATGGTCACCGCGGGCGTCGTCCTGTGGGAGCAGCAGCGGCAATTGTTAGTCGGGGAAAGCGCCGCCGACATTGCCGAGGTGCGTGGCGATTTGTCGGTCGTGCTGCAACGCGATGTCACCACCCTGTCCTCCACCGCCCAGACCCTTGCGGCGATGGTGCCGGTGCAAAACGCATTGCGCACGGGCGACGTGGAGAGTTTGCGCGCCGCCTGCCAGCCGCTCTTTGACTCGCAGCGCGAGGCGCAACACCTCACGCATTGTTACTTGATGGATGCCAACCGCGTCGGTCTGCTGCGGATGGATCATCCGGATCAGAACGGCGATGTGATCGACCGGTCCACAGTCCGTGAAGTGGACCGGGCCGACAAGGTTGTCTCCGGCATCGAGCTTGGTCCGCAGGGCACCCTGGTCTTGTGGGTGGTGCACCCCGTCTATGTGGATGCCCAGCGAATTGGCTATGTGGAACTAGGCAAGGATCTGGAGGCTACGCTCAAAATGATGCGACCGCGTGTCGGCCATCAGCTCGCGGTGATTCTGCGCAAGACCTCGCTCAACCGCCAGCGCTGGGAAAACGCCATGAAGCGCCTGGGCCGCGAGACGGATTGGGACCGCCTGCCGCATAGCGTGGTGATCTACGCCACCCAGGGACACCTGCCCGAGGGTGTCGCGCAGATCTTCGGTGTCGGTCCGGGTGACACCGGGATGCCGCAAGGCTCGTATCGGGAAATCGTTTCCGAAGGCAAGGACTGGCGGGTTTCGGTGACGCCGTTGCAGGATGCCGCGGGGGCGCAAATCGGTGACCTGCTCGTCATGCGTGACATCACCCTCGATAAGGCGGCGTTCGCGCGCTTGGTGGTTCTGTATGGTACCGGCGGTGCGGTGTTGTTAGCTCTGCTGCTGGGCTTTATCTATGTGCTGCTGCGCCGCACTGACGCCGGGATTCTGGCCCAGCAGGCGGAACTGCGCAAAAGCGAGGCCCAGCATCGCATGCTCATCGAGAACAGCCTCGACATGATTTACCTGCTCACCGAAGAGGCGGTGTTCACCTTCGTGTCGCCGTCCTGCTTGAGCATCCTGGGGTATCCCGAGGAGAAGATGATTGGTCAGTCGCTGCATCAGTTCGCCCATCCGGATGATTTCGCCGCGTGCCTGGACTATTTGCACCGGGTCAACGCCACCGGTCAGCGGCAAGAGGGCGTCGAATACCGCGTGCTCCACGCCAATGGTGACTGGTGTTGGAATGCTTTGAGCGCGGTGCCGCTGCGCGATGACAGCGGTAGGCTGCTGGGCTTCGAGGCCACAGCCCGCGACATCACCGAACGCATACAGGCCAACGCCACCCTGCGTGATAGTGAAACGAATTTGAGTGTCATTCTGGAAGCGACGGCGGATGGCATCCTGGCGGTGGACCGTCAGGGCAAAGTGATTCGCACCAACAAGCGGTTTTCGGAAATGATGCGGTTGCCGCTTTCCCTGATCGACGCCAGGGATCACGATGCGTTGTTGCATCATATCGCGATCCAATTGATCGACCCCGATGGGTTTCTAGCCAACGTTCGCCAGCATGCTGATGCCGATACCGCGCGCGAAGAGATCGACACCTTGTATTTCAAGGATCGTCGGGTATTTGAGCGCTACACCGCCCCGATCCACATGAGCGGCAACCCGGTGGTCCATGTCTGGTCGTTCCGCGACATCACCGAGCGCAAGCAGTCCGAGACGTATCGTGAGATGCGCAGCGAGGTGCTGCAGATTCTCAATGAACCGGGGGATTTTCACGCCTCGCTGCAGCGTGTCCTGATGGCCATGAAAGCGTGCACCGGCTTCGATGCCGTGGCCATCCGCCTGCAACACGGCGAGGACTTTCCGTATTACGTGCATGACGGGTTTTCCAAGGATTTCCTGCGCACGCAAAATTCGATCATCGAACACGCCACGAATGGCGAGCTGTGTCGCGACGCCGATGGCAAGGCCTGCCTGGAATGCGCCTGCGGGCTGGTCATGTCCGGCCAGACCGACCCGTCCAATCCGCTGTTCACCAAGGGCGGGAGCTTTTGGATCAATGATTCCTTCGCCCTGTTGGATCTGCCACCCGACCAGGATCCGCGGCATCATCCGCGCAACCAATGCATCCGTCACGGCTATGCCTCCATCGCGCTGGTGCCGATCCGGGCGCGCAACCAGACCGTCGGGCTGATTCAACTCAATGATGCCAGAAAAGGGAGTTTTTCCGCGGTGGCGATCCAACAACTCGAGGGCATCGCGGCGCACCTTGGGGAGGCGCTGTTGCGCAAGCAGGCCGAGGAGCAGGTCCGCTCGCTGTTAGCGCAAAGCAACCAGACCCGTTTGGTGTTGCTGGGAATCATCGAGGACGAGGCCAAGGTTCAAGAGGAACTCCAAATGACCAACCGCAACCTCGGGGAAACCACCGCCCGGGCCAACGAAATGGCCATCCGCGCCGGCATCGCCAACGTCGCCAAAGGCCAGTTCCTCGCCAACATGAGCCATGAAATCCGCACCCCAATGAACGGCGTCATCGGCATGAACGGCCTGCTGCTCGAAACCAACCTCGACGACGAACAACGCAGCTACGCCGAAATCGTCCGCTCCAGCAGTGAAACCATGCTCGGCCTGATCAACGAGATCCTCGATTTCTCGAAAATCGAGGCCGGCAAACTCGACCTCGAAACCCTCGATTTTGATCTGGCTGGCCTGCTGGAGGACTTCACTGCGACCCTGGCCTTGGGCGCACGCAAGAAGGGGCTGGAGTTGCAATGCACCACGGAGCCGGCCGTTCCCACCCATTTGCGCGGCGACCCCGGGCGGTTGCGACAGATTCTAACCAACCTAGTGGACAACTCGATTAAATTCACTCATGCCGGCGCGATTTCAATCCGCGTCGAGTTGCTGGAAGCGACCGCGCACGAGGTGCTGCTGCGCTTCCTGGTGTGCGACACCGGGATTGGCATTCCCGCCGACAAGATCGAGTTGCTATTCGAGAAATTCAGCCAGGTGGATGCCTCGACCACGCGCCAATACGGTGGCACCGGTTTGGGACTGACGATTTCCAAACAACTCGCCGAGTTGATGGGTGGCACCGCCGGGGTGACCAGCGAGGAGGGCCAGGGCTCGGTGTTCTGGTTCACCGTGCGCCTTGGCAAACAGCAAGCGAGTCTCAACCGCCAGGCGGTGGCACCCGTGGATACCCAGCCAATGCTCAATTTGTTAGAGGGGCATTCTGCCCGCGTGCTGCTCGCCGAGGATAGCATCATCAACCAACAGGTGGCCTTGAGCATCCTCAAAAAACTCGGCTTGCGTGCCGACGCGGTGGCCGACGGCGCGGAAGCCGTCAAGGCGCTTGAAGCCATTCCCTACGATTTGGTTCTGATGGACGTGCAGATGCCGGAGATGGACGGGTTGGTGGCGACCCGGGTGATCCGCGACCCGTCCTCGGCCGTGCGCAACCACCACGTGCCAATCGTGGCCATGACCGCCCATGCCATGCCGGGTGACTTGGAAAAATGCCTGGCAGCGGGCATGGACGACTATGTCACCAAACCGGTGTTTCCGCAGTCCTTGGTCGAGGTGCTGCTGAAGTGGCTGCCCCCCAGGCCGGAGCAGGCCGGCAGCGGGCCAATGCGCAGCGCACCCAATCTAACCAACCCGCAGCTGCCAGCCGACTGCAACGCACCAACTCCATGAAGATATTAATTGCTGAAGATGATGCCGCGTCGCGCGCCGTGCTGGCGGGCGTGTTGCGTAAGAATGGCTACGCCGTGACCGAAGCCCGCCACGGCGGCGAGGCGTGGCAGATGCTGCAGCAACCGGACGCGCCCCATCTGGTGATCCTTGATTGGATGATGCCTGACATGGACGGCGCGGAAGTGATGCGGCGGGTGCGCAGCCAGCCCACCGACCGGCCTTCCTATATCATTATGCTCACCGCCAAGGGTGCCAAGGCCGATCTCATTGCCGGGCTGGGCATCGGTGCCAACGATTATGTGGCCAAGCCGTTTGATCCGGAGGAACTGCTCGCCCGCCTGGCCGTCGGCCAGCGCCTGGTGGAGATGCAGGACGCCCTGGCCTCCAACAACGAGCAACTGCGCCAGACCCAGGCGGATCTGCACATTCTGGCGGCGCGCCTGCAAACCGTGCGAGAGCAAGAGCGTGCCAGTCTGGCGCGCGAACTCCACGACTGCTTCGGCCAACACCTCACCTCGTTGCAGATCGACCTGATGTGGATGGATCGGCACCTCCAATCGGCCAAATCTCCCGACCTGGCGGTGGTGTGTGATCGCATCGTGGCGATGGTGCCGCAGATCGAGCGGCTCACCGAACAGACGCAGGCCATGTGCACCACGTTGCGCCCGAGTGTCTTGTTCGAGCTGGGATTGGTGGCGGCCATCGAGTGGCAGACCGAGGAGATGGCCAAACGCAGCGAGCTGATTTGCAAGCTGTCGCTGCCCACCGAGGATATCGACTTGGATGAAGCTTTTGCCTTGGCCTTGTTCCGCATCGTGCAGGAGGCTCTGACCAACGTGGTCCGCCATGCCCGCGCGACGCAAGTCAACCTCAGGCTGCACGTCGCCGGCCACACCCTGGAACTCGACATCGAAGACAACGGCCAGGGCTATGCCCCGCAGTCGGTGCCGGGGGCTCGCGCGCTCGGTTTGTTAGGCATCCGCGAGCGGGTGGACGTGTTTGGCGGCACGGTGGAATTTGGCAACGCGCCGGGCCATGGGGCCGCCGTGCGGGTGCGGATGCGGGTGCCCGCCAATGGCCAGCAAGCCCAACCTGTGGCATCCTTATGAATATCCTTCTAGCAGACGATCACGCGATGTTGCGCAGCGGCCTCAAGCTGATGCTCGCCGAGGCGTTCCCCGAGGTGACCCTTGGCGAAGCCGAGAATTCTCAGCAGGCCCTGGAAGCGGGGCTGAGCCAGCCGTGGGATTTCATCATCCTGGATATTTCGATGCCTGGGCGTGGTGGGTTGGATGTGCTCAAGCAGGTGCGGGCGCAACATGTCAAGACCCCGATCCTGATGCTGAGCATGTACACCGAACGGCAGTTCGCGATCCGCGCGTTCCGGGCCGGTGCCAACGGCTACCTCACCAAGGCCAGCGCCGGGGCCGAGTTGATCCGCGCGGTTGAGCACATTCTCGCTGGCGGCCATTACGTCAGCGCGCAATTGGCGGAGCATTTGGCCTCGGTGTTGAGCGGGGCGGGGGGCGGCATGGCCCACGAGCGCTTGTCGGACCGGGAGTTTGAAATCCTGCGCCTCATCGCCTCCGGCAAGACCGTCAAGGAGATGGCCGTGGAATTGTCGCTCAGCTCTAACACCATCAGCACCTATCGCACCCGCATCCTCGAAAAGATGAGGATGCGCACCAATGCCGAGCTCACCCAATATACTATCAGTAACAAACTCGTCGAGTGAGCTGCTTCAGTATGGATTATTGGTTATGGTTGATTGATTATTGATGATGCTGGGATGTTGAGTCACATCATCCATTGACAATCATCAATCGCCCTGCCCCCTCAAACATGAAGCCCATCCATGAGTCCGCAGCCGATCCACCGTCCGTCCGCAGTTGAAACGCACGCCCGGATGATGTGGTGGGAGTGTTTTTTTTGCGGAGGACCGGCCTGTCGGTCGTTGGATGGCTGATCGACCGGGGCTACCAGCGCCATAGCTAAGACACAGGCTTCGTTTTGCGGGACCACTTCAGTCGGAGGTGGACCGTCTCCGAGTTTGCGATCGAGTGTTCCTAATACAGCGGGCATCCGGGTTCCTTGGCCAGACACCATAAATCCCTTGAAAGCCGCCCAAGCCAGGCCATGTTGTAAAGCATATCCTGGTCCCTTGAACGATCGTGTGCGGCGCCCTGACAGTGCTGAATATCCAGAATGCCCATGATTGCAAAACCCAAATCCCGTCTGTTCATTGTGGAGGACTCCCCCTACGGGGCCCGGCATAGATTTTCCAAGGGGGACCTGCAGGTGCTCGCAGCCCGGATCAATGCCGTGCGTGAGGAGGAACGTGCCAGCCTGGCGCGCGAGTTGCACGATTTCTTTGGCCAACACTTGACGGCCTTGCAGATTGAGCTGACGTGGGCGGCCCGTCATCTACAGTCCCCGCCACCGGTGAATCTCCAGTTGCTCTACGATAAAATCGTGGCGATGGCTTCCGTGATCGAACGCCTCACCGAGGAAACCCAGACACTGTGCGCTGAGCTGCGCCCCAGCGTGTTAGATGATTTGGGATTGTTGTCGGCCATCGAGTGGCAGGTGGAGGATACGGCCATGCGCAGCGGCTTGATTGGCAAGCTGTCGCTGCCGGCCAAGGATTTGGAGTTGGACGATGGCTGCGCGCTGGCGCTGTTCCGAATCGTCCAGGAAGCTCTGATCAACGTGGTGCGCCACGCCCATGCGACGCAAGTGGACGTGATGCTCCACACCGAGGACCATGACCTGGTGCTCGAGATTCAGGACAACGGCCAGGGCTTCCCGCCCGCCGCGCGCCGGGGTGCCCATGCGCTTGGGTTGCTGGGCATGTGCGAACGCATCAATGCCTTCGGTGGCACCATGGAATTTTTCAATCGCTCCGGCCATGGGGCCTGCGTCCAGGTGCGGCTGCCCTACCGCCCGCAGCACCGCCAACCCGCCGCAATCTCATGAAAATCCTGCTGGTAGATGATCATGCCATGCTGCGTGGCGGGCTCAAACGGGTGCTCAATGAGGCGTTTCAGACCGCCGAGTTCGGGGAAGCCGAGGACTCCCATCAGGCGCTTATCGCCACCCTTGCCCAGTCATGGGATTTGATCATTCTCGACATCTCGATGAGCGGCCAAAGCGGCCAAAGCGGCCTCGACGTGCTCGTCGAGATCCATGCGCAACGCCCGCGGATTCCGGTGCTGATGTTGAGCATGTTGACCGAGCGGCAGTATGCGGTGCACGCTTTGAAGGCCGGTGCCAGCGGCTACCTCACCAAGGCCAGCGCGGGCGCCGAGTTGATTCGCGCCGTCGAACGGATCATGGCCGGCGGCCGCTACGTCAGCACCGCGATGGCCGAACAGCTCGCATCCGTCATGGACCGCGCCTCAACGGACCTGCTGCACGAGCGCCTGTCCACTCGTGAACTGGATATCCTGCGCCTCATCGCCTCGGGTATGACCCTCAAGGACATGATCACTCACCTGTCTCTCAGTTGCAATACCGTCAGCACATACGCGCTCGCATGGTAGATAAAATGCAGATGCACACCCATGCCGAACTGATTCACTATGCCGTGCTCAACCAATTGGTGGATTGATTCCGCCATCAGCCAACACCCGTTCCCATGAAAATACTGATCGCCGAAGATGATGTCACCTCCCGCAGCGTGCTGGCACGCGTGCTCAGCCAGAACGGCTACGAAGTGATCGAAACCACCAACGGCAGCGATGCCTGGCAAGTGCTGCAACAGCCCGACGCGCCGCGCTTGGTGATTCTGGATTGGATGATGCCCGAGATGGACGGCCCGGAGGTGGTGCGCCGGGTGCGCGCCATGCAAACCGACCGGCCGCCCCACATCATCCTGCTGAGTGTTCGAAGCGACAAGGCCAACATCATCAACGGCCTGGAAATCGGTGCCAATGACTACCTGGTCAAGCCGTTCGATCCGGGCGAACTCCTAGCGCGCGTCGAGGCCGGCGCGCGCATGGTCGAAATGCAGCTCACCCTCCATCGCTATCGGGCCAATGCCCAGCGCATCCGCGTGGAAAATGGCCTGCAAATCAGCTCGATGCAGGACAAACTGGCCTCCAAAAGCGACGAACTGTGCCGCTTGCAGGAGGACTTCAAGGTGCTGGCGGCTCACCTCCAGGCGCTGCGTGATGAAACCCACTGAGTCCGCCCGCGTCCGCGCGCACTCGAATCACATCGGAATCAATCTTTGCTGCGTGCAGGGCTCCGCCGGTGGGGGCTCACAATACGGATGACGCCGGATGACGCCATCGTGTCGGCTTGTGGTTGTAATTGTGACACGGTGATCACTAATTTACCGGTTGACGGCGCGGGTAGCGCGCGTAAAAATCAATGCATATGCAACGAGACACTACGGCCCGGTCTAACGCTTACTCTCCGCTTCGCTCCCGTGCATTCAAGGATCCGCTGTTGGTCCGGGGGATTGTCGATTTGCTGGCCTTGGCCGGCATCTGGGTGGTGCTGATACTCATCGGACAGGTGGTGATGGGGTTTTATACGGCGGTACCTCTCGGGAAGTGTCTGGGGTTGCCCGCTCTCCAAACGGGCGGCTCGCTGGTGGTGGTGTATTTGGCCTTGGATGTCGTGACCTATCTGTGGTTGCGCGGACGGCTGATTTTCCAATGGATGGTGCCCGGCCTGTGCCTGGCCGTGGTAACCGCGATGCCCGGGTTGATCATATACCTGTTAGGTGCCATCCGCCGGCTTTAATGCACTTCTAAGAAACGGATCCGGCACGCCCGGTGTGGGGAAGCGGGTCAACATTGAAAATCGCCTGCTCACCCCGAGGATTGCCTTCACTCGCAGGTGGAATCCAAGCTCGAGCCTCCGCAGATCAGCGCCGCAGCGAGTTGCGCGCCATGATGCGCTCCGCCGTGGCGGCACCCTGAGTCTCGATGCTTACATGCTGCTGGCCGGCCATCGAGGACGGGCGCACGGTGTACACGCCACCAGCGCCGTAAGGGCCGCCACCGCCACCAGATTGCTAGAATCGGTGGTGCGCGTCATCGGCTGCTGCTGCGGCACCACTCCCGCCCAGCTCGCAGCCATGAGCCGCGCCGTGCGCGGGTTGGGGTAGCACATGGTCCGATCAGTCCGATCTAACCGCCGGTGCGGAACTGTTTGGGAGTCACCCCCTTGACGTCCTGGAGGATGCGCGTGAAAAAGCTCTGGTCACAGGACCCCAGACGTCGGCAATCTCCGCAGGCAAACGGTCGGAGCCGCGCAACATCTCACTGGCCAGGTCGACCAGGGATTGGCGCAATCACTCCGTGAATGATCGGCCGATGCGCTCCTTGAGCAAGCGCGAGAAATGGCTAGGTGAAATCCCGGCGTGGCGCGCGGTCTCGTCGCGCGAGATGTCGTAGTGCAGATGGGTGCGCATGAATTCCAGGCCTTGCCGATGCGCAGTGGCGATGTGAAATCCTCTGGGCGTTTGATGGCCAAAATTACGTGCTCGAGCACCTTGCGCAGCTAGGCCGTCAAATCCTCGTCGTCCTGGATCTCGTCCACCTCGCTGATGCGCAACGTTCCGGCACCGTCTCTGCTCTCGGTACTATTTTCCTCTTTAGGGTTAGGCGAGTGACCGACTCTAGCCGCGTGCGTGGCAACGCGGCTACGCCACCATGACCCACCACGGCAGGGCGCCCCGGCCCGCGGATGGGATCAGAGTGGGAGCGGCAAGCCGCAACGCCCTACCTGCTCTGATAGAGCGCCACCAGCGCGGCGCCGATCGCTTGCGACAAGTCGCCCAGCACGGCGGGCACGATCTGGAGGGTGCTGCGCTGGGCCGGCCACAGATAGGGTGCGGCGCCCTCTCGGATGAGTTCGAGATAGCGGTGGCGGAATTCGGGGGTGGTGCCCTCGTGGTCCATCAGTCCGCCGCCGATGATGACGATGCTCGGGTCGAGCGCCATCACCAGGTTGGCCACGTGCAGGCCCATCACCCGCGCCTGGAAATCAAAGATCTCAAGGGCCAGCGCGTCACCGTGCTGGGCGCGCCCGCGCAATGAGAGCACTTTGTCCTTGGCCGTGGCCGTGGAGGTGGCGAGTTCGTGCGCGGGATGCGACAAGAGCTTTTGCTCCAGCAGGTGGGGCAGGCCTGAAATCGTGGTGTAAGCCTCCACGCAGCCCCAGTCGCGGCCGCAGCCGCAGGGGAGGGGCTTCTCGGTGATGCCTAGCAGGTGTAGCGGGGTCGGCATGTGGCCGGCTTCCATGCCCGCGAGCGTGTCGCCTTCGAGGGCCAGTCCGTCGGTGCCGACAAAGGCCGCGCCCAGCCCCGAGCCGGGCATCAACATCAGCACCGAGGCGGTGGTGTCGCCGCGCGCGATGCGCGCCTCAGCTACCCCGCCGTAATTGCCGTCATTGCCCACCGCCAGCGGCACCGGGCGGCCGACCTGGTGGGCGAGCGCCGCGCTGTAATCGCGATGCACGTCCCAACCGCAGAAGCTGTCAGGCAGATTGGGGGACTTGCCGAACACGCCATAGCGCTCGTAGGGGCCGGGGATGGCCAAGCCCACGCCGTGGACCTGCGACCAATGCAAGTCATTCTGCGCCAGGAAATCCGTGATGCCCTCGACCCACCCGCTGATGACCGCCTCGCGGCCGATCTGTGCATTGGTTGGGCGCTGGAGGAGTTTGGTGGAGATGGCCTCGCCGTTTTCCCACACTGCTGCGCTCTTGGAAGTGGTTGCGCCGCTGTCCGTGCCGATGAAGATTTTGCGATTCATAGTCGGCGCCTCAATGGAGGCCCCCCCCCGCAAAGTCAAGACGGATTGCTCATGGCAACACGGGCCGGGCTTGAATCGCCTGGACATCAGTTTGCGCTAGGATTGCAACTGGCAGAAGGGATGGCAGGCAGTGAAATACGCAGCACACCGGTCAACTCGGCCAGCCCTTCCCATTTTGGGATGCGGCGGCACCAATAATTGGGGTATGAAATCGGGCCGAATGGTGGCACGGTCGATTCATGCCGCTTGTCACTCCCATTCTTGAGGCCGACGGCCTGGTCAAGGTTTTCGGCGAACTTACCGCTCTGGACGGGCTGTCGTTTGCGGTGGCCCCGGGCGAGTCGCTCGGCCTGCTGGGTGTCAACGGCGCGGGCAAGACCACCGCCATGAACCTGTTACTGGGCCTGACCACCCCGACCTCCGGCATGGTCCGCATCTTCGGCCTCGACCTGTGGCAGCACCGGATCGAAATTTTGCGCCAGATCAATTTCTCATCGGCCTACACCAGCCTGCCGTCCAACCTGCTGGTGTCGCAGAATCTAACGGTATTCGCCAAGCTCTACGGGGTGGCTCGGCCCAGGGAGCGCATCGATTATCTGCTAGAACTGCTCGATATCACCCACCTGCGCAAGTCGGTCACCGGCAAGCTCTCGGCGGGTGAGTCCACCCGGGTCAACCTGGCCAAGGCCCTGCTCAACGAGCCGCGGTTGCTGTTGCTCGACGAGCCGACCGCCTCGCTCGATCCCGACATCGCCGACCGGGTGCGCAAGCTCCTGCGCAAACTCCAGCAGGAACAGGGCTTGTCGATCCTCTACACCTCCCACAACATGCGCGACATCGAGGAGGTATGCGACCGATTGGTGTTTTTGCATGGCGGCAAGGTGCTTGCCGAGGGCACCCCGGGGGACATTTACGCGCGCTTCAACCGCACCTCGCTCGAGGACCTGTTCATCGGGGTGGCCCGCGGCGAGGTCGAGTCGATCGGCCTCAAGTGATTTCACCCAGCAACCAACAGATATTTCATGCCATTTTCGTTCAATACAGTCAGCGCGCTGGTGCTGCGCTATGTCTATCTCTACACCCGCCACCCGGTGCGGCTCGTCGAATTGATCTTCTGGCCGCTGGTGGACCTGCTGGTGTGGGGGTTTCTAACAATCTACCTGCAGAAGCAGGCCGGCGGCGGGTTTCCCGCCACCATGACGTTCCTGTTAGGCGGGATGATCCTGTGGGACGTGTTGTTCCGCTCGCAGCAGGGGGTGGCGATCTCGTTCCTTGAGGACGTGTGGACGCGCAACCTGCTCAACGTGTTTGTCGCGCCGGTGCGCACCGTCGAATACGTCACCGCCACCTGCCTGGTCGGCGTGCTGCGCGTCGGAGTCACGCTGGTGGTGCTGGCGGTGGTGGCGGCGCTGGCCTACGGCTTCAAACTCACCGAGTTCGGAATCGGGCTGCTGCCATTTCTGGCCAACCTGATGCTCTTTGGCTGGTTTCTGGGCATGGTGTCCACCGCGCTGATCATGCGCTGGGGCCAGGCCGCGGAAAGCCTGGCCTGGGCGGTGCCGTTCTTCATCCAGCCGTTGGCGGCGGTGTTCTATCCGGTATCAGTGCTGCCTGCTTGGCTGCAACCCATCGCCAATGCGCTACCCTGCACGCCGGTCTTTGAGGGCATGCGCAGCGTGCTTGCCGGTCAGCCCGCGCCGTGGGGCCTGATGCGCCACGCGCTGCTGCTCAATGGCGTCTGGGGCGTGGCGGCGGGGTTGTTTTTTGCGGCCAACCTCCGCTATGTTAGGAAGACCGGCCTGCTGGTCAAGGTGGCCACCCAGTGAGCTGGCTTCGGCTGACTGGAGCATCTCCAAGGGGGCCTCTCCAAGGTGGCCTCTCCAAGGTGGCCTCTCCAAGGTGGCCTCTCCAAGGTGGCCTCTCCAAGGTGGCCTCTCCAAGGTGGCCTCTCCAAGGTGGCCTCTCCAAGGTGGCC
>Ga0114958_10000543_pt1 | contig 32027 bp, 54 predicted proteins | sample C_130208_EF_Meta_FD_89577 | JGI IMG/M metagenome (GOLD analysis project Ga0114958, IMG submission 89577) | Freshwater microbial communities from Lake Croche, Canada to study carbon cycling - C_130208_EF_MetaG | ecosystem: Environmental > Aquatic > Freshwater > Lake | place: Lake Croche, Canada... | reverse complement strand
TATGAGTGGAAAACAGGATTTAGTGATAAGGATAAACCTAATTCAAGACCTTTTTGTGTAGAAATGATGAATGCTAATAAACTTTATAGCAGGTCAGAGATTGAACAATTAAGTGCAAGGCTTGGATATTCTGTTTGGGATAGAAAAGGTGGTTGGTACACAAAGCCAAATACAAATATTCATTTAGAATCTTGTAGGCACGAATGGAAGTCTAACATTGTAACACGCAAATAAAATGAGTTTAAACGTACTATTCATATCAGTTGATACTATCAAAGATAGAAGTGGATTACATAATAATCTTGATGAGAAATTAGTATTCCCAGAGATTAAAGCTGCACAAGATATTTATATTTTACCTGCACTTGGCTCTGCTTTATATAATAGATTGCAAGATGGAATCACAAACAACAATTTAACAGGATTAGAAACAACATTACTTAACAATTATGTTGTAGATACATTGATTAATTTTGTTTTATCTGAATTGCCACAAGGGATTAGCTATCAGTTTTATAACAAAGGATTGTTAAGGAAAGCAGGAGATAATAGTGAATATCCATCTATGCAAGATATGATTGATGTGGCAAATCGTTATAAAGCAAGGGCAGAGTTTTACAAACAAAGATTGATTAAATATTTAAGGCAGAACATTGTTGATTATCCTTTATATTCTAATTATGGAATTGGAATAGACGCAATAAAGCCAGAAAGAGATGCTTATAATGCTTCTATTTGGTTAGGAGATGCAGGGTGTTGTGGAGATTTTAAAACATACGAAGAAAAATATCAAGGCAATAATCCAAATTGTTGTTAATGAGTAAAGAGGCTAACATCAAAAACCAAAAAAAATTAAAGGTTTATTTAAGAAAAAAAAATGACATTAAACCAAATAGTAAAAAAAGTAACGGATTACGGAAGCCAACATCCACAAATTAATTTTGTGTTGTATGGGGATATTTATGACCATCTTTCACAAGGAGAGGTTAATTATCCTGCTATGTTTTTTAATATAGAAGATGTAAGTATATCTGCTAAACAGATTCAATATACTTTTGGTTTATATTTTATGGATAGGCAGATTGAAAATACAGAGGAATTGGAAGTGATGTCTGACCAGATATTAACTGCACAGGATATTATTGCCTTAATCAGAAATAATGCAAATGAATGGATTGTTGGAGATAGTATTCCAATGGTTTTATTTACTGAGAGTGAGCCAGATGTTTTAGCAGGTGTTAAAGCATCAATAAGTTTAGTGTTACCATCTATTAATAATCGTTGTCAAATACCTACATAATGTATTCAAAAAAGATTAATCAGTTAGCTACAAATCTGAATCCACAAGAAACAGATTTAATACCTATTGGAGATGCTATCACAGGGCAATTAAAAACTACAACTTTTAATTCTATTTCTGGTATTACAGGGGATGGTGTTATAAGTGGAGGTATTGTTACTTGGACAGGCACAGGATTAATATTTAATATATCTGCTTGTACTTATATTTTAAACGGAATAAGGTATTCAAGTCCATTTAGTACAAAAACACTTGCAGCAGCAGACCCTACTAACCCAAGAATTGATGTATTTGCAGTTAATACAAGCAGTCAAGTTGAGGTCATTCAAGGAACACCTGCTTCAAATCCTATTGAGCCTGAGGGAGATACTGCAACAACATTAGGTTTAACAAATGTAACTATTAACGCAGGGGCAACAACACCAAACAATGTTTCAAGAGATTTAATATATGATGAAAATGTAGAAACTTGGACTAAGGCACAATCTGTTACAGGTTCATTTGATTACAATAATACTGCTTTTGCTTATACAGGAAGTAAATCACTTCTTGTTACAATGATTGCAGGATATGCTTATTTTGATTTTAGTAAGGCAGTTGCAATGGATATTTCTAACTACAAGAGTATATCTTTTGCTATTAGGTTAAATACTGCTTGGACATCTAATACAATACTTGCTATTAAATTTTATAATGGAACTTCAACTGTTTCTAATTTATTTCAAATTACTGCAAATAATAATGTAGGGTTTAATAGAAATTTAGCAGGTCAATGGCAATTAATTACAATACCATTTAACAATACTAATTTAAAGTTTACAAATAACGCATTTACTTTAATTAGGATTCAAACAACTAATGCTGCGGTTACTTATAGGCTTGATACTATACAACTGAATGGAGGTATTAATAACCCAATAGGAGGAGGAACAACACCATCTAATTCATTTGGATTTATTAATGGTACAACAGGCACGGCAAGTTCTACAACTGCAACAGATACTTTAAATGTTGTTGGAACAGGATTAGCAACTACATCCGCAACAGGTAAAACATTGACCATTGCAGTACCAACTCCTATACCTTCACAAACAGGAAATAGTGGAAAATTTTTAACTACTAATGGAACTGCGGTTAGTTGGGGAGCAGCACAAGCACAATTAAATGGAACAGGCTTTGTTAAGGCAAGTGGAACTTCTATCACTTATGATAATACCACATATATAACAGGTAATCAATCAATCACTTTAAGTGGAGATATAAGCGGAACAGGAACTACTGCAATAACAACTGCAATAGGTGCAAATAAAGTTACAAATGCAATGTTGGCTCAGATAGCAACAGGAACTTTTCACGGAAGAGTAACGGCTGCAACAGGTGATGTTGAAACATTAACAGGAACACAGGCAACTACTTTGCTTAATACATTTACATCATCCTTAAAAGGTCTTGCTCCTGCAAGTGGTGGAGGTACTACAAACTTTTTAAGAGCAGATGGAACATGGGCAGCAGCAGGTGGTGGAAATACAATATACACCGGAGACGGAACATTAACAGGCGATAGAACATTAACAAGTGGTGGATTTAATTTGACATTTACAGGTAGTAACACTGCAACATCAGCAATAGCAAGAGGGTTAAATTTAACTCATACACTTGTTGCTTCTGCAAATAGTGATTCTTTAGTAGCATTAGATATTAATCCTACATTTACAAATGGTGCTTTTACAAATGTTTCTAATATCGGATTAAGAGTAAATAATAGTTATTTTATTGTTTCTGGTGATTATTTTCCAGCTACAATTTTACCACCTAAAGGTTTAATATTTGAAGCATCAGGAGGTACAGCAAGAATAAGTAGTAGATTTGCTAGTACTAGTGCATCATTAACAATTAGTGCAAGTGCATTAACAATAGCACCAGCAACTACTTTTTCAAGTAATATTAATGTTGGTGGAAGTGATAATAATTTTTTTCAATTTGTTAAAGTAAAATATACACTTGATGCAGGAGGTATATTTGGTTCTTATGGTCGTGGTTTATCTGCTGCTAATGATATGGTTTTATATGCACTTGCAAGTCGTAATTTATTTATATCTGCACCAACTATAAGATTTACAAGCACAAATGAAGCAACAGAATGGGGAAGATTTTTTAGCACAACAGGTAATGTACAATTTCAAAATGGTGGAACATTTACTGATATTGCATCAGCAAGATTAGCTGTAAATTCAACAACACAAGGATTCTTACCGCCAAGAATGACAACAACAGAAAAAAATGCGATTGCTTCACCTGTTGCTGGTCTTGTTATATATGACACAACATTAAATAAACTTTGTGTTTATACTACTGCTTGGCAAACAATTACAAGTTTATAAAATATAAAATATGAAACAAATACAACCGATAAACATTTGGATTAATGGAGAAACTAAAATAGGAGTTAATTTTTCTATTCGTTGCATTGATGATAATTATCAAGATTCTGCTGCAAATAATTGGCAAATATTTGATTTAGATAATAATAAAATATCAGAAGGTGGATTAATAATAAATGGTCAGGACTACATTGATTGGGGAAATCAACCTGCAATGGCAATCAACACTTGGATATATAATTGGAGTGCTGATAAACTTGGATTAACCATAATTTAGTATATTTGTAAAAATTAAACATTATGAATATTACAGAATTAAAAGCTAAAGCATACGATACTTTGGCACAGATTGAGTATCTACAAAAGCAACTACAAGAGATTAACCAACAAATCGGAAAAGCACTACAAGATGAACAAGCTAATACTGATATTGTTAGCGAGTAGTTTATCTGGATGTCTTTCGCAAAATAAACTTGCGAAGGTTTGCTCAGAAAGATTTCCTATAAAAGAGGAGATAAAAGAAGTTTTAGTAATTGATACTATACTTACGCAAGGGGATACTATTGTAATTCATTTTAAGGATAGTTCTTTGCCTGTAATCTGTCCACCTAATAAGATTATCACTAAAACAAAAGAGGTCAAAATAACGTCTGAAAACACTGCTAAAACGTATCTGGTAAAACAAGACCATCAAAAACAAATAAATAAACTAAATGATGATTGCGATAAGCAGATTCAACTACTAAACGCTGAATCTAAAAAGCATATTAAAGAAATTGACAATCTAAACATAAAGTTAGAAAATGTCAAAAAGTTTAAACGTAGGTTTTATCTGCTATTATCAGGAATTATACTTTACTTTGCTTTTAAGTTTGGAATAAAGAGATTATTGTCATCATTTTAGTTGTTAGGTTTTGAATCCCTGCCATTCTTGGTGGGGATTTTTATTATACAAAATATTTCTCAAACAAAAAAATAAAGTTTTTATTAGTTTTTAAACTATTAGGTTTATCTTTGCTTAAACAAAACCTAATAAAATGACAATTAAAAACATTAAAGCCAATGTCTATGAGGTTATCATAGGCGACTATTACTGCGAGTATTTTACAGAAAGAGAACTAATCCAATTAATTAAGTACAATGATATTGCCGATGTTGTAAAACATCCTCTTGGCTATGTTGTAAACACAGACAGAGGTATTCTACTTCCTAATCAATACCTGCGTATTATGTCTGATTCTGCAAAAGAACTTTTAGCAATTACTTTACTAAACAATAAAACCAACAATTATGAAGGCAGTATCAATTAAGGGAAAGCAATACATCCCTGTTTCAGAAAGATTAAAGTTTTTATCAGACAATTTCAATTACTCAATCCAAAGCAGTTATGAGTATTTCCCAGAACGAAAGATGTGGGTAGTTAAAGCCATTTTGAGAATTGAGAAAGGAGAAGATTCTTACACTTACACAGGATTGGCACAAGAGATTGAATCAGCTAATTACAAAGAAGTCAATTTTACTTCTGCATTAGAAAACGCAGAAACGAGTGCAGTTGGTAGAGCCTGTGCAATGGCAGGGATAGGAATTGATGGTGGCATAGCAAGTGCTGATGAAGTTAAAAAAGCAATAGTAAGGTCAGAAGTTGATGAGGTTGGAGATGATAAAAGAATGTATCTTTTGACCTTATTAGAAAACACTACCTATGAGGAAAGACAGAAGGAACAACTTGCAATCAAAATTGACAACTTAAAATTTGAAACGGATTATGAAAAGGCTTATACCACTTTACAGGCTAATCAGATACAAGATAAAGATAGAATTGCTATGGGTTTGAATTATTCAGCAACAGATATTAAAAAAACTTTAAAAAATCTTAAATAATGGAATTAAAGGATTACCAAACTAAATATGAGGCAATGCTTAAATTCCTTGAACAACCATTGGATAAAGAATATGATGCTTTAATTACCAGAATGGAACATTTAGGAATATTACTTGCAAGAGCAGGGGAATATATGACAGAGGCTGCATATAGGATTGATGAAGTTGTGGATATTGAATGTAAAGTTAACCTTGAACTTCTGGACAAGTATTCAGCATCCACCTTCAATATGATGATTAAGGCAAAGGCAAAGGATTGGAATAAACTTAAATTAGGTTTTGAAAGATGTTGCAGTTCGGCAGTTCATCAAATAGATAGCATACGCACAATTATTTCATTTGAAAAAGCTAAAATGAGTTTACTATGAGAGATTTCAAAAAAGTTATACCTACAGAGAGAGGACTTATCATTGCAAAGTTGTACCATAATATGTGGTATGATAAAGATAGATTTAATATTATTATGAATTTGCTTGAGGCTTGGGATAAAGAACCTGTTAAAGAAGCAAAGTATTTAAACGAGATACAGGAATCAGTTAACATTAATGACTTAATAAATTAAACAAAATGGAAAAAAAAGAATTTGCTAAAGGAATTTTTATTACAGAAAAAGAATCAAAGTCAGGGAAAACGTATCTGGAGATTGCCATTGGAGAAAATGGCACATACAAGAAGTATGTTGCATTTAAAGGCACTAAAGAGGCGAAATACGGAGGTATTATCTATTCTGTGTATGATAAGACAGAACAACATAAAGAGGCTGAAATTAAGCCTATGACAGACCACAGATTAACTAATGATTTACCATTCTAAACCAAACAAATGAGAACGCAAGAAATTAAAGGGTTAATAAAGAGCCATCATAATATGATTTACAGGCTTGAAAAAATGCTAAAAGAACAACCAAAACAATTAAATGAAGAAAGATTTCCATCTGAAATGATTGTTCAAGAAGTTAACAATAAGTTTATGGTTGATATTACAAAAATTACCAGAAAGAAAAAGGTAATGTATGCAAGACACGCAGCAGTATATCTTCTAAAAACACATACTAACTTAATATGGCAGGATATAGCGGTAAGTGTTGGTAATACTCACCATACATCTGTTATTCATTCATTTAAGGCTGCAAAAGATATAATGGAAACGGATGATGATTATTTACAAACAATAAATGAAATAAAAGAAAGGTTAGTATTTCTTAAAAATTAGTATCTTTGTAGAAATGAAGGGTTCAGACTTCATATTATTAAAATCTTGCTATCCTAATGGGGTGCGGTGCTGAACAACCAATCCCTGTTAGGATTTTTATATTATGAATACAGGACAGATAATAAAATCAAGAACAACTGAAAGGTTTACTACTCTTCCAAATGATGTAATTAAATCAAAAGAATTAACATTATCTGAAAAAGGTTTATTAAGTTATCTCTTAAGCCTTCCTGCTGATTGGGTTATTTATAAACAAAATTTATATAACTCACTTCCAGATAAAGAAGGAACGATAGATAAAACATTTAAGGCACTACAAACAAAAGGATATATTATATCTGTTAGAGTTCACGATAAAAATACAGGTAAGTTTATGGGATGGAATCACGTTGTATATGATATCCCTGCCGAATCCGAAAAACACCGAGATGGGCAAACACCGACTTCGGAATTTACCGATATCGGTGAAAGTAGTCCTATACTAAAGACTAATGTATTACTAAAGACTAATATTATACAAAAGACTAATAGAATACAAAGCAAACCCACACAACAGGAAGTAATTGATTTTTTTATTAGTAAAGAAAGTACAGAAGAAAAGGCAAAACAAGCATACGAATATTATGAGGTTGCTGATTGGTATGATGCTAAAGGCAACAGGGTAAAAAATTGGAAACAGAAAATGTTATCAGTTTGGATAAATAACAATAACTTTACAAAAACAACAACTAAACAAAATGGAAAATCAACTTCAGATTATTACAAAGAACACTACGACAGAAATCTCAAATGGGCAAACGAATGGGATGCAGCAGAAGGAAAACAACCTTTTTTTACAGGCGAAGAAAACTGAAAAACTAAAAGCAGTTAATATTCCTGTCATCCTGCAAGTGATTGAAATGGGATTGATGCTATTGGGAATTAAAGGAGAGAAGCATCCAGATGAAATGTCAATGAAATTAATTGTGGCTGAACTTAGAAGCCATTATATAAACTTAACTATTGGAGAATTAGACCTTGCCTTTACTTTAGCATCCAGAGGACAACTTGATTACGATAATGAAACATATCAATCATTTTCAGTACTATACCTAAACAGAATGTTATCTGCATACGCAAGATGGGCATCACATAAACACTTTGTAGAAGAAGTAAAAGAGCCTGTACAATTAAAACCTTCACTTCCTGAAGATGATATTATAGAAATTTCATTTGATAGTTATAAAAAGTTTAAACAATGGTGGTCAATATTTTATTGCTTAAAAACCTTTAATATCCTGCATAGTAGGGGAGAAGTAGGTAATGATGTGGACTATATTGTAAGTAAAACTGAAGAGGCAATGCAGAGAAGAATAGACAGAGCAGACCACGAAGATAAAAAAAATTTGATTGCTGAATTTAAAGATGATGACCAAATGGAATTAAATTGTCGCAGAATGGCAGTAGCTTTGTATTTTAATAATAAAATTAATGAACTTACTACTTGATGTTTATTGCCACACAGAAACTACGGAGTTAATGAGCAATGTAGGTTTAGAAGTTGATTGGAATACTCTGGAGACAAAATCTGTCCTTTTTAGAAATATAGATTTAGCAATGTCGGTACAGATTGGAGATAAAGAATATACAGAGATTCACGTTGGAGGAAATTCGTACATAGCTAAGATAAAATTTGTAGAATTTGTAAAGCAATCACTTACCTAAATGTCTTATAAAGTAAACCTAAAACTTGACAAATGAAAGCAACACTTGAATTTAATCTTCCAGATGACCAACAGGAATATGACCTTGCAAATAGTGGACTTGCTTTTTGGCACGTATTATGGGAACTTGACCAAGAATTAAGAGCTAATACAAAGTATGCTCCAGATGATATGACAGATGATGATTACGATGTTTACCAAAAAATCAGAGATAAGCTACACGAATTGATGAATGATTATAATGTAAACTTAGAAAAATGAAAGACAAAATATTAGAAGCATTAATTGAGAAATATAAAGAAAGGGCAGATAAAGGTCAGTTAAAATATGGCACTACTTTGGATAGAAACGACCTTGAATTATTAGAATGGGTAAACCACGCACAGGAAGAGGCTATGGATTACTGCTTATATTTAGAAAAGATAAAACAAATGTTATCTAATCCTAAATGAATAAATAATGGACATATCAGCAAATGAGTTAACCAAATGGGCAAAGGATTACTCTAAAAAACAAAATTGGAGAGTAACACGAATGAACAACACACCTATCCAGAGAAGAAAGGGAACGATTGAAAAGGGATGGTGCGATTTAATTGGTTACACAGATACAGGAATATTTGTAGGAATAGAAGTTAAAAAGATAGGAGATAGATTAAGTCCAGAACAACAGGATAGAATTAAAGATATTATTAGTTGTGGAGGAAAGGCTTACCTTTGTACAGAGGAAAATGGTAAACCGATTTTAATACAATGGGAAGGAACGAAATTTTAATTGAATTTTGGCAATCTGAAGAGGTTAACAAAGCCTTTAGTAAGATGCATCCCATTGAACTGCAAGATGACCTAAAAAGTGAAGTATTTTTAATATTAGCTGAACTGCCAAATGAGAAACTTATTACTCTGTATGATAAAAAAGAATTAAGATTTTATGTAGTAAGGATAATGTTAAATCTTGTTCAGAATAGTAACAATCAATTTTATAAAAAGTACAGAAACTTTGTAGAATATAGTGCGAATGAAGTAACTGAAAACCATCAAGAAGATTTAACTTCCAAAGTACAATCTTCAATACAAGATTTACATTGGTATAAAAAAGAATTGTTGAGGCTTTATACAGAAGAATTTAATTGTAACGCAAAGGCTCTTAGCAGAGATACAGGAATTCCTTATATGAGTATTATTAGAACTCTAAATATAACTAAATCAGAATTAAAATCTAAAATCAGAAACAATGATTGAAATTATCACAGGAATATGCTTTGCATTTTTCTTTACAGAGATGCATCAATTTAATAGAAAATTAAAGTTAGATTTCAGACCATTTAACTGCGTAAGTTGTTTAGCTGCTTGGACATCCTTATTAGTTTATTTCTTGCCTGATTTTATCAAGATGCCTTTGATGGGAATGTTTGTATCTGGAGCAATAGCACCTTTATTTGTTAAACTTTATAATCAAATTTTTTATGGAACAAAATGATAAGGACTTTTTAGAAGCTAACATAAATAATTACCACACCATAAGTCAAGCAGGTTTTGTCAGAAATATTGAATTACCTGTTTTGAATCAATATGAGGTACTATACAGGAAGTATTTGAATCCAACTTACATAATGTGTAAGTATTGCAAAGATGATATTTTTGGAGCATTGGAACGATTATATCAATTTTATTTGGAACTTCCACAGGAAGATGTACAGAATCTTGTACAGAAAAAAAGAGGCAGACCTAAAAAATGAAATATAGCAGTTCATTTTATTATGACCTTGAATTAGGAGAAAAGTCAGAAACTTGGCTCAACGAACTATTTTCAGATGGAAAGAAGATAGAAGTAAAGACAGATTTAATGGCTGATAAAACTAAAAACATTTACATAGAAATTTATTCAAGAGGTAAAAAAAGTGGGTTAACTACAACACAGGCTGAATATTGGATATTCAAGTTAACTAATGTTTCAATAATTATTGCAACAAAAACTTTAAAAGATATTGTTAGGCTTTGTTATAACATCAACGGATATAAAAAAGGAGGAGATAATAATACTTCTTTAGGTGTTTTAGTACCAATCAATTTATTATTTAATGAGAATATTAGCGATAACATCTAAGCATTCTGGAGTTGGATATCATAGAATAATGATGCCATTGGTACATTTGCAGAAGGAATATGCAATGGTAACTGATACTTTAAGTCACGAAATATTAGATAACAATTATGATATACTTGTAATCAATAGGGTTTTATCAAATATAAGTGTTGAAGCAGTTTGCGAATTGCGAAAACAATATGGGTTTAAATTAGTAGTTGATAATGATGATTTTTGGGAATTAGATACACATCACGTATTATATGAAACTTATAAAGATTTAGGGATAGTTGAAAGGATAAAAGGATTTATACAGGAGGCAGATTTATGTACCTGCACTCACGAAAGATTAGCAGATGAGATTTATAAACTAAATAAAAATGTACATATTCTACCAAATGCCTTGCCTTATGGAAAGGAGCAGTTTTTAGATAACAAGGTGGAATCAGATAAGGTTAGGTTGTTTTGGTCAGGTAGTGCAACACACGAACACGATTTAGCCATATTAAGAAATCCAATGAAGAGGCTTTTAGGTATGCCTATTAAAGCAGTTATTGCAGGTTATAATGAAGTTGAAAAGCATCTTTGGGATAGAATGATAGCATCATTTACCTGCTCATTAAGGCTTAACCCAACTATTTACAATTATAACGAGGTAACAAAATATATGGCTGCCTATGCTGATTCAGATATTAGCCTTATTCCTTTACTTGAAACAAAGTTTACAGGGATGAAATCAAATCTGAAGGTTTTGGAAACTGCTTCAAAAAAGAATCCTGCAATCGTAAGCCACGTTAATCCATATTTAAATTTACCTGTACATTATGTGAAAAAGCAATCTGATTGGTTTAAACACATAAACGATTTGGTAAATGATAAGCAGATGCGAAAAGAATCTGGAGAGCAGTTATTTGAGTATTGCAATAAGCATTTTAACTTTGATGTGATAAATACCAAAAGAAAAGACATTTATCAACAAATACTCTAATTGTGCCTGTAATAAAATGTTCAAATGGAAATTATCGGATTGGTTCAGGGGCTTGTATATATGATTCAGAGGATAAAGCAACTAAAGTTTGGCAGGCAATTTTAGCTTCAGGAAAATATAAAGCAGATGCAAATAAAGTATCTTATGATTATGATGATACTTTAAGCACAGAAAGAGGGCAAAAACAGGCTATTAAAGACATAAAAGAAGGTAAGCAGGTATATATCATTACACGCAGGTCAAAGAGCCAAGAAGTGCTTAATATGGCTAAAAAATTAGGTATTCCTGAAAGTAGGGTAATATTTACCAACGGCTCTTTAAAATGGTCAGCAGTTGCACACTACGGAATTGGTACACATTATGATAATAATTCCAATGAAGTAGAACAAATCAATAAACGTACAGATACAAAAGGAGTGAAGTTTGCTTGTAGAAAACTTAAAGAAATTGATAATGGATAGTAAAAGCATTGGGATGTGTATAACAACCCTAATTTTAAAGTTATTTGCAGATGTGAGTACGAACGATGTAGCTATGTATGTGGCAATAGTAGCAGGAATAACAACAATAGTTTATAATATTTATAAGATATTTCACGAATTCAAAAAATGAAGCAATTTTTCACAGAAGCTAATGAAAGGCTTTCAATGAAAAGATTATGCGGATTTATTGCCACAATTTCACTTTGCGGTAAATTAATTCATACTCCAAATGATGCTTTAGTTTATTCAGTTTGTGGGATAGCAATGGCTGCTTTGGGATTAACAACTGCAGAAAAAATATTTAAAAAAGATGAAGATAAGTGAACACCTTGACTTAGCAGAACTTATCAGAAGTGAATCTGCAAAGAGATTAGGAATATCAAATATGCCAACTCCAGAGCATATTGAAAACTTAAAGCAGTTAGCAGAGCATATTTTTGAGCCTATTAGAAATCATTTTGGAACACCAATTTATATCAGTTCAGGATATAGAAGTCAGGCTTTAAATGCTTCCATTGGTGGTGCATTAAATAGCCAACATAATAGGGGTATGGCTATTGATATTGATATGGATGGCACAGATATAAAAAATAGTGCTATCTTTGAGTATGCAAAAACTTTACCATTTGACCAACTTATTTGGGAGTTCGGAACAAAAGAGAATCCTGATTGGGTGCATATAAGTTATTCTCCATTAAACAGAAAACAAATACTTTATGCAACAAAAGAACACGGAAAAACCATTTACAACAAAGGCTAATCTTTGTGCTGAATACAGGGAAAAATATGGTTGGGATATGCCAAGTCTAAAACTTGCAAGAATTATTTATAACGATAATCAATTATTGTTCAAAAGTCCAGAAGCAGTTAGAAGCAGTTTAAGAGCCATTGAGGGAAAGATGGGGAACAATAGAAGCACAATAAGAAAAGAAATAGAAAACAGACCATATAATCCTTACAATCTCCCATCAAGTGATGAAACTATTTATGAGCCTTTTAAGATTAATGCACAAAGGTTGCTTGTATTGTCTGACATACATATACCTTACCATTCTGTTAATTCGCTTACGATTGCCTTCGATTGGGCGAAAAAACAAAAACCAGATGCCATTCTTCTAAATGGAGATACATTGGACTTCTTCGGATTAAGCAGGTATGCTAAAGACCCAAAGAAAAGAAGTTTTAGTTCAGAGTTGGAATCGTTCAAAGATTTTATTACTATATTGAAAAAAACTTTTGATGCAAAGATTTATTTTAAGATAGGTAATCACGAAGAGAGGTATGAGCATTATTTGTGGATGAAAGCAGGAGAGTTGGCAGGAATAGATGATTTTGAGTTAGCTAATATAATTAAGGCAAGGGCAGAAGGAATTGAGATAATAGCAGACAAAAGAATTATGAAGGCAGGGGAACTCAATATCATTCACGGACACGAATACTTTGGCTCATTCAGTCCTGTAAATATTGCAAGAGGTTTATTTACAAAAGGTAAGGTTAGTGCTATGCAAGGGCACAATCATCAAACAAGTGAACACACAGAAGCAGATATGAATGGTAAGATTACAACTACTTGGAGTGTGGGTTGTTTATCTGAATTACATCCAATGTATATGCCATTAAATAAATGGAATCACGGATTTGCGTTTATTGAAATAGATGGCGATGAATTTCAAGTTCAAAACAAAAGAATATATAAAGGTAAAGTTTTATGATACCAAAAAAAGTAAACAAGATGACCTTAGAGCAACAAGAAGCATTTTTATTAGAAAGGCTTATGGACTTACAAAACAAAGAACAGGTGTATAGAAGAGCATTGGCACAGGTAAGAGGTAAAACGAAGATTGAAGTAAGTGAAGCAGAAAGAATGGACTTATTAGAATTAAAAGGTGGAGATTAAAGTTATATATAAAAAATTAGGCAAAGAAAAAGTATGGGGTTTAGCAGATTCCACAGGAATAGTATATTTAGATAGTAGGTTGAAAGGCAAAAAACATTTGGAGATACTTATTCACGAAACATTGCACTTATTATATCCAGAAGCAGAAGAGGATGAAATCGTAAACAAAAGCATATCTTTATGCAACATAATTTGGAAGCAGAGATACAGAAGGATTGAGGATGATAAAAAAGAGCCTTTGCAAGATGGAACGTTATGAGGAAACACACAAAGTTATATTTAGATTTTTTTGGTTATGTTAAAGATGATTTTATGTGTTGCGAAGTCTGTGGTGGAAGGATGGTGGACATTCATCATATAGATTGCAGGGGTATGGGTAGCAGCAAGAATAAAGATGAAATCAAAAATCTAATGGGTTTGTGCAGGAATTGTCATATCGAATATGGAGACAAAAAGCAACATATAGAATTTTTAAAGATGAAGCATTTAAATTTTATAAATGATAACGGATAAAGAATTTCTTAAGGCAGAGTTAGAGATGGGAATCAGTTTTGATAACCCTATGTTTAAATCATTGGCATTCAATACTGCTCAACAGGTATTAGGATTAGGAAAATCAGTTTTAGATTATGGAGCAGGTACAGGAGTTTATGCAGATGCTTTTCATAAAGCAGGATTTGATGTTGTAATATGGGAGAAATTTGATGCACATAAAGAATATATAACCCAAAATGCTGCACATTTAAGTATAATAGATAAACCTATCACTACTGATATAATGGTATTTATAGAGGTTGCAGAGCATATGACAGATAAACAATTAAATTCTTTATTTAAAAAGATTAAACCTAACTATATCTTATTTAGTTCAACAAGCCAGAGAATACCTGAATGGGATGAATCTTGGGGGCATATAAATATTAAAGAGCAAGAAGAGTGGGATATATTTTTTGCAAATAAGGGTTACCATATATATAAACATATTACTGCACCAACAGATTATTCTAAAATATACAAATATGATAATTGAAACTAAGATTAATGAAATAAAAGCTAATCCTAACAATCCAAGAATTATTAAAGATGACAAGTTTAAGCAACTTGTAAAATCCATTCAGGAGTTCCCAGAGATGCTAAAATTAAGACCTATTGTAGTAAATGATGACATGGTTGTATTGGGTGGTAATATGCGTTTAAATGCTTGTAAAGAGGCAGGTTTAAAAGAAATACCAATTATAAAGGCAAGTTCACTAACAGAACAACAACAGAAGGAATTTATCATAAAAGATAATGTTGGGTATGGAGAGTGGGATTGGGAAAATATTGCTAACCAATGGGATAATGAAGAATTAAATGATTGGGGTTTAAATGTTCCAGAATTTAAAACAGATGTTGATTATTCTATATTAGATGAAGTGGATTTATCGAATGAGTTAAATGACTTGTCTAATGGTGTAAAAAAAGCCATACAAATAGAATTTGAAGCAGAGCATTATGATGAAGCATTTGAGTTGGTAAAATTTTGGAGAGACCAAAAGGCTTATGTAGGTGGAATGATTATGGAATATTTAAAAGCAGAAAAAGAAAAAATATAATGTATAATAATCAAGTATTTTATCTATCAAATTCACAATATGGCGGATGGGTTTCTTTTTCATATCATTTATGTAAAATTCTGAACTATAATTATGTAATAAAAATAAAAGAAACTTTCAAAGGTGGTGGTCAATTTTATGCAGATATTATATATAAAAATATCAAAAAAGAGGCTATAAAACATTTTAATAATGCTATAATTGTAGCAATAGATAAAGCACATTATAGTTTGTTACAAAATTTTAAAAATTCAGTAATAATTATACATGACCCTACAGAATTATCAAAAGAGGTTATAAAATTCGCAAAAAATAATAGAGTTATAACTATAAGGGAAACCGTCCATATATTATTAAATAAAATTGGAATTGAAAATACTTTCTTAAAACATCCTTTTTATAAATATCCTAAATATGATTTACAAAAAAAATATAATAGGTCACTTTCTAGAGTTGATTTTGATAAAAATATAGATTTGATATGTAAAGCCAACAATTTAGGTGCAGATATACAAATATTTGGATATAAAAATCATATTTATTATTTTCATAAATTGAAGCAATTGAATTTTGATAAATATTATAAAGGATATTATTCAAAAAATTTGCAAGATATTAGTAGATTATATGCAGAAACTAAATTTTTAGTAGATATGTCTACTATTAATAAAGATGGAGGTGGTACACAATATACTTTTTTAGAAGCTGAATATCATAATTGTACATTAATTTTACATTCAAATTGGACTAATGTAAAAAATAGTTTATATATTCATGGTGTTAATTGTTATGCTGTTAAAAATGAAAGTGAATTGGTTTCAGCCATAACATTACCATCAATTAGTTCATCTTTAATACCTTCGGAAGAAGAAAATCAAAAATGGAAATCTTTAATTATATGAAAAAAATAGATTTAAATACAATACAACACAATAGAAAAATCGGCGAAGAATGCGAATATATTGATGCTAACATATTCGAGGATTGTATATTTTATGCTGATGAAGAGCCAATAGGTTTTTATTTAAATAAAATGCCTGATAAAATGTGCAAACTTGCGGATTTGGCAAATAATGAATTCCTGAGCGATAGAGTTCCTAAATCAAAAATGAATAGGGGAACTGAAGAACAAGCAAAACAAAAAGGTTTGAAATGGATTAGCCAATATTCTACTATAATAGGAAGTATAGCACCGAAACCTCATATGAAAAGAGCATATGCAAATTATAGTTCGGTGCATTCAGTAAAATCTGCTCAAACTTATATAAAAGCAATGATGCTATTAGCTAAAGAAAGTGAACAATTAATAAATAAAATATTGCCATCACAATATCAAAAACAAATAGAAATGTTTAGTGATGTTAAAGATAAATGGAGATTTGGTAAATTATTTACAAGTTCTATCTCAAATTTTAATATATCAGCTCCATTTCATAGAGATAATGGTAATATTCAAAATTGTGTAAATGTAATTATATGCAAAAGGTTAAATTCAAAGGGTGGTGATTTACATATACCTGATTATAATGCAACAATAGGACAAAAAGATAATTCTATTTTGGTTTATCCTGCTTGGAGGAATATGCACGCAGTAACACCCATAATACCAACTTATGATGGCGGTTATAGGAATTCATTAATATTTTATCCATTAAAAGCATTCAAAGGTTTAGATTAATATGGCAAAAGAAGATTTAATTCCATTTGTAAAAGGTCAAAGTGGTAATCCAGCAGGCAGACCAAAAAAATATGTTAGCTTATTAAAGGATGCAGGATATAAACTATCTGAAATAAACGATACTATACAGGTAATGATGGCAATGGACTTAGATGAACTGAAATCCGTATTTGATAATCCAAAGGCTACCATTTTGGAGAAAACAATAGCCAATGCTATGCGTAAGAGTTTAAGCAAAGGCTCTTTATATAGCCTTGAAACACTTTTAACAAGGGTTTACGGAAAGCCTAAAGAACAGATGGATATTACAAGCGATAATAAGATAGAGGTTGTATTCGTCAAGGGCAAGACCATATTATGATAATTGAAGTACCTGAAGCACATTTCAACCAAGACAGAATACTTGAATCAGAAGCAAGGTTTATTGTGGTTATGTGTGGGCGAAGGTTTGGTAAATCTGAACTATCACAGATAAAGATAATAACCGAAGCAGTACAGGGAAAACAGATTGCTTACATCACACCAACATATTCACTTGCTAAAGTATTCTTTAATAGGTTAATTCACGCACTCCCTTTTTTAAATAACAAATCTGATTTAAAGTTATCTTTTCCGAATGGTGGCTCAGTTGAATTCTTTACAGGGGAAAGATTGGATAACTTAAGAGGTCGCAAGTTCCATTGGGTTATTGTGGATGAGGCATCATTTATTCCCGACCTTGAACAGGGTTGGCTAAATTCTATCAGACCTACTTTAACGGACTATAAAGGCAGGGCTTTGTTCCTATCCACTCCCAGAGGTAAGAATTACTTTTATTCCCTATTTATGAAAGATGAGCAAGGTTGGGAATCATTTAAGTTTACTACATACGATAACCCATATATGGACAAGTCAGAGATAGACGAGGCAAGAACGCAACTTCCAGAGGCAGTCTTTGAACAGGAATATATGGCAAATCCTATGGAAAACGCAGCGAACCCTTTTGGCTCTGCTTTTATTCGTAAATGTATTGAACCTTTATCTAATAGAGAGCCTGTATGTTTTGGAATAGACCTTGCTAAGTCTTTTGACTTTACTGCTATTATAGGATTAGATTCTTATGGCTATGTAGCCTATTTTGACAGATTTCAAATGGATTGGAATAGTACGAAACAAGCTATTCTGCAACTGCCAAAAAAACCTATGCTGATAGATTCAACAGGGGTTGGAGACCCTATTGTTGAGGACTTACAAAGGGAGGGTAGGCATATTATGGGATTAAAGTTTACACAGGTAAGTAAGCAACAATTAATGTTAGGACTACAAACTGCCATTCAGAGCAGGAAGATAGGATATCCAGAGGGGCATATCGTTAAAGAGTTGGAAGTCTTTGAATATCAATATTCAGCCACTGGGGTTAAGTATTCTGCACCTTCAGGATTTCACGATGACTGCGTAATGGCTTTAGCTTTAGCCTATCAGAATTTGAGTCAAAATACAGGCTCAGGTAGATATTCATTCCTATAATGTCAAGTTTTCTGCTCCATTTACTTGACATTTAGCTAAATTCTTTAGCAAAAAAATAAATAAAAAAAAGTTTAGTAAATTGATTTTTGTATTAAAAAAAGGTTTATATTTGTATAACAAAACCAAACAAAATGAAAAAGTTAAAATTACCAAAAATCAAAATTAAAGTTACTGTATCAAAAGGTGATAAAATAATAATAAAAACTCCAGAAGAAGTAGAATTGATATTAAAAAAAATATTTGATAGTGATACTATATTATGGACAGAAGAAATGGTTATGATATGTTTAAATAGAGCTAATCAAGTTATTGGTTATCATAAGGTTGCAAGTGGTGGATTTTCAGGTGTTATATGCGACCCGAAAGTAATAATGACAATAGCATTACAAAGTGCAGCATCAAGTATAATTTTAGCACACAATCATCCTTCAGGTAATTTAAAAGCAAGTAATGCAGATATAGAAATAACTAAAAAGATAAAAAATGCTTGTTCTTTTTTAGATGTCAATTTACTAGACCATTTTATAATTACTAATGAAGGTTATTTATCATTAGCAAATGAAGGTATAATTTAAAAAAAAGTTTAGGAAATTGATTTTTGTATTAACAAAAGGTTTATCTTTGTGTAACAAAACCAATAAAACAAAATCAAATGAACACATTTTACGCAACAACTGAACAAGCAGAAATCATTGAAGGTCAAACTAAAAATTGTAAATGTGATTGTGGACAATCGTATGCAATTATAGTAGATGAGGCAACAGAAGTAGTTATCTGTGATGCCTGTTTTGATAATTCACCAAACTTTAAAAAATACATCTAATGGAAAAGTTAATTGAGAACGCAACACAGAAGCAAGTTATAATTGCAGCATTAGTATTGGTAATTTTATTCTGCTTAGCAGATAACCTATTTAATTAATAATTATGGAACAAACAGCAGTAGAATGGTTAGCATTAAGATACCATCATAGGCAAGGGTATTTATCTTTAGAAGATATAGCAAAAGCAAAAGAAATGGAGAAGGAGCAGATAACAGAAGCATTCGATTTAGGAACTAATGATGAACACAGAATTGGTAAAGAATATTTTAACCAAACTTTCAAACAATGAAAACAACACACAAAATCAGCGAGTACATTAATCGCAATGCTGAACGCAAGAATGCACATTGGAAGATTACAGGAGAATCAAAGATGTTTATGCACGATGGTATGTGGTATGATGCATCTGACTTTGATAAGATATTAAGCCTGTACGAATATGTTAAATTCAATGACAAAGGAGAGAATCCAGATAAAACTAAAATAAAATGATATACGCAATCCAAACAGAAAAGTACTGCCTAATAAGTAAGCAGATTAACGGAGTAAAGAAAATGATTACAAGAGTAGTTCCTATGTGGGTAGGGATAGTCAGTCCATTTAAAGACCCTATAATAATGTACACCAGAAGTCCAAACGAAACAATCCTGCACACGGAGAATGATATTCTTATGGTAACTGAGATTCTACATAAAAAAGGGATAAAACATAAGGTTACTCAGGTAGAAAAAACATTCAAAAACTTTAAGACATTATTAAAATAAAGATTATATTTGCTAAAACCTACAACTATGGATATCTACACAAAACACGCTAAGCTATTAGGAAGTTATGAAGCAATGTTATTATTTGCTATTGATGCTTTAAAAGGGAAAACTTTATTTTCAGGCAATGAACTTGCTGAATATCTGGAGAAACGCATTAAAGAAATTAACGAAGAAATCAATACACAATAAATATGAACATCGGAACACAATTAAAGGAAACAAGGAAATCATTGAATCTAACACAGAAGCAGTTGCAAGAGAAATCTAAAATCTCTTTTGTAACTATTAACAGGATTGAAGGAGGCTCAAACCCAAGATTAAACGTAATTAACAAATTGTTTAATGCAATGGGCAAGAATGTAAAACTTCAAGTAACTGACCAAACTACTGACAATGTCTTGGGATAAGATTAATGTTTTTCAATATCAGCAATTAGTACCTGCTTTGGGGATAGAAGATGCTACTGACCAGAATATGCGTTTAATAGCCATTTTAAACGGATGGACAGAGAATCAAGTGGATTCCCTATCTGTTGAAGAATATGCTAATGAGAAAGCTAAAATAGGCTTCCTAAGTGAACCTATTGAAGGTAAACCTGTAAAGTACATAAAAGTAAATAGCAAGAGGTATAAATGCGTTTATGATGTCAGGAAGTTACCTTCTGGTAGGTACATTGAAAGCAAGGTATTTTCTGTTGAACTCGTGACAAATCTTCACAAGTTGGCAGCATCAATGGTAATCCCTATGCGTAAAACCATCTTTGGTTGGAGAGAGGATAAGTATGATGCATCCAGACACGAAGAATATGCAACAGATTTACTTGAAGCAAGGTTTGTTGATGTCTATCATTCCATTGTTTTTTTTTATCAAGTATACAGAAATTGGATGGAAATTACAAAGGATTATTTGATACAGAAGATAGTGGAGATGGGCAAGAGCCATTCGGAGGCAGAAAAGGAGGTTCAAAATTTATTGAATATTTTGGATGGCAGTATTGCTCCAAAATTGTTGCCGACTTTCACAATATCAGATATAATGAAGCATTTGAACTTCAAGTGATAGAATACCTTAACACTCTCTCCTATCTAAAAGCAGAGAGAGATTTTAAAAAGTAAGTTCAGCAGGTGACTGATTATTTCCCCTATCCTTAATTGGATGGGGTTTTTCAGTTACTTTCCTTATTTCTGGACATTTATATTAGATGAATAAAGCAAAAGCACAGGGATTAATTGCAGCAGAATTTAATCGTTTGATTAATTCGCAGTATAGTAGTGTTGACCCAAATGCCCTTCCATTGCTTGAAAAAATCCTTTATTATATAGGATTTGAATTTACTGAGAAGGCTAAAGAAAACTTAACAAAATCTAAAGCCATTGCTTCTGGTCAGCTATTTGATTTATCCTTACCTATTGTTTATCAGAATAATATTGGAGGATATACTCTTGAAGTTGGTTATCCAATAGGCTCAAAGGCAGATAAGTATTATGACTTTGTAAATAAGGGTGTAAGGGGAACTAAGAATAAAAAACAGAATCAAGGCACACCATATTCATACAAGTCAGGTAAAAAAAGCATTCCTGTAAAACCTATACAGGATTGGTTAGCATTTAATAAAAGCAGGGCAGTAACATTTAAAAAATACAGAAAATTAGGTGTTGAAGCTAAAGCAATAGATGGAAAGAAAAGTTTAGCATTTGCCATTGCAAGGGGAATACACAGAGATGGATTAAGGGCAACAAAGTATTTTGATGATGCTCTGAAGGTGCTACAAAATAAAGATTTCTTAGATGCTTTAGCAGTAGCATTGGAAGGAGATATAACTATACAAGTTAATAGAATACAAAAAGAACAATAATGGCAATTACGATTTTAGACACACCTGCGACATATTCTTCAATGCATACAGACTTATGGTTTGTTTCATCTTCAACGAATGCAGGAACTACCAATTTTAAATTTGTTTACGATGTAAAAGTAAATGGAAGTTTAGTTGCAAGGTCAAAAGTATTCCCAGATGTTAGCGGTAACTATGGAGTATTTAATGCTGCTCCTGTGGTAAGAGCATATACATCAAATTACTTTGAGCCTTCTGGTAGTTCAATTCTTGTAGCTTCTAATAACAAGATGAAAACTGATTATGTGTTGGAGGTCAGAGAAGAAGTATCTGGAAGCATAGCGGTATTGCCAGATGCAAGTGGAACATTTTCTGCATATAATTACTACCCTCCTTTGTTTGCTGATATGATTGATATTGGAAATGAAATTCCTTTAGTTTTAGATGATTATTATGAGAATCTATTAGTTGCTAACTTTGCAGATAATTGGTTGACAGATAGGGATTTTGATAAGATTGAGATGGAATTTGGAGACCAATGCTTCATATCATATTTCAGAAAGACAACAGGCGGAACATATACTGCAACTATTGATGTGGTTAATGAAGCAGGTAGTGTTTTATTAAGCTATACAGGAGCATTAACATTATCTGGAGAGTTTAATTTATTTAGCTTACAGGCAGCAGCAATAAACACATTTGCAGGAAGCACATTAATTACTGAGGATACTTTCGGATATCATTTGTATATCAACTATTCAGCAGGTGGTTCTTCATTTGTTACAAGTAAGGTTAAAGTTAAACAGGTATGCTACCCTAAACATAGGCAATACAACATTCATTTTCTTAATAGGCTTGGTGGATGGGACACAATGAAGTTTGCTTTAGTAAATAAAAGGAATACAGAGTTTACAAGGTCATCATATAGAAGAAGTGAATGGCAGTTATCTGGAAGCAGTATGTCAAATGTAGATGCTTACAATAGGTTTAACGAAACAACTTTAAACTATTCTATTCAACATAAGGACAGAATGAAATTGATATCTGATTGGGTAAGTGAGAACGATTATGAATGGTTGGCTCAATTAGTAGGTTCAAGCATTTGCTATATTGAAGTGTTGTCTGGTTATTTCCCTTGTGTGATTGCATCAACTAACTATGAATATAAGTTAGCATCAAGTGATAAACTATTCAATTTTGAAGTGGATATTGAGGTTGGTAAATATATAAATAGTCAATACAGATGATTAGCACAGAAATATATATTGAGAATTATCAAGTTGATTTGGTTGAAGATATATCAACTGATTTTACTTATACCATTGATGATATCAACGATTTTGGTGCAAAGAATACATCATTTAGTAAAACAATAACTTTAGTAGGTACTGCCAAAAATAATAAAATATTTGGATTTATTTTTGATTTAGGTAATTCCAATGTTACTAATGATGCTTTACCAAATGTTAACTCAAACTTTAATGCTGCTAAAACTGCTAAATGTAGAATATTGATTGATAAAATACAAATATTTAAAGGTGTTATTAGGCTTTTAGAGATTGTTAATCAGTCAGGAACGATAGAATATCAATGTAATGTTAACGGAGATTTAGGAGGGTTTATTTCTGAATTAGGGAAAGCTAAACTTGAAGATTTAGATTTTAGTGCTTACAATGAAACTTGGACACACGAACATATTACTGCTTCTTGGGATTCAGTTAGTGGAAGCGGTATTTATTATCCTTTAATTGATATCGGAGGAGATGTAACTTCAAATGATTTAGATTTTCAGTATGAAGCATTCAAACCTGCTTTATATGTTAAGGAGTATTTAGAAAAAATAATAGCAGGAACGGATTACACTTGGGAGTTTCCATTGTTAGAAACTGATTTATTTAAAAGATTAATAATTCCTTGTAATCAAAAAATACTAAGTAAATATTCAAATATTGCTTTGGAAGCAAATCCTACTGCTAATACTTATAATAATCCTTCAAATGTTCATTATACTGCAACAACTTTAGGAAATTTTACTTTAGGTGGAGGTAATCAAGAATTTACATATACTCCTGCTGCTGCAATGAATGATGATATTATATGTTCAGTATTTGGACAAATTAATTCTGTTCATAGTGGAACAACTGCAACATTTACTTTATATAAAAATGCATCAATATTAGAACAACAAACAATTTCAGTTGCTTCATTACCTGCATTCTTTAATGTTGATTTATCTACAAATGGAATCACATTCAATCAAAATGACGTATTAAGAGTAGGAATAAGTTCAAATGTTCAACAGATTCAACAATATGGTGGACAATTACAGATAATAAGTTTATTGCCTACAACTGTGAACATAGGATATGGAGATGTTATAACAATTAATGATGCAATTCCACACGGAATTTATCAAAAGGATTTTTTCATAAGCATTTGTAAGATGTTTAATCTTTATGTCTATGATGACCAATTTGATGAGAAAAAACTTCATATAAAGCCATATATTGACTTCTATTCAGGAACAACACAGGATTGGACTAATAAGGTAGACAGGTCAAAGGCTTGGTCAATTAAACCAATGAGTGAACTTAATAGTAGATTCTATCAGTTTAAGTATAAGCCTGATAATGATTACTATAATGAGAATTATCGTAAAAGATATAATGAAGGTTATGGAGATAGATTGTATGATTCAGAATTTCAATTTGCTAATAATACAAGTAGCACAGAGGTAATATTTTCAGCCACTCCATTATTTCAAGCAACAGGAAAGGACAAAATTTATTCTGCAATTTATAAAAAGTCAAATGATAATGCAGCAAAAGACCAGATGGATTTTAATATTAGAATCCTTCAGGCTCAAAAGATAACAGGTAGAACAAATTGGAAAATAAAAAATGGTGCATCAAACTTAATAACATTAAATGCTTATGGTTATGCAGGACATCTGCAATTTAATAATTCATTACTACCATTAAATGATATAAATTTTGGGGCACCTAATGAACTTTATTTTACTGCAGAATCCTATCCTACTACTAACCTATTTAATGCCTATTATAGTGATTATATGGCTGAAATTACGGATAAAGATAGTAAGTTATTGACCTGTCAAGTTTTATTAAATGCTTTGGATATTCAACAACTTGATTTCAGTAGATTAGTTTGGATAGATGGCATATTATTCAGGATAAACAAAGTGATAAACTACAATCCTATGAATTACACCACAACAAAAGTGGAATTACTTAAAGTGATAACAAAAACATTCTAAATGGCACAATTAGATTTTCAAATAAATGTTGGTGGTAATGCAGGAGAAGCGGTTGGCTCACTTAAAAAACAATTAAGAGAAGCACAGGCAGAAGTAGCTGCATTAAGTGATAAGTTTGGTGTTACATCTGAAGAAGCAGTAAAAGCAGCAAAGAGAGCAGGAGAATTAAAAGATAGGATTGGAGATGCTAAAGCATTAACAGATGCCTTTAATCCAGATGCTAAATTCAAAGCACTAACTGCATCTTTATCTGGAGTGGCAGGTGGATTTGCAGCAGTACAAGGTGCAATTAGCTTGTTTGGTACTGAAAGTAAAGATGTTGAAAAAGCATTATTGAAAGTACAATCTGCTATGGCTTTATCACAAGGATTACAAGCTATTGGAGAAAGTATTGATTCATTTAAAAATTTAGGAGCAGTAATAAAAAATTCTACTGCATTTATAAAACTCAATGAATTAGCTAATAAAGCAGCAGCAGGTGCAATGAAACTTTTTGGTGTTGCAGTAGAAACTACGTCAACATCATTCAAGGTTTTAAAAGGTGCAATCGCAGCAACAGGAATAGGACTTCTTATCGTAGCGGTTGGTGAGATTATATCAGCATTTCAATCTTACACATCTGAAGCAGAAAAAGCAAAAGAAGCACAAGATAAATTGAATGAAAGTATTAAGAAAGGGGCAAAGATAGGGTTAGATTCTTCATTATCATCTTTAGAAAATCAAAGAAAAATTGCTATTGCACAAGCTAAATTAAAAGGTGCATCTGAAAAAGAATTATTTGATATTGAACAATCTTTTAGAAAATTAAGAGGACAAGCACAGATAAGATATTATGAGGAAATAAAAAATGCAGACAAAGAAGGTGCTATAAAAGCAAGAGAAGAAGTAGCAAAAATTAACGTAGAAGGTAAAGTTGCTGATATAGAATTTCAGACTAAAGAAATAGAAAGAAAAAAAGAAGCAGCAAAAAAGAAAAGAGAAGCAGAGGAGGCAGAAACTAAAAGATTAGAAGATGGAAGAGAAAAAGCAAGAAAAGCAGGTTTTGATTATGATATGCTTGTTCTAAATAATCAAGAAAAGAAAAAAGAAAAAGATGCAGCAGATGCAGCAGAACAAGCAGTAAAAGATGATGAATATCTTGCAAAACAATTTGAATTAGAAAATCAAGTTCAAGAAGTAAAGCAACAGGCAACAAATAATATCATTCTTGAAAATAAAAGAAGAACACAATCTGAATTAGATGCATATTTAGCTAAAAAAGAAATTCAAAATGCTGAAATAGATTTAATATTTGGTTTAGCAAATGTATTAAGAGAAGTATCAGGTAAAAATAAAGCAATACAAGCAGCAGCAATTATTGCAGAAAATGCAGCAGGTATAGGAAGAATTATAGTAAACACACAAGTAGCAAATGCAAAAGCAGTTGCAGCATCTCCAGTTACTGCAGGTCAACCTTGGGTTACAATAAATACAATTAGTGGTGCTTTAGGTGTTGCATCATCATTATTAGCTACAAGAAAAGCATTAAGTCAATTAGGTTCTGGAGGAAGTGCAGGAGAAGCATCAGGATTTGCAAAAAATTCATCTGCACCGATGCAACCACAACAACCACAATCAGCAACAACAAATCTATCAGCATCAACAATTAATGCTTTAGGAAATCAAGCAATTAAAGCCTATGTAGTTGAAACAGATGTAACAACTAACCAACAGAGAATCAAAGCCATACAACAAAGAGCAAGGTTTGATTGATAAATAATAAAAATTAAAACATTTATAGTTATGGAATTACCTATTTACGAATTGATGATAAATGAAGATATGCAAGATGATGCTGAGGTATCATTTATTGCTTTGGTAGATAAACCTGCGATACAAAGAAATTGGAATGCGTTTAAAGAAAATGTTAAGTTTCAAATCGTTTCTGAAGATAAGCAAATTATCTCTGGTCCTGTTATGTTGGCTGATTCTCCTATCTATCGCAATGATGCTACTAATGGGGAGTATTATGTGGTGTTCAGCAAAGACACTATTTTTAAGATTGCTCAAAAGTTTTTTAAAAAAGGATATCAAGCAAATGTAAACTTAATGCACGATTCTAATCAACAAGTAAGCGGAGTTACTATGTTTGAATCTTTTATTTGTGATACTGAAAGAGGTATTCTACCAATGAGAGGATTTGAAGATGCACCTGATGGAAGTTGGTTTGGTAGTTTTAAAGTAGAGAATCCAGAAGTATGGAAAATGATTAAGGAAGGTAATTTTAAAGGATTTTCAGTTGAGGGAATATTTGAATATTCAAAGGCTAAAACAAAAGAAGCACAATTATTAGATAGCATTAAAGATATTCTTCTATCTGTTAAGTGATAAACATTAAATAAAATAAACATTTACAATTATGAACGCAAAAGACGCAATCTTAAAAATTAGGGCATTATTTGAAGATATGCCTGTTGAAACTGCAAAAGATATGATGCCAACTAAAATGGCTGAATATTCATTGATGGATGGAACTAAAGTAGATATTACTGAACTTGCTATTGGTGGTGCAGTAACATTGGCTGATGGCTCTCCTGCTCCAATGGGCGAACATCAACTTGCTGATGGAACTTCAATACAAATAGATGATAAAGGTATTATCATTGAAGTTGCTTCTCCTGCTGAAGATGTTATGCCTGAAGAGGTTATGCCTGAAAATATGGTAAAAAAGCAAGATGCTAAAATGGAAGAGATGCAATCTGATTTTAATAAGCAAATTGATGAATTAAAGGCTATCAATAGTGCATTGCAATCAAAGATTCAAGATATTGAGTTCAAAAATAAAGAAGGATTTAGTTTGGTAGTATCAATGATGGAAGAGTTTAGCAAAGTACCTTCTGCTGACCCTATTGAAGCACCTAAATCATTTAAGTTTGAGCAATCAAAAGACATTAAGTTTGATAGACTTAATAAATATAGAAACGCAATTTTAAACAATAAAAATTAAATACAATGGCATTTAGCGTAAGTTCATTAGCAGATTATACAAGAGAGAACGAAGCATTGCTCGTTACTAACTCTGTACTTGGTGCAAAAACTGCTGCCTTGATTAAATCTTCTGGAAATGTAATGGTAGGAGTGAAATCAAGTGAGCAAATCAATGTTATGGATACAGATGCATTCTTTCAAGCAGGTGGAACTTGCGGATTCAATGCTTCAGGAACAACTTCTTTCACACAAAGACCTGTTGTAGTAGGTAAAATTAAAGTTAACGAAGCACTTTGTCCAAAGGCTTTGGAAGCTAAATATCTTCAGAAGGCATTGCCAACAGGAAGCAGATATGATTCTATTCCTTTTGAGCAAGAATACTCTGATAAAAAGGCTTCTATTATTGCTGCTCAACTTGAAACTGCAATATGGCAGGGTTCAACTTTGAGTGCTGATGGTAACTTGAATAAGTTTAAAGGATTTATTAGGCATTCTTTAGAGGCTTCTGCTTCTATCATTTCTGCAAATACTTCAACTTATATCTCTGGTGGTCCTGTTGCTTCAATCACTTCTGCAAACGTTATCGCAGTATTTGATGCAGTTTACTTGGCTATTCCTGCAAAGGTTGTTGCTAAAGATGATATGACTATCTTCTGTGGTCAAGACCTTTTCAGAACTTATACTGTTGCACTTAAGAATGCAAATAGTTTTCATTATCAAGTTGATGCAAAAGCAGATAGCGAGTTCATCCTTCCAGGTACTTCAATCAAAGTTATTGCAGTTGCAGGTTTGAATGGTACAAATAAAATTTATGCTTGTCGTTTGAGCAATATGTTCTTGGGAACAGATTTGTTAAACGAAGAAGAGAAATTTGAAATCTTCTATGCTAAAGAAGCAGATGAAGTACGTTTTGTATCTGAGTTCAAAATGGGTGTGAACTTTGCATTCCCAGATGAGTGGGTTGAATTTAAACTCTAATTAATTGGGGAGGTAAAACTCCCCTTTTTATAATCTTATAAATATAATAATATGCCGTGTGCTTTAACTCAAGGTTACACACTTGATTGTAGGGATTCTTTAGGTGGTTTAACGGAGGTTTACTTCATTGAATCAGCTAATGTAACATCTCAAACAGAAGCAAGTGGAGTAATTACTGCCTTAACTAAGGCTACAGGAAAGAAGTTCTACAAATATGAACTTGTGAAAGGCACATCTTCATTTGTTGAGAACATAAATTCATCTGTTGAAAATGGAACTATCTTCTATCAACAAGAGTTAACACTTGTTCTTAACAAACTTCAAGTTAATACAAGAAACGAAATATTGCTACTTTCAAAGAATCTTTTGGAGGCAGTTGTTAAAGACAATAATGGCAATTTCTGGTATCTTGGTTTGACAAGAGGATTAGATGTAACTGCAGGTTCTGCTCAATCTGGTACTGCTGAAGGAGATAGAAGTGGATATACTTTGACATTTACAGGTAAAGAACCTACATTGGCTCAAAGTGTTGCTTCTGCAGTAGCTTCTGCTTTGACAACCGCAGGTTAAGTGAATATATAATATAGAAGTGCCTTACCTTAATTGGTAGGGCATTTTTTTTGTTAAATACTTACGAAGTTGACATTTATAGTTGATGATACAATTAACTAAAGGGGCAACCCAATATATGTATTTAACTTTAACTGAAAAGGAATTACTTACAAATCCTAACTACCTTTTTATTTTCAGAAGTAGAAGTACAAATACAGAAGTTAAATTTGTCTTATTAAATAATGCAGATATTAGCCTATTTAAAGATAGGTATAATAAGTTCAGTTTAGTTACTAACACTTATTTTAACACTTCATTAATAGGTCAATATACTTATGAAATATATGAACAAGCAAGTTCATCAAATACAAATCCATCTGGATTGAATATGTTAGAGAGTGGAATAATGATGTTAAATCAAGCATCAACAATATTTACTTCATATCAAACGACAGATACTTATAAAATTAGACAATGAGTTTTCAAATAATACAATTTGCAGAAGCTAAGCAGCCTGAATATAAAGAAAAGAAAGGCGAAGGATATATTCAGTATGGCGAGAAGAACGATTATCCTATATATCTGATTGATTTATTTAATAAATCAGCCAAGCATAATGCTATTGTAAAAAGTAAAGTTCACTACATTAATGGAAATGGATGGTCTGGTAGTGAGCAATTTATTCAACACGTTAATAGAACAGAAACTTTAAATGATTTAAGCAGAAAAGTATCTTTAGATATTGAACTATTTGGAGGTGCTTATTTAGAAGTTATTTGGGGAGTAGGTAAGATTGCTGAGATATGGCATTGCGACTATTCTAAATTTAGAACAAATAAAGATAATACTCAATATTGGTATAAAGAAGATTGGAAAGATAGAAATGAACAATATCAAGTATATCCTTCATTTAATCCTAAGAATCCTGTTGGCAAACAGATATACTATATAAAAGAATACAGACCTAATCAGGGTGCTTATTCGTTACCTGCATACTTTGGTGCCTTAAATTACATAGAATCTGATATTGAGGTTAGTAAGCACGTTTTAGGTAATGCAAAAACAGGGTTTTCTGCAAGTAAACTTATTACATTACCAAATGGAGAGCCATCTCCAGAAGAGCAAAGAGTTGTACATAATAAATTTAAGAATACATATACAGGAGCAGATGGAATAAAGTATATGTTAGCTTTTGTTAATGATGCTTCAAGAAAGCCTATTGTTGATGATTTAGGACAATCTGATTTAACAAAGGAAGATTTTGGTAGGGTTGATTCACTTATTCAAGTTAACATTTTTAGCGGTCATCAAATTACTACTCCTTCAATCTTTGGTATTGCAGAAGCAGGTAAGTTGGGAAGCAGAACTGAAATGAGGGATGGCTATGAGATTTTTAAGAACACTTATGTTAATGCAAAACAGATTGAATTAGAATCTGTGTTTAATATGTTGGCAGGGTTTGCAGGATATCCAGAGGACTTGAAGATTATACCTTGTGAGCCTATTGGAATGGAGTTAACAGAGCAAACTTTATTACAAATAGCACCTAAAGAATGGTTGCTTGAAAAAGCAGGTATAGATATTACTAAATATCAACAACCACAAGTGCCTATCCAACAATCTTTCTCTGAAGATTTTAGTTGTTTATATGAATTTGGAGATGACAAAAACAAGTACAATATCTGGAAGCAAAGGTCAGTTTTTGAGGAGGCTAATTTTGCAGATGTAACACAATTACAAGGAAATGTCTTAGATTTGATAAGTAAAGATAAAAGAATCACTCCTGAGGTCATTGCAGACACATTAGGCGAAGATATTGGAGTAATTAAGAGGGTAATATCAAATCTTGCAGATAAGGGATTTTTGGACATTAAAGAGGTTAAAATAGGAGAAGGCATTGATTCTAATGTTCAAACTGAAAGAATATTAACTGATTCTTTAAGTAAGATATTAGAAAAGATTAAACCAATTACAAGGGAGATGCTTATCAGATATTCTTATGAGTGGAAAACAGGATTTAGTGATAAGGATAAACCTAATTCAAGACCTTTTTGTGTAGAAATGATGAATGCTAATAAACTTTATAGCAGGTCAGAGATTGAACAATTAAGTGCAAGGCTT
>Ga0114958_10000542_pt1 | contig 32115 bp, 30 predicted proteins | sample C_130208_EF_Meta_FD_89577 | JGI IMG/M metagenome (GOLD analysis project Ga0114958, IMG submission 89577) | Freshwater microbial communities from Lake Croche, Canada to study carbon cycling - C_130208_EF_MetaG | ecosystem: Environmental > Aquatic > Freshwater > Lake | place: Lake Croche, Canada... | reverse complement strand
GGTGGGAGTAAAAGTGAAAACGAAGTGCGGGCGCTAATCCCGATCGCGATCGTGATGAAGGCGATGCCGATCAATACCCAACCGTAATAAAACGGAACGCGCGATACAAAGCCATTAAAAGCTCGGCGTTTGGCCTGCCCTTTGATTACAGATGCTCTGTTCATGTTGACCGACAAATTTGAACTCTCTGAAACCCGTTTGACCACCCATATTATTTTTGTGGTCTGGCTAGAAACTTACACCAGTTTCTGTCCGCGTTTAAGGGCCTGTGGAGTGGCAAGTAAAAATAACTCACTTACAGCGTGTTGAACGATAGAGTCGAGTCTGCAAGATCCAAGTCCCGTATCTACGCATCGCCGATAGATTCAACGAGTACTATCAGCCCATGACCAATTTAGCGAATCTTGTAGGCCCTTTTTCCTTTGTGGGGCTGCTAGCCCTTGCGAATGTCTTTATGACCTTTGCCTGGTATGCCCATCTCAAGGATTTATCCGCCAAACCCTTGTGGATCGCAGTTTTGGTCAGTTGGTCGATTGCCTTGCTTGAGTACGCCCTTCAAGTACCTGCCAATCGGATTGGCTATCAACATTTTTCGCTTGGGCAGCTCAAGATTGCTCAAGAAGTGATTTCGCTTGGAGTCTTTGTGCCCTTTGCAGTTTTTTATATGGGCGAGCCGTTTAAAACCGACTATATTTGGGCCGGCTTGTGCTTGTTAGGTGCGGTGTACTTTATGTTTAGAGCCTGAAACTTTTTTTGCCTGAGCAACCTCCATTGAGTTGCACTACAAAGAGTTGACTCAGAAATTAATTTTTGCTACTTTTGCCTCCAACGAAACATGCGGTCAACGTATCGCACAAAACATTTCTGTTGCCAGAGGCTATATGAAATCGGTTGTTATCTGTGCGCTATTTTTGATTAGCCTACCGGCCGCGCACGCTGCCAACCCCTGCAGCGATCCGATCCGACTTTCCAAGCAAAGCACCTACGTCTTACTTGAAGGGCGCCTTTGCCCTGGCGACGGTAAAAAATTTGTGCAATACATGTCGGGGCCAGGAAAAGGGGTGTCGTTAATTAGATTAAATTCTGGTGGCGGCTCAGGCGCTGATGCGGTTGAGATCGGACGCTACATTCGTGCCAACAACCTCACAACCTGGACCGACGGGCGGCAAGACAAGTGCGCCAGCGCCTGCAATCGGGTCTTTGCTGGCGGCGTGCGGCGCATCTACTCACATGCCAACTATATCGAAACCGGAAAAAATCCAAAACAACAGTTTGGCTTGGGCTATCACCACCCCAATGTGAACGGCGACTTCCAGGCCGCTGAGGATTGGTACCAAAAAGGTATCGTTCCCTATTTAAAAGAGATGCTGCCGCCCAAAGCCTTTGCTTGGGTGTACAAAACTGACGAAGAGAACCTCACGCCGAGTATGGTTTGGCTTAACGGCGCTCGGGCGCTTGAACTCGGCATTGCGACAAGCACTCAGGCTCCGCGATAGTTGCCACCAAATCGTTAGCTGTTTCGTCCCCACCACACACGATCTTCGCGAGCGGCGCCTCTAGCGAGCAGCTGAAGGACTCAGCATACCGCGGTAAAGAGCAGCGTAGCTGTTTATCATACCGTCAACATTGTGCTCGGCGCGAACATAGTCAAAGGCTCGACGGGCCATATCAGCCGACTCTTTTGGATGAGACAAGACCCAAACAAGATGATCGGCCAAAGCGTGTACATCGCGCACCGGCGCAAGCAACCCTCGATTTTCGGAAAGAGTTTCTTTTAAACCGCCGGCGCTAGTTGCAACCACTGGGATGTTTTGCATCATCGCGTCAAGTACGCTGGTGCCAAGGGCTTCAGCAGACGACGTCAAATAAAACGCCGATAGTGCGCTGTAAAGCTCTTCTGGTTTAGAGACAAAACCAAGAAATAAATATTGTTGACTCAGGCCCAACTCAGCCACGTAATTTTTTGCCTTGGACTCGAGCTCACCCCCGGTGCCCCAATGTAAAAACACCACATCAGAGCGTTTTTTGCAGACTTCGGTAGCGACTCGAATGCTGGTCAAAGGATCTTTATCTGCTGTAAACACAGCGGTCGTACCGATCAACGTTTTTGTGGCAAGGTTGTGCTCAATACGCAACGCGTTGATGCGAGTTTGATTGGCAATTGTTAAAGGTACAGCGCTTTTAATGATCACGGGCTGCAGGCCCAGTCGGAGTGGTTCGGCTGCAGCGGCTTGGCTGATTGCCACGATCTTATCTAACCGCCGCCATTTCAAGCGCCTAAGCCAATCCTTAAAGCGCGAGCGATAGTCGGTGCGACGTGTAAATACCGTCAACACTGGCATTAAGCAACGGTAACAGGCAAGAGCCGTCGCGCCTCGTGCGTTGTGGGCATGCAAGATATCAAACCGCCTAGCGTTCAGAAGCAACCAAACGAACAACGGCACTAAACCAGTCGCCCAATGCACGACGAAGCCTTCTATTAACGCGAGTTCAGTGAGTTCAGTGCCAAACGTTGAGAATAGTTCAACAGAAACACCTTGATCTTGAAGGCCCTTTAGTGTGGTGAACGTTTGCGCCTCGCCACCTCGCCAACTGCTTTCAGTATTGATATGCAAAACACGCATTTATTTTTTTCCTGACAGACCAAAAAGGTTGCCATTGCTACCAGTAGCTTTACACAAATAATTAAATTTAGTTTAACTATTTGCAATGAATCTTGAACATTTAGCAACCTTATATCTTACCCCTCTAACTCTTCGGGGTGTATCTAGCTTACGAAATGGTAATGCAAAGATTACTAACTTGACTCAATCCTAATCGCCGCTTAGAAGCTACAAAATGAAATCGCCTTCGCTGCATTGCGTTGATACCTGCATGGCTCAGCCAAACCAAAGTGTTTGCAGGCATGGCATTTTCAGGCTATCTTCATCAAAATGAAATGGCTTTGCCCTTTAATTGAGATGGCTGCCATCACCCAACCAAAAAGACAAAATGAACTTAAAACAATTAATCACCGTCAGTCTTTATGCGTTACTCCCGCTTGGCTGCGCAACGGCTCAGACTTTGGCCCCGCGCGAAGTCCCCGCTAAAGTGATTTCCGTACCTGACACAGTCAGCCCGGAAATCAAAAAGCAAATTGCTGCCCCATTTACTGCGACGTGGAATGTCATCCCCACAACAGCAGATGGTTGGCGTGAACAAGTTGCGGCGGGTGCGCAAGCAGCTGAAAAAACAATACCCGCTTTACTAGACAAACTACAAGTCAAGGTCGAGCCTACCGTGATCGATGGCGTGAAGGCCTTTATCGTCACACCTGCTGTCATCTCGCCTCAAAATAAAAACAGGCTCCTCGTTCATGTTCACGGGGGGTGTTTTGTAAGCTCTCCGGGCTTATCGGGCACTGTCGAGGCGATCTATATGGCGGGCCTTGAGCACGTTAAAGTGATCTCGGTCGATTACCGGATGCCGCCAGATCACCCCTACCCTGCAGCGCTAGACGATGCCATGAAAGTCTGGAGCGCCATGGCAAAAGAGCATGATCCTAAAAAGATGGCAATTTTTGGCTCCTCTGCTGGTGGCAACCTGACCTTGGCGATGGTGTTGCGCGCAAAGCGCGACAAGTTGCCGTTGCCCGCTGCGATTGCACCGGGCACACCGATGTCAGACTTAACTGGTGCAGGTGACACGTTTCAAACAAATGCCATGCTAGACAACGTACTGGTTGCGTATGGGGTCAGTTGCGACAAACGCGCGGCACTCTACACCAATGGCCACGATCTGAAAGACCCAATGCTATCGCCCGTATATGGTGATTTTTCGGGCTTTCCTCCAACGATTTTGACGTCGGGCACCCGCGATCTTTTATTAAGCAACACAGTGCGCGTGCACAGAAAATTGCGCAACGCGGGCGTACCGTCTAGCCTTCAAGTGTTTGAAGCCCAATCGCATGCGCAGTATTACCGAGACATCAACGCACCCGAGACCAAAGAGGCGTTTGGTGAGATTGGTCAGTTTTTTAACCAATATCTCGCGCAATAACGTGGTGGTGCTGCCTAAAGGTATCAAACACCTCTGGCTGTTGGCATTGTTAATGTTAGCGGGCTGCGCAAGCGTCCCGCTAACAACCGCTGATATTGATTATTTTCAGCCACCTATCGTAGCCACCGCCGCCCCCGAGCGGCCAATTACAAACTACAGCCTCTATAACAACACGGTCAACGTTCATTTGGCGCCGATGCGCCCGATCATTCCAACTTACAACAACAAGGGTAATCTTTTAGCGAGTTGGACACCGCACCCGCGAGGGGTTGTTAACAGGCCAACCTTTGTCATTGTGCATGGTGGGCACGGTCTGATCCCCGGCGACTTTGCGACTGCGGTTTGGGCGCGGGATCAACTGGGCGCCAACACGCTTGTACTGGATAGCTTCTGGAGCAGAGGCCAAAACGAAAACTGGGAAACCTACACTCGGCTTGGAGCCAATGCCAGAACCTTAGACGCGATTGCGGCGGGCAAATGGTTGTTGAGTCAGGGGGTCGACCCGAAACAATTGTTTTTGATGGGCGGCAGTCAAGGTGGCTGGACTGTGCTGCGTACCTTTACAAACGAACCCTTCATCGTTGAGCAGGCGCGTGGGTTGTATCGCGCAGGCTTTAGCTTGTACCCAGTGTGTAACAGTAAGGGCTGGCGTGATGATCCGGCGCTTGGCCCCTACTGGGGGCCTGTACTCGTTTTTACCGCCGGTAAAGATACGGCCACGCCGCCTGGCCGTTGCCCCACGCGCGTCTTCAGCGATGCCACCGCCTGGACACACTACCCCGAAGCTACGCACGGTTGGGATGCCTCAAACCGAGGTGCCCACACGCCCTCTGTGAATGGCGAGTGCGGCAAAGCACTTAATGTACTCAATCACTTTGCTGTATGCCGCTCAGATGCAGCGACCAACGATATGCACACCAAAATTAAAACGTTTATCGATGCGCTGAGGTGAGCCACGAAACTTATGCTTGGCCTCACGTTACTTTGAGCGGATATATAGCGCGCCGTTCTCGCTGTACCCATCGATACCCGCGCACTTGCTACCATACGAATCGCAGATCACAACCTTTGTTGGCCGGTTTTGAGCGTAAGCGTTAGTAATAGTTTTTTCGCCGGCAATCACCACTAAAGCCAAGGCGATCACGGTTAAGACAGCTTTTGTATAAAGATCAGATTTCACTTTTTTTCTCCGGATAAATCTACATCTCTGTTTATTGAGCGCTCGATCACAAACACCCACCCTGACCTCGCAGTCTATCTGCTGATCCTCGGTTACCGAAGTACCGAGTGAAATCTATTTAAACCTACTCTCAGTCTCGTTGCGCTAATCAATTTTGGCACCCGAAAACTCAACAACCTCGCCCCACTTCACGATCTCTGATTTCATGTAGTCCGTCAACTGCTGGGGTGTTCCACCCATGATGGTGTAGCCCAGATTCGCCATTTTTTCGCGCAAGGCTGGCTTAGTCAGTAATACATTCACCGTTTGATTCACTTTTTTTATAATCTCGGGTGATGTGCCTTTAGGGGCCAAAAAGGCAAACCACGTTGTCGACTCAAGCTCTGGAAACCCAAGTTCTTTTGTGCTTGGAACATCTGGCAACACGCTGGTACGCGAGTCGGCCATAATCGCCAGCGCGCGCAAGCGCCCATCCTTTACAAGGCTCGCAATTGCCATCGTGCCCGGAAACACGGCCTGCAAATCGCCGCCAATTAAATCTTTGTTCACAGCGGCTGGACTGGTGTAAGGCACATGCACCATTTGCACGCCTGTCACTTTTTTATACAGTTCGGCGGCAAGGTGCCAAGAACTGCCGCTACCCGTTGAACCGAAATTTAATTTTCCGGGATTCTTCTTGGCGTATGCGGTCAACTCACTTAACGTATTGATCGGCAACCTCGCGTCTACTGTAATGACATTTGGAATCGATCCAATCAACACAATAGGTTCGAAATCGTTGATCGGGTGAAAAGGCTTTGCCTTATACATCGTGACGGCAGAGATCAAGGTGCCAGGCCACGAAAATAAAAGCGTATAGCCATCGGGCTCAGCTTTAGCCGCATAAGAAGCACCGACATTGCCATTCGCGCCAGGGCGATTTTCAACTACAAAGTTACCGCTTAAGGCAGCGCCCAGTTCTTCAGCCATCAAACGCGCCAAGGGATCAGAACTACCACCAGGCGCAGAGGGCACGATGACTTTTACCGGGCGGGCTGTAGGCCAGGTTTGCGCTACGCTGGGTGACTGAGCTCCAAGCATTAAGGCAAAGAAGAAAACCGCTGCAGCAATGCCTGCTCTTAAGGATCTGCTACTTCTCAAAACCGGCATGGTGATTCTGTTATCCATCTTGTCCCCTTTAGGCTGACTATTTCACAAACAAATGAGGCAACGCCGCTTCTGCGCTAAACATACAACGCGCGTCGTGTCCGCATGCAGGTACCATCACCGCCTGATGCGTCGCCTGTAGCGTATCGGTTAAAAACTTTGTGTAAGCAAAGCCTCTTGCCAACCGCGTTGGCCCTTGCGCCATCGCTGCACATGAACTGTCAAACCCATAGAGCGGCAAAATATCCAGCTCGCCTAATAAAAAAGTGGCTGGACGTTTGGTCAACTGCTGCTTAAGCAGATCATCACTGACTTGAGTCGCATAACCAACTTTATGCTCAAAACCATAGGGCCAACGATTAAAAGTGATGCAACCCGCGGCATCTGAAAACGGTACGAAAGCTTTTTGATCTTTCGCGTCAGAGACTGGCGCAAGGTAACCGGGCGCAGCCGCGGCGATATTAGACGGCACAGCAGCGCGCGTAGGTCGCAAAGCCCCTGGATACGTATACGACGAAGGATTGGCTACGACATAAGATATTTGTATTTTTCGCTCAGCGGTTAATTTTTCATGCAGCGGATTCACCATCTGATAGCGATTCACCAATTGCCCACCTGCCGAATGCCCAGCAATAACCAGCGTACGCAAGTTTGGAAAAATCGCCTTGTCTGATAACTTGAGCAGTAACGCATCCATAAAATCGAACGACTGTAAGTTTTTAGCTGCGGGCGTGGCTTGCGCGCCGCCATTACGCCAACTTTCAGGCCCTAGGCAAATCCAACCTACTTCATTAGTATCGAGTTTATCGCGACAGTCTTTACCTTCATTTGAGGCAAAGCGTGGCGAGACCAGTAAAGTATTTTTCAACGTGTCTGCCAAAAACGCGCCCGCCAAACCATGACGAAAATAGCCGTCGGCGTTGCGCCCTTGCCCATGAATCACGATCACGGCGTGCTCAATCGATTCATTTTTTTGGGCCAAAGGATACGTGCGATAGATCAGCCCACGTTGCCCCTGGTCGTCGAGCGTGACCCACTCTGTGCAGGCTGTACTTGCTTGTAGACAGGGCTCTTGAGCGTTCGCACTTGAATGACTCAACGCTAAAAATGAAAAAATACTCAACCAAAAAAATCTGCGCATCACGTACCCCAATGATTAAGCGTTTATATCGGCTTCAAAAAAACAAATGTGTGGTCGCCAAACTCGTATTGGCAGCGATCAAGTGTCTGATGATTCGGCGCAAATTCTTCAAATAGTTTGTAATTTTTTGAATCGCGTACTTTGAAATTCACAAACTCAGCGCCATCGTTGTAACCCAACACTAACAAACCATTTTCTTTGAGAACAGCATGCGAGCCCGCCAGAAGCGCTTCGCAGTCTTCCAGTTGATTCATACCAAAACCGATCAGGCCGTTGGCAATGATCGCGTCAAAAGAGCGCGGTTCGTAATACTGCAATAGAGTGCCCGCTGATCCAATCGTGTGATGGCCTCGGTTACCGTAAATCGCTTTTTTGGGCTCAATATCTAGCGTCAGTAACTCAGCATTTAAGCGCTTAGGGTAATGCCAACTACGTTTATCCGTACCTAAAAACAGGCAGCGCGCGGGCGTGGCCTGTTGCTTAAAGCGTGCGTTGAGCAAATCAAAAATCTGGTTTTCAAGAAACAGACGATTATCAGATTTCAACGGAAACTCGACACCGAGAGTGATCGCTAAGTGGGGGGATAGCTTAAACAACAACGACTTTAGCTTAGTGACGAATCGACTCATTCTCAACGCTCCGGTTGACTTCAATCTTGCAACGTCATCCCGCTGGCGCGAATAAAATTTGTCCAACGGTCAAACTCTTTTTTGTTGAAGGCAACAAAATCTTCAACCGAACCACCCATCATTTTTGCGCCCGTACTCTGAAATTTTTCACGCACGTCGGGCATGTTTAGGATGGCATTGAATTCAGCGTTCATCTTTTTAACAATCGCGGCCGGTGTTTGCGCAGCGGCCCAAATCCCATACCAAGCCGCGACATCAAAATCAGGATAGCCACTTTCAGCAACAGTCGGCACCTCGGGGAGTGTCGGGATGCGATAGGTACTGCTTACCGCCAAGGGGCGCAGCGTACCGGCCTTGATATGTGGGGTTGAGGTTGTCACGCCATCAAAGCCAAACGTGACTTCACCTGAAAAGAGTGCTGTCAGCGCTGGGGCGCCACCTTTATACATCACTTCAATCACATCAATTTTGCTCGCAGCCTTTAAAACATTAAAGCTTAAGCTTGGTGACGCACCGATACCAGTACTAGCATGACTCAACTCACCAGGCTTGGCTTTGGCCGCCGCGATTAAGTCGGCTAAAGTTTTGTAGGTTGACTTTGAAGAGACAACCAGTACATTCGGCACTTCGGCTACGGTAGTGATCGCAGAAAAGTCATTGAGCGGATGATAAGGAGGGCTCTTAGCGAGAGCATAGTTTACGGCATGCGTACCTGAGGTGCCCAAAATAAAGGTATAGCCATCCGGTGCACTTCTTGCCACTGCCAGCGCTCCAATTGTGCCCCCGGCACCAACGCGGTTATCTACCACCACAGGTTGACCCACGCGCTCAGATAATTTTGCAGCCAGCGTGCGCGCCAACACGTCGGTTGTACCGCCCGCCGGAAACGGCACAACGAGCTTGATAGCTTGTTCAGGGTAAGCAGCATAGGCCGCTTTAAGCGAAGCCGCAAACATTAAGCCAATGAATATCTTCTTTGTTAGATCTTTCATGTTGTCTCTACTTTTTTAGATCATTTTTATTTGGACCGCATACTTTGTAAATCATTCGGGTATTAAAAACTCTGTCACAAGCTTGATGAGCTCAACAACACCCAAAACGACCACAAGTACCAGCACACCCACACCAATCGACAAGGGCGCGCTTACCCACCCAAGCGAGCCTGATAATAGCGCGTAGAGAGTGAGCGTCACCACTAGGGATAAGCCTATGGCGATCGCCTTGCCGAATCTGATTGTGGTACGCAAAACTGGAAAACGTGCGAGGCCATATGCTGCTGATGGATAGCTTTTGCCAGACGAACCGAGGGCTGCGCCGTGATCTAGGCCACTACCTTGGCTCTGTTGCGCGCCTGCGCTTGTGTTTTTACCCAAGCTCTGGCTGCCTGCCGCACCCGCCTCGCCCACTACGTCTACTCGCGCGGCGGCTTTAGGTTCATTGCGCTGAGGTTGTTCGAGCAACACTTGTTTGCCTTCGAGGCTTGCAATGCGCTCGGCTGCCAACAATCCAAAACTACCTGACTTAATGAGCCCACCGATGTAGGCAGAGTCTTTACCGCCTTCTAGCCCTCCGGTGGTGGCGCCTGCCGCGAACAGCCCTGGGATCGGCGTGGCGTTTACATCAAGCACCTGCGCGTGCGCGTCTATATCGATGCCGACCATCGTATACGTGATCCCGGGGCAAATCGGAATCGCCATCAGTGGCGCCTGCATAATCGGCATAGGCGTGACTTTGTCTGAGCGTGGGGTTGGTAGTGCCTGCAAGCTACCACCCGCCACGGCCTGGTTGTACTGGGTCAAGGTTTCGACAAACGCCTCAAGCGGCACACCCATCTGCTTGGCCAGGTCAGCCGCTGTCTCGGCACGCAAGATGGTGCCACCCGCGCGCTCAAGCAGCGGGTTTGCTGGGATGCGCGCAGAGGTACCGGGTCCATCCCAAATGGTTTGGTCAAAGATCGCGAACATCTTCTCTGTCGTGGCATGAGCGGCCAGCTCATTGGCCAGGTGCACGCCCGAACGCCCTTCGTCTACAAAGCGTTTGCCTGTAGCATCGATCACAATACCCGCGGTAGCCAATGCATCGACTTCGGGATACGGCCAAACCTGATCGTTATGTTTGGCATCGCTGCACAACACGTGACCATAAAAACGATTACCTGGGGTTAACGTCGCCCCTGCTGCTAACGCCATGGTCAAACCGTCGCCACGACCCGTGCGGGCACCGCGTTGAAACACACCGTCAAACCCTGTGCCGATATGCTTTTCAAATAAAGTGCGATTCGCCTGAAACCCACCATCCGCCAACACACAGTATGGCGCTCGCCAGATTTTTTCTTCGCCTTGGCAGGTACCGCGCACACCCACGCAACGCCCTTGCTCTAACAACAATTCAGACGCACGAGCGCCTAACTGAAGGGTGCCACCACGCTCTACCAACTCAAGCGCGAGACGCCGCAAAATCAAATCGGGCCCGCGTTCTTTCCAATCTATCCCAGCCTTCAGCGCACGGGGCGGCGCCATGCACCAACGATAACCCTCTTGAGGATTGAAGCGCATGAACTTTGCACCATGGCTCTGCAACCAAGCAATCAGTCGTGCGGCGTGCTGGGCTAAAGCAAGGGCAAGCTCGGGCTTAGCCTCGCCAGCAGTTAAGCGGATGATATGCTGCTCTAAATCGGGCACCTCTCGAAAGGGATCACGAAAACCAATGTGCAAAATACCACCCGATTGACGCGAGTTGTTAGGGTAATCAACCCCCTCACCTTGCTCGAGGACTAGCGGCCGCAGGCCAAGCTCAGTTGCCCGCACAGCGGCCGTCAAGCCAGCAATGCCGCCTCCGACCACAATCAAATCGTATATTGAATTACGCTCTGTCACAATTTTCTCAAAAACTTTTTAAACCACTTGTTACTGGTATTACTCTTGCTTTGACACAACGATAATCAAACTCAGCGCCGTGACTTCTTTGACTCTGAGTCTTGCCTGAGCCTTAAATAGATCTGTCTATGACTCAGATTCTTGCCTTGCAATTACTTTCCAAGTGCAATCGGCACAATCTTTGCGGCGACAGCAGCTGCCTGCCACAATTTCAATTCTTCATCAAAGAACGTATCCATCTCTTGAGGTGTGCCACCCATAGGATCAATCGCTTGTTGGTTGAACTTTTGAATCACGTCAGGCGTGACAAGGATTGCGTTGATTTCTTTGTTCAACAAAGTCACAATCGCATCCGAGGTGCCGGCGGGCGCAGAGAGCCCCATCCAATAACCTGTCGCGATAGGTGGCAACCCTGCCTCGGCAAGGGTCTGTACGTCAGGCAAATAAATCGATCGTTTTGCCGAGGTTACGAATAAAGGTTTGAGATCACCACGCTTGATAAATTCGCGTTGCGCAGAGATCGTGCCAAAGTAACCCATCAAATTACCCCCCAGCACATCAGTCACAGCAGCCATCGCGCCCTTATAGGGGATGTGATTGACCTGAACCTGTGTACGATCAGCAATCAGCTCCATCAACAAGTTGTGAATCGTGCCAATACCTGAAGAACCGTAGGTGAACTGGCCCGGATTTTTTTTGGCATAAGCAATCATGTCTTGAGCATTGTTAATGCCCATCTTGGGCGTGATGGCAAATACGTTATCCGCAACGCCAAGCAGAACAATATTTTTCATATCCTTCTTAAAATCAAACGGAAGGTTTGTGTAAACAAAAGGATTAATGGCCGTAGTAATCGTTGTGAGATACAGCGTGTAGCCATCAGGCGCTGACTTGGCAACCGCGTTGGTGCCGATAATCGTATTGGCCCCCGCCTTGTTTTCAATGACAACAGGCACCTTAAGCCGCTCGCTCAAGCCACGCCCCACTTCGCGCGCCAAAAAATCTGTTGAGGCACCTGCGGCAACGCCCAAGACTATTTTGATCGGTTTGTTTGGATAGATCTCTTGCGCTTGCGCTGCGCCGCAGTATAAAAGGGTGTTGCATAGCAGGGCCGCTGCACTGATGATTGTTTTAAACACGTTTGTAATCTCCTATCGTTTTTTTTGTGCCGCGCTATGTCAAAATGTTGTCAACACTTTACCTTGAACAACAGGGCGTTGCTAGCCCGCCATAACAACAAGTCAACCGAGAGACCTCATCATGCCGTTTTACGAAAAAGGTAGTACCAAAATCCATTACCGCGAAGTCGGCTCAGGCTTTCCGATGCTGATCTTGCCCGGCGGTGGCCTCAATGCCACCACTGCGTTTTGCTCAACGACCGCACCCTTTGACCCAATGGAAGAATTTCGTAGCACCTATCGCTGCATCATTGCCGATTCGCGCCACGCCAATCGCGGTTATTCATCTGGCCCACTTGAAATTGATCGCCCCTGGGATGCCTACACCGACGATCAACTCGGATTAATGGACCATCTGGGCATTGATAAATTCTTGGTGATGGGGTTTTGTATTGGTGGCCCTTACATCTGGAACTTACTGAAACGTGCACCAGGTCGCGTTGTGGCCGCGATTCACGCGCAGCCTAGCGGCTTTCGTCCAGAGATGCCTGAGCTGTTTCGTGGCGGCAACATGAAAGAATGGGCACCAACGCTTTGCTTACAGCGCCCAGAGATCACCATGGAAATGGTGCATCAGTTTTTAACCAACATGTACACCAACCGCAGTGACTTTGTGTTCACGGTGGATCGCGATTTTGTGCGCCAGTGCAAGACGCCAACCTTGGTGTTGCCCGATGACAGCGTGCATCATCCTTACGTCGTAGCTAAAGAGGTGGTTGACCTATGCCCAGGGGCAGAGGTCAGCATTTACCCCTGGAAGCAACCCACAAGTTTGGTGCCGCAAGCGGTCGCGCATATTCGCGAGTTTTTAGCTAAGCACGCGCCCAAATAAGCTAAACCGCCAATAAGTGGCAAGTCACCATGCGCCCTGAGCCCAGCACGGTTTGTGTTGGGACATCAGTTTTACAACGTTCAAGCGCAACTGGACAGCGGGTATGAAAATGACATCCGCTGGGTCGCTTGATGGGGCTGGGCACATCACCCTGCAGCACGGTACGCTGTGTTTTTTTCTGTGGATCGGGCACGGGCACCGCAGATAGCAACGCCTTAGTGTACGGATGCAAGGGTTCTGAGAATAATTCGCTTCGCTCTGCCAACTCAACGATTTTGCCAAGATACATCACCGCCACGCGGTGGGTCATATGCTCAACAATCGCCAAGTCGTGGCTGATAAACAACAAGGCTAAACCCAGCTCTTTTTGCAAATCTTGCAAAAGATTTACGATTTGAGCCTTCACCGATACGTCAAGCGCTGACACGGCCTCGTCACAAATAATTAAGTCAGGCTCGGCGGCCAGTGCGCGCGCAATACAAATACGCTGGCGCTGCCCACCAGAGAACTCATGCGGCCAGCGCCCCCCGGCATCTTTACCCAGGCGAACTTTTTCTAGTAACTGCGCCACCCGTGAATCGATCTCGGCGTCAGAGTGTGCCAAACCAAAATTACGGATGGGCTCGGCAATGATATCTTTCACCCGCATCCTGGGGTTCAAGCTTGAAAACGGGTCTTGAAAAATCACCTGAATCCGTTTGCGCAACGGGCGTAACGTGCTGGCACTGAGCGAATCGATGCGCACCCCATCTAACCAGACCTCACCTGCGGTCAGATCAAACAGGCGCAAAATCGAGCGCCCCACCGTTGACTTGCCACAACCGGATTCGCCCACCAGCGCAAGGGTTTCGCCTTTGCGAATTGAAAACGATACATCGTCAACCGCATGCACCTGCCCCGTCACCTTGCTAAATAAGCCGGTCTTGATCGGAAAAAACTTTTGCAGGTGGCGAACCTCGAGCAGCACGGGGTTTTCGTTCTTAGACATCGCGTCACGATCAGTTAGGTTATTCATTGGCAAAGGCTACTTGGCCGGCAAAGTGGCAAGCCACCAAATGCCCGTGCCCTTTATCTTGCATGGCAGGTGCAATTTCAAGACAAGGCTCTTTTGCCAACGGGCAGCGCGAAGCAAACACACAGCCTTTGATTTTTTGTTTCAAACTTGGCACCAAGCCAGGGATTTCTTTTAAACGCGAAGTGTGACCTTGCAACGACGCGCCCAGTTTTGGCACGGCGCCCAGCAAGCCCTGTGTGTACGGGTGCAGCGGGTGTGCAAACAACTCGCCCACGGGCGCCTCTTCAACTTTACGCCCCGCATACATCACCATCACGCGCTCAGCCACTTCTGCCACCACACCCAAATCATGCGTGATTAATACAATCGCAGCACCAATCTTATTTTTTAAATCGGCCATTAAATCCAAGATCTGCGCCTGAATCGTGACATCCAAAGCTGTAGTCGGCTCATCAGCGATCAACAAACGTGGATTACAGGCCAAGGCCATCGCGATCATCACCCGCTGCCGCATCCCACCCGATAACTGGTGCGGATACTCGTTTAAGCGGCGCGGCGCCTCTGAAATCCCAACCAGCTCTAACATTTCAGTGGCGCGCGCGTTAGCTTGCTGACTGCTAATCGCTTGATGCAAGAGCAAGGTTTCGCGCAATTGACGACCAATGGTGAGCACCGGATTCAAGCTGGTCATCGGCTCTTGAAAAATCATCGAGATCGCGTTGCCGCGAATCGACTGCATTTGTTTTTCAGAGAGCTTTAGCAGGTCTTGATCCATAAAGCGGATCGAACCCGCGATTTTTCCGGGCGGCTCAGAGATCAGCCGCAAAATTGACATGGCCGTCACCGACTTGCCGCAGCCCGACTCGCCCACGATGGCGAGCGTCTCACCTTCGTTGACTGAAAAACTGACACCATCGACCGCACGGTTCACACCATCAGGGGTGCGAAAGTGGGTTTGTAAATTCTCGACTTCAAGCAAGGCCAAAAGAGTTCTCCGGTTAAGCTGACTTAGATTTACGCGGGTCTAGCACATCGCGAAAGCCATCACCTAACAAATTCACTGCCAACACCGTGAGTGATAAAAACACTGCCGGAAAGAAAATAATGTAAGGCTTGATTTGAAACAGCGTTCGACCATCAGCCATGATGTTGCCCCACGAAGGGATGATCGGCGGCACACCCGCACCGATAAACGACAGGATCGATTCGGTGATCATCGCTGAGGCGCAAATATATGTGGCTTGCACCGTCAAGGGTGCGAGCGTGTTGGGCAAAATATGACGCCAGATCAACATCGGCGTGCGACAACCACAAGAGATCGCAGCATCCACATAGGGTTGTTCGCGCAGCGTCAACACCACCCCGCGTACCAAGCGTGACACGCGCGGAATTTCAGCAATGGTGATGGCGATCACCACGTTTTCGACACTGGCACGCGTCAGCGCCATCAGCGCGATCGCCAACAAAATCGGTGGGATCGACATCAGGCCATCCATGATGCGCATAATGATCGAGTCAGCACGGCGAATCGTGCCCGAGACTAAACCGATCAGTAAACCACTGGCAGACGCCAACAAGGCAACCGAAAAACCAACCGTCAGAGACACCCGGGCACCGTACAACACTCGCGAATAAATATCGCGGCCAAATGCATCGGTGCCAAACCAGTATTCAAGTGAAGGCTCACGATTGCGCTTAATCGGTTCGAGCGCGGTCGGATCAACCGTACCTAGCCAAGGTGCTGCAACGGCCAAGAACAACATAGAAAGCAGCAAGGCCAGACCAATCGCAATGGTCGGATTATTGAATAAAAACCCCACCCACCCTGTGCGGATGCGTTTGGGAGGCAAAATGTCAGGCAGCGCTGGTGCTGCGGCATAGGTGGTCATTAGTAACGAATCCTGGGGTCAATCACGGTGTAAATCACATCGACAAGCAAGTTCACCAAGACGTAAACGAAGCTAAATACCACCACCAACCCCTGAATGAGGGGGTAGTCGCGACGCACGATCGCATCAATGGTTAAACGTCCAAGCCCTGGGATGGCAAACACACTCTCGGTGACGACCGCGCCGCCAATCAGTAATGCAATGCCAATGCCAATCACCGTCACCACGGGTACCGCAGCATTTTTTAAGGCGTGCAAAAACAAGATACCCATCTGCCCCATGCCTTTTGCCTTAGCGGTGCGAATGTAATCTTGTGACAACACCTCAAGCATGGTGGCACGCGTGATGCGTGCAATCAGGGCAATGTAAACAAAGCCCAGCGCGATCGACGGCAAGACCAGAGTCTCGAACCACGGCCAAAACCCTTTTGAAAAGGACACATAGCCTTGAACCGGAAACCAATCGAGTTCAAGCGCTAAAAAATAGGCCAATAAATAACCGACAACAAACACTGGCACTGAAAAGCCAGCCACAGAAATCGCCATGATGCCGCGATCGATCCAGGTGCCGGATTTCCAGGCGGCGATCACACCAATGGGCACAGCGATCGTAATGGCGATGATCAGCGTCAACAACATGAGCGACAAGGTAGGCTCGACGCGCTGACCGATCAACTCGGTGACAGGCATACCCGTAAACATAGAGGTGCCAAGATCACCTTGTAATAAATTAAAAAACCATTCAGAAAATCTGATCAAGAAAGGGCGATCGAGCCCTAGATTTTTGCGAATTTTTTCAACATCTTCGGGGCTTGCCTGATCACCTGCAATCACGGCTGCTGGGTCGCCCGGTGCAATGTACAAAAGACTGAAGACGAATAGCGCAACGATCAGCATCACTGGAATCGTCGCAAAGACACGCCTGAGAATATAACTAAACATAGGGGGATGAATCCGTGAGCCGCTACCCGGCTTGCGCAAGGCAAAAAACAATGAACTCGGTGCGCGCGCAAACACGCACCGAGCAAAACCTCAGACTAAGCGCTTAGGTTTTTTTGACGCCGGCAAACCAAGGCAAAGGACCGCTCACAATACCTGTGATGTTTTTACGCCAGGCTTGGTAGGTGTAAAAGAAGCCAGTCGGGATGTAACACACGTGGTCCATGGCTGCTTTGTTGACACCTGCAATGGCGGCTTTTTCACCCTCAAGATCAGAAGCTGCAAACCAGGCATCGACGCCTTTTTCGACATCTGCGTTTGACGGCCAGCCGAACCAAGCCTTTTCGCCATTGGCACGCACACCGACGTTACCGGCAATCGTGGCGCAATCAGCGCCCGCATGCCACGAATGGAACATACTCCAACCACCTTTGCCAGGCTCGTTTTTAGAAGCGCGCCGTTGTCCGACCGTACCCCAGTCAGTCGCAACAAAGTCGACGTTCATGCCGATCTTCTTGAGAATATCGGCAGTAATCTCACCTTGGGCTTTCGTGATTGGGTTGTCTTGTGCAACAAGACAGGTGACCGGTTGACCACTGTAACCAGCTTCGGCTAACAGTTTTTTGGCGCCTTCGATGTTGCCCGAGCCTTTAAGCATATCGCCGCCGGCCTCTGAGTACAACGCAGTGCCTGGTGTAAAGAAACTTGGGCATTTTTTCCAGAGTTTCTCGTCTGAACCTACCACCGAGCGCATGTAGTTTTCTTGACTAATCGCCATTTGCACAGCACGGCGGATTTTGATGTCATTGAACGGTGCATGCAAATGATTCAAGCGAAACGAACCAATATTACCGAGTGGATCGGCAATATCGACGGCGATATTGCGATTGCGTTTCAGCAAGGGGATCAAGTCAGAGACTGGGCTTTCCCACCAGTCGATTTCGCCGTTTTGCAAAGCAGCCGAGGCGGTCGCTGGGTCAGGCATCACGATCCATTCGATACGGTCAAAATTGATCACCTTGCCACCAGACATCCAGTTGGTGGGTTCGTTGCGTGGCTGATAGTCGTTGAACCGTTCAAACACCGCCAGTGCGCCCGGTTTATATTCAGTGCGCGCAAATTTCATTGGGCCAGAGCCAACATATTCTTCAATTTGCTTGAAGGGGTCGGTTTTTGCAATGCGCTCAGGCATGATGAAGCAGCAAGGGGTGCCTGGCTTACCAAGCGCCAACATCATTTTGGGATACGGTGCTGACAGCACCCATTTAAAGGTGTTGTCGTCTACAGCCACTAATTCTTTTTGCAGCGCTTTGAGCATCAAACCCATGGGGTCGCGTGCCGACCAGCGGGTGATACTGGCAACACAGTCGACCGCGCGCACAGGCGCACCATCATGAAACTTCAGACCAGAGCGCAGCTTAAACGTCCAGGTCAAGCCATCGCTTGAAACCTCTTCACTTTCGATCATTTGGCGCTTAGGAATCAGTTTGTCGTCGACGCCGTAGAGCGTATCCCAAACGAGCTGAGCACCATTACGCACCACATACTGCGTGCCCCAAATTGGATCAAAGTTGGCTAGGTTAGCCTGTGGCACAAACTTAAGTACCTTACTCGACGACTGTGAAAACGCTGGTGCACCGATCACGCCAGTAGCGGCGAGACTCAAGCCGGCGGCGCCTTTCAACAAAACGCGACGATTAAAATCCATATATAACCCCTTGTGATTAAGAACGCTTCTTTCGTTTAAGCTTCGTGTGTTCAAGCAAAAAACATGCCTAATAAAGTCGACCGCTCATTCACATGACAAGGTCGCTGGCTAACGGTTGACGAAGTATCCATCGTTAACTACTGCAAAAAAAAACACCGGTGCAAAAAATCAACCGGTAACTGCTAGAAACAACCAAACCGATTGCTGACATTAAAAAAATCGATTTGCGATTTATAACAGCAGAATTACTGGCTAACATAAATTTAGTGCTGCCATCAGCCTACTGAGGGAGTCTATCGCCTAGAATTGATAATTGCAATTTCTGTTTACCCTGAGCGGTCAGCGGGGCACACCAATAATAATCTCGGAGAATTCGAATGCGCGTCATAAAATATCTAGGCCGCCCAGCGTTGGTCGCCACCGTAGCACTCGCCACTGTAGCGCTGGCCACCGCTTCTTTTAGCGCGCAGGCAGTCTACCCTGAACAACCTATCAAAATTTTGATCCCCTTCACACCCGGTGGGGGCACTGACTTTGTGTCAAGAATGGTGGGCACGAAGCTTGGCGAACTCACAGGCTGGCAAGTTGTACTTGAAAACCGTCCCGGCGCGGGTGGAAACCTCGCGGTTGAAGCCGCCTCAAAAGCCCCCGCTGATGGTTATACCGTGGTGATGGGCCAAACCGATAACATGATGCTTGGCCCTTGGCTGTACACCAACCTGTCGTATGACAGCGTCAAAAGCTTTGCCCCAGTGATACAAGTTTCAGTCACGCCGGCAGCGATTGGCAGCGCAGCCAACTCAAGCATTAAAACTCCGCAAGATTTAGTCGCAAAAGGCAAAACGCCTGGGGGCCTGAAGTGGTCAACAGCAGGCGCGGGTACGCTTGGCCATATGGTTGGTGAGGATTTTAAAAAGCGTACAAATATCAATTTGCTGCAAGTGCCCTATAAAGGTGCATCGCCGGCCATCACCGATGTGATGGGAGGTTCGGTTGATGTTTATATCGGCACGCTCACTTCGCTGGTGCCGCTGATGAAAAGCGGCCGACTCAATGCAGTCGCCGTGACAACGGCAAAGCGCTCGGTTGATTTTCCTGATATTCCAACGCTGGATGAAACTGTCGCAAAAGGCATGGACTTCGGGATCTGGATGGGGATGTTCGCCCCAGTTGGCACCCCGCCAGACGTAATCGCTGTTTTAAATAAAGAAATGAACCGCGTGCTGCAATCGCCCGACGTCATTGAAAAGCTCAAAGCCGGTGGCGTTGCCGCGGGCGGAGGTACCTCGCAGGCGTTTGCCGAGTTTGTCAAAGCGGATTACGCCAAGTGGGGCGACTTGGTGAAAGCCTCAGGCATCAAACTGACCGATTAACGCCGTGTAGGCGTACGCGCAAACCGGCACAGACATCTGTGCCGGTTTTTTTACTGTGGCAGCGGCTCACCTGAGGGCGCCAAGCCAAACTTGGCCAGCGCATTCGCGCGCCGTTGCAACCACCAACCTGACGACTCGTTCCAGTGCTTAAACTCGTTATCGGGTGCCAGAGCTTGCAAGGCGTGAAGCGGCCAAAACGGGTCATACAGTGCCTGACGGCCCACCGCAATCAGATCTGACTGCCCCGACTGAACAATATCTTCGGCTTGCTGTGGATACAAAATCAACCCGACCGCCATACTCGGAACCTTGGCCGCATTTTTAATTTGCTCAGCATAAGGCACTTGATAGCCCAAGCCTTTGATTGAGTTTTGTACTGTTGGCGAACCGTTGATCCCGCCTGATGAGCAATCGATGATGTCCACACCCCTTTCAGCCAAGAGCGGTGCAATCGCCAACGAGTCGGCAAGACTCCAGCCCTCTTTGCCGGCACCATCCTCAATAGAGATTCTAAAAAAGAGCGGCTTGTGGCTTGGCCAGTTTGCCCGAATCTCAGAGGTGACATCTAACGCAAACTTCATTCGTCCGTTTAAGTCACCACCGTAGGCATCTTGACGGTTGTTGGTCACAGGGCTCAAAAAACTTGAAATCAAATACCCGTGAGCGCCATGGATTTCAACGATATCAAACCCTGCGCGCTCAGCACGGGCGACGGCCTCGCCAAACTTAGTGATGAGTTCTTCAATCTCTGGGATCGTTAACGCGTGAGGCTTCGGAAACTCGGGCCCATAAGGCAAATCAGACGGGCCGCGTGGCGTCCAGGGCGCCTCGCCGTGTGCCGCGTCGGCTGCCGTCAGCGGCCCGCCGCCCTCCCAAACACGCTGACTCGAGGCCTTACGTCCAGCATGACCGATTTGAATCGCGGCCAGCGCACCTTGTGAGTGAACGAAATCGGTTACGCGTGTTAAGCCGGGAATAAATTCATCAGACCACAACCCTAAGTCACCGTGCGTGATGCGTCCCGCTGGTTCAACAGCCACCACTTCAGTCATCACCGTGCCAAACCCACCCAAGGCAAACTTGCTGTAGTGCGCCAGATGCCAGTCCGCGGCAAACCCGTTTTCAGCGCGGTACTGCATCATGGGCGCCAGCACCAAGCGGTTCGGTAAGGTCAAGCCACGTAGGGGCATCGGGCAAAACAATAAGGGGGTATCAGTGTTCATCGTATGAGGGCTGTCTCGAAATTATTTGTTTGAATGTGATCGCGATGACTTACTATGTTTGAAAGCGATCGTGATGCCGTTATATATTAGCTGAGGTCGCGTAAAGGATTGAGCCCATATGACACCCTACCGTCCCGCACAACGCCTGATACATTGGCTCGTTGCAGTCAGTCTTCCGATCCTGTTGACGCTGGGTATATGGATGACGGCGCGCGCGAGTGCTGACCTCTGGGATGATCAGACCAATCTGCTGTATGGCTTGCATAAGGCCTTGGGCTTTACTGTCTTGTGCCTGATGGTGGTGCGACTTTTTTTAAGGCTACGCACAGCAGCACCCGCCTACCCTGCCAGCCTGACGCCCACGCTGATCCTGCTCGCCAAAACCGTTCACGGCCTGATGTACGTATTGCTGTTTGCTGTGCCACTTTTAGGCTGGGCGGCGGTCACCGCTTATCCGGCACTTATTACCGTCGCGGGCTACCATTTGCCCCCCATGCCGTGGGTGATGCAAAATGAAGCGCTGGCCAAACAGTTGTTTGCGATCCACGGCCTACTCGCCTTTGTGCTCGGAGCCCTGGCCCTCGGGCACATCGCAGCGGCCCTGATGCACCTTTTGCTAAAACGCGATGGAGTCTTTGAGCGGATGTGGCCAGGTAAGCAACACAAACTGCGCTAAACAACTGTTGGCATTGACGCTGTCAACCCACTGCGCCAAGCGCGCTTGCTGGCGCTACGATGCCTTCTGGGTCGTTGGCACCACAGCGACTCAAGAGGCCTTCGCTTGCGCAACCTGGGTGATGACCAGGCCGGCCAGTAACAGTGCGATTCCGAAAAGCCTCAGCCCATTCACTGGCTGCACCAGCGATTCAAACAAACCAAAGTGATTGATAAATCCAGAAAAAACGATTTGTGCGACCATCGCGTACAAAATGACATTTGCAATGCCAAAGCTAGGCGCCAGGCAGGTCACACTGATGACATAAAAAGCAACGATCAAGCCCCCTGCAAAATCAATTGGTCGGGCTGCACCTAATTTTGACCAATTAGGCAAGGTACCAGTGAACACGATCGCGGTTAGCAAGCAAGCTAAAAAACCAACACCAAATAACACGAGAGGGGCATGAAGCGGCTCGCCAAGGGTTTTACCTAGCCGAGCGTTAACGACACCCATGACCGGAATCAAGGCGCCGGCAGCGGCAGACCAAAGGGCATAACGGATTGAACTCAAAGGGTGCTCCAAAAATCAAGATTATCAATCAACAGGATGGCCTAGAATCGCTCGCGAGTAAACGCCTCAATTTTTGCCCTATTTTCAGCGCTGTGCCCATACTCAGCCAACAACCCCTGACGCGAGGCGAGCTCAAAGTCTTCAAATTCAAACCCCGGCGCCACAACGCAACTCAACAAACTGCAAGAATCGGCTTGAGCGGGCTGTGCGGCAAACCAGGTACCAGCCGCGATTGTGAGCTGAAAACAACCCGACTCAAGCCCTAACCGTTGCGCCTGCAGGTGACCGTTTTTTGCAAAACTATAAATGACCAGATCGCAACCCAAGTGAAAAAACCAAGTTTCATCTGACTGGATTCGGTGCCAGGCCGAGAAATCGTTGCCCGCCAACAAATAATGAATGCTGGTGTAAGCCGAGCGCTCAGGCGACCCTGAACCGGCATGAACGCGACGCTTAGCGCGATGCACTTCGGCATAAAAGCCCCCCTCGGGATGGGGCGCTAAATCATACCGCTCAATCAATTGCGTTTGTTCGCTCACTTGCACTACCTCACAGAAATCAAAAATGCCTTTACTTCTGCCCGCCAATACGTAAGTTGAATTTGCAGCGGCACAGACTGTTACGTTGTTTAAATCTAATTTTTAAAGAAACCAAGCACCCTCCACTTTAATCGGGGATGAAGTTCAACCAAAAGTTTGATTAAAACTACGCAGGCATGATACCGTCAGATTTTCGCAGAAAGTTTCTCATTCTGACAAACACCAAAGAAACAATGCTGACATCAGACGTTCTACAAACCCTCGCACCCACTGGCACTTTACGCGCAGGCGTTTACACCGGTAATTTTTTATTGATTACAGGCAAAACGCCAGAGGGCGACCCTGATGGCGTCTCTCCTGATCTTTGCCGTGCAATTGCCCACCAACTCGGCGTGCCATTACAACTGATTCCGTTTAAAAGCCAAGATGCTCTCGTCGATGCGGTGGGCAGCAACAATTGCGATATTGGCTTTGTTGGCGCCGATCCTGATCGCGCCGAAAAAGTCACTTTTACGCCCGCCTACGTTGAAATCCAAGCCACGTATATCGTGCCCGAAGCCTCAACAATCAAACACGCTTCTGAAGTCGATCGCGCGGGGGTACGCATCGCCGTCCCTGCACGCAGCGCCTACGGGTTATGGCTCAACCGCAACATCAAACACGCGCAACTGCTCGAGGCCGAAGGCTTTGAGGCCACCATTGAACTCTTCACAGCAAACAAACTCGAGGCACTTGCGGGTTTACGCGTTGGACTTGAAGTGGATATTCAAAAAATCCCCGGCACGCGCATCGTTGAGGGCGAATTTACGATGGTGCAGCAAGGTGCCAGTACGCGCAAAGGCGATGTAGTCGCGGCTCAATTTTTGTTCGATTTTCTTGAACAGGCAAAAGCCTCTGGCTTGATCGCACAGCTGATTCAAAAGCATCAGGTCCATGGTTTGCATGTCGCACCTCTAGCGCAAGGGCGCTAACGACGGACATATCAAAATTGAGCAACCCCTCGTCGACTCCACACACCAAAGAGTGGTTACAAGCGTATAAAGTTATTAATGTTTTTTACGCTACCGGACTAGTATTATTTACTCTCATCAGGCTTCTGCCCGGGCACGCAGGCCTAAATGTTGTCGCCTCGCTCACGTTGACGAGTATCGTTTTGGTGTTTGTTCTTGCAGACCTGTGGTCCTTGCATTACCGCGCGCGAACATTCTTAAGCAACGCCTTGATACCAACGTTGACCATCAGTTTCGCGTGCTTCGGAATCTGGTATGTCAATCCTTATTCTGTCATGTGGGTGTTTGCGTCGATTCCGGTACTTTTTGTGCGCTTGCCTCTTGCCTCTGCGTCCGTTTTAAGCGCAGTCGGTTTGAGCGTCGCACTTGGTGTTTTGTTTATCCAATACGACATAGATAGCGTCATCCTGACTCGCCTCGCGTTAGCGGGTGGCATGATTAGCATTACGCTTGGCAGCTTTTTAAAAATATTTAACAAGGTCAATCGCGACCTGCTCGAAACAACTTCGCTGCTAACGGCCACGCTACAGTCGATCTCGCAAGGTGTTTCGGTGATCGGTCGAGACAATCGCTACAAGCTATTTAACCAACAGACCTGCGAGCTGTTAAATCTACCGCCCTCGTTGCTCGCCCGCAAACCAACTTTGCCAGAGGTCGTGCAATATCAAATTGATCGGGGTGATTTTAGAGATCTTGGTGGGGTCACACCCGAAGCGCGCGCCTATATCTTTTCTCGTGGTGTAGACGTAGATGAACACGCGCCCCGAAATTACGTGCGAAAAGATGCGAAGGGTCGTTTTATTGAGGTCAAGACACACCCAATGCCATCAGGAGACGTTGTGCGCACTTACACTGACGTTTCTGAGTATGAAAACACCAGTAGCAAGTTAAGAGAGTTATTGGCCGAGCACCAACAGATTAGCCAACGTTTACTGCAAGGCATGCATCAACAAATGGTCGGCTCGATGACCGAACTCGCCTTAACACGCGATAACGAGACGGGCCGACATATTCAACGCACCAAACTTTACGTCAAGACCCTTGCACAAACAATCCGGCACGCCGAGCGTTACCGCGAACAGCTCTCTGACTCAATGATCGAGCAAATCAGTCTCGCCGCGCCTCTGCATGACTTGGGTAAAGTCGGTATCCCGGATCAGATTTTGCTTAAACCTAGCCGGCACACCGCAGACGAGACTGTGATCATGCGAACCCATGCAATGCTGGGTGAGAACATTTTGTTAGCGACTGCCGGGTCTGACTTGGGGCCCACCTCATTGTTTAAGATCGCCGCCAACATTGCGGGCGGGCACCACGAAAACTGGGATGGAAGCGGCTACCCGCGCGGGCTCGTTGGCGCCGACATCCCGCTCGAAGCCCGCTTGATGGCCCTTGCTGACGTCTACGACGCCTTGACAACCGAACGCATTTACAAAAAAGCCTGGACGCACGAGGCCGCAAGTGCCGAGATTTACCGCCTCTCAGGTAAAAAATTCGACCCAGATATCGTTGCCGCCTTTGGCCAAACCGAAGCGCGCTTTCGTGAAATCGCCATTGAGCTCAATGACGCCTCGTCTGGTGAGACCGAGCCTCAAGGCGGGGATACCGCTTCAGTGTGAGGTGTACGCGCTTGCTTACGTCATACCATCTCACGAGGCGTCTGATCAACAACGACTTTACTTTTTGTCAAAGCACCTCTAAGCGGCGCAACGCGGCTTAGCTTCTAAACCCAGGCCCAGCATGCAAACGATTGATCAATTTATTCTTATACTTTTCGGCTTGATGGGTTTTGGTTTGCTTGCTGTGTTTTGGTCGCTCGCCCAAATCGAAAATACCAGGCCCCTGCACAACTGGTGGGGTCTTTCGGTTGGGCTTTACTCAGGCGCTGCATTGACATTTTCGCTCATACCGTGGCTGCACTCGACCATACAGACCCTTGCCAATATGGCCATCATGGGGTCACTGATTTTTAACGCTTTGCTCTTTCGCTCATGGCGTGAACCGATTAAAGAACCGCTTGTGGCAGCAACATGGGCTGTGCTTGCGATGTTAGGCATCATCTATGAAACCCTTCGGCAACACGCAGGCTTTGCTGAGCGTGTGACCTTTGTGACCGTGACATTTGCAATTACCCTGATTTGGCAGGTTTATGAGCTCATCTGCCTCATGCGTGTTAAAGGCCCACTCCTGTTGAAATTTATTCTTTTCTGCGTGCTGTTGAGTTTATTAGTCACGTTAGCCCGCACCAGCATCACGCTTAATAGCGATCTCAGTGATGCTCTCACCATCTTTAACGAACAATCAGTGACGCGTTTTTTGCGCTGGTCCGGGCTCACGACAATGCTCTTAACCTTTTTTGGCATTGGTGCCTTTTATGCTCAACGGCAATTGTCCGAGCGTCGACAAATGCTCGACGATCTACGTACGAAAGAGAGCGCGCTATCCACTCAAGCTGAAGAAAAAATTGAAATTCAGCGGCTGCTTGATGAGCGCACCGAATTGGTGAACTCATTAATCCACGCAAAAAAATCCGCTGAAGCCGGCGCGCTTTCGGCCGCGCTCGCGCACGAACTGAATCAACCACTGTGCGCGATACAGCTCAATGCTGAGTGCCTGCAAATGGAGCTCTCGAGTGTTGTGGCTAATCCATTGATTAAGCGTGAGCTTATCTCAAGAATCTTATCTGACAACAAACGCGCCTCTGAGATCATTGCGTCACTCAAACAAGTGTTTTCAAAAACAGTCTTGGTGGCCCAACGGGTTGACATTGTTGAAGTCATTTCATCACTCGAAAAATTGTTTTTACCTTTGGCCAAAAAAGAAAATATTTCGATCGTTCAAAAATATCCCTTAAGTGGTGGCTGCCATGTGGAGGTAAATACTCAAGAGTTTCAGCATGTACTCTTGAATCTGCTAAACAACTCCATTCAGGCACTGTCAGACTCAAAAGTAAATGAAAGGCATATTGAAATCAGCGTCAGCAAAAAAGACAAGTTTGCGTATATAAGCGTCTCTGACACCGGCAAGGGTATTGATCCGAGCCTGCAGACGTCTATCTTTAATTTACTGAGCACCACGAAGTTTGCCGGCATGGGCTTGGGTCTTTGGCTCAGTCAGCATATTATTGAGCGGCATAAAGGTCGGCTCTACCTAGCAAAGCAACCAGGCTGGTCGACAACGTTTATGATTGAGATACCGCTTAATGACTAAGATCTGCCGGTCGGCACAATAATATTTCTAATTCTGCCTGATACCCCTTTACCCACCGCCTTAAACGGTGAGACCTCACGGAGACAACGATGAAAATTGATTTAACTGGAAAACGCGCGTTAATTGCTGGCGGCAGCCGAGGCATTGGTTTGGCGATCGCCGACGCCTATGCACAGGCCGGTGCAGCTGTGTCGATCTGCGCCAGAACTGAAGGCCCGCTTCGCGAGGCAGAGATGACGTTAAAGAAGCACGGCCATCAAGTGCTTGCAACACCCTGCGATTTGGGCGATGCCAACGCCATCAAACAGTGGGTCGAGGCCTCGGCCAAATCGCTAGGCGGAATCGATATTTTGGTCAACAACGCCTCAGGCTTTGGTCGCACCGATGACGAAGCCGGTTGGGCCGTGAGTGTTCAAATCGATTTGATGGCAACCGTGCGCGCCTGTCATGCGGCCATGCCCTACCTTGAGGCACACGGTGGCAGCATCTTGCATATTTCGTCGATATCCGGCCTTGGCGCGAGTGTCCGTACGCCGCCTTATGGTGCAATCAAAGCGGCCTTGATTGAATACACTCAAACACAAGCACTGTCGTACGCAGGCAAAAAAATTCGCGTCAACTGCATTGCGCCGGGCTCGATCTTTTTTGAAGGTGGCACCTGGGATCTTGCTAAGCGCGACAAGCCTGAGTTGTACGAGCGTATTTTGGCTGGCATCCCCTCCGGGCGTTTTGGTATCCCCGAAGAAATCGCAACGGTGGCCACCTTTTTGGCCAGTGACCTTGCCTCATGGGTGACTGGGCAAACCATTGCTGTCGATGGCGGGCAAAGCCTGTAAGCGCGTCACTTTGCAAGCCCCAGGCGTATCTTGACCCACCGTCCAGAAGACTGGCGGTGCGTTTTAACTTAGACACCTGTACAAATTGCCATCTTTACTTCTGCAAATTGCTATCGCTATTTTGGGTGCGTGTTGAGCGTAGCTGCATGACTGGGATTACACTAGAAGCGAAGGGCGGCGAAGTGACTGCGTAAGCCTCTGCGGCCATGCCCCATCGTTAATATCACCAAACAGTGAACACCTATGCGTCTCTTTGCCTTGGCTTCTTTAGTGGTTTTTTCTAGCCTGGCGCTAGTCGGTTGCGGCTCAAGTGGCCCCGTGAAGCCGCCGCCCGCGCGCATGGCGTCGGGTCTGTTTAAAAATACTGACCTCAGCACCGTAAAGAATAATCTCATGAGTGTCTGCTCAAAAAGTCGCCTGCGCATTCAAACCGACAAAAACGAAATCACTTGCACAAGCCCTGAGATCGATCCACAGCGCAATGCAATGATTACGGCCATGATTAACAACGAATGGGCGTTGCAATACAAAGACGTGGTCGGTTTCACGTTAAGCACAGAGGGCTCAGACGTTCGCGTCACTGCTAATTCTTATCTTGAATTCGTGATGCCCAAAGGGCTCATGGCAGACGCTCCTGCAAGATCAACCCGTAATCTGCTAGATGACGCCTCGTTTATCAATGCGCAACAGTTGCTCAAAGCGGCTGGTGCCTCGGAGTAGACCGCTATGTCAGCCCCCACCAACCCACATCATCTGACCGTTTTATTTGAAAAGAATCAACAATGGGTTGATTCAGTGCGCACCAGCGACCCAGTTTTTTTTAAACGGCTCGCCGATCAGCAATCACCCGAGTATCTTTGGATTGGTTGCTCAGATTCACGCGTACCCGCCAATCAGATTACAGGCCTGGCGCCAGGAGAGGTCTTTGTTCACCGCAACATCGCAAACGTGGTGGTGCACACTGATTTAAATGCCTTATCGGTGATTCAGTTTGCAATCGATCAGCTTAAAGTTAAGCATATTATCGTGGTCGGTCACTATGGCTGCGGCGGCGTTCGCGCTGCGCTTGAAAATATTCGCGTAGGCTTAGCCGACAACTGGATACGGCACGTCAAAGATGTTCAGGATAAACACGGTTCGTACTTGGGCCGTGTCGTAAATAGCCAGCAAAGGCTTGATCACTTGTGCGAACTCAACGTCATTGAGCAGGTTGTGAATGTTTGCCAAACCACCAGCGTGCAAGACGCCTGGACGCGTGGGCAAGCTGTCACCGTGCATGGCTGGGTCTACGACCTGAAGGATGGACTTGTACGCGACATGGGGATCAGTATCGCCAGCCCCGACGAACTTGAGCACCGCTACCAAGCCGTGCTGGCTAAGCGCTACTCCGAGTCGGCGTAAGCAACGCCTGCCCAGCGGTTAGCGTGGGTCTATAGAACGACTCGAGCGAGGTCTGCGCGGCTTTTGCCAAAAGCGGTTTTTTTGTATCGCTTAGCGCAGCACCGCTTGGCGGACTCGCCAAAACAAGAAACCTGCAATACTCAGATTCAACAGATTCCAGGCCATACCGTTGATCATGGCCATTTGGTACGAGCCCGTTAAGTCAAAAATTTTGCCCGACATCCAACCACCTAGTGCCATGCCAAACATGGTGCACATAATCACTGATCCCACGCGTCGGCCCGCCTCTGCCGCTGGAAAATATTCACGAATAATAATTGCGTACGAAGGTACGATGCCGCCTTGAAACAAACCAAATAAAGCAGAGATGAGGTAAAGCGAAACCAGTCCGTCAAAGGGCAAAAACATGCACAACGCGATGCCTTGCAAGGCCGAACCCAACAGCAGGGTGCGGATGCCCCCGATCCGATCGCAAATCACCCCCGAGATCAGCCGACTAATGATGCCGCAACCGAGCATCAGGGCCAACATCTCGGCACCTCGGGCAGGACCATAGCCCAAATCAGCACAATACGCCACGATATGAACCTGAGGCATCGACATCGCAACGCAACAGGCTAAGCCAGCGACGCACAACAAAAACTGTGCGTGATTGATATTCAGGCCAAACGGTCTGGGCAACCCTGCAACGTGATTGTTCGCCAGTACAGAAACCTGCGCCAAAGGGGGGCGTCGGCGCATCAAAAATGCCAGTAAGGCCATGCTGACACCTGAAACCAAACCCACCCAAATGTACGTATCACGCCAGCCAATGGTCGACACACCCCATTGCGTCAAAGGCGGCCAAATCGCACCAGCTAAATAATTACCACTGGCACACACCGCGACCGCGATACCGCGACGTTTGTTCCACCACAGCGAAGTGTCTGCCACCAGAGGGGCAAATGTTGCCGAGGCGCCAAAAAAACCTAAAAACACGCCGTGCACGAGCGCAAACACCAGAATGTCAGTGGTGTTAGCTGCCCAGACAAAACCAATCAGTAAACCAGCCGCACCAATCCATAAGCAGGTCCAAACACCCCAGCGGTCGGACACCCGCCCCATCAGTAAACCGCCCGCGCCAAAGCCAATCCACAACAGCGTTGACGGCAGCGAGGCCTCTGAGCGCGACACACCAAACTCTGCTTGCACTTCGGGCAACACGACTGACACGATGAACATGCAGCTGCTGCCCATCACCATGATGACAAGCGCTTTGATGAGTCGCCAAAACGCATAACGAGAATCAATCAGGTGCTCAGGGGCCGGCTGCATTGTCATAGGTAGACACTCTAGAAATCGAAACGAAGAAAGCCTCAAAAACCTGAGCGCAGCGTACCACGACCGACCAAACCCCGCCCAACGCGGCACGCTGTCATGCTGTCACACAACCTTTGCGATGACCGGCCAATGATGTCGCAAACGCCAACGACACCCGCGCGAGCAAAGAACAGAGATGCCTGCGGCACCAGCGGTAGGTATTATTCCAGTGCGCGCGGAGAATTTTCGCGCATTCCGTTAAACTAAGTCACAAATTTAGCAATGGCAAACAGCCTGCGGAGACCTGCCCAATGAGCGTGATCACCAACATCGAAGACCTGCGCATTTTGGCAAAAAAACGCGTGCCGCGTATGTTTTACGACTACGCAGACTCAGGTTCATGGACAGAAAGCACGTACCGTGCCAATGAAAGTGATTTTCAAAAAATCAAATTGCGCCAACGCATTTTGATCAACATGGAAAACCGCTCGACCGCGAGCCATATGATTGGGCAAAAAGTTGCGATGCCAGTGGCCATCGCCCCTACCGGCCTGACCGGCATGCAGCACGCTGATGGCGAAATTCTGGCCGCCAAAGTCGCCAAAGAGTTTGGTATCCCGTTTACTTTATCGACCATGAGTATCTGCTCGCTTGAAGCGGTGGCCGAGGGAACCAATCACCACCCTTTTTGGTTTCAACTGTACGTGATGAAAGATCGCGACTTTATCGAGCGCCTTGTTGAACGCGCAAAGCGTGCAAACTGCTCGGCCTTAGTGTTGACCCTTGACTTGCAAATCTTAGGGCAGCGCCATAAAGATTTAAAAAATGGCTTAAGCGCACCGCCTAAGATGACCTTGGCCAATATGATTGACATTGCCACGAAGCCACGCTGGGCGCTGGGGATGCTTGGCACCAAAAATCGCCAGTTTGGCAATATCGTTGGGCATGTACAAGGCGTCAGCGACATGAGCAAACTGAGCGAATGGACTGCCTCTCAATTTGACCCACGCTTGAACTGGGATGACGTAGCCTGGATCAAAAAACTTTGGGGTGGCAAGCTCATCTTAAAAGGCATTCAAGACGTCGACGATGCTCGGATGGCGCTGAACAGCGGTGCCGACGCCTTGATCGTCAGCAATCACGGTGGGCGTCAGCTTGATGGCGCTGCCTCTAGCATCGAATCGTTACCCGCGATCGTTGAGGCCGTCGGTCAGCAAATCGAAATCCACATGGATGGTGGTGTACGCAGCGGCCAAGATGTTTTAAAAGCGCGTGCGCTTGGCGCGCAGGGTTGTTATATCGGCCGCGCCTTTTTGTATGGCTTAGGTGCCATGGGCGAGACCGGTGTCAAAAAAGTACTTGAAATTTTGCATAAAGAGCTCGATCTCACGATGGCCTTTTGTGGTCGCACTGACATTGAAACGGT
>Ga0114958_10000540_pt1 | contig 32225 bp, 25 predicted proteins | sample C_130208_EF_Meta_FD_89577 | JGI IMG/M metagenome (GOLD analysis project Ga0114958, IMG submission 89577) | Freshwater microbial communities from Lake Croche, Canada to study carbon cycling - C_130208_EF_MetaG | ecosystem: Environmental > Aquatic > Freshwater > Lake | place: Lake Croche, Canada... | reverse complement strand
GGACTTGTAGTTCAGCTTGATGAAGAAGGTAGAATTAATTATGCTGAGGCAGAGAGGTTACTCATACTACTAAAGATAATTAATAGAAAGTACAAGTATGAGGTGGTAACTAAAATAGAGGAGTTATGAGATACTTATTAGCAATAGCTGCTTATGAGCTGATTAGAAACAAAGTTATATGGCTTTGGTATTACTTAATTAAAAAAGGAAGCGAATGACACTAAAAGATAAGTTCCAACAATGGTTCATCAATGATGAAGAAGATGAACACTACGAAGGTATGGTAGAACTCGTATCTATCGAACATGAAAAAATAGCAGATGAATTTGCTATTGGATTTGCAGAGTATTTATCAGATTGGCATACAAAAGAAAGACTAACTAAACTATTAGAAATATATAAAAAGGAAAAAGGATTATGACGCACACAATAGTTAAAGGTAATGAATGTTATATTTTTATGAATGGAAAACTTATTCATAAGACTAGAACTGACAATTCAGAATCAGGAGTTACATTTGATGTAATGGCCTATAGAAAGAACGATAGTTTAAAATCAATTAAATAATTATGAAGCTAAAATATTTTATAAAAGACCTTGACTTCTTGAGAGTATATAACTCTCCTTTTAAACCATTAAAACTAAAATGGTATTGTGGGAAGATTGCATTAGGTACACCTTATTTTTATCCACGTAAATGGGTAAAGGGTACACCTAAGTTAATTAATGATGCTGTTTTAAAGCACATAGAGAATGAGAAAAGATATAATGAACTCAATCCTAATTATGCAAGAACTATAAAGTCTTATGATGAACTATATGAGGAAAGAAAAAGTTATTCCTATGCTGTTACTAAGAAGATAGGTTTCGACTTTGTATCATTAGGTTGGAAGACTAAATGGAGAAGTAATGATTACAGATTTGAATGGAGTCCTCTTATTTCTTTTGTATTCTTTAAATGGCAGATAGCTGTAACATTTGTAGCTCCACACCTAGACCATTACTGGGAATCTTGGTTATACTATACAAGAGAGACGGATAAATCCAACACTATAGCAGAAAGAATAGCACAGTGTAGGAAAGAAGCACCACAGATTTGGACCAGACACATTAGTGATGGTGTAAAAGAAGCTACAGATTATTATGAATTAATACTAAAAAAGAAATGGCTGATATAAGTAAATGTGGAGATACAAGTTGTCCATCAAAAGATTTTTGTTATAGGTTTACAGCTCCAAATGGAATGTTTCAATACTTTCATAACTTCAATAGAGAAGAAGATGAAGATAATTGTAGTCAGTTCTATCCTAATGGTAAAGACTCTACTAAATGCAAGTTAAGAGGTGTTAAACGTGATGGAGAGATATGTAATTTAGATTACTGTACCTATCCAAAATGTGTTCAGGATAGTTACTGCCCTAAATGTCATAAGGTAGATGGAGAACACAAGATGAGCTGTGCAACAAGAAAGATAACTATCATTAATATAATGGAAGAAGATGAAAAACTTGGATTGTACGATGAATCTAAATAAATAGTTTTATCTTTGCCTTATGGGAAAGAATATATCAAAAGCAATTAAGACCACTTACAAAGGAAAGAAATTCCAAAGTAGACTTGAACAACACCTATTTCAGTTGTTTGATGACGCTGGAGTTAAGATTAAGTATGAGGAGGAAGTGTTCACAATCATAGATAAATTTCATTTCCCTAATGCTTCTTATGAGAAGACCATTAATAGTAAGGGTTCTCTTATAAATAAAGGTGAGAAAACTCACTTAGCAATTAAGTATACCCCAGACTTTACTTTGGATATTGGAGATAAAAAGATTGTAATAGAATGCAAAGGAATATTTACAGATAGAGCACAAATGGTTTGGAAATTATTTAAACGATACATAGCAGAAAATAACTTAAACTATATTCTATATATGCCTCGTAATCAAAAACAAAATGAATTTGTATTTAACGAAGTAATGAAAATATTAAAAGCCACCAATTAATTTAGGTGGCTTTATTTTTTATTTCTTTCCTTTAGCCATTAACTTAAAGAATGAAGCTACACTAGAGTCTGATAATATTTTACTTTCATTAAGCTCTATAGCTACATTTACAAGTCTTTTAAACTCTTTGTTGTCTCCACTATTTTTAGCGTCTCTCAGTTTTGTTAATATAGCTGGTTCAACCTCATCTTTCTTCATTTTCATATATTTAGAAGCATCATCACTAAACATATTACTTCTAATCTTTCTTCTAATTAAAGCAGCCTGATTTGCTGATTCTAATAAAGAGTTTAACTCATCTCTACTAACTTGTAATTTGCTTCCAAACTCTTTTATTAAAGATGGATATATTTTACCCATTTGAGAATCTATTTTACTCTCTTGGCCTTTTGTTGTTTTATCTCCGTATTCTTTAAATAATTTTAAATACTCGTTATACATTCTAGTTTTAACGTAATTATACATCTTACCTTCCAACTCTTTTATTTCTTTAGGAGAACCTGAATGATATATTTCTTTTTGGTCTTTAATATTTGGTATTGATGAGAACTTTTCTTGAGATTGCATTGAATTTATATCTTTTGCAAATGGCAATATTCCTGTTCCTAAAAGAGTTTTTACAGTTCCTGATTTAATATCTGCTTCTCCAGCATCAACATCCTTTCTTAATTCTTCACTAGCAATACCTAAAGAACCAGTATTACTCATAAGATAATCAAAAGCATTTTTAAAACCTCCAGCATTAGGATCGTATGATGTAAAACCAAATGAACTCATGTTCTTGTTATATGCTCCTTCGTAAGTTATACCTTTTAAATACTTATCATTTATAATTTCTGCACCAACACTAGCTAAATTTGAAGAAAAATTACCTGAAGCTCCAGTAGCAAGACTTATTGCTGCTCCAATTAAATCTCTTTTAAATTGACCTTCTTTTTTCTCATCATCATTAAATATAGATAAACCTAATGCCGATGCTACTCCAGAAAACAAAGTTGTTGTCATCCATCTTTTTGATAGTGTATATGCAAATTGACTTGCAAACTTAGAACCTAAAATACCAGCATCTTTTCTTGTAATCTTACCATTTGAAATCATATTATCTAAAGCCACATATATTCCAGTTGCTTGACCTGAGTTATGAGCTCTAAGATTTGAATTAAAATGGTTTAATATAACTGCTGATTGTCCAGCACTAGATTTTGTTTGGTATTTACCAGCTACAACATAAGGGTTTTTAGATGATACTATTTGACTAATCTCAACATCTGCTTGTCTAGTGGCTTTATCTAATTGCCTTCTAAACTTATCCATATAATCTATATCTCCATCTGATATTTTCTTATAATCAGGTTTCTCCCCAGTTAATTCTTCAAACTTACCTTCAAACAATCCATAAAATAAAGGAACTGCAATAGCTTTATCTGGAGTTGCTAATAAAAAATCTCCAAGCTCTTCTATGGTTTTATGAGTACCTTCTAATTGAGAATTTTTATATAGCTTTAGCAAAAGTTTTTTACCAGCTGAATCTAAATTACTACTACTCTTTATTCTTGTCTCAAATGGAACATCTGCACCACCTTGACCACCAACTTTAGGCAGTTCAAATATATTGTTTGCAAAACGTGCTGCTTGTGGTACTTTTAATGCATATAGAATTTTATTATTATCACCTCCATTTTTAAGCATATTTTTATATATACTAACACCATTAATGTATTTTGTAGTATGAGGTAATGAATTTATTATATTTCCTAATAACTCAGGTCCAGCTTTTGTAACACCAACCAACTTTACTTTAGTTATCTTTCCAGAGAAAAAACCAAGAAGACCTAATCCCATACCTTTAGAATGTATAGCAGCTATTGATTTGTGTTGTAAAGATTCTATAGTTTGAATAACTATTTTTTGATCATCAGTAAGATTAGGGTCTTTTAATAAAGATTTAATTAAAGCCTGGTCTCTTCTAGTTCTATCTAATAAGTGGTATCTTGATGATACATCATCTAAATACTTATGCATTTCCTCTGTTATATCTAATGATATTACCTTATTCTCTCCTCCTGTACTACCAGTCTTCTCAAGAATATTTCCTGCTTTAAAACTAGGCTTAGTAAATTCTAATACCTTATTATTTACTTCCTTTTCTAAACTCTCTCCTTTACTGCTTGTACTACTAAAAGATATTGGTGTATAATTTTCTTTAACTTGAAGAACATTTCCATCATCATAAAAAGAAGTATCGTAAGCCTTATCTTTTATATCACTATTATAAAATTTATCATGTGCCTTTACTATCTCTTTTTCTGAATCACCAAAGTCTTTTGATTTAAAATACTCTTCAGAGTTAAATCCTAAATCCTTAAACTTATCTAACTCTTCTTTTATTACATCTCTAGTTTCTTTAGAGTACTTATTATTCTCTCCTTTATCATTAAAAAATTTACTTGAGAAATACTTATCTACAGATAAGTCTTTACTTGATCCTGAAGTTTCATGTAATCTTTGTATAGTATATAATTTAGCTCTTACTTTAGCTCTAAATATAGCGTCAGTATCACTCCCATGTTTATCTTCAAGATATTTATCTATTGGATTTATTAATTTCTGTCTAGTATCTAAAACATATATATCGTGAGCACCAACTTGTTGAGATCCTTTTCCAAAGAAAATACCTGCAAAATCTTTGTTTTTAAGACCTAAAACATTATCTATAGCGTATTTATGGTATCTTGATAATTGATTGCTTAAACCACTTCTTTTTAATGTATTCTTACTTTTAATTAATCTATTAAATACAGCCTTTCCTCTAGACGATACAGCTAAATCTTTTAACTTAACATTTGCTTTCTCTAAAGCTTCTTTAACTAATTTTTCACTATTAAATAATTCTATAGAAGCATCTATTGTATTTAAATGTTTATTTATAAAGCCATCACCTATATTTAGTAAGTGGTCTTTCATATTATCCAACTCTTTATCAGATAAACTATCTAAATATTCATCAGAAACATTATCTAAAATATTATCTATTCTTGATTTTGTTGATTTATCTAAAACACCTACATCTTTTAAATCTTGTATATCGTTTAAAGAGTTTTTAATTGTAGCTTTTTTCTCATCTCTCTCTTCTTTAGTGTATGGTTCTTTAGATTTTCTATTCTTAGTCTTAGCAGAGTCCTCAAAGAAATCTTGGTTTTCTAATAAATACTTACTTTCAGCAGAAGTTATGTTATCACTCTTTAACATATCAGTAACTATTTCTTCATAAGACTTACCTTCTAAGTCCTCAAAATCATTAATGAAATCATCTACTCTTTGTTTTAAATCTACATCTTTAAAGTTTTTATTTTCGTATGATGCAACTACATTATTTGCTTCTTGAACTAAAGCATTCGCACCTTCACCTGACAAATTACCATCAGCTAATTTATTAACTATCTCCTCATATTTAGCAAGAGACTCAGCTGGTATTCTATCTGGATTAAGAGATAACATTCTTTTTAAAGATTCAACACTATATGTATCCTTAACAACACCTGCTTTTGATAATCTAGATATTGCTTTCTTTCTAGCTTTATTAGAGTTCTCTACTTTTTCTTTATAATCAGCAGTATCAAATACATTATCAACGTGATTAACAAAATCTTCTATGGCTTTATTAACATCTTTCTCAGAACTAATTCTTCCTAATTTAGATAAAATAGATTTGTATTGAGAATTAGAAATCTCTTTCTTTCCCAAACTATCTTTGAATATTTTAATAGAATTATTTACAGCATCTTTAACACTCTTAATCTTGCTTCCATAAGATTTATCAGCAGATTTTAAAGCTTCTACACTAGCCTTGAATACATCTCTAACTTGACCCTTTAAATCTCTAACTTCCTCATTTAAACTCTCTATTTTATTCTTTACTTTTAAAGCTTTAACAGATTTAGATGAATCAAAATTTCCTTTAGCAATATCAGCCAACATAGCTTCTAATGTATCGTATTCTTTTCCAGTAACTTTATCTATAAATCCACAAGGTCCTGCCATAACTTATTATCCTTTAAATAAAACTTTTTCTAATAATAACATCTCAAACTTACTATCTCTATTAGTACCTTCTACTACGTTTAACTTATCGCTATATTCAGCAACAGCTTCCTTCTGTGTAGTTCTAAAGAATTGTAGGAAATCAAATACACATAAATCTCCAGTTTTAAATACCTTCATTGAAGTATCTTCATAACCTTCATATAAAGAAAACTCCATATCGTATGCCTTCTCTATTACATCAATTAAGTCTGTAAACTCTAATACTGGTTTTAAAATATTTGATAGGTCTGGAGTAACATTCCAATCAACCAAGTAGTCCTCAATTTTTTTAGCGTGAGTTAGTTCATCATCACTCTCTGCTTTAAAGAATGCAGAAGCTTTAAAAAAACCTTTGTTTTGACACCAATTAGTAGCACTTCTATAAAAGTAGAATGCTTTAAATTCATCTGGTAATCTCTCAAGTAATAAGTTTACTACTTCTTGGCTTAACACTTCTGGTTTCTCAATTTTACTATTCATTATTTTATATGTTACAAGGTTTTTCTTCTATTCTTCCTTCAGCTATTAATTTTTTTAATATAGCTTGTTGTTGTTTTTTATCTTTCAATAACTCATTCATTTTATCTACAGCTTCAGTAGGCAAAGATACCTTTTCTTTTTCTTTTTCTGTCTCTACTTTAGGAGTAGTTTCTTCCTCTAGTTTTGTTTTAGGGTTCTTTCTTGATTTAGTAGGAGTAGGTTCTTCTACTTTAAATTCTTCTGTAGGTTTAGCTTCTTCGGTTGGTTTACCTTCTGCTTTTATTTCTCTTAATAAAGGTGAGATTAATTTATCGTACTTATTATATATTTCACCAAGTTTAACTTTATCATCAGGACTTACATCTTTATATTCATTCTGTTCTTCCTCTCTTAATTTTTCTACCTCTGCCTTTTTTTCTTCTATAGTAGTATTAGGTTTATTTTCTTTAGATTTATTAGTATTAATATCTATCTCTATAGGTTTAGATATTACATCTTCTATTCCTTTAGGTTTAGCCTCTTGTTCTTCAAACAATTTAATCTCAGCACTATTCTCTACTTTTTTCATTGTAGTGTAACCTTCAGGAACTTCAGATGGAGCTTCGTTTTTATAATAAAATACATTTTTTTCTTCAGTAGGAGTTGCAACTTCTTCTTTAGGAACATTTCTAGAATCATGTATCTTAGATGCTTCCATAGTTATATCTCTATCGCTAAAGTTAAACTCTTTATCTCCTCTTGCTTTAGCCTCAGAAATTAATTTCTTACTAGCCTCTTCTTTAAGTTTATTTTGTTCTCTATCAGGTAATGCAAAAAACCCATCTTTTCTTGGAGTATAATTCTCTTTTATTCCTTTAAGAACTTTCTCGTTTTTTATATAATCTTCTTTAACTTTATCTAATGCAAATTGTTTCTCTTCATTTAAAAATTCTGAGTTATGTATATCTGTTGCTTCTTGTCTTAAATCAGATGACTTTCTTGCTAACTCAACAACTTTAGAATAATCAGCATCATTCATATTAGACATTCTATCAAGTACATTATCTATATGTACATTGCTTTCAGCAGTCAATCTATCTATTTGTTTTTTAACTAATACCTTGCTCTCAGGAGTTATATTTTCAAATCTTAATCTATTGTTTAAATCAGATATTAATCTAGAGTTATTATCTATAGTCTTAGCTTCTTCGTTAGTCATATATGGTCTTGATGTTTGACCTAAAGCGTGAGCAAAACCAGCATTCATACCATGCAATATAAAAGCATCTCTAACGCTTTTTAAATCCGATGCAACTTTAAAGTAATCAACTTTCTTACCTAAAGCATCATCTAATGTAGCTTGTCCTAAACTCATTATTTTTAAATCTCTAGCTAAACCTAATGAATGTCCTATATAATCTTTAGTCCAATCCTTAGTTTTTTGCATAAAAGTTTTCTGTAATAAATCAGGAGATTCTTTTTCTATAGCAGCTGCTATCCTAGATTCATTTTGCAAAAACTTTAATTGACGAGCCATAGGAAGAACCATTGTTCCTCCCCAAGCAATAGGTACTACATAAGATGCTACATCAGAGTGTAAATCTTTATTTGCATATTCTTTGGTTTTATATTTTTCACCATTAAATTCAAAGTTATTTTCATTATTTGCTATAGCTTCTTCTTTAGCTTTTTTAAACCCTTCATTTTCACGTCTAATTTCAGCAACTTTACCTCCAGCAGATTCAACAGCAGTAGCAACTAAACCAGCAGTTCCTCCAGCTAATAGAGCAGCTGTCATTCCAGCATTGTCTCCAACTATAGATACTAATTCATTTGCATAATCATTTGCATTATGAAGTCCTAATGTTTTTGTAGTTCCTCCAACTATAACTCCAGGAACAACTCCTTCTCTCCCTTCTTTTATTTTTTGAGCTTTTTTAGCATACTCCTCACTATATTGTTGGTCTACATCACCGTAATGTTTAGCAGCCATTCCCATACCTTTAAGTAAAGGAATACCAGTTATATCTCCTAAAGTATTAAAAGCTGCTTCACTTGGTTTATCTATATACTTACTTGTAAACTCATGTAGGTTACCAAGTGCACCATATCCATAAGACTTGATTCTTTTAGCTATATCTAACATCTCATTATTTTCTGAGGTATATGCAGAAGCTTCTTGTTGAAAAGTACCTATGTCTTTTTGGTTTTTAACGTATTTAGTTTGATATGTTTTTCTTAATTCTAAATTTAAAGCTATATTATGTTTAATATCTTCAAACTTATCTACAAACTCTTGAGATACTTTACCACCAAGTCTATCATATTCTTTTTTCATAGACTCAGCATCTTGAGTCATTCCATCTATAGAAGATGTTATCTCACTCATGTTTTTCACATTATCTTTATTTTCTTTTGATAAGTGAGATGCTTGTTGTGCTTTATGGAGACCAAGAGAATATTGTTCTGCTGGAGTTAAGTTCTCCTTAGCAGCATTCATTTTACTTTGATGAATCTCTGCTTTTTTTTCTTCTATAAATTTTTGTTTAACTCTATATTCTACTTGACCTGGAAGTAATGTCTCTCCATTATGTATGGCCTCATCTCTAACTTCTTTTCTTAAATCTTCTAAAGGAGTTTTTATTTTCAACCCAGCATTATCTTCTTTTAAAGGTTGGTAATTAAGTATACCTTTAGTGTATGCACCAACTTTATATAATAAAGACCCACCACTTTGTGCTTCTTTGTAGTCATCTTCAATGCTAGTTAAATCTTCTTTTTTTAAAGCATAAGGTTTAGTTTTCTGTACTGCTGATTCGTAGTTTTGTTTTATGAAGCTATCAAACTGTGGTCTTAATTGTGGAGACATCTTGGATTTTGAAACACCTCCAGCCATAGCAGATAATACTGTGGGAGCAACGTAAGATACTTCATTACCTTTATCAAAGTCTATTAATTGATCGACATTCATTTTACTGAAATCGACATTAGGAGTAGGAGTAGCTTTAACTACTGATTTAGGTTTAACACCAACAATAGGTTGTTTATTTATTTTAAAACCACCAATAGTTACATCTTTAGGTTTTCCAACTAAAGTACCCCAATCCGATGGTTTCTTTTGATTTTCTGTACCCAATAAAGATTTTTTTGGTGAAGGTAACGTAGTAGATACCTCTTGAGGAACTGGTCCACTTGATTCCAAATTGTCTTTTTTTTTTATACCTAATGGATCACTATTTTTAATCCCTAATGGATCTTTTTCATCTTCCATAATTATATCTTATAACTTTTAACATCATTCTCATTGTAACCCATATCTTGTAATTGTTTCAAACTATATGTTTTACCTTTTATTTTGTAAGACGAACCTGATTGTTTACTTTCTTTTGGTTGAGAATTTCTTAATGTTGTTTTTGCAAAATCTACATTATAACCTTTTCCTTTATTTGCACCAAGAGTTTGTTGTCTTAATATATTATCAGCATCTTCTTTAGAGAAAAAATAAATGTGTTGAGTGTATTTATTTCCATACGAACTTAGTATAGAATTAGTAGCTTCTTGTTGTTGGTCAGAAGACATAGAAGTCCAAGCTGGACCACTCATTTTATCTTGAACTTCTCTACTAGACTTAGCGTCTAATTGTTGTACTACAAATCCAGGAATTTCTTTATCACCTCTTTTAACTAAAGTCATGTTTGATATATAAGAACCAGCAGGAAGTGGAGTGTTTGCACCCTCTCCTTTTTCATTAAAATAATTACCTGCTTTTACTGAGTAAACAGGAATTTTAACAAGAGGGAAACCAAATGCTGTCTTATCTACATCACGAGATATACTTCCTCCTAATCGATTCTGTGCCCAAGTAGCTCTACCTAAAGTGTAATTATACTTCTCTTGTTCTTGTTTTTCTTTTTGCTGAGCTCTACTTTCTGCTAAATTAACATTTTCCTTGCTCTCAGGAGCTAAACCTCCAAATATAGCTGTCTTATATTCATCTCTAACTATTTGTTTATCCTCGTCAGTATACTCGCTTTCTTTTAATGGATGTAAATATCTTTGTAATTTTTCTTTTTGCTCAGGAGTTATATTTTCTTTTGCAAGCTCAGTTGTAGCATAATTATAAAGAACATTTATTCTTTGCTCTCTATTTGCAACGTGAGCATTAATCATTTTATCAACAGCTTCTTTAACCCTTTGATCATCATTATATGTAGTAGATATAGATGTAATACCATTATCAGTAGTATTAGTTCTTAATTTTATATTGTCTGATATTTTACCAGCATCCTCAGTTAAATCATAAGCATCCATAACATTAAATGCTTTTCCATTTAATAATTCATTATCATCAAAAGAATCTCTTTCATTACCTTCTCTATCGTAGAACTTTCTATATACTTTTTTACCATCAATACCTACTTTAAATTTTCTCTGAACATTACCATTTCCATCTGAAGTGGTTTCTATCTCTGGAAATTTATACATTATAGATCCATTTAAAACTATAGGTTCTGTATCTTCTAGATTATCCAAACCATGAGCAACAATGTCTGTTTGAGATTGTTGAACACCACTCTTCTTTGATTGATTTTCTAAAAATGATTTTGCATATCCACCAATTTTAGTATTTATTTCTGTGTATTTTTTTATTATTCCAGGTATATTATTATACTCTACTTGCTTCTCACTAGATAATTTATCTAAACCTCCTGCTTCAGTTGCTTCTTTGTTTAAATCAGCATACCTATTTTTTTGTTCAGATACAATATTAGTTACAGCTACATCATGTACTTTAACTCCAGCAGGTATCACTTCATCAAACTTAGCAACTTCAACAGGCTTAATTTCTTTAGCTTTAGCTGCTTTATCTGCCCTCATTTTATCAATCAAATCACTTTGAAACTTTTGTGCATTTACAGCTATATCTCCAAAATCTACATTTGGTGCTTGTACTGTTGCGTATGCTCCTACTTTACCTATTGCCATATATTAGATACCTTGTTGATTATATTTATTCATTTGAGAATTAACTTCAAATGGATTATATTGTTCAAAAACTCGACTACTTAATCCAGATAAGTTTGATGTTAAATTTTGTCTATTAGCAGGTACTACTCCGCTAGTAACAATAGGTTGCAATCCAGTTACATTACCTTGTTTTACTTGACTTGTTAAAGCATCCATATATTTACCTTGCTGATACATTTGAACACCACTAGCAGCTCCTTGTATAGCTCCTTTTATACCTTGCATTTCTTGTGCTTTGCCAGCTGATATTTGAGATGATAAAGCAGCTACATCATTTTGATATCTCTGTTCTTTCATACCTCTAATTTGAGATTGGTCTCCAGCTCTAGCAAAATCAATTTGTTTTTGTTGCTCATCTAAACTAGCAGCTATCTGTCTATTTTGTAAATTTTGTTGTTCGTTAAGCTGACCTAAACCACCAATAACCCCTCTAATACCACCACTTCTTAAAGTATCTACACCAGTAGCAAATTGTCTAGCACCCTCTTCTCTTTGAAGATTAGCTCCCAACTGACTTACTTGAAGACCTTCGTATGAATTTTGTAAATTTGGAATAGGTAAGTTATTCAAAGCATCTTTAGCTTCCCTAGCTTGTTTAGCTCCTTCTACAGCTTGGTAAATGCCACCTAATGCTGCGACTCCTCCTATAACTGCACCTGTTACTGCTGCCATATTTTTATAGTAATTTTATATATTCGTTACAACCCTTACTCCCTAAAATAAATCCTTCCTCTAAATATTTATTTTGTAAGCTCTCGTTTTTTAATGATGTATAAGCAACCTCATATCCCATCTCCTTTGCTATATAACATAATTGATTTATACATTCTGAAATAGCTACTTTCCTAACTTCTTTATCTTTAACATCAGGGTTACTAACTATAAATTCAACCCAACACATATTGCTATTAGTTAAATAAACAAAACCTGAACATACGTCTGTTGAATCTATGTTCACAATCACACCAGTCTTAGGTAAGTTATTTAATCCTGGAGCTGGAAATCTCCAAAACTTCCACCAATCTAATAACATTGGGTAATCTCCCTCAGTAAAATATCTTGTATTGCTATCCATTAAATTAAATTTATAGTGCAAAGATAATCAAATTATTGAAAAGACTTAAATACCTCTGTATTAACCGTAAATAATGTAGCTTCACTACCACTATCAGTTGTAGTTAGTGTAATAGTAGCGTGGTTTCCTTTAATACCATTACTCTCTGCTACAGGATTTTTAGCTATAAAATAGAATGAACCTACAGGACCAGTTGTTATTGGAGTTATAGTTATTGATGTTGAATTAAATGAAAGCACTCTTCCTATAGCGTATGGTGTGTTACTTATATCTATAGTATATAAAGTATCTTCTGTAGATAGAAATGTAGGAACTTCATCGAAAGTATATGTATTTGATAATAATCCAGTACATACCCCAACACCTTGTATTGATAAATGAGTAAAATCTAAAATACTATTACTGTCTCTACTTATCATAGCATAATGCTCACCTTCTCTAGTATTAAAGTTTTCATAGTTAATATGTCCATTATCAAAATTGGTCTCAATGACAGCATTCCAATGACTAGTATTACTCTCTAATGATATTGTTTTGAATTGTTTTACATCACTTGGGTCTTGATTAAATGCTACCGTTACAGAAGAATCTTGAACACTCATACCTCCTTCATCATCATAGAAATAATTTCTAGATGCTGTCTCTGAATGGTGTCTATATAGCTGACCATTTTTAAAAGAAAAGAAACCACGATTTAACCTAGTCATCCACTCTGGGTTGTATCCCCAAAAAGATGTCCAAGTATTTGTTTTTTCGTCAAACGATATTGTTTCAGCCATTTTTTATTTTTTATTTTTTATTTTTTATTAATCAGGGCAGTACCCAACCTTAACTACATTTGCTGGAAGACCAATTAAAGTAGATGCACAGAATAATGTCTCTACATATCCTTCAGTACCATCTGCTGTTGCAGTTTGATAATCACCAAAACAATCTATATACTCACAAGTATTAATTCCTACACTACTATATATTTTATATTGTCTACATGTACTTTGGTTACAAGCTCCTATATCAGTAGTTACAACTCTATCTACACTAACTATTGAAGAAAGGCATACTTGCTCTGTAGATGTTATAAAGTTTAAAATCATTTCTCGTAATATATAATCGCAATCTAAATATCTAACTAAACCATCTGAATGTAAAGGACCATCTAAATGTAAAGGACTATCTATCCAATCAAATTGATATGCTCTACAATCTAATGGTTCATTTATTAATATATCTACTCTTATATCTACACTACACTCTCCACTAGATACTCTATAAATATAGAAATCAGGTATTAAACTACTTCCATTATGAACGTATGTAATATAATCTCCTACTATCTCAAATCCTCCATACTCAGGACCTGTTATCATAGACAAGGTATAAGGTGTTCCATGAGTTATATTATCTAAACCATTTAGAGAGAAACTAGTTCCTTGATTTATACTTTTTAATATGTTAGTATTTGCAGCGTAAACATCATCAATATAATCCCAAACTATATAAAGTTTCTTAGATAGGTCTCCTAATCTCTCAAATGTAAACTCAATATAGTTCTCATCTCCAACAGTTGTTATAGATGGGTATGTTGCATTATCTATTATTTGTTGTGCATCGTAATCACTACTAGTAATAGTATACCCTATTTTATTACATGCAGTAAACACACCATCACCTTTTATAGAAGACACTCTAACTAAACTTCCTTCAAATGGTATTGGACCATCAGCTTCAATTCCAACCTCTGTTCTAAATCTTGTAAGACCAGAAGTAGTAAATGTATCTACATCTGTTGAGTTTCCATTATATCCATACATTGAATCTACCCAAGAGTATTTGTTTGTCATAGATTTACCAGCATCAGAAATATCATTAACTACCAAAGTAACAACTTCTAACTGATTAGTTATAGGACAATGATTTGAAAAAGAAATCATAGCATCAACTTCATGTGTATTATTTATTAATACGTAAGCAGTTTCTTCTGTTCCTGTTCTTGATATAATAACACTTCCACTTCCTGTTAATCCTGGATTTGCATAATTTCTAACTCCTATGGTTATTGTTGCATCTAAAACTCCCTCAGGTATTTGGTAATTAAAAACAAAATCACCAACTTTATTTCCTATGTTTATATCGTAATATAGACTATTAGATGGTGTTAATTTTAAATTACTAATTTGTTGATTACAATTAACTCTTAATGATTTAACTTGTTTATTTTCATTTGTAAAACCTAATATATAATTATCATAAGATGGGTCATAACCTCCAACTATAAACTTAGAACTATAATCTCTTAAATTATCTCTAAACCAATCTTTCATTCCATATCTTGAGATAGGCTCTAAACCATCAGAACCTAATCTTAAAACAACTCCCTTTGGTTGGTCTGTAAAATAAATGTTATTTGCATAGTTAGAGAAAGTCTCTGGATTTGTTCCAATACCAAATTCTCCAGCATAAGGTATTTCTTGTCCTAATACTTGCTCTACTGAAGTAATTTGACCACCTCCAACTGCATCAGATAATAAGTTTTTATTGTATAATACTTTGTGTAATTTATCTTCTTGAAATACTATTAAATCCGTATCTCTTGAGAATAACTTTTGTATTCTTCCATATTTATCATCTAAATCTTTATAGTTTGCTCTTGATAGATTAAACTCATTTAAAGAATTATAGTTTGTTGTTTTTTCAAATCCACCACTATATGTTAATGATGCTATATTTCTTCTCTCTTTATATCCATCTAATTGAACTGCATTAGGTCTTGTATTCGTAGATAAATAATTTGAGTTAAATAAATCTTTCACTCTATAACTTTCAGCTCCATTACCTTGAGAATAACAATTAAAGAATGATAAATTTAATGTTGCAGCAGTAGTAGTACCATCTTGGTCTACATCTGCATCTACAGGATAATTACTATCTGTTTTTTTAGATAGGTGGTTTCCATTAGAATCTATTAAATAGGTATCAGGTATCTCGTAATAAACTTCAGAACTTTTATCTTTAGGGTCTGTCTCAAGAATAATAACGCTTGTAGCAAGTGTAATGGTTACTAATGAATCAGAGTATGATGGTTTACCAGGATTAATTATAGTTTCTCCACCAGTAGAACCATAATTATTCCAAAAACCTATAGAATATGGATAGTTATTATCATAAACAAAATTTGAGATAGAAATAGGCCCATATACAGTAGAAACATAATGTCCTCTTGCCCACACAATATCAAGAGCAGGACTATCATTCATCTCTGTAACCCACCACTCATATATACTATTATAATCAGCAGATGATGTATATTTTTTTTCAAATACATCAGGACCTGCATTCGTTCTTCCATTACTTAATTTAAAATATAAAATACTTCCAGCTGTTATCTTTGTGTCTTCCCATAATCCAGTTGATGGATTTAAAGTTCCAAATAGTCCAGTATAAGTTAAAAAACCATGAGGCTGACAGTTTGAATTGCTAACATGATTTTCGTATGCTATATAATTATTTGGAAGTGATGCTATATCAATACCACTAAAACTTTTCACTTTAATATAATTACCAGCAGGTGCTCCAGTTATAAAATTTTCAGCTTGTTGTTTATATTCTAAAACCTGAACTTTAATTAAAGATACTGTTGGCCCATATAAATTTCTTTTAAGGATTAAAATATCTCCATCTTGAACCTTATTCTTTTCTTGACCCTCTAGTTTTATCCAAATGTAATTATCTTTTTTATATACTACAAGAGCGTATATTGTTTGGTATTCTAATTTATTATCTTTTACAAATACCTTATATTTTGTTGCCCAATAAGGAGCTTTATGATGTACTTGCATTTGTAAACTATTTTTGTTTACAGAATTTAAAATAGGTATAAAGCAGTTATTAGTTGAGTTTGAATGCGAGTTTGTAATCACAGTTGAATATCTTCCTTCATCATCTAAGTATACAATACCAGCTTCATAACTTCTATTACTTTTACAACTAGAGTAAGCATTACCATTAGATAGTGATATATTTATAGTTCCATCTACATAATAAAAATATTCTTGTTTTAATGTGAAATCACTATCTGTATGAACAGAAGGAGTATTATCAACTTGGTATTCTATATATGGAAGTTTTATTTCTATTACATCAGGAGTTGTACCACTCAATATTTCAAATGGTTTATATTTACCAACATAATCAACAACTTCATTAGCTGGAGCTTGACTTCCAGTATCATAATATTTAAAATTATTATAAGCAATTACATTTATAAAGTTTTGAAATTCACCAGAACCTCTAAGTGCTTCTGCATTTGTATAGTCAGCACCAAGAAACATTGATATAGAACAATTATAATTACCATGATAAGATATTGGAGCACTTTTAGCTCTAAAATTAAAGTTCAATAAATCACCTGCTTTTATTTGTTTTCCAGCAAAATTTATTCTTAAAGAATCTGCTACAGGTGTTGATACCCCATTAATAATTTCATTATGAGTTCTTATCTCAGTAGTTAAACGATTATTTGTTTTATCCTCACTAATAGGTGATAAAGTATAATCAATCTTTATAGGTTGTCCATTAGTATCAACCATGTCGTGTCCCTCAACATAATTTCCATATATTAATCTATTCCCAATAAAATCTTGTGCTTTTGCTAATATAGGTACATTATCAAATAATCTGTTTATCTCGTCTTCTGGAAGTACAGAGTATATTTTGTTATTAGAGAAAAGAAATGACCTATCAGAATCATCTGGCCAAAATAAATTTGTTTTATTAAAGGTATCTATTATCCAAATGTTATTACTATTACTCTCTTTAAAAACCAACTGAATATCAGTTACATTTTTATCTCCAGTATTAAACCCTATGTTTACAGCATTGAATTTATTAACCATTCCTATATTCTCGTGAGTCAAATAATCTAAAGAATATTGTCCTGGATAAAATTGAGGATTTGAAAATGTTGAGATAGCAGAATATTCTCCATCTAAATATTTCCATCTATAACCAAAAGATAGAAACCTTTCTTTTATATTATTCTCAGTTCCATTACCAGTTGTAGTTGGTGTGCATATAGGAGCGAAATGAGGCTGTCTTTTATATAAGCTTATATCTTTACTTAGAAAAGTAGGATTAACGTCTGTAGAAGGCCCATATCCTTTTGCTCTATCCACATTGATATATCTAATTGGATTTAAGTCATCAGTCCAAACTAACAATGTCTCTTTATTAAATGAGTTGTATATTACGTTTGCACCAGTTATTTTATATTGTTTATTAAAATTAAGTACGTTATTAGGAGATGTTCTTGAATCTTGTAATATAGTAGAAACTAAAGGACCTCCTGTTACACTATTTAATTGGTCGTACTCAAATATATAATTACCTGTAGATGATGTTACAAACCAATATATTTTTTCATTACCTTCATCAGATACACTTCCTATAGATTCAGAATCAAAAGGAATGTTTAAATCAGATATTTTATCAAGACCATAAGAATTTTGAATACTTCCAACTTGAGAACCCTCAGAGTTAGAAACTAGAACATTAAAAGCATCTATATATTCTCCTTCAGGTATCAAGCGGACATCATAGTCCTTATTCATTTTACCTTGTACGAAATTCTTTTTTAATTCACTCATTATTTAATCCAATTTGTTTGACCACGAAGAGATTGTAATATTTCATCATATCGAATATTCATCATTCTTATTTTGGTATTATTTCTAATAGCTTTAAATTCTGTTTTAGCTCTTTGAACTACATATTCTTGAACTCCATATTTATTTGATAGTATTTCATACTTCATATATTGGTATAAAAACTTCTCACATAATTTATTAACTCTAATCTCATCCTCAGCTAAATCACTAAGACCATCAGATATATATTCTAATACAATAGTTTTTGATCTAACATCACTACTAAATCTAATTACACCTGAGTTTTTATCTATAATATATTTACCATTTTGATTAGCTGTTTTTCCATCAATACCAAATCTACTTCCGTACTGATATAAACTACCACTATCATTTAGATTATTTGATTTAGGATTTGCACTATTAATTTCTGTTAAGGAAGTACCTTCTAAAGCATCACCATTATTATCAAATAAAATATTAGCATTATTATCTTGTAAGTATGCAATAGCAATAGTACTTTGATTATTCATAACCATTGGTCTTAAATTACCATCATCATCTACCCAACTAATTCTAACGTAATTAACATAATCTTTTGGAAGTATCATTGTCAAATTATCAGGAAGGTCAAGCTCTAATGCTTTAACTTCTCTTGCTACATCATAGTTTAATTCTTGAAGACCACGTTTAGCATGAAATATCACTTCATATCTTTTGCAATCACTTATCACTTTATCATCTCCAACATACATCAAATAAAACTTATTGATAATATCTTTTAATAATATGTATTGATAATCACCCCAATTTTCTTCTTGAGGAGAGTTGCCTCCATTCTCGTAATATTGATAATCTGTTAAAAAATTAGACATATTTATTATTGATTTTGTAATTGGTTATCTTGTGCTTCAAACGCTACTGCTGCTTGAACTATATCAGCTTCTCTAATATTTAATCCAGCATACTTTAATATTTTCATTGTAATCTCGAACTTATCATCAAAACCAATCTCTAAATCTTGGTAACCTGGCAAAGAAGAGTTAAATACAGGATTGTCATTAATTACTGTGTAAGTCCAGTTAGGGTCTTTAGGTGTTCTAAAATAAGTTAAATAAACACCACTAACAATAGTTGATGGAAATACTTTGTATGTATTTGCATATTTTATATAAGTAGGATAGAATACATTATTCCCAGAGAAATCATCTTGTAAATGATAACTGATTTTATCTCTATCTAACAACTCTATCTCTCTACCATTATAAGTTAAATTTATAGTGGTATACATATCATTAGGCTGATTGAATACTTGAGCCATACCATCGTAAGCAGGTGTTAAGTCGGTAGGCTGACTAATAAACACATCCATATTCTCTCTGGTCTTCTTTAATATTTGCTTGTCATTTGCTCTAGCTACTCTTGATACAGATGCCTTATTATAATCATAAAAGTAACCATCTACAATTTCTTGTTGTGCTTGTTTAGCAAAAGTGTTAAACTGCAAAGGTGTTATGTAACCACGACTTTCTTTGTTAAGAATAAACTTGGTTAAGTTATAAATGTCATTTATCATTTTTACGTATTTTGTGCAAAGTTACTAAAAAAAAAGCACCCCTATTATAGAGGTGCTACTATAGAAAATTATGTCTGTATGGCTTATAATTTATTACTAATATTTGCTAGAGCATCCATACCTTCATCAGTCATAAAAAATGAAGCCAATGCACTATATGTATTCTCACCAAATGGAACTGTAATTAATTTCCCACCTTTGTTTGCCCAAGATACATTTCTTCCATCATTAGTAATTTCAAGAATACCCATATCAACAGCTCTAATAGCTATGTTTCTTAATTTCAAAGAATCATCTTCAACTAAAGTCATAAACTCTAAAGGATTGTTTCTTGCGTAAATAAGCATATCACGTCTTAATTCTGCTGAAGACATATTATCTACCTTTGACTTTAAAATAACTCTTCCTATTGCTTCTAAATCACCAATAGGCATTTCTTTAACTGCAATCTGAGCATCTAATTGAACTAATTGTAAATCGTACTCTTCATTAGCTACTTCTTCAGCATCAAATTCATAATACTTAACATTTTTATCTGGGTGTAAAACAGAGAGGAATTTTTGTAATTCTACTTGTTCTTTCTTTACAAATAGTTTACCATTCTCAAAAATAATTGGAGGGCATATTGCATATCCATCTTGTTCTTCTAAAAATGGTGATTCTTGGTTATCACTCCATCTTAAACTTCTATTTCTTTTTCCATCGAAATATAATAGTGGACTGTTTGCTGAGTGTTTAGTTCTCAACATAAAAGTAATTGGTGTGTAATTACCTGTTAAAAGATAAACTCTATCTTTACTTTCAAAAGTATCTAAAGGAGATACATTTGTTTTTGTTTGTGTTGCTTTCGCTGCACTTGTTTTTGCTGTTGTAGCCATATTAAATTAAATTAAAATTCCATGCAAAATTACATAAAATATTTATATAGTTTTTAAACAAAAAAAAGAGGAGGAAATTAATCCCCCTCTTAAAAATATAATTATTTTATAGTATAACTTACGGTTTGAAAATCATAAAGTTATTAGCTCCTAATACTACTAAAGCTCTTTCAGACAAGAAGTTTACAGACATGCTATCTACTTCACTGTTAGTTGCTCCACCAGCAGAACCTATAATCCAAGATTTGTATTTACGATCCTCAGTCTCAGATTTTCTGTAACGAGTATGTAAGAATGGTCTCTTAGCATTTTTACCTAATACTTGGTCGTAAACTGTTAAAGTACCAGCAGGAACTAAAACTCCGTTTACTGTATTAACTAAACCACCTGTAGTAGCATCGTTCAAGTATTTCCAATCAGATTTGTAGAAATCATAACCTAAGTTAAATCCTTTAAATCCTAAGTTCAAAGCCATATCAGTATCATTATCAAAAAGACCATAAGATGCAGCACCTAAAGTACCATTTACGTTCAATCCAGCTAATGTAGTATCAATTTGGAAAGATAAAGAACGATTCACGAAAAGAACATTTTCTTGGATAGCTCCCTCTTTGTCTAATACTTTGATGATATTCTCGATGTCTGTTCTATCAGCGATAGCTCCAGTACCTACGTTACCTCTATTGTTGATTTCATAGAATAAACCTTTAGTACCTTTGTATCCTTGAGCAGCAGCAGCAGAACCAGAAACAGCAGGCTCACCTTCAATCATTGCAGTTTCTAAGTAATCTTCAAATCTCAAACGAGTTTCGTGCTCTGATTTTAAATACCATAAGTATCCAGTTGCTCCATTTTCAGTTGTAACTTCAATCCATCCGATTTGAGCCATATCTGAACCATTAACCTCATATTTATCTTTGATGATAATTGGAGTTGTGTCAAGAATTTGAGACTCAGCTTCAACAGAACCAACCATTCCAGCAGTTCCTTTTTTAAATTCAGAACCATAAACGAATAAACTAATTGCAGATGCAGTAGCAGATAATGCAGAGATATTAGCAGCAGAGTAAGCGTCTACTGTAAGAACAGTAAAATCAGAAGATACAGATCTAACTATTACTTTAATTACAACACCAGCAGTATCTTTAAGGATAAGTGTTTGTCCAGCTCTTACAGAAGGGTATCTAGTAGTAGCAGAAGAACCTGTAGTTGGAGTGTAAAAAGTTTGGTTTGAATCTAATGTAATTTGATTAGTAGCAGTTTTAGTTGCAGTACCGAAGATATGCAAACGACCTTGCTCACTCCATTTAATCATATCAGAAGTAGAAGGCATTTCAGCTCCTACCATTCTTAAAAATGACGCTACAGAACGATTACCGAATCTTTCAAATTCTTTCTCGTAAAGATCTGGAAGTTCGTGTGATAAAAAGTCAAATGAACCTACATAGTTAGTAGATAAAGTTGCTTGAATTGGTGCAGGGGTTAATAATGGATTCCCTCCAATAGTACCTGCTGAAAAATTAATTGTGTTTAATGCCATTTTGTTTTAATGTTTTTATTATTTATTTTTTTCTAATTCGTAAACCACCATCAAAACTATCATTACTAATTGCTCTCATTCTAGGACCTCCACTATTATCTGTGATTTCTTTAGAATCTCTAACATTCATATCAATGTTTTTCATTCCTTTGATTACACTATTAGTTGAATCTGCTTTACCTTGCTCATAAAAGAACCTAGCAAAACCATCTGGGTCTCTAAACATAGCCAAAGATTTGTGATAATCATGTGCATCTTTCAATACTCCATTATCATCTAAATGTTTTTGAACAACCGAAGATAAATCTGACTGAATATTTCTAGTCTCATTTACATCTTTTGGTTTATAAACTTGTTTTTTATCTCCTAAATTAAATTCAAAGCCTTTGAACTCATTAGAGAATAGTTGCGTAGTTTTTTCATCAAACACTTTTGCTTTTGCTTGAGCTATTTGCTCTGCTTGTTTTGATTGTGTTTCATATTCTTGATAGAAGTTAAATGCTTTCTTATAATCTTCAGTTACTTCAGCTGAGTTAGACCCTAAATCAACTTTATATTGTTCCTTGAGATTATTTAGATAGTCTTTAGCTCTAAACAATTCTTCTTTTAATGCCACCTGTTTTTTCTTAATATCTCTTTCATCATCAATATCTTCATCAAAAGAATACTCTTCCTCTAATAAATAATCAATGTCAGCATCATCAAGATGTGGCTTTGTTTGTTTGTAGTACTCTTTTAATGTTTCAGTACTATCTGCTTTATCCCAGTCTTTGTTAATTTTAATGTAGTTATCTACACCATATTCCATTAACTTTTTTATATCTTCTGGAAGTTCAGCTTTTTTTTCACTCTGTGTAAGAACTTCGTCTAAAGACTCGTATTCTTTTTGATACCTATCTTTTAAATAGTTAAGTACTCTTGCGTCATCAATATCTGTCTCTTGGTTTTCCGCCTCAACATTTTCTTGATTGTTTAAATTTTCTGAACCAGCTTCAAAATTATCTTGAATCTCTTGTTCTTTTTCTTGAATAGAAGATACCTCTTCGGCATCTACTGCTCTAAATTTCATTCCGCTCATATATTTGTATTAAATTAAATTTTTTGCAAAGGTATGTAATTTTTTATTACTCTACTTTAAACAAGTCATCCATACCACCAAGACTATCTTCCTCATTGAAATCTATAGGACTTAAATCTTGTTGTCTTTGGTTTATCATTTTACTTTGCTGTGTTGCTTGTAACTTTGTTCTTGTATCTTTCCTATCTTCTTTATCCATATCTTTCTTATGAATTAAGTCCATCTCAGCTTGTTTTACTTGTCCTTGAAAACCTTGTTGTAATTTGATAAGCTCTGATTTATATTGAAACTCCATTTGCATTTTCTCCATTTCCATTTGATGCTTCATTTGTTCTAATTGAGCATCACCTTGAGATTCAGCTTGTATAATTTGAAGTTTACCTTGAGAAGTAGCTTGAGCAAGTTGAGCCTGGCTTTGTGCTTGGCTTTGCATTGTTTTAGCTTGTAACTCTTGGTCTCTCTCTTCTTTATGCTTTTTCTTAACTTTTAATAATTGAGATGCTATTTTAACATTTTTAACATTACGAATATCTATTGCATCATCTATATCAATTTTACCTGCTGCCAAAGCTGCTTGAATATTTTGATTTAATAATTGAGTTTCTTCTTCATCAGGCATTAATGTAATATAAATACCAAAGTTATATAAATGTAGGTCTTTAATTTTATTGATAACATCTACACTACCTCCACCAATCATCAATGCAAAATCATCACGCATATCAGAATATTCTAACAAGTCAGACATTCTATAGCAAATACATTCAGCAATTCTTCTAGTCATAAATAAACCACTTTGAAGAATATGTCTTGTAGCAGTATTAGAATTTAATGCAGCTAATTTTTGAAGACCAACTAAACTATTCTCATCTGGCATACTTCCATCACGAGCCTCATTAAGACCTGTGCTTTGACGAATCATATCAAGGTAGTGATTATACATACCAACAAGACTTTGTATCTTAGCATTAGCTCCTGAAGCTGTAAGCTCTTGAATAGGCATACGTGCATTATTAAACTCACCATCTTCTGTATAACTTCTACCTACAACACTTCCTGTTTGGAAATATAAGTTTAACGCTTGTTCTGGAGTATATGATTGACCATTTCCTAGATTAACACCATTTAAACCATCTATATCTAAGAACACCCCATCAGGTTTCATTCCAGAGATAACTTGTTGTAATTTTAAATGCGTAAGTTGTATTTGGTCTGCAAAAGGAATCATTCTTTTAACTAATGAATCTATTGCACCTCTATACATTCTTGGAGCAGACATTACATAAGGAGGATAAACTTTAGAGATTGAAGATTTAGGTCTAACCATATTCTTCATTAAATCCCACTTCAATAAATAATTAGTACCCATAACTAATACACCCTCAAACCAAACATCTATTCTTTTAGATATTTTTTCAAATTGAGCATCATCAGTTTTAGGTCCTTGAAAACTATCATCTCTCTTTACTACTTTATCTCCACCGTTAGCATTTTTCTTTTTCTTATATACTACGTTTAAATCTGTCTTATATGAGAAGAACAATAATGTTGCAGAATTATTTCTAATATTACCTCCTAATATAGTTCCTCCTTGAATGTTTTGATAAGCATCCCATTTAGAAGCCAATTTAGAAATCTCTTTAATTTCTTCTTGAGTTAATTTTGGATTTAATTTTTTAAGTTCTGTAATAGGAACATTTTTAACTTCTCCAAAATAATAACAATCTTGAAAAGTAGGATCTTCAGTTGGACTAAAAACCATATTGGCAGGATCGCAATACTCAATTCTAATCCCATTATGTGTATCAAAAGAATGTCTAACAGCTGATACACCCAATACAACCTGGTCTTCATCTGTTCTTCTTTTTATTAAATCGTAATTGTTTAAATTTAAAACATTCTCAATAGCTTTTTCTTCAGCAATCTCTATCTCATCTTTATAGAATTCCATGTGAAGGTCAAGCTCTGCTTTATCTTGAGGCATTTGTTCTTCAGGTATTGGATACATATCTATACCTAATAAATTCTTAGCATCTTTTAACAAAGGAGCAGCAATCATAGCTTTCTCTACCTCTGTTTTATAGTTATTCTTTTTGTCAGATGAAATATTATCTACTGCCTCTGCTTTAACCTCGTATTGTCTTGTAGACATTCCATTAACAACTATATCAACAAATTTTGGTATAATTGGAAGTGGTGTCCAATCTAAATTAAGATAAGAAATATCTCCATTAACAGACATCTCTTTTTTATATTTTTGAACAGATTGCTCTCCTCTTGCATATAATCTTAGTTTGTGAAAGTGGTCTCTTGTAGTGTAGAACCTTGAACCATTAAGAGATGTTTTTCTAAACCACTCAGCTTGAATGGAATGAGCAACAGACCTACCGTAATCTTCACTTTTCTTAATCTCATCTGTCGCCAGTTGGTCAGGAAAATATACATTAGGCATCGTTAAATCTTGATTCATATATGTGTCTTTATTTTAGTAATTCGCTATGCATTCCTTTATTAGAATATCTTGCAAAATTAAACATTATTTCCGAGTTATTTCTAATAGGTCTTGTAACGTATGTTTGGTTAGCCATAATTGCAAGACCACTACTAATAGTAGCATCAAATTTAGTACGATTAGCTATATCAAAATTTGCCCAATCTAGAAGTGTTCTATTAAAATACATATTCCCCATACTTCCTTCTTCTCTATATTCACCACTATAATCTATACCTACATATTGATTTATATATGCTTCAATAGCATTAGCTTGTAACTCAATAGTTTGTGTAGATGAAGGAATACCACCTAACTCTCTCTCTGATGGAGACAAATCATTCTTATGTTTATCAGGTCTATTTAATGAGAAACCACGAAAACCTCTATTGGTAAAATACTTTAATTGTCCAACTTTATTATTTTCTATAAGTATAGGCATTCCATAAAATACACAAGCCATTAAACAATTTTCATAAAATTCTTCAGATGTTCTTGGTCTTGCTATATACTCTAAAAAGAAATGGTTACTTGGTGCGTCATCCATATTGAATTTTGTAAGACCATGAAAAGAACCTTTAGAACCTCCACCACCTACAACTCCTGATATATCGTATGTATCACAACCAAAACTTCCTATATGTGCATTACCTGGATATTTCTTTCCATTCTTTAATTCTATTCTATTACGCATCTCAGGTTTAGGAATCCATGATACTTTAAATTCACCATCTTTACTTGGTGTCCATATAACTTCTGTATCTTTAACACCATTTCTCCAAGAGAATTTACCTGTTGTAATAATCCTATTATGCTCAAGACCATCATTATAATCTACTTGTTCATATATCTTTGAAAGGTCAAACAAACTATTTTTAGCTTCATCACGAAATGCGTGTCCTTCTGTTCTTGGGTTTTGTCTATAAAACTCATTTAAAGCATCAGAATCTTTTCTTAAACTCTCTATTTTATTCTCAAAGAAATCTAATACACCATCGTATACCCAAGTTCCTTGAATGTCTTTTACTGGTTTATCTCCAGCTCTAAACATAGGGAAGCCATACAAATCTATATACCCCTCATAATTCCATTCCATAGGAATAAATAAAGCATATAGTCCACTTGTTGTTTGTCCATTCTTATCTCTATTTTTTACATCACTATCGTAATATAATTTTTTAAAGTTCCCACCACCATTTTCTTGAGAGTTACAAGTACTTCCCATCATACACTTACCTATAAGTTTTCTTCCAACTCTTAAACAAGTTTGTGTAACCCTCCAGTTATTTTGTATGTTTAATGGGTTTGTCCATTTACCACTCTCATCATGCACAAGTAATTTTAACTTTTCCCCATCATAACTATTGTCTCCTGTGTTCTTCCAATCAATAGAAGTATCTAAACCCTCCATTTCATCTTGAGCATCAGACATATTATTCTTGGTTATTTTAGATGCAGGAACACGATACGATAACTCTGTCTTAGGTTTATCCATACCATCCATAATAGGTTTAAAAAAGAAAGGATAATTACTTGAGATAGGAACTACTTTATCTGTAAACATTTTTTTAGCATCACCTCCTGTTTTAGAAAGAATACCAAGTCTACTATCTTTAGATATTGTTGCGATATTAACAAGCTCTGAACTACCCATAAAAGAAAAACCTGAACGTCTATTTTTTAAATAACACATTCCAAAACTTCTAGTGTCAGCCTTACATGCCTCCCAAAATATCCAAAATATTCTATTACTCTCTCTAAATTCAGGGAGACCAATATCTATTTTAGTCCATTGAAGATACATATAGTGGCTTCCTGTTATGTAAGATGGTTTTCCGTTATTCATAAAGAATGTTCCTTCATCTCTTTTATTAAACTCTTCTTCTATATAATCTACCCATTTACTTTTAAAATCTTTAGGCATATCATTCCATTGAAAAATAGTTTTTATTTTAGAGAGTTCTTTAGGATATTCATCGGCCTCCCAATATTGTTCCTCAGGTTTCTTGTCCCTAATTTTCACTTTATTTGGGACAGAAGGTAATGCTATTTTTAATCCTTGTATTTCATATACTTCTCCAATAGTACCATCTTTAGAAATAACCACTATATCATACTCTGGATTGTATCCATATACCCATCCATTTTTTTTATTAATTTTATCTACTTCTTTTTTTGGTATATAATCTAACAGTATGGAATAAATACTACTTTCCTTTGCTTCGTCTTTCTGCAAAGCTTTCAAACTTTGATTCATCTTTAGTAGTATTAGGGTTTTCTTCAAGTATATCTTGTTCTCTTTGTATTTTTTCTAAAATATAAAAAGCATCATCAAGAGCTTGTTTTTTTGCAAGTACAGCATTACGCATTTTATCAGCAGTAATATCTACATCATCATCAGATATGATTTCATCAGCAAGAACTTTTATTAACTCTGTAACTGATTTATAAGCAGCTTGAATAATCTGCTCTTTTAATTCTTTGTGGTTATACATTTAATTTAATTTTAAAAAGCAAAGGTATAAAAAAATGCCCTCTGATTTAGAAGGCATTTAATTTAGCAATTTTTACATCCACCACTTCCACTAGGACCTTTTCCAGAACCTCCTGATAAATCTCTAGATTTGTCTCTATTTTTTCTAGCAACTTCTTTAGATGATTTAGAAGATCTATCTTTCCACTCAGACATTGTTTCTCCTGCTTGTTTGTACTTATCGTAACTTTGTTTAGTTACCTCATCTTTTCTTTTTTGTTGCCAAGTTCTTTGATCACCTTTAACTATCATTTTAGCAGGTTCAAACTGTGGATTTGTTTTAACAACACCAGCGGTTTTCATAGGTATCATAGTAGTTATTTCTCTCTCTCCTTTTGAACTAGAAACACGACTTGAAGAAGTAGGTTTTTTAGTTGAAACAACTTTAGAAGTAGTTTTTACATCTGGTTTAGAATTAGATGATTTATCTTCATTATTCCACTTTGTTATATAAGTAGTACTACCATTAGGATTTTTAACCTCAGTTTTTGTTACATTGTTTTTTGTAGGGTCTATCTTTGGTTCTTCTTTTGAAGAAACTTTATCTCCACTTTTATCAAAATTACTCATAATAGATTTTAATTTATCTATATCAGCATTTTTAAATCCTATTGAGTTATAATCTTCTGCCATAATTTTATTTTTTACAAAAGTAATGTTTTTAATTCAATTTTAAAACAATATCACTATCAGACATTCTATATAATTTTTCATCATCTATCTCAAATTCATATTCACTATTCTTTTTGAATGCAATCATATCTCCTTTTTTAAAGCCAATAGAAAGTAGTTTTTCATTTGCGTATACTAACTCTCCAATATGCTTCTCTTCTTTCTCTAAATCGTATAGTATACCTTCTTGAGTATTATCTATTGGTTTTACAAAACAATAATTAAGATGTGATATCCAATCATTACCATTTACATTTCTTGAGAGATATATTCTTTCAGGACTAACTATATAAACTCCATCTCTAAAAAACTCTGGAGAAGTAGTTGGTCTACCCCTCATATCAAAATAAATTCTAAAAATATTATGGTGTAATACAACTATGTCTCCAACACAAATATCCCCACTGTAATGTATAGGTAGTGATTCTACAATACCAAGTCTATTAACATATTTAGCAAGTTCTAATGAAGTGTTTATGGTGAATTCTACACCACCTATATTCTTGGTATTATTATATTTACTCCCATAAGGAGATATTATAAAATTGTATGGACTCTTCATTAATAGTTAATGTTAAATTCAACAAGAATAGGTAGATTTTTGTTTGGACTTTTCCATACAGATAACTCTTTATTTTTATTCTCTATCCATACATAGTAATCATTACCATTATCAATAATAGCATGTATTGTATTAGACCCTCCTAATACTTCTTGTCCAACTATGTAGTGCATTGAATTTTTATAATCAAGACCAATAGTTATTTTTCTAATTTCTAATTTCATTATTATTAAATTATATTCTTTTGGCAAAAATACAAAAAAGTGCCGAACATATATTCAAGCACTTTTTATATCTTATATTGCGATATGCATTATTAATTATAAACTCTAATTTCTATAGGAGTATTTGTTAAAAGCGAGTCTACTTGAGTTGATGAACTATCTTTAGTAACTACATCCATTTCATTATTACCTGATCTTCTAATTTTAATGTTTCCACTACTTACATCTATATTATCTGATATTGAAAAATAAGTTTTATCTTCTATAAAAAGTCCGTTGCAAGTTGTGTAATAAAAACCAGTTCCATCATAAAACCAATTAATATTACCAAGAGTATTTTCTAATACAGTTACTATTGGAGCTGCTGTATTGTAGCTTAAATAAACATTAATTCCCCAACTAGCAGGTGTTGTTCCTGTTGCAACAAAATAAGTTCCAAAATTATTACTTTCAGCACCTACATTTGTAAAGTCGTGATTAGCTCCTCCTCCATCATCTGAAATTTGATAAGTAACTCCAACAGTTAAATTTCCTGTCCATATATTTGTAGGATTATTACTACCTCTTTGTGTTAATAAAGCTGTGTATATTTTATATGGTGTAGGTGTTACACCAAAAAAATTAGCAATACTTTCTAAAGTATAAACTTTTGTTTTAGATGAATCATTATCATCTACACCTATTAATTTATCACTAAGTGATAGTAAATTGTCTTGTAAGTAATTTTGTATTTTCATAGTTTTTATTATTTATTTTTTAAATATTATAAGATGCTATTTGTCCGCCTACTGTTGCTACTGTTGCAGCATTTTGTAATCTGTCGCCAATACTATCGGCAGTAAATCCACTTGCAATTAGATAGTTCCAAAATTGTGCTGGAGTCATTAATAATGTCCCTGTTGTATTATCAACTAAAACCCCACTTAATACGTTTGCAGCTGTTGGAACTCTTAATGTTCCTGTTAATTCACTTGATGCACCGTAGGTTGTTCCAAATCTTACGTTTGCTATTGCAGGATTTCCTAAAGCAACACCTGGAGCATATAAAGTTCTATTACCACCTGTACTAACTTGAAATAACCAAGATGATGTATTTGTATCAATGGTTACTCTTGGTGCTACAATAGCTGAAATATTAGTTGAATTAACTACATTTCCACTTACTTTAACTAATGTTCCACTTGCAGCATTTGTATTATAAGTTATACCTACTAAAATAGCAGGATTTGTACTACTTGCAGTTATTATTCCTATTGCTGAAATTGTTGCAGCACTTGTTATATTATAAATTGCAGGAGTTGTAGCAGCAGTAATATTTCCTGTAATGTTTAAATTTGCACCTATTGTAATTATTGCAGGTACTACTCCATTTGTGATATTTCCTGTTATATTTACTGTTGAATTAGAAGATATATAAATTGCTGCTCCTGTTGATGCATTTACTGCTGATGAACCACTTGCACTTACATCACCTGTTATATTTATAGTAGCATTTGCACCTACCAATAAAGCAGTAGCATTTCCACTTCCACCTGTTGTTGAATTTATTGATAAATTACCTACTATATTTAAAGTTCCTGTAGAAGTTACATTTATTATTTGTTTTGTTGCATTATTTATATCTACTGTATAATTTCCATTTAAATTTAAAGTACCTGTACTTGAATGCCTAATAGCCATATAAGCACTTGTATTTGTAATAGTCAAAACATTACCATTAAAAGTAGCAGTATTAGGACTTGCTAAAGTCATCTCTAATGTTGGTGTTGTTGAACCTACATAAATAGCTTGTGCAGCACTACAAGTTAAATTACCACCATTTGCATAAATAAACTGCCCACTTGCTACACCACCAAATACAGTACCTGTAGATTCTGTCATTTCAAGTTCTGAAACAATTGGAACACTACCTAATGTTTGTACTGCTAAAATATTAATTCTATAATATGTATATGAAGTTGTATTAGATAGTATACCACTTGTATAAGTACCACTTGTTGGCATTGAAAAAGCAGTAACTGTTTCTAATGTTGTATAAGTTGTTCCATCATTTGATCCTTGAAATGTCCAAGTGGAAGGATTACCAGCTGCTGATATATTATATCCCTTTATGTGGTATCTTTTGATAACTTTTCCACTTGAAAATTGATAACCTAATGAGCCTATATTAGCGGTTACACATTGCCATATAGTAGTAAATCCATCTTGATTAAAAGCATTCCAAGCAGCATTAGCTCCACTTGCTGAACTTGCAAAAGCTGTTCCACTTGGAGTGTTATTTGAAGTCATTGCAGGTGTTGCAATATTTGGAACTAAAATATTAGTTGCTGTATTTCTTATTGATTGTGCTGTGTATGTTCCATCAATAGTAACTGTAAAGT
>Ga0114958_10000539_pt1 | contig 32232 bp, 36 predicted proteins | sample C_130208_EF_Meta_FD_89577 | JGI IMG/M metagenome (GOLD analysis project Ga0114958, IMG submission 89577) | Freshwater microbial communities from Lake Croche, Canada to study carbon cycling - C_130208_EF_MetaG | ecosystem: Environmental > Aquatic > Freshwater > Lake | place: Lake Croche, Canada... | reverse complement strand
CCTCATTTAAAAAAGAGGATATTTGCCGACCAAAATTTAATATATAAAGGACTGTATGCTATTTGCGAAAAAAATAATTAGGTTAACCCCCTTTCTAGGTTTAGTTTGTTTTATTACCCCAACTAAGGCTCAAATCAATTCCCCTTTTTCTAGGTATGGTTTAGGTACTGAGGTTGTGAATGGTCAGAATGCAACTAGCCAGGCAATCGGAGGATTTTCTGCTGCTTATACTTCTTCCATGAACGGAAGCTTTGGACAAAGTATCAATTTCAATAACCCTGCTTCTTATGGTACTATTTATATGACCACTTTTGATTTAGGAATGAATTTCAATAATAATACTTTAAAGAAATTATCTACCCCCACTGGCAGAGAGCAGTCTGCTTACTTAAGTCCTAATTATATTGTAGTGGGTGTACCCATAGATAAAACTAAAAAAACAGGAATGGCTTTTGGCCTAAGACCTATTTCACAAATCAATTACGCTGTAACCGAAACAAAAAGAATTTCTTCTGGAGATACCATTTTTAATAATTATATCGGACAAGGTGGATTGAACCAATTTTTTATAGGCTTTGGTAAATCTTGGAAATACTTAAGTATGGGCGTTAATACTGGTTACAATTTTGGACGTAGGAAAATTGATAATATAAAGTCATTTCAAAATAGTACCGATTCTAATTATTTTTTCCAATCTACCTCTAATACCAATACTGTTTTCGGAGGCGCTTTTTTCCAATGGGGTATGCTAGGAGAATTTCCTATTTATACAATACAAAAAGGAAAGGGTGTACAAAAAACTGAATATTCATTAAGTTATGGAGTCACTGCTACCTTAGATCAAACTATGAAAGGCAAGCAAGATATGGTTCGTTCTACAGGTAATTTTACAGCCGACGCTTCTACACCATTAGATACTGCTATCTCTACTAAAAATACTGCAGGAAATGTAACCATACCAGCTATGTATACTGCAGGATTGGCACTGCATAAAAAAGAATATGATACTAGAGGAAATTATGACCAATGGGTATTAGGCATTGAATACGATAGAGCTGCTTGGCAAGATAAATATAGTTTCTATGGTCAAAAGGATCTACTCTCAAATTCTTGGATGTTCCGCTTAGGAGCACAATTTTGCCCTAATCCTTTTAACTACGAAAGTTATTGGTCTACAGTCACTTATAGAGCAGGATTTTATTCAGGCAAGGACTATATCAACATCGATAACAAGGGTTTAAAAATATCTGCCATGACCTTGGGCATGGGACTACCTATTAGAAAATATCGTTCATACGATTACCAATATACTTTACTAAATTTAGCATTGCAAATTGGCCAAAGAGGCACTAGTGTAAATGACTACAAGGAAAACTTTGTACAATTTACTTTAGGCTATAGCTTGAGCGATGTTTGGTTTAATAAACGTAAATATGATTAATACATCACTGTATAAAAATATTAGATTAGCAGTTACTTTAATGAGTAGCTGCTTTTTTATGCTTGCCTGCGAAAATAATGTCAACGAAGTGCAAGCATTAAGCGCCCGCATTGGCGGTATCGATGTGGGTAAAGATGTTTCTATTTTTATTAGTACCGATGGAAAGATGAGCGCCAAATTAATGGCCCCTTTAATGAAAAAATATTTATTGGATAGTGGCAAGATGGTAGAATTTCCAAATACCCTTAAAGTAGATTTTTATAAAGACAGTTTGCATATTGAAAGTAAGCTTAGCGCCAACTATGCTAATTATAAAGAAGCAGAGAATAAAGTATTTTTAAGGGACAATGTAGTGGTGTATAATGTCCTAGGAGATACTTTATGGTGTAAAGAAATGATCTGGGATCAAATCACCAATAAATTCACTACCGATAAAGAAGTAATTGTAAAACAACATAACCCCATTGCTAAAATATATGGCAAGGGTTTTGAAGCCAATCAGAATTTAACAGATATACATATTTTCAAACCTCAATCAAATAGTTTTGCCATACTATCCGATAGTAGCGGCACGAATCCTAAATAAATACATTGTATGGAATATAGAAAAATGGGGAAGACAGGCTTACAATTAAGTACACTTAGTTTTGGAAGTTGGGTTACTTTTCACAAACAAATTAACGACGGCATTGCCGACGAGTTAATGGGTGTTGCCTATGATGCCGGTGTAAACTTTTTTGATAATGCAGAAGTATATGCAGCAGGTGAGAGTGAAAAAATGATGGGCCGTGTACTAAGTAAAAAAAACTGGGATAGAACTTCTATCGTTTTATCTTCTAAAGCGTATTTTGGTTGGAGAGGAAAAGCAAACAAACCCAATCAAACGGGACTTAGTAGAAAGCATTTAACAGAAGCTTGTCATGAGGCTTTGATCAGATTACAAACCGATTATCTAGACCTTTACTATTGCCATAGACCAGATAAAACCACCCCTATTGAAGAAGTAGTGCAAACTATGAACACTTTAATTCAACAAGGAAAAATTTTATACTGGGGTACCAGTGAATGGAGTGGCGTTGAAATTATGGAAGCCCATAGAGTGGCAGCTGCCTATCATTTAATTGGCCCTTCTGTTGAACAACCTCAATACAATTTATTTGAGCGTGCAAAAATGGAGAATGAATACTTGGAGATATTTAAAAATCTGGGTATGGGTACAACCATTTGGAGTCCTTTAGCATCAGGGCTTTTAACAGGTAAATACAATGATGGCATTCCGGAAGGATCTCGTTTTCATTTAGAAGGGTTTGAATGGTTAAGGGACCGCATGTTAATGCAAGACAGTATAAAAAAAGTACAGCAATTAGCTGCCATGGCAAAAGCTTTAAAAGTAAGTACGGCTTCTTTAAGTATTGCTTGGTGTATTAAAAACCCAAATGTAAGTACTGCTATTTTAGGGGCAACTAACAAGGCTCAATTGCTTGATAATTTAACCGCCATAGATACTGCCGCTTTATTAACGCCTGAAATAATGGAACAAATAGAAAGCATTGTTGAAACAAAACCAAAATTACCTGAGTGGTAAATACTAATTTTGAAATTGAATAAATACATTGTATGCTTTTCGCTATAGTAGCCTCTTTAATTTTAATAGGGTTTTTTTCAGGTTATGAAATTGGTTTTGTTAGCGCCAACAGGTTAAGCTTGGAACTTAAAAAAAAGCAAGGAAACCCCTCTGGTAAAATTATTGCGCAATTTTTACAAGCGCCTACCCAATTTATTGGCACTTGCTTAATTGGCTTAAATATTTCTTTGGTTGTTTTTGGTATTCAATTTGAATCATTATTAGATAAGTTCATTTGGGAAAGATGGAACTTAGGACCCTACTCCATTTTACTGGGCAATACTATTTTATCAACGCTGGTTATATTATTAATTGGAGAGCTTATTCCCAAGGCCATATTCAAAGCCAGAGCGGTTCCCATGATTACTGCCTTTGCCCCCCTTGCACAATTTTTTCATTTATTATTTAGACCCATCACTATTTTATTAGTGAACCTTGCACAATTTGTGTTGAAATATTTATTTCAAATGCGCATCATTCATAAAAAAGAAGGTTTCACCAAAGTAGATCTAGCACATTTTGTACAACAAACCAAACAATCAAAAGAACAACAAGATTTAAATACCGATTTATTTGAAAATGCATTAAGCCTACCTGATATAAAAATTAGAGAATGCTTAGTACCCAGAACAGAAATTGTAGGCGTTGAGCTCACTACTTCTATCCAAGATTTAAGTACAATTTTTATAGAAACTAAATTAAGTAAACTCATTGTATACGAAGAAAGCTTAGATGCTATTGTAGGTTATGTGCATCAATTAGATTTATTTAAAAAACCTTCTACCATTGCATCCATTTTACATTCTATACCGCTGGTCACAGAAAGTATGAATGCTGCAGACCTTATCAGTCTATTCTCTAAAAAAAGAAAAAGTATTGCTTGGGTGGTAGACGAGTTTGGAGGCACTGCAGGTATAGTCACCATGGAAGATGTACTGGAAGAAATTTTTGGTGAAATTGAAGATGAATATGATGAGCAGGACTTAATTGAAAAAAAGCTTTCCGATACTGAATTCATTTTTAGTGGTCGCCTAGAACTAGATTATCTATATGAAAAATATGGTATAGACTTTTCAGCAGACAGCTCAGAGACCCTAAGTGGCTATTTAATTCACCACCACGAGTCCATTCCCAAACTCCGCACCGTTATTCATTTAGCGCATTTTGACGCCGAAATATTGGCTGTAAGTGACACCCGAATTGAAAAGGCTAAAATTAAAATCCACTAGTCCTTTTTTTAGCCTTTGGCCCCCCTTTTTCCACTATAAACCTTAACTTTAGCCCTCATTGAAAATGTACCATGGCACTATTTGACCGATTTAAAAAAAGCGATGAATCTGAGATGTCTTTCATCGATCATTTGGAAGTATTAAGGGGCACTATTGTTCGTTCATTATCTTCTGTACTTATCACATCCATTATTATATTTATTTACCGTGATTGGATTATGGACAACGTTATTACGGGTCCATTGAATTCAGATTTTATTACTTATAAAGCATTTTGTGATTTAAGCCATTGGTTGCATTTAGGGGATTCACTTTGTATGCCTCCAGTAAAAGTATCCTTACAAAGCACCACTTTCGGTGGTCAATTTTTAAGTAGTATTAGTATGGCCTTTGTGGGTGGCTTAATTGTTGCCTTCCCTTATATATTCTATCAAATATGGGCCTTTGTAAAGCCTGCTTTAAAGGAAAAAGAAATTAAGAATACAAGGTTTATGATTTTTTGGGTATCCTTCTTTTTCTTCATGGGTGCAGCCTTTGGCTTTTTTGTACTAGGCCCTTTCACTTTTAATTTCTTGGCAGGTTTTCAATTGGGTTCAAAAGGCGCTATTACTACCATACCAACTTTTGCCGATTATTTAGATAATTTAACTAACTTAATATTAGGTTGTGGCATTGCCTTTGAATTACCCGTGATTGTATTTTTATTAACGAAGATTGGTTTAATCACTCCTAAATTTTTAACCACAACGCGTAAATATGCAGTAGTTATTATTTTATTTGTAGCTGCCTTTATTACACCAAGTCCCGACTGGTATAGTCAAACCATTGTATTTATTCCTTTATATACTTTATTTGAGTTTAGCATTTTCGTTTCAAGATGGGCACATAAATCTGTCAAGAAATCGGAAGAAGAGCAGTGGGATTAAAAAATATAATTAAGTAAATTTATTTTATGTCATACGTTTTTGATACTACTAAACCCATTGCCTTAGGCGCCGACCACGCAGGTGTTGATTTTAAAAATGCAGTCAATGCTTGGTTGCAAGAGAAAGGATATACCACCAAGGACTTTGGCACCTATAATGCCGATTCTGTCGACTACCCCGACTTCGCACATCCAACTGCCACTAGTGTTGAAACCGGAGAAGCTGCTTTTGGTATTTTAATTTGCGGTAGCGCCAATGGTGTAGCAATGACAGCCAATAAACATGCAGGTATTAGAGCTGGCCTTTGCTGGCAAACCGATATTGCAGAGTTAACCCGCTTACATAATAACGCCAATATAATTTGTATTCCAGCACGTTATGTAAGTATTGAACTTGCTAAAGAAATGATAGAAAAATTTATGTTTACTGCTTTTGAAGGCGGAAGACATCAAAATAGGGTCAACAAAATTACTTGCGCTTAAAAATTAAATACATCTAATGAAAAAACTAGTATGGATTTCTTTGCTGTTCATCAGCACCATGTCTTTTGCTCAAACAACAAAAGACCTTACCAAATTTGCTAATGTCATTACTGCAAAAGGCTTGAAAGAAAAACTTTCTATCATTGCCAGTGCTGAAATGGAAGGCCGTGAAACAGGATCGCCAGGACAAAAAAGAGCTGCGGCTTATATTGAATCTGAATTTAAAAGAATGGGGCTTTTGCCAGGTAATGGAAATAGCTACCAACAAGTATACCCTGTATACCAAGATGTACTTACTGAAAAAAAATTAACAGTACAAGAAAAATCATTTGTATGGGATAAAGATTTCAACTTTAATTTACAAGGCATTACCAATTCTAATGTAAACTTCAAAGAAGTTGTTTTTGCAGGTTACGGTATTGTAGATCCTAGTAAATCAATCAATGACTATGAAATTTAGAGGTAAAAGGAAAGTTAGTGGTGATCATAGATGGCAATAGTGATGGCCCCGTAAAAATGGGACCAGGTGGCAATCGCGCCTTTTATTCCAACCCCGCATCTCCTATGGCTAAAATGCGTCAAGCAAGCAGCAAAGGAGCAGCTGGATTATTCATTATATCAGGTGATTTCCCAACTGCTACACCCTCTCTTACCAAAGGAAATGTTTATATGAAAGCCAATACCTACGCAAATGCAGGTTTTATAATGGCCAATATTTCAATGGAAGTAGCTAGTGCACTTTTAGGCGCTACTGCATCTTCTTTAACGAATTTAAAAGAATTAAAAAAAGGAAGCTATACGACCGATGCTACTATTGTTGCACAAAAAACTACTGAGAATGTAGAAAGTAGCAATGTAATTGCAATACTTCCAGGTACGGATAAAAAAGAAGAATATTTAATGTTAACTGGCCACTACGATCATTTAGGCAAAAGAGGTGATATCATTTGGTATGGCGCCGATGATGATGGTTCAGGAACAGTGAGTGTGATGCAAATGGCTGAAGCATTTTCTGTTGCAGCCAAAAAAGGTTTTAAGCCTCGCAGAACCATTGTATTTATGACAGTAAGTGGGGAAGAGAAAGGCTTATGGGGCTCAGACTATTATTCAGAACATCCTATTTTTCCTTTAGATAAAACCACTGCCGATTTGAATACAGACATGGTGGGCCGTGTAGATACAGAGCGTCATTTAGGAGATACACTTAGTTATGTATATGTGATTGGTCACGATAAATTAAGTTCTGAATTAGTAGGTATTAATGAAGCAGCTAATAAGGCTTCAAGTAATATTACATTAGACTATAAGTACGACGACCCTAACGATAAAAATAGAATTTACTACCGTAGCGACCATTACAACTTTGCAAAAAAAGGAGTGCCTATTTTATTTTTCTATGATGGTATGTTATTAGCAGATTACCACCAACCAACCGATACTATTGAAAAAATTAATTTCGATTTGATGCAAAAAAGAGTATCCATGGTTTTTCATACTGCTTGCGAAATTGCACAAAGAGAAGATATGTTGAAAAGAGATACGCCTTTGAATATGCCCGGGAGGTAATTAAATATTCATTCGAAATACTAATTTTTCGCTTTTTTTGAGATTCATCAGACGCTCGTCCGCGTCTTCTCGCTCAAAATTATATTTCTTTATTTCTATTTAATCCATCATTAGAACAGATAAAAAAGCCCCTTCGATTTCGGAGGGGCTTTTTATTGGAAAAATATTTTTATATTGGAATAAAATCAGCGCCCTCGTTTATGGTGGGGAGAAGACGCGAGAGCGTCTGATGTTTAAAAAATCATTAGAGAAAATTAAAATGGGTCTTAAATTTTCTTTAGACCCATTTTAATTACTGACCAAGTATATAAGCAAATATCAGCGGCACTACAATGGTAGCGTCGCTTTCCACAATAAACTTAGGCGTATGAATATCTAATTTACCCCAGGTAATTTTTTCATTAGGAACAGCTCCAGAATAAGAACCATAAGAAGTAGTGCTATCACTTACTTGACAGAAATAACTCCAGAAAGGCACATCATGCCATTCTAAGTCTTGGTACATCATAGGAACCACACAAATAGGAAAATCTCCTGCAATACCACCACCCACTTGGAAAAATCCAACACCCTTTCCACCACTATTGGCACGGTACCACTCTGTTAATTCCACCATGTATTCAATACCGTTTTTAACGGTACTTGCTTTTAATTCTTTTTTAATCACATAGCTCGCAAAAATATTTCCAGTAGTGCTATCCTCCCAACCTGGTACTACAATAGGAATATTCTTTTTTGCCGCAGCCACAATCCAGCTGTCTTTAGGATCTATCTCATAATATTGTTCTAGCTCACCACTCAATACCACTTGGTATAAAAATTCATGTGGAAAATAACGCTCGCCTTTTTCTTCAGCTTGTTTCCAATACTTCACAATATGTTTTTGTAATCTTCTAAATGCTTCCTCTTCAGGAATACAAGTATCGGTTACACGGTTGTAATGGTTCTCAAGTAAACCCCACTCGTCCTGAGGAGTCAAGTCACGGTAATTAGGAACACGCTTATAATGGCTATGCGCCACTAAGTTCATGACATCTTCTTCAAGGTTCGCACCTGTGCAGCTAATAATAGCAATTTTATCTTGACGTATCATTTCAGCCAAGCTAATGCCTAATTCAGCGGTACTCATGGCACCTGCTAAACTCACTAGCATTTTGCCCCCTTCTAAAAGGTGGGTTTCATAACCTTTGGCCGCGTCTACCAAGGCAGCAGCATTAAAATGTCTATAATGATGTTCTACAAACTTTGAAATGGGACCTTTACTCATGTTTTTCAATTTGAAGCAAAAGTAAATTTTTTTGTGGACATAGCGTATTATTGATTAAAACCGAATAAATAGTAACTTTAAAGCCTAAAGCCAGCTTATGAATAATAAAAAAATGATGCTTTTATATGTACTTGTAATAATAGGCATTCCATTTATTTACGCAGCCTATCTTTACCCTAGTTTACCCGAAATTATCCCTACTCACTTTAATATTAAAGGAGAGGCCGATGGCTTTGGTGGGAAAGACAGTATTTATTTAGCGCCCATCATTATGGGTGTAGCAAGTTTATTTACCTATTTTTTACTTTCCAATATTAAAAATTTCGATCCCAAAAGAACTGAAAAAATAGATGATGGATTATTTAGGAAGTTTGGATTTTTCACTGCCTTGTTTTTAAGTTTATTAAGCTTGGTGCTTTTATACGCAACCACGCATCAGGGCATTCCTATTGAAAAATTATTATTTCCAATGTTAGGCTTAGCCTTTGCCGCAATGGGATTATATATGCCTAAAATAAAGCAGAATTATTTTGCAGGATTTAAATTGCCTTGGACCTTAGACAATGAAGACAATTGGAATGCCACACATAAAATTGCTGGTAAAACATGGTTCTATGGCGGTATATTTCAGTTTGTGGCAGGCATGGCATTTAGTTCTGTTACTTCTTTTGTCCTTTTTTTTATTGATATGATTGTGATGGTTTTAGTTCCCACTATTTATTCTTACAGAATGTTTAAGAATGGAAACAAAGTTTCTTAATAATGAGATAAGATTAGTGATACTATAAAATAATAATTTTTAAACGGCTCCTCTTAAAATACAGAAATGAAACTAGCTACTAAATATATTCACGCAGGTGCGCATCCCGATCCAAGTACAGGTGCCATCATGACACCTATTTATCAAACCTCAACCTATGTGCAATCGGCACCAGGCGTGCATAAGGGTTATGAGTATGCTAGAAGTCAAAACCCTACTAGGTTTGCATTAGAAGAAGCTTTTGCAGTGATTGAAAATGGAAAATTTGGATTGGCCTTTGCAAGTGGAGTCGCTGCTACCGATGCGGTGATGCGTTTATTAGTACCAGGAGATGAAGTGGTAGCTGCGCATGATATGTATGGTGGATCATTCAGGTTATTTTCTAAAGTACATGAAAAGATGGGTATAAAATTTATTTATGTCGATACCTCTAATGCGGAGAACGTTGCAGCTGTGATGACAGAAAAAACTAAATTAATTTGGTTAGAAACACCCACTAATCCCTTAATGAACATAAGTGACATAGCAGCTATATCCTCCATTGGCAATAAACATAATTGCATGATATGTGTAGACAATACTTTCGCATCACCTTATTTACAAAACCCACTAGACTTTGGCGCTACTATTGTTATGCATTCAGCAACAAAATATTTAGGAGGTCATAGCGATGTCATACAAGGTTGTTTAGTCATGAATTATCAAGCTTTAAGAGATCAATTATATTTCATTCAAAAAAGTACAGGCGCTGTGCCGGGACCACAAGATTGCTTTTTAGTATTAAGAGGTATTAAAACATTGCATGTTCGTATGCAAAGACATTGTGAAAATGGTATTCAAGTAGCAGCTTATTTAAGACAACATCCTAAAGTAGGTAAGGTATACTGGTGTGGTTTTGAGGATCATCCTAATCATGACATCGCAAAAAAACAAATGCGTGGTTTTGGTGGAATGATGAGCTTTACTTTAAAAACAGATACGATTGAGGAAGCTACTAAAGTACTGTCTAGTACAAAGGTTTTTTCATTAGCAGAGAGTTTGGGAGGTGTGGAGTCTTTAATCAATCACCCTGCAAGTATGACCCATGCATCTATACCTCGTGAACAAAGAATTACCAATGGTTTATCGGACGGCCTTATTCGCTTAAGTGTAGGTATTGAAGATGCTGACGACTTAATAGCAGATTTAGCACAAGCCATTGGATAATGAAAGATGAAATTTATCAATTATTAGATCAAAAAGTTAAGCAGTATAACCATATTGAATTTATTGAGAAGGACCCTATTTGTATCCCTCATTTATTTACAAAGCAGCAGGACATTGAAATAGCTGGTTTTTTCGCCGCCATTTTTGCCTGGGGCAATAGAACCACTATTATTAATAAAAGTAAGGAGCTACTTGAAAGAATGGATAATGCCCCTTTTGCATTTTGTACCCAACACCAAGATAAAGATTTAAAAAAATTACTAGGCTTTGCGCACCGCACATTTAATGATACCGACTTACTTTATTGTATTGAATTTTTTAAACAGCATTATAGTAAAAATGAAAGCTTAGAAAATGCATTTTTTAAAAGTGGAAGTATTGATTCAGAAAATAAGACCAAGGCTGTTGAACAAGCACTAACTCATTTTCAAGATTATTTTTTCTCTTTAGAAGATGCTCCCGCCCGCACCAAGAAACATATATCAAGTCCAGTATCGGGTTCTACTTGTAAAAGACTAAATATGTTTTTACGTTGGATGATAAGAAAAGATAAACAAGGAGTAGATTTTGGCATTTGGAAAAAGATAAGACCTGCAGACCTTATCATGCCCATTGATGTACATGTAGCAAGGGTTTCAAGGGGTTTGGGTATTGTAAAAAGAATCCAAACCGATTGGCAAACAGCTATTGAATTAACCAATTATTGTCGAACTTTAGATCCTAAGGATCCTGTCAAATACGACTTCGCATTGTTTAGCCTAGGAGTGATAGAAAAATATAATTAAATCAAATAGAGATGAATTTATTAGCATTAGAGAAATTAAGTACTTTGGAATTAGAGACACTAATCAATGATTTGATTAAAGAAGATTTTTCTAAATTAGTACAACTGCTTTACCGAATAGATGTTTCAGAAGTGAAATTAAAAAATATATTGAAAGAACATCCCAATGAAGATGCAGGAAAATTAATGGCAAAAATAGTTATAGAAAGATTAGCCGCTACTAAAAAAGCGAGAGAAAGTTTTTCAACCAAGTCTACAAATATTGAAGACGATGCAGAAAGACTCTAGTACGAATAATATAGATAGATAGAAAAATAGATAAGAAATTACAGATAAACTATAAATCACCTAAGAGCGGACGCATCACAATATCTTCAACCACTGCTTGTGGACTTAAATGCGCTGCTGCTACAATCATTTTAGCAATATCACTTGATTCCATAATACGACTAGGCTCCACCCCGCTGCCCGCCCAGCTATTGGTATAAGTAGCCCCAGGATAAACGCCTGTAACTTTAATGCCTTTATCTTTTAATTCTTCTCTTAAGTTTTTTGAAAATCCTTCTAAAGCATACTTACTAATACTATAAGAACCTCCATGGGTATAGGCTTGTAAAGAAGCAATGGAACAAATATTAAAAATATGTCCGCTGTCCGCTTTAATCATGGCAGGAACTATAGCACGTGAAGTATGATAAGCAGAATACAAATTAGCCGCTATTTGTGATTCTAAAATACCTTGCTCTTCCTCCATTAAATTACCTGGTAAAAAAAAGCCTGCATTATTAATTAATATAGAAGGTGTGCCAAAACTCAAACACCAATGACCAAATGACTTACAATCTTCAGGCTTTGCTAAGTCGGCCTGCATACTATGAATAGTAGCTTTAGGATACTTTTTTACTAAATTTTCAGTGGCCTCTTTTAAACGAGCAGCGGTTTTACTGCAAATACATAATGTATGACCTTCTGCTGCAAAGGCTTCTGCCACTGCATAACCAATTCCTTGAGAAGCTCCTGTAATTAAAACAAGCATATAAATAATTTATAGTTAACCTTAATAAAGAATAAAGATAAGAAGCAAAATTGTAAATTCGTCCAATACAACTATGCTTGATGCCTTATAAAGACCTATTTTTTGACCTTGACCATACCATTTGGGACTTTGAATTAAATTCAAAAGAAACGTTATGGGACCTGCATCAGAAATATGCGCTAGAAGCTAAGGGCATCAACGATTTTGATGCTTTTTATAGTACCTATAGCGTTCACAACCACCGTTTATGGGACAGGTATACTAAGGGCTTTATTAAGCAAGAGGAGTTAAGATGGAAGCGTATTTATCTAAGTTTATTGGACTATAAAATTGCCGACGAAGCCTTGTCTAAAGAAATGTCCGTTGACTATTTAGATATACTGCCTAATAAAAAGAATTTATTTCCCTACACCATTGAAATTTTGGACTACTTGAAAAACAAGAATTACAAAATGCATTTAATTACCAATGGGTTTGAATCGGTGCAGTTTAAAAAAATTAAGAACTCCAATTTAGCGGACTACTTTATAGAAGTAATTACATCAGAAGCCAGTAATAGTTTGAAACCTAATAAAGAAATTTTTGATTACGCTTTAAAAGCTTCCAATGCAAAATTAGAATCTAGTATTATGATTGGAGACAATGAAGCTGCCGATATTCAAGGTGCCATTAATGCTAGCATGGACTCTATCTTTGTAAATCATTTGCAAATACAGCCTACTGTACCTGCAACGCATACCATTACACATTTAAAGGAATTAGAAGATATATTCTAAAGAGTTAAAGAAAATGCTATTAAAATTATTAATCAATATAATAATATAGCTTCTATTTATAAAAACTAGTCTCCAATATTACCAACTAGCAAGCACTGTAACGCCGCCTTTTACCACATCACCAATTTTAGCATGAATCTTAGTTCCAACAGGTAATAGTAAATCCACTCTGCTACCAAATTTTATAAAACCATATTCATCGCATTGTTTGAAGGACTGACCAACAGTGCTGTAATTACAAATTCTTCTCGCCAAAGCACCAGCAATTTGTTTGCATAAAATACTACCCTTGCTATTTTCAATAACCACCGACCATCTTTCATTATCGGTAGAAGATTTCGGATGCCATGCCACTAAAAACTTACCAGGATGGTATTTATTGTAAACAATATTTCCAGCAATAGGTAAACGGTTCACATGCACATTCGCAGGGCTCATAAATACACTTAGCTGTATTCTTCTTTCTTTATAAAATTCATCCGGCTCTACTTCTTCAATCACCACCACTTTACCATCTGCAGGAGAAACAATGGCCTCCTCACTAATAGTTAACTGACGAACAGGCATTCTAAAAAAAGAAACTATAAATAAGAAAAAGGCAACTGTAATAATAAATACAGCCCATGCAGCAATTATGGAGATAGGAAATAAATAAGAGAAATTAAGAATATTCAAAACACCTACGAATATCGCAATCAAGGAAATAGTAGCCGTACCTTCTTTATTTATAGTCATTATGTAAATTTAGTTGCAAATGTAAAACATCTAAAACAGAATCTGAAGAATTAGCCATACAAATGGGGTGGCAAATAAGATAGAATCAAACCTGTCTAAGAAACCACCATGGCCTGGCATCATACTACCACTGTCTTTCACGCCAGCAAGCCTCTTTAATTTACTTTCTAATAAATCTCCAAAATTACCAGCAATAGAGGCTATTAAACTAATATAAAAAATATATTTCTCTTGAATAGGCACTACCATGGCCATCACCTTAGACACAATTAATACCGATAATATAATACCCGCAATAGTACCTTCCCATGTTTTATTGGGAGATATAGGAGACAATGGCGTTTTACCAATGATGGAGCCCACTAAATAAGCCATGGTATCGTTTACCCAAATAGATACAATTAATAATAAGGGAATAGAAAAAGTCCAACTGCCAAAATAAGTATTGGGCATAAAACTTTTTAATTGAAAAAATAAAGACAAGCACATGGGTATATACACTAAGCCCGCAAAAGATATAGCCCAGTTTTGCAAATTAATTTTCTTAGTAAAAATATCTACGATAATCATAATACCCAGCACGAAAGGAAGGGCTCTGCTGCCTAAAAATTTAATGCTTATTCCACTAATAGCTAAATCCACTGGGCCCAATGTCATCATCATTAAACAACCAATTACTAGCAACCCCCATTTATGAACAGCCGTAATGTTTTTATACGTTGGATAAATAAGCGCCAATAATTTTTGATACTCATACAAACAACCTAATTGTATAATTAGAAATAAAGCAAAAAAAGACCAAGTATTCCAAACTAAACCTGCTATCATAATAATGACAAAAACAAGGGCAGATAAGGTTCTTTGTTTTAAAACAGATACGTTTGAGGCCATAGAAAAGGATTATAAATTTTTAAAGAATATTTTATGATTCAACAGAATTAATTTGAATGGTTGCAATGAGCGCTTGGGCTTTTTCAAACATTTCTAAAGGTACATATACTTCTACTTCTCCTAAAAAAACATAGGAAGAGTCTTGTTTGTTCAAGGTCTTAGCGGGTATTTCATTTTCATTCAAAATACCCATTACCATGGAGGAGGCAGCTAGCTGACTGCTACTAAATACTTTTTTCCAATCCTTCATTTCTATTATTAATTTTTAATTGTTTTAATAAATAGTAAATACCTGCCAGTGCTATTATACCCCAATAAATAGGTAAATTATCATCCATCATCTTTTCAACATTCGCTGGATTATTTCTAATGCTATATAAAGCAACTACTGCTATACCATTGTTTAATAAATGTAGTAATATGGGTAACCAAATTGTTTTAGAATAATAATAAATATACCCCAGTATAATACCTGAGGCCATTCTAGATAAAAAACCAAAATAAGAAAAATGAATTGTGCTAAAAATAATAGCAGTTAGTAATATAGCAGCATAAGGCTTACCAGTCAGGTCTATTAATATTTTCTGAAGTGTACCTCTAAAATATACTTCTTCAATAATAGCAGGCACAATGGCCACAGCTAATAATGCATAAGCCAAATCCTTTAATGAATTCATATGCGTCATAGACAACATGGCTTTTTTATATTGTGCTTCTAACCCTTCAGCCCAATTTTTAAAATTAACGGGAATAGGAATTTGTTCTGTCAAACTTCCTAATGCACCACTCAATATTAAACCAGTAAGCGCTAATAAAATAACAATGCCTACCGATTGATAAGATTTAATAGGTGCAAAACCTATATTGTCCATCCAGTTACCTTTTACAAAGAAGGCAAGGGCAAGACTTGGTATACCAAAGGCAATAATGGAAGCAAGTGCATTGGCAAACTGTGCCATGGATGCATATTCAGGCTGCATTATCACCTTTTGCATATCGGCAAGTGGAATATGTAATATTGCAGAAACAATAGAAAAGCTAATGAGCGCACCTGCAATCATAGCTATGCCAGTAATTCCTAAAAAAAGGGCCAACCTCATAGGCGGTCTCATATCAAATAATTGGTACATTTGCAATCGTATCAGTAAGATGCAAGATAATGAATTCATATGGTTTCTATAGGACCTATCCAATTACCCGATTTTCCCTTATTACTTGCTCCTATGGAGGATGTAAGCGACCCGCCCTTTAGAGCTGTTTGTAAAGAAAACGGGGCCGACCTCATGTACACCGAATTTATTAGCAGTGAGGGACTCATTCGTGATGCCATTAAGAGCAGACAAAAACTAGACATATTTGATTATGAGCGCCCCGTTGGCATTCAAATATTTGGTGGAGATGAAGAAGCCATGGCCCTTTGTACAAAAATTGTAGACACAGTCAACCCCGATTTAATTGATATTAATTTTGGTTGCCCTGTAAAAAAAGTAGTAACCAAAGGAGCAGGCGCTGGTGTTTTAAAAGATTTAGATTTAATGGTACGCTTAACGGAAGCGGTGGTAAAAAGCACCAACCTTCCTGTTACTGTTAAAACAAGATTAGGCTGGGATGAAAGCACTAAGAATATTCATGAAGTAGCTTTAAGATTACAAGATGTGGGTGTAAAAGCATTAGCCATTCATGGACGTACAAGAGTTCAAATGTATAAAGGCGAAGCCGATTGGACTTTAATGGGTGAAATAAAAAATGATTCCCGCATACATATTCCAATTTTTGGAAATGGAGATATTAATTCTCCAGAAAAAGCATTAGAATATAAAAATAAATACGGCGTAGATGGTATTATGATTGGCCGAGCTGCCATTGGTTATCCATGGATATTTAGAGAGATAAAACATTTTATGCAAACCGGAGAAAGGAGAGCCGATCCTACTATTGAAGAGCGTGTTGAAGTAGCTAGACAACACTTAATAAAATCCATGCAGTGGAAAGGACCTATTGCAGGCATTAATGAAATGAGAAGACATTATGCCAATTATTTAAGAGGGCTTCCGAACATTAAAGAATATAGAAATAAATTAGTGCGTATAAGTACGCAAAATGAAATTGAAGAAATTTTAGATGAGATCAAAGAAAAGTACAAAGACATAGCCATTGAATCGGGTAAGATTGTATTAGAAAACTACCACGAGCACTGCCCTATTTAGTTAGTTTTATTTTTAAATACCTAATAAACGAGCTTTATTTTTTTTCGATAGCTTCCATTACTGATGCGTCTAGTGGATCCACTGTCATTGGAAAATAATGGGTAAGCGTTCCCTCTTCATTCACTAAGTATTTACAAAAATTCCAAGCAGGCTCTTGATGATTCCAACCATTAATGGTCATATCAGATAACCACTTAAACACTTCGTTTTGGTGATTCTTTTTTATAACAATAGACTTTGCCATTAACGGAAAACTTACGCCATAATTCTTTTTGCAAAAAGCAGCAATTGTTTCATTGTCCTTAGTTTCTTGCTCCTTAAAGTCATTGGCAGGAAAGCCAACCACTACAAGGCTTTCAGCATATTTTTCTTGTAATTTTTCTAGGGCCTCGTACTGTCCGGTGAAACCGCAATCACTGGCAGTGTTTACTATTAAAACTTTCTTTCCTTTCAAAGAAGCAAAATTAAAATCCTTCCCATTAATATCCTTTGTTGTTAAACTATAAAAAGAAACAAGAGGGGTTTTATTTTCTTTATTAAACTGAATTTGTTTTTTACCCGCTCCCTTACTCGACCACATTATGGCCGGGTAAATTGACTTTAAAATAGATTGGCGATAAGACATGCCTTGTTTTTTCATAAGCAGTGTAACAGTTACTAAAATACCTAAAGCGATGGCAATTTTTATCATAACATTTTTTTTATTTTTCAATCTACCTTATTTTAAATTATACTCTCGTAAAAAACTTATCCCTTTCAACTACCCAATTAATCTTTTCAATAGCCAAGCCTTGCCTTTATAAGGTGGGTATTTAAAACTAGGGTCTATCCATGTAGGCGTTTTTAAAACCGACTTCGTATGGGTAAAAGTATCAAAACTTAATTTACCATGATAGCCTCCGGTTCCGCTAAAACCCCTGCCGCCAAAGGGTAATTCATGATTGGTAATATGCATAGTTGCATTGTTTACACAAGCCCCGCCTGAAGGTACATTGGTTAACCAATATTGTTCATCATTTTTATTTTCAGTGAAAACATAAAACGCCAATGGGTTTGGATTTTTTTGAATAATGGCTAAGGCCTCTTCTCTGTTTTCATAAGTTAGAATAGGAAGGATGGGCCCAAAAATTTCATCCTGCATAATTTTTGCATCTGGATGAACACCTACCATAATGGTTGGCTCAATAAATAATTTTTCTCTATTAGACCTTCCTCCATACACAATTTCACCCTCTCCTAAATAAGAAGTAAGACGCAACCATTGTTTATCATTAATTATTTTACCATAATGTTCTGAATTTTCTGCATCTACTCCATAAAAGGCTTGAAGCGCAATAATTAATTCCTTTATTAAATTATCTTTTAATTCAGGAGGCACTAATATATAGTCAGGTGCAATACACATTTGGCCGCAATTAGAAAATTTAGGATTGGCTAAACGACGCGCTGCCACTCTTAAATTCGCATCGGAACAAATCACTGCAGGGCTTTTCCCTCCTAACTCTAAAGTCACTGGTACCAATTGTTCTGCTGCTAACTTATAAATTATTTTACCCACCATGGTGCTGCCTGTATAAAAAATATGATCAAACCTATTTTCAGTAAGAAGTGGAGGCAGCACAGTAGCGCCATCTCCTTCCAAATACATCATATAATTTTCAGGAAATAAGGAATGAATTATTTTTTGCATCACCGCAGCCGTTGCTGGCGCAAACTCAGATGGTTTTAAGACTACACAATTTCCGCCAGCAATAGCGCCTATAAGTGGGGTGAATAATAATTGAAAAGGATAATTCCAAGGTGCAATAATACATACCAGACCTAAAGGTTCTTGTATCGTAAAACTAGAAGAAGGCATATTGACCAAATTGGTAGCCACCGATTTTGGTTCCATCCAGCCCTTTAAATATTTTATAGTGTAGTTTAATTCACTTAAGAAAAATCCAACCTCGGTAGCCCAGGCATCTTCGTCGGTTTTTTTTAAATCGGCATAAAGTGCTTGGTATAATTGTTTTTCAGCCTCTAAAACTGCCTTTTTTAAGCGTTCTAACTGTTGAATTCTAAAGGTGTAGGACTGCGTAGCACCCGTTGCAAAATAGGAACGTAGGTTATGAATTGTCGTAGACATAAGCATTAATTATTAGGCAATTTAAGCCTAATTCACCAAAGCCGGACCCCATTTATTCGCTTATCAAAATAATTATGAAAATTCCAATTTTTTTGATAATTTAACGTACTCATTTCAACAACGATTATAAACCAAATAACGATTTGCTATGTCCAAGAAAAAATCAGACAACACAAGGAGGGATTTTATTAGAAATTCTGCGCTTGCATTAGGAGGCTTTTACATTTTACCACGACACGTATTAGGTGGTAAAGGATTTACCGCTCCAAGTGATAAATTACAAGTAGCTGGTATCGGTGCCGGCGGAAAAGGAGAAAGCGATTTATTTGCTTTCTATAATAGTGGTAAAGCAGATATTGCTTTTTTATGCGATGTAGATGATAGACAAGCAGTAAAAAGTCGTGAAAAATATCCAAAAGCAAAATACTATAAAGACTATAGAGAGATGTTAGATAAAGAACATATGCATTTCGATGCTTGTTCAGTTTCTACACCCGATCATATGCACGCTGTGCAAGCCATGGCTGCTATGCAATTAGGCAAACATGTTTATGTTCAAAAGCCAATGGCACATGATATTTATGAAGCACGTATTATGACCAAGGCAGCGCACGATTATAATGTTGTAACACAAATGGGTAACCAAGGTTCTTCAGGAGATGGGGTGCGCATGTTACAAGACTGGCATACTGCAGGATTAATTGGAGATATTCATACTATTTATTGTTATACCGATAGACCGGTTTGGCCTCAAGGCGTGAACCGTCCAGTATCAACAACACCAAGTCCTATCCCTGCTGAATTAGATTTTAATTTATGGTTAGGTACTGCTCCTCAAAAAGATTATTTCGAAGGATTACTTCCATTTAACTGGAGAGGATGGTGGGATTACGGAACCGGCGCATTAGGTGATATGGCTTGTCATATTATGGCACCTGCATTTGCAGTGGCTGGTTTAGGGTATCCTATTGCTGCAGAGTGTAGTGTTGCTACTCGTTATACAGCTCCTTGGCAAAAATTATATGCACCAGATTCTGGTCCAATGGGTTCTCATATTATATTAACTTTCCAAGGACAAAACGGAAAGCCAAATGTAAAATTACATTGGATGGATGGTGGTATTCAACCAGAGCGTCCAGCTGAATTAGGGCCTAATGAAATTATGGGCGACGGTGGTAATGGTGTTATTTTTGAAGGTACTATAGGAAAAATGATGGCTGGTACTTATGGTATCAATCCTCAATTACTTCCAACCAATTTAACTAAAACCACTTCAGTGCCTAAAACAGTAGATAGAGTGAAAGGCGGAGAAGGCGGACACTACTCTGCATGGGTGGAAGCTTGTATTGCTGGTGCAGGTAGTAAAGAAGCCAAGGCCTTAAGTTCTCATTTTGATATTGCAGGTCCTTTAACAGAGTCTGTATTAATGGGTAATTTGGCTATTAGAAGTTATGACATTAAGTCAAGCGATAAAAAAGGTGGGGCTACCTATCCAGGAAGAAACATTCAATTATTATGGGATGGTCCAAATATGAAGATCACCAATTTCGACGAAGCGAATCAATATGTTAAAAGAACATATCGCGATGGTTGGAGTTTGGGTGTATAGTATGGATTTACTGACTCATTATAAATCTCGGTTGCCTTTGGTAGCCGAGATTTTTTTTTGCTACCTTTAGAAAGCAAAATATACACTATGGAAAATTTACGTGATCAATTTTTATTAAACCCAGACATTACTTTTTTAAACTTTGGATCCTTTGGAGCCACGCCTAAACCTATTTTTGAGGCATATCAAAAATGGCAAAGAGTATTAGAAGCAGAGCCCGTTCAATTTATTGCTTTTGATGGTGTAAATTATTTAGCTGATTCGAGAGCAGCGCTTGCTAAATTTATAGAATGCCCTGATAAAGACGATTTAGTATTTATCACTAACCCTTCTTTTGCTATTAATTTAATTGCAAAAAATTTTCCTTTAAACGTAGGAGATGAAATATTAGCTACCGATATTGAATACGGTGCCTGTGATCGTACCTGGGATTATTATTGTAAAAAAAATAAAGCTACTTATAGAAGACAAAAAATAAATTTACCTATTACCACCAAGGAAAAATTTATTGAAGATTTTTTTGAAGGACTAAGACCCACTACAAAAGCTATTTTTATAAGTCATATTACCAGCGCTACTGGATTAATTTTCCCAGTGAAAGAAATTTGCGAAATAGCAAAATCAAAAGGTCTCATTACCATTGTTGATGGCGCCCATGTGCCAGCGCATATTCCTTTTAACTTAACTGAAATACAAGCCGATTTTTATACAGGCGCCTGTCATAAATGGATGATGACAGCCAAAGGTTGTAGTTTTTTATATGCGCATAAATCGGTTCAACATTTATGCGACCCCTTAATTGTTAGTTGGGGATATAAAGCTTTCAAGCCTTCGCATTCAACTTTTTTAGACTACCATCAAATGATTGGCACGCGCGACTTCTCTGCTTTTTTAACAGTAGAGGCCTCTATTGAGTTTATGGAGAAAAATAATTGGACAGCCGTTTCAAAAAAATGCCATGACATTGTACTTGTCAATGCAGAAAGGTTTTACAAGCTACTTGGCACAAAACCTATTAGCCCCTTAACCAGTGAATGGATAGGACAAATGATAAGCATTCCAATCAATACCCCAGAACCTGAAGTTTTACAAAGAAAATTATTCCTTGACTATAAAATAGAGATTCCTATTATGCGTCAAGAAAATGATGTGTATATGCGTTATTCTATTAATGCATTTAATACAGTTGCCGATTTAGATACCTTATACAATGCCTTAGAGGTTATTAAAAAAGAAGGGGTGCTTTTAAAATAAGTTTCGTATTACCAGTTTAATGTTTTCAAATAAGCGGCGTCATCTTTAGCACAATCTAATTCAGTAGTACCAGTATACGCTTCTTGTTCTACGATATAATATTTAATACCTTGAGCTGCTGCTTGAGGTAATAAAGATTTATAATTAATACTACCTTTGCCAATAATGCAAGACTCAATACCAGTAGCTGTTTTAGCTAAGTCTTTTACATGCACTAATTTGAAACGGTTAGGGAATTTTTTCATGTAAGCGATAGGATCTACACCAGCAGCAACTGTCCAATACATATCCATTTCAAAATCAACCGTATCTGGGTTGGTAGATTTCATCATTAAATCTTGTGGTACTATACCATCCATTGGTACAAAAGAATAATCGTGGTTATGGTAAGCAAAACGAATACCATTTTTATTTGTAATTTCTCCGCAAGCATTAAACTCATCAGAGAATTGTTTGAAATTATCAATTGATTTTTGCGCTCCTTTATGTGGACATATTAAATACTTCATTCCAATCTCAGCTGCTTGAGACGCCTTGCGTTCAAAATCCTGCGTATTATTACAATGTGAAGAAACCATTTGCATGCCTAAATCATCTAATACTTTTTTCAACTCTGTATTTTTCATTCCCCAAAAAATTCCCTTATCTCCTTCAAAGCCTTCTATTTGTTTGAAGCCAGATTTAGATAAATGCGTTAACACACCTATAGTGTCTTTATATAAAGCTTGCTTTACTGTCCATAATTGAATACCAAATGGATTTGATTTTCCAGTCATCGCCATTAATTCTTTACCAAAAGGCATGCTTAACGCCGCACCTGCTAATGCCGTTTGACGCAGGAAGTTTCTTCTTGAATTGTTCATATAATCGTTTTTAAAGTTCAGTTGTTAATAATAGAAATGCAATTTTTCTATTGCACCGTTTCAGATCCAAATTGAAAGTTTAATTTAATAGAGTAACTACTATACACCTATATTAAGTAGCCCAAGCTTTATCTCCTTTTTTATAAGGTACAGTGCCTTCATATTTACCAGGTACTGCAATATAGCGTAAAGCCTTGGTAGCACCTACTTCAGAGCTAAAAAATCCCCAAAGGGTTAATTCTTTTAACATGGTGAAGTAATGCTTAGTCTCGTCTGGCTTTTTTGTTTTTTGAAAGGCTGTTGCTTCTTTGTCTAAGTCTACTAATAAGCTATGGCGCTGTTCTGCAGTAACCTGCATAAAAGTTTTACCACTTGCTTTAGTAGACGCTTCATTTAATTTTTTCATGCCAGCCATAAAAGCAGTTTGGTCTTTTGCTTCATAACAATCTTTTACAATCACTGTCATAAACTCACCCACTTTTGCTTCTTTGGCACCAGGTGTATCTGTTGCAGGTAAAATAGTTTCAGCAATTTCATTTAAAAATGAAATATCGTCTTGTGAAAATTTTAAACCCGTTGCACCAGTAGTACAACCCGATAAAAAAGCTTCTGCACCTAAAACGGTTCCTCCCATTATTAGGGCTACTCTTGATAAGGCTTCTCTTCTATTCATCATAAAATTGTATTTAAAATATTATAAATTATAAGTTTCCTTTTTTCAATTCATTCACTGCAAATTCTGCAGCGCGAGCTGTAAATGCCATATAAGTTAAAGAAGGGTTCACGCAAGAAGAACTTGCCATGAAAGCTCCATCTGTTACAAATACATTCGGTGCATCCCAAACTTGGTTGTTTCCATTTAAAACAGATGTCTTAGGATCTCTACCCATACGCGCTGTACCCATTTCATGAATACCGCGTCCTGGTGTACCATCACCATCATGAGAAGTAACATTTTTAACACCTGCTTTTTCTAACATCTCTTGCGCATCAGCAAAAATATCTTTGCGCATTTTTTTCTCGTTCTCTTTTAATTCGCAGTCAATATTTAAAACATTCAACCCCCATTTATCTTTTACTGTTTTGTCAATTGTGACTTTATTGGTTGGGTCTGGTAACATTTCGCCAAAGCCTCCCATACCAATAGTCCAGTTACCTGGTTCTGTTAAAGCGTCTTTATAATTTCCACCAATAGCGAATTCTGCAACATCTCTTCTCCAGTTTTGACGAGAACCACTTCCTTGGTAACCAAAGCCACGCACATAATCGCGTTTATCATCTCCTACATTTCTAAAACGAGGAATATAAAATCCATTCGCACGACGACCAAATGTGTATTTATCTTCATACCCTTCTACTACACCACCAGCGCCTACGCCTAAATGGTGATCCATTAAGTTTTTACCTAAAGCATTGCTGCTGCTACCTAAACCGCCTTCCCAAACATCGGTAGCAGAGTTCATTAATAACCAAGTACTATTTAAAGTAGAGGCGTTAACAAAAATAATTTTTGCACTGTACTCTATGGTTTTATTCGTTTCTGCATCTAATACAGTAACACCTGTCGCACGTTTTTTATCTTTATCATATTTAATTTCAGTAACAATACTCCAAGGTCTTAAAGTTAAATTACCCGTTGCCATCGCAGCTGGTAAAGTAGAAGACTGTGTACTAAAATAGCCACCGAATGGACAACCCAACCAACATTTATTTCTAAACTGACAACCAGGGCGACCTTCATGCGGCACGGTAATATTCGCAGTACGACCTATAATTAAATGACGAGATCCTTTGTATACTTCTTTTAATCTGGCAGCTACATCTTTCTCTACACAGGTTAAATCCATGGCAGGTAAAAATTGTCCATCAGGTAAAACTGCTAAGCCATCGCGGTTACCACTAATACCTGCAAATTTTTCTACATAATCATACCAAGGTTCAATTTCTTTATAACGCACAGGCCAATCCACACCATGACCATCTTTTGCATTGGCTTCAAAATCTAAATCGGACCAACGATAAGATTGACGACCCCACATTAAAGAACGACCTCCCACATGATATCCTCTAAACCAATCGAAACGTTTTGTTTCCACATAAGGACTTTCTTTATCTGAACACCAATAATCTAAATTAGTTTCGTTCAAAGGATAATCTCTTTTTAAAACAGGATAGTCTTTAATCATTTCCTGCGTGCGTGTGCCACGATGAGGGTAATCCCATGCTTCTTTATCTGCGTTTACATAATCTTTAATGTGTTCAATATTTCTTCCACGCTCTAACATTAGAACTTTTAGTCCTTTCTGTGTAAGTTCTTTAGCTGCCCATCCCCCGCTAATGCCCGACCCTACTACAATTGCATCGTACTGTTGACCTGCCATATTTTATTTTTTATTTTTTTTAATTATTTTTCTTTCTACCTATTCTTACTTAGCATTTCAGCTTTATTAAACATCACAAATTTTAATGGCTACTGCTAATGAAGCCAATGGGTCTTTGTCGGCAGGAATAAATTCCTGTGCTACATACCCTTTGTAGCCTGTTTTTAAAATAGCGCGCATAATGGCAGGATAATATAACTCTTGTCTTTCATCAATTTCATTTCTACCTGGTACACCGCCTGTATGGTAATGACCATAATACTCATGATTGGTCCTGATAGAATGAATAATATCTCCTTCATCAATTTGCATATGATAAATATCAAATAACAATTTAAAATTAGGAGAGCCTAATCGCTTGCATAATTCAACACCCCAAGAAGACCGATCACACATATAGTCCTTGTGGTCTACTCTTGAGTTTAATAATTCCATTTGAATCATCACACCTCTTTTTTCTGCGACTGCCATAATTTTTTTCAAGCCTGTAACGCAGTTGTTCAAGCCCGTTTCATCATCCATGCCTCTTCTACTGCCAGAAAAACAAATTAAATTAGTATAGCCTGCGTCTGCTACATAATTAATATGTTCTATATAATTTTTTACTAATTTATCGTGGTATTGTAGCGTATTAAAACCTTCTGTTAAACTAATCTCTGCGCCATTACACATCGTAGAAATAAGATTATTTTCTTTTAAAATTTTCCATTCAGAAGGACCTACTAAGTCCATGCCCACCATGCCTAGTTGCTTAAAATTCTTTGCCAGCGTAGTAGTGGGAATGTTGCCGTAGCACCACCTGCAGGCAGAATGTTGAATGTTTCCTTTGAGCGGCTGCGTGGCGTCTTGATTTTTCACTGCGGCTAAAATATTAGAAGGTAAGACAGCGCCAGTAGCAATTGCTGCAGACCCTGTTAAAACTTGTTTAATAAGCTTACGTCTGTTGACATTGGTTGACATAGCAAGTAAAGATTAATTGGTTCGATAAATATAATTTTTATTTCCTATTTTTTAGAAAGTTTTTAGTTAAAAAAGGGGGTTATTTGCAAAATAATAAGGAAATTGCTACTAGAACTGTCTGAAAGTGTTATCATGACACAATTAAACGATTTTGTACGCTAAAAACAATCTATAATGAATAGAAAATTACGCATGGGAATGGTCGGCGGAGGTAAAGATGCCTTTATTGGAGCCATTCACAGACTAGCCGCCAATATGGATGGACTAATTGAAGTAAGCTGTGGCGCTTTAAGTATTAATCCTGAAATAGCAGTGGCTTCAGGAGAGGCTTTGTTTCTTCCAAAAGAAAGAACCTATTTGACCTTTGATGAGATGATCAAAAAAGAAGCAGCCCTACCCTCGGACCAGCGCATCGATTTTGTAACCATCGTAACACCCAACTTTGCACACTTTGCACCAGCCATGATGGCCTTGGACTATGGGTTTCATGTGGTGATTGAAAAGCCAATCACTTTTTCAATGGATGAAGCAAAGCAATTAAAACAAAAATTAGATGAAACAGGTTTGACACTTTGTTTAACACATACTTATTCTGGCTACCCCATGGTCAAGCATGCAAAAGCCATGGTGAAAGAAGGAAAGCTTGGAAAAATTAGAAAGGTTTGGGTAGAATATGCACAAGGTTGGTTAAGCAAATTATCTGAAAGAGAAGGTAATGCGCAAGCTGCTTGGAGAACCGATCCCAAAAAATCGGGAAAAAGTTCTGTAATGGGAGATATTGGAACCCATGCTGCACATTTAGCAGAATATATTACTGGTGCAAAAATTACAGACGTATGTGCTGAATTAAACACCATGGTAGAAGGAAGATTATTAGACGATGATGGATCAGTGATGTTAAAATTTGATAACGGAGCCAAAGGAGTATTAATGGCTTCTCAAGTAGCAGCAGGCGAAGAGAACAATTTAAAAATTAGAATTTATGGAGAGAAAGGTGGAATAGAATGGATGCAACAAGAGCCTAATACTTTACAGGTGAAATGGTTGGATCAACCTGCGCAAGTTTTAAGAGCAGGAAGCAACTATGGTGCACATTTATCTTCTACTGCGATACATAATTCGCGCACTCCAGGCGGACATCCAGAAGGATACTTAGAAGCATTCGCCAATATTTATCGCAATTTTGCTTTAACCCTTGGATGCAAAATAGATGGCACAACACCTACTGCAGAAATGTTAGACTTCCCAGGCATTGAAGATGGATTAAGAGGTATGGCATTCATTGATAATGTAGTGGCTTCTTCACAGTCCGATCAAAAGTGGACACCTTATGTTATTTAAAATTTTATTTAAAACAGTATTATGACAACAATAAAAGGACCCGCCATTTTTTTAGCTCAATTTATGGGCGATGAAGCACCCTTCAATACTTTAGAGAGTATTTGTAAATGGGCGGCTGGATTGGGTTTCAAAGGAGTGCAAATTCCTAGTTGGGATCCAAGATGCATCGATTTAAAAAAAGCTGCAGAAAGTAAAACCTATGCAGATGAAATAAAAGGTATTGTTGCAAGTACAGGTATGGAAATCACAGAATTGTCTTCGCACTTGCAAGGACAACTCGTAGCGGTGCATCCTGCTTATGATGCACAATTCGATGGATTCGCTCCCAAAGAAGTGCATGGTAATTCAAAAGCTAGAACAGAGTGGGCATTCGGGCAATTAATCTATGCAGCGAAGGCTTCACAAAATTTAGGATTGAATGCGCATGCTACATTTAGTGGCTCTTTATTATGGCATACAGTATATCCTTGGCCACAACGCCCTGCAGGATTAGTAGAAACAGGATTCACAGAACTTGCAAAAAGATGGATGCCTATTTTAAATGAATTTGATAAAGTAGGTGTAGATCTTTGTTATGAAATTCATCCGGGTGAAGACTTACACGATGGCGTTACGTATGAAATGTTTTTAGATAAAGTAAAGGGGCATAAGCGTGCTTGTTTATTATACGACCCCTCTCATTTTGTTTTACAATGTATGGACTACCTAGGCTATATCGATGCTTTTCATGAGCGTATTAAAATGTTCCATGTAAAGGATGCAGAGTTCAACCCTACCGCTAAGCAAGGTGTATATGGTGGTTATCAAAACTGGATAGACCGCGCAGGAAGATTTAGATCACTGGGTGATGGACAAGTAGATTTCAAAAGTATTTTTAGCAAACTAGCTGCCTATAATTTTAAAGGCTGGGCAGTGATGGAATGGGAATGTGCTATTAAACATCCAGAAGTAGGCGCAGCAGAAGGCGCCCTATTTATTCAAAAAAATATTATTAAAGTAACCGAGAAAGCATTTGACGATTTTGCAAGTACAGGTTCAGATGAATCATTCAATAAGAAAATTTTAGGTATTTAAACAATTAAAAAAGAAGCACTATGAAGAAGGTTTTATTTATTGTAACGACTGCTGTTATTTTAATGGCATGTGGTGGCGGATCAACAGAGGCTGGAAAAGTAGCAGCAACAGCAGCTACAGCAACAACTGGTAATGCATTGTCTGATAATCCAGATTATCAAAAAGGTTTGGCTTTAGTAGCAGGAAGTGATTGTTTAACTTGTCATAAAACAAGTGAAAAAAATATTGGGCCTGCTTATAAAGATGTAGCAGCTAAATATGAGAACACAGACGCTAATATTAAAATGTTAGCAGCTAAGGTAATTAAAGGTGGCAGTGGTAACTGGGGCGCAATCCCAATGACTCCTCATCCTCAATTAAAGCAAGAAGATGTAGAACAGATGATTAAATATATTTTACTTTTAAAGAAGTAATTATTCATTAAAGAAGTCTAACTTGAATTGAATAATTCGAATTAGCTCATTAACGATTTCTTATTTTATACCTATAAACAATGTTCATGAAAAAATTATTACTTGCATTATTAGTAACCTTTGTTGCTGCACAAACCAATGCACAAAAATGGATTTCTTTATTTGACGGAAAAACAATGAATGGCTGGCATAGCTTTGGTAAAACCACAGCGGGTGAAGCTTGGAAAGTAGAAGATGGTGCTATCGTATTTGATCCAGCAGCGAAGGCCGCAGGAAAATATGGCGGTGATATTGTAACCAATGAAAGTTTTACTGATTTTCATTTACAATTAGAATGGAAAATTTCAAAAGATGGTAATAGTGGTATTATCTTTTTTGTACAAGACGACCCTTCTAAATATAAAGAAACATGGCATACAGGGCCGGAGATGCAAGTCTTAGATAACGACGGACATGAAGACGGAAAAATTATTAGACATAGAGCAGGTAATTTATACGATTTAATTGAGGGTAAAGAAGGTGTGGTAAAGCCATACGACCAATGGAATAAAGTAGATATTATATTTAAGAAAGATAAATTAGATCTTATTTTAAATGATGTAAGTATGGTAAGCACACATGTAGGAGATGATGGCTGGAAAGAACTTATTAGAAGATCTAAATTTGCTAAAGGAGAGTCACCAGACTTTGCAAAAATATTCTCTGGACATATTGCTTTACAAGATCATGGAAACAAAGTAAGCTATAGGAATATTCGTATTCAAAAGTTATAATTCAGATAGTGCAAGCTATTTATGAAAATTTTATGCGTCAGGCCCTCGTGCAAGCACAGAGGGCCTTTGACGTTGATGAAGTACCCGTGGGTGCTGTTATAGTCATGCATGGAAAAATAATTGCGAAGGCTTATAACCAAGTGCAATTATTAAAAGATGTTACCGCCCATGCAGAAATTTTAGCCATTACCAGCGCTTGTGAAAATTTGCAAGAAAAATATTTAACTGAAGCCACCCTATATGTTACACTTGAGCCCTGCTTAATGTGTGCAGGTGCTTTGTATTGGAATAAGATTGGCCATATTGTTTTTGGCGCCTACGATGAAAAAAATAGTTACCGCAGGGTCACAGAAAAAAATCCTTTTCATCCTTCTACCACTATTATTGGTGGTATTCTCCAAGACGACTGCGCAGGGCTGATGCAAGCTTTCTTTAAAGCCAAACGATAATAAATATCTATTTCTCGACTCGCTCTGCGCATGCTCGAAAGCTCGTCTCGAAACAGTATTTATTATTTAAAGTAGTATGAGCGCAGTAAATAAATAGTTTCCGTAGTAATCCGTTTGTAGGATTACGGAGGAAAGCTATTTTTTACGAAGCGCTAGATAGCAAAACATAAATCGTTTAGCAGACGAGAAATAGATATTTATGAAGCGCTTAAATAAGTCTAACTTATTCAAAATTGGATTTATTTTCTATTTAAGGAAAAAAAGAGGGACGTCTCGCTTAAATCAACTCAAAGCATTGTAATTTTGAACTTCATTTACAAACACAATAAATAAAAAATATGTCATTTACACTACCTGCATTACCTTATGCACACGAAGCCTTAGAGCCCCATTTTGATACTTTAACCATGCAAATACATCATGGCAAACACCATCAAGCCTATGTAGACAATTTAAACAAAGCCGTTGCTGGAACTCCTAACGAAGGAAAAAGTTTAGAAGAATTAGTAAAAGTAGCTGGCACTATTAGTGCTGCTGTTAGAAATAATGGTGGTGGACATTGGAACCATAGTTTCTTTTGGGCAAGCTTAGCACCAAACGCTGGTGGAGCTCCATCGGGCGCTTTAGGGGATGCTATCAATGCTGCTTTTGGAAGCTTTGACACCTTTAAAGAAAAATTTGCTGCCGCGGGTATGACTCGGTTTGGAAGTGGATGGGCTTGGTTAATTGTTAAAGACGGAAATTTAGAAGTAAGCTCAACACCTAATCAAGACAATCCTTTAATGGATGTTGCTGAAGTAAAAGGCCATCCTATTTTAGGCGCTGATGTATGGGAGCATGCTTACTATTTAAAATATCAAAATAGAAGAGCCGATTATTTAGCTGCTTTTTGGAACTTAGTAAACTGGTCAGTGATTGCCGATCGTTTTGCTGCTGCAAAATAATCGTATAAGCCTTTATACTCGAAACAATTTTATATTGAAAACCTGCACTTAAAAACTGCAGGTTTTTTTATATCTGTTATTAGGGTACTGGATCATAGCCCTGACCACCGCCTGGTCTACACTTACTTAATCTTTTAGCTCCTAAATAAATGCCTTTGATAGGTCCGTATTTTTGAATGGCTTCACTTGTATAATGAGAACATGAAGGCGTGAACCTACACTTGCTAGCACCCATCCATGGTGAGATCACATATTGATAAAAACGTATCAATACTATAAATGGAAAGGCTATTATTTTTTTAAGCGTAGGCAATGTATCTTCTTTTGTAGTGTAATTTTTTATAGTGTAATTATTACAGCATAATTATTTATTCAATTTAATAACCAGTAGGGCTAATGCTTCTTTTACTTTAGCTTGAATTTCAACTTGGGGAAGCACACTAGCATCGGTGTATAGAAAAAATAAATTAACACGCTTATGGTCAAGATTAGCTTGACTTAAGAAATTTGGTTTTTCTAAACGATAGGCTTCTCTTAATAATCTTTTCACTCTATTGCGTTGCACCGCTTTTCTAAAAGTTCTACTAGGCGCCCCCACCCCTGCTTGCAATAAGCCAGCAGGAGAACCCATTTCTAATGCAGTTGCAATAGGTTCAATAGTGTAAATAAGTCTAATGGGAAATATAGTAATTGCCTGGCCCGTAGAAAACAAATGTTGTGTTTGCTTTCTACTTTTTAATTTATCTAATTTATGATATGTAAAAACCTTCGACAAGAATTAAAAATTAAAGTGATAAAAAAAGTCCCTCCAGAATAACGGGAAGGACTTTAAAATTATTGAATTTATTTGTAATAGTTAGAAAGGGGTACTCCTTAGATTAATCTTTCTTTAATCCTTTCTCGCTAGATACAGTTAGTTTTTTGCGTCCTTTCTTTCTACGGCTTGCTAATACTTTACGACCGTTAGCAGATTCCATACGCTTACGAAATCCATGAACAGATTTACGACGACGTTTATGTGGTTGAAATGTACGTTTCATTTGATGTCTTTTACTTGCTTAGTTTCTTAAAATTGTTTCCACTTCAATAGCAGTCACCATACCACTACCTGTG
>Ga0114958_10000538_pt1 | contig 32244 bp, 31 predicted proteins | sample C_130208_EF_Meta_FD_89577 | JGI IMG/M metagenome (GOLD analysis project Ga0114958, IMG submission 89577) | Freshwater microbial communities from Lake Croche, Canada to study carbon cycling - C_130208_EF_MetaG | ecosystem: Environmental > Aquatic > Freshwater > Lake | place: Lake Croche, Canada... | reverse complement strand
GAAAATGGCATATTTACATTGATCTTCCCCAGATATTTTTGAAAGCAAAAAAACTGCTCCCGCCGACCCTTGACTAATTCCTGTGGGATCTGGAATGGATTTTAGCACCGAAATCAAGCTATTTGCCAGTTGCTGGTTTTCGTCAAGAAGAGTTATTCTAAAAACCAATTCGGTGGTTCCTATGGGTAAATCTTCGGTTTTTATAACCATTCTGTTTCTAGCTGAAACAACAATTTGCTTCGATGTGGCTCTTTCTTTGTCCCAATACCCATCTTGTTGGGCAAAAACAGATCCGAAAGGAAGAGGTATTAAAAGCACTAAAAGTAATTTTCTACAATTCATTTTATTAAATATTGATTGCCCTAGCCCTGATGGGAACGGCATCCTCTTGTGGCGGTGTTCGCCACAAGAGATAGAGTGCACAGCAGGAAATAGCTCCTAAATTAGATTGCTTCGTTCCTCGCAATGACGCTTCGTTCCTCGCAATGACGTTATAGTTCGATGCTTTCGCCAATTTTAAGCAACATTAAATCTTTCCCTTTATCGAAAAACTGATGAATCGCCTCTTCGTGATTGATAACAATAGACCCGAAAGTATCGTAATGAACCCCGAGTATTTTGTCGCATTCCACAAAATCAGAGGCGATAATGGCGTCTTCAATATCCATCGTGAAATTATTTCCTATGGGAAGAATTGCCAAATCTAATTTGGTTCGCATCGGAATGAGTTTCATATCCATTGTAAGGGCGGTATCACCAGCAATATAGATGTTTTTATGCTCGCCTTCGATAACAAAACCCACTGGATTTCCTCCATAAGTTCCGTCAGGGAAAGAACTGGAATGAATGGCATTTACGAGTTTTACTTTTCCAAAATCAAAATTCCAGCTTCCGCCACTGTTCATTGGGTGGTTTTTAAGCCCCTTTTTTCCAAAATGAGAAGCGACTTCAAAACTAGAAACGATGATGGCATTTGTTCTGCCGGCAATGTATTCCACATCGAGAATATGGTCGCTATGTGCGTGCGTCAACAGAATATAATCGGCTTTTAGTTCGTTGATATTAATATGCGAAGCTTCGGGATTGGCAGAAATATAGGGATCTACCAAAATATGTTTGCCCCCAACTTCTATTCCTAACGAGGCGTGACCATAAAAAGTTATTTTCATTTAAGTACGAATTAAGTTTTCTATCTGCCTCCTAAAAAGAGATTTACAATTACATCTTGAATTAGAGAAACCATACACAGTCCAAGTAAAATAGAAAGGGCAAAAGTGCTTAACGCCAATTTTTTTAATTCTGGATCTAATGCTTTTGGCTCTTTGTTTTTATAAACTGTAACTAAATGTTTGGTCAAAGGAACATAAGCCAATAAAAATAAGTATTGATCGAAACGAAAGTTACTTATAATAGCAAAAACCAAAACTAAAACCATAGCCGAAGCAATAAGAATATAATGGTAAATTTTCGCTTTTTCGGCACCAATTTTCACTACAATAGTATTTTTATTCGATTTCTTATCCGATGCTTCGTCCCGCATATTATTCAAATTCAAAACGCCAACACTCAACAATCCTATTGCAATTGCAGGCAAAAACAGATCGAAATCGATTTGTTTTGAATATAAAAAATTCACGCCTAAAGTACTTACCAATCCAAAAAAAACAAACACAAACAAATCGCCATAGCCCCGATATCCATAGGCTGTATTTCCCACTGTATAACGAATTGCGGATGCAATAGCTAAAATCCCTAACACTAAATAAAATAAGGAATAGGCTAGATTTGTTTCTTCGAAAGCAACATAAATCAACAAAATTGAAGAAATTAACGTCAAAACTGCCGTAATTATAATGGCTCTTTTCATTGCTTCTGGAGAAATAACACCACTTTGAATGGCGCGTTTAGGCCCTACTCTATCCGCATTATCCGTTCCTTTCATTCCATCTCCATAATCATTAGCAAAATTGGACAATATTTGCAGTCCAAGAGTAGTTAAAATGGCAAAGGCAAAAATGCGCCAATTAAAAACATCTGTTGGTGTCAGAATCGCATCCGTTGGATTTGCCAAGGCATAAATACTTCCCACTATAATTCCCGAAACCGATAATGGCAAGGTTCTTAATCTTGCAGCTTGAATCCAATGTTTCATTTTTTATTTTTATTTGTTAATTCGGTTAATCGTTTATTTGCAGTTGAAATAGAATTAAGGCAACCATTTCTTTTCGAAATTTGGTTTTCGTTTTTCAAGAAAAGCATTTCTTCCTTCTTTGGCTTCTTCTGTCATATAAGCCAATCGAGTTGCTTCTCCAGCAAAAACTTGTTGTCCCACCATTCCGTCATCGGTTAAATTCATAGCGAATTTTAGCATTTTGATAGAGGTTGGCGATTTCTGCAAAATTTCTTGTGCCCATTCAAAAGCAGTGTCTTCTAATTCAGCATGAGGAATTACAGCATTTACCATTCCCATTTCCAATGCATCTTGAGCAGAATAATTTCTTCCCAAGAAGAAAATTTCCCGAGCTTTCTTTTGTCCCACCATTTTTGCTAAATAAGCCGATCCGTATCCGCCGTCAAAACTGGTTACATCGGCATCGGTTTGTTTAAAAATAGCATGTTCTTTACTGGCTAAAGTCAAATCGCAAACCACATGTAAACTGTGACCGCCACCAACAGCCCATCCTGGAACTACGGCAATAACGACTTTTGGCATAAAGCGAATTAAACGTTGCACTTCAAGAATATTCAAACGATGTTGCCCATCATCACCAACATATCCTTGATGACCGCGCGCATTTTGATCGCCACCACTACAAAAAGAATAGATTCCATCTTTAGAAGAAGGCCCTTCGCCTGAAAGCAAAACCACCCCAATGGAAGTATCTTCTTGAGCATCATAAAACGCTTGGTATAATTCGGAAGTTGTTTTAGGACGAAAAGCATTGCGAACATCAGGTCTGTTGAACGCTATTCTGGCTACGCCATTGCATTTTTTATAAGTGATATCCTCGTATTCTTTGACGGTTATCCAATCCATTTAATATTGTATTTAAATTAATTTTAGTGTAAAATTAAACCATTTTTTAGTTTTTTACTATTCTAATTTCGCAGAGCAAAAACATTAATTAATTGGAAGCAAAAATATTTTAAAAAAAAACTACATTTTAACGCTTGTCAATTAAAACATTCACTACTTTTAATCATTGCTAAATCATAACCCTTACTTTATTAAACCAGATTTAGCATGCCCTTCAACACTGATTTATTAACCTAAAAAATGAAATTTTTTGATTATAATTAAAAAAAATGTCTCCTCTTTTTTAACGGTCTTAAATTACGAACCCAATAAAGAAGAGCAAAAGAATAAACACTTTTTAAAAACAGCAAAAGTATAAAGGATACACCTACGGTTAAAAAAAGTAATGCAATAACTAGATTATTCCTAGATAGCTTACTTTAAATTTTTACAAAACCAATGGTTTTTAATGTAGAATTAAAACTATGCCCATCAATAAGTAATTGTTTATAATTTAAAGACAACCCATTTATCAAAGTGATTCTCGTCCAAGTCAATATTAAAAAAATAGCTATTAAAACTATTTACCATAAGGAACGATGCAATTAACTTATAAAATTCAAGTTAAATTAGATGTTGCTTTTGAACATTTTAAAACAACACTAAAAAGAGAAAGACTAACCGTAATGATTAGTCTTTCTTTTTTTTATTCCTTAACCAAATAAATTCCGTCTTCCTTTATTTCAATTAATTTCTCTTTGTACAAAGCACCAATGGCTTTTTTGAAAGTCTTCTTGCTCATTTTTAGCACCGTTTTAATATCTTCGGGATGAGAGTTGTCCGTCAAACGCAAAAAGCCGCGACTGGCTCTTAATTCGTCAAGAATTAAATCCGCATTGGGCTCAATACTCAGATAACCTTGTATTTGCAAAGAAACATCTACTTTATTATCTGGACGAATGGTTTTAATATAGCCACGCATTCTATCTCCTGTTCGAATCGCATCATCATAAACCTCATCTTTATACATCAAGCCTTTGTGTTGCTCATTGATGATAACATTTATACCCAATTCGGTAATATGAGAAACTATCAAATCTACTTCTTCGCCTTTTTCAACTGTTAAATAGTCATTTTTCAAAAACTGATTTGTTTTGCTTGACGCCACCAAACGTTTGGTTTTTTCGTCCATATAAAGATACACCAAGTAGCGTTTTCCTTTTTCCATCGGACGTGCTTGCTCTTTAAACGGAACTAGAATATCTTTTTCCATTCCCCAATCCATAAAAGCACCTATTTGATTAACATAATTTACACGTAAAAGTGCGAATTCATTCAACAAAATATAAGGTTCTAAAGTGGTTGCAACGGGACGTTCTTCGTGATCCAAATAAACAAAAACGATAATCTCCTCGCCTATTTCCCATTCGTTCGGAACATATTTATTTGGCAAAAGAATATCGTCAATCCCTTCAGGATCCGTATCTGGAGTCCCAAGAAATAAACCAACTTTGGTATCGCGAAGTATTGTAAGTGTATTGTATTTTCCTATTTCAATCATTAGTTTATTATTCTATTATTCTGAGTTGCAAATATACGAATTAGGAATTGAATGTTTGTTTTTTAAATTTATACTATATTTTGATAATATGTTTTGTTTTTTTTTTAAATTTGAATTGTAAAACTTATAATTTTTAATTATGATAGATGGATGGATTGATGTTTTGATAATAATTTTGACTGTAGTGCTCACGTTGTTTCTTTTAATTATAATCTTAATTATTATAATTAGAAAGGTCAAAAAAAGAATCAAATTAATTAGAAGAAGAAATAATCACAGACTAAGAAGAAAAAACAGGATTAAACAAAAAACAGAAAATATCGAATAAAACAAGGCGCAGTTTAAAAAAGGATGTCTTCATTATTCCTCAATCTAATTCAAAAACTACAAATTAATATAATTATTGATCAGTTCAATTGTTCTAATTCAATGATAATGAATCATTTAATATAGCTCTATTTTTATTAGACTGAATTATAGTGCTAAGAGGTAATCCTTCATCAAAAAATACACTTATTCCCGTATATGACCACTTATTCCCGTATATGACCACTTATTACTTCCCATATTGTTTATTAGAAATTTAACTTAAATTTGTAACCCCATTTGAATTAGTCATTATTTTTTTAACTTTTAGCAATTATAGTTATGAATCAAGAAATTATTATTAGTGTTCTAAAAGCAGTTTTTTGGTTACTATTATTGTTAACCCTAATTCTAGTAACCCAAAAAATTACACTCAATTTTGCAAAATGGAATAAACAAAGACTGAAATTGAAAGTAAGAAATATAAAAGAGGAAGTTTTTATAAAAAAAATATCGAAACACTCCTATTTTGTCAGAACATCTTTATTGTTTGCGTTCAAAGTAACTTATGTGCTTTTATTAAACCAATTCTTTAAAATAATTAAGTAAAACGCTATTGTTCTCTCTTGTAGGAGTGAAAATTTCTAGAATACATGGTTTTTCATTTTGAGCATATAACGCTTTTAAACTAGTTTCTAAATTTGCTTCATCACTGGCTATGCTATACTCAAAACCATACATTTTAGCCAATTGCTCTGCGGTTAGACAATGAGAAGTTTCGAAAAATTTGTTGAAAACCGGAGTTTCTTCATGACCAGGTAAAATTCTAAAAATACCTCCTCCACCATTATTGACTAGTATAATTTTGAAATTTTTTGGAATATATTCATTCCACAAAGCGTTGCTATCATAAAGAAAGCCAATGTCACCAGTGATTAATATTGTTTGTTTTTTATTGGCAACAGCCGCACCAATTGCAGTAGAAGTACTTCCATCAATACCACTTGTTCCTCTATTGCAAAAAACTTGAATCCGAGGGTTTAAATCGAACAATTGTGCATATCGAATGGTGGAACTGTTCCCTAATTGTAACATACACTCTTCTGGCAATGTAGCAATTACTTTATCAAAAACTTTGAAGTCTGAAAACGAAATCAAATCCGAATATTGGTCGTGCTTTACTTTCCTCAAAACTTTAGTTCCTTCTAAAACCGCTTTGTAATTACTTTCTATCGGAGTGGTAAAAGGCAAAAATTGATTAAAAAACATAGTAGGATCTGCTACAAAATGTTTTGTTAAATGTCCAAAGGTGTCATAAGCTCTTAAAGGATCTATATGCCAATGGTGTTTTGGTTTGTATTCTCTTAAAAATGCTTTTATCCTTTTGGAAACGACCATTCCTCCAAAAGTGATCAAAATATCGGGTTGTAAAAAATCAAACTCTTTCTTTGAAAAAGGCGTAATTATAGTGTCAATTGAATTCAAAAAGGAGTGGTGATGCAAGTTAGAAGTAGTTTCCGTCATCACAACAACCGAATCATCATTAGCCAACAAATCAATAATTTCCATATCGATTTTATCCGGTTTGTTTTCGCCAACAAGTATTAATTTCTTCTTTGAAGTATTCCAAATGGAGATAAATTCAAATAATTCGGCTTCATTAATATCGTTTATTGTTTTGGACAAATCCAAAATAGTCACATCAACATCTAATGTAGAAACCGTTTGATATAAAGGTTCTTCAAAAGGGGCGTTAATATGCACAGGTCCTTTATTTACATAGGCTTTATTTATTGCATAGTTAATTTCTTTATCATTTTCAACCGATACTTTTTCGGTTAAATTAGCATTGTATAACGAATGATTTTGGAAAACATTTTCTTGTCGGATTGTTTGTCCATCCCCAATGTCAATTTTGCTTTGAGGTCTATCCGCAGAAATTACAATCAATGGAATCTGGCTGTAAAAAGCTTCGGCAAAAGCGGGATAATAATTCAATAATGCAGAACCCGAAGTACAAACTAAAACCACAGGTTTCTGGGTTTGCTGGGCAATTCCAAGTGCAAAAAAAGCGGCACATCTCTCATCGGCAATACTGTAACAATTAAATTTGGTATTGTTTACAAAACCAATCGTTAATGGCGCATTTCGAGAACCTGGAGAAATTACAATATCTTTTATTCCTTTGGCATAACAAATTTCGATAATACTTTGTGCTAAAGGTATTTTAGGATAAATCATTGTAATTTAGATTAAGATAAAGGTTTAAACTTTTCGGAATTTCGAAAAACTCAACGAAAGCAAAGTTACAAACTTAGCACATAATTTAACTTATAAATACGAAGATAATAAGCACCTTTTTTGAGAAAAGGAATATATTTGTATAAGTAATTCTTAATCAATAATCGAACTTTATACTCCAAAACAGCATGCGCTTACTATACTTCTTTATGTTGTTTTTATTTATTCAAAATGGAATTGCTCAAAACAATTTTAAATTTGACGACAGTAACTATCAAACCCTTATTAATCGATCGAAAGCAGAACAAAAACCTATTTTTCTTATGCTTTATGCTAGTTGGTGTCCCCATTGTGCCAAAATGAAAAGTGAAGTTCTAAACGATACCTTGGTTACTGATTTATTAAGTAAAAACTACATTTGTGCTTGGCAAGATATTGACAGTGTAGCGGGGATTAGGCTGAATAATAAATTTAAAATCACCTCTTTACCTACCTTTATATTTTTAGATTCAAATGAAAAGGAACTTTACCGTCTGAAAGGAGAATTTAAAACGCCTATTTTTATTGAAGAAATTAAAAACGCTTTAAATCCAATAAAACAATTACCGTATTTAGAAAAAGAATTTTTATCAGATTTAAGTAATGCCGAAAAAGGACTTAATTATCTAAATACCTTAAAAAAAGGAAGAGATAGAGCAGACCTGTCCAAAACGGCACATCAATATTTAGCGACTCAAAGTGAGAAGCAATTGATAAGCGAGACGAATTGGAAGATTATTGCAAATGGGGTGACCGATATTTCTTCAAGGGAGTTTCAATTTGTTTTAAACCATCAAAAAGAGTTTGCTACTGTGGCTTCAGTAGCTAGAGTAGATCGAAAAATTACAAACATCGCAATGGAATTACTAAAACCATTTACCGAAAATTTAGACACCCTTAATTATTTCAAAAAACGGACTATTGCAAAAACGATTAATTCAATAAAGGTAGATTCCCTAATTTTCTCCTATAACATTAGGATTGCCGAAAGAACTGGAAACTGGTCAAGTTATAGAAAAGAAACGCTAAAATCAACCGAAAAAATAGCTTGGAATAATGGTACTCTTTTAAAAGAAATAAGTAAGAATTATTTACAGCATGTTGCAGATAGTGCTAGTTTGAAACAAGCTATAAAGTGGGCAAATCATGCCTTGGAAGTCAACGAATCTTATGATGGAAACATTCTTATTTCAAGACTTTATTTAAAAATAAAAGACATTAAATCCGCTACTGAATTTGCTCAAAAAGCTAGAATTATTTGTTCTGCTCTGAACTGTAATTCGGAAAGCGCAAAGGATCTATTCTTAGAACTTGGAATAAAATGAAATTTTTTATAAAAAAAACATGGAAAATTAATTGGTTCGTGAAAAAATAAAGTTGTAAATATCAAAATATGACCCCATCAAACCTAAGATTTCTGTATTTAGTTGATAACCTCCACACAATTAATTCAAAAAAGAAAATCAGGCAAAGTTTGTACTCCTAATCATTTGGTATCAACTTCTATATTTAAGTTAGCAAGTCCATAATATTGAATTAGTCTTGAAAACTTTTCCAATTTTTTGGAATCAACGTAATAAGTCCTATTTAAACAAAAAGAGCCCGATATAATATCGAGCTCATCAGTATCAAATAAATAATAAATCTATCTATTTTTTAAGGGAATCTATAATTCACCTCTTTTATTTCTTTAAAATCTTTTTGTACCATGGCTGCCTTTTTTCTGTAACACCATAACCGTAGCCATAACCGTAGCCATAACCATAACCGTAGCCATATCCGTAGCCGTAGCCATATCCATACCCTTTCTTAGTTTGAGTATCATTTAGCAATATTGCCATATTGGGCAGTTTACTTTCTTTTTGCATAAGTTCCGGAATATATAGCATCCGTTTATCCAAATAATTAGCTCGTACAATATATACAAATGTATCGGCGTGATGTGCAATAATTAAAGTATCAGAAACCAAACTAACAGGAGCTGTATCTACAATGATATAATCATATTCCTTTTTAAATTGTACAAAAAGTTCATCAATTTTTTTACTACCCAACAATTCTGTTGGATTTGGTGGAATAACACCTGGAGGAAGCACATATAAACTTTCAAAATCTTTAGATTTAATAATAAAATCTTCAATTTTAACATTATTAGAAGATAAATAATTAGTTAACCCATTTGCACTAGGTAATTCAATATATTCATTCAACTTTGGATTTCTAATGTCCATCCCTATCAACAGTACTTTTTTCCCAGTAAGAGCAAAAACCCCAGCTAAATTAACAGATAAGAAAGTTTTTCCTTCTCCAGGCATTGTCGAAGTTATAAAAATGGTTTTAGCATCTTCCTCTGGAACTTGAGTCAACATAAAATCAATATTGGTCTTAACGATTCGAAGAGCTTCAGCCGTTCCCGAACGACTTGCAGTATCTATGATTTCATTAGGTGTCAAAGATTTAGGAACATCCCCTAAAAACGGAAGCTTCAATCTTTCTGTAATATCAAAACGTCCTTTTACCTTTGTATCTAACAAATCTATTAAATAAAAAATGGCAAAAGGAATTAAAATACCAAGCAATAAAGCCGCTAAATAAATAATATTTTTCTTAGGCGAAACCGGATTTTTATTAATTATAGCTTCATCAATAACTCTAGCACTAGGTGAAGTAGCTGCCATTGAAATCGCTGTTTCCTCCCTTTTTTTAAGTAAATAAAGATACAACTCTTCTTTAACCATTTGTTGTCTTGCTATTCCTCTATATTGACGCTCCTGCAAAGGAAATTTTCCGATTTTAGAATCTAGCAAGCCTCCTTGGCTTTTAATATCTCTTTTTTGAATATTCAAACTCGATTGAGCACGATTTAAACTTTCAATTACATTTGCTTTAAGCGATGTAATCTGTTGTTCTAATTTTACCACTGTAGGATTTAAAATAGTGGACGATTTTAATATTCTATTTCTTTCTAATATTAATTCATTATAGGAAGTTATAAGTCCAGTAGCCTCTGTTTGCCCCACAAGAATACCTGTAGGTAGTAAGTCCGTAGTATTACTTTTTTTCATAAAAGCCAACATAGAAGAAACAACATTCAATTGTATTTCAACATCTACATTCTTTTTTTCATATTCTGTAGAACCTTGAACAAACATTTCAGTATTTGTTGCTAAATCGGTAATATTGTTTGTTTTTTTAAATCGTTCCACATCCTTCTCAACACCATCTAGTTCCTCTGTTATTAAGTGTAATCTGTTAGCAATAAATTTCGAGGTGTTTTCAGAAATATAATTTTTATCCATAGAGGCATCCGAATTGTAAATTTGAATTAAATTATTCAAAAACACTTCTGCTTTATCTTGAACTTGATCTACAACTGAAACAGTTACCACACTACTTGTTTTGCTGATTGAAGCCACTTTAAGCCTACTAAAATAACTATTAATAACACCCTCAAATGGCTGAACTGTTATAATTATGGTCTTTCCTAAAATCTTGGATTGACCATTTTTATTTTTTTTCCTTGTAATAATTAAATCACCATCTATAGTGGGAATAATTTCACCATATTTAAACACTTTCTTTCTAGTTAATAAATAATACGATGTTTTATCGGAATTATTAGCCTCAATTTGAAAAGAATTGTTTGCTAATTCCATAAATTCAACAGGCTTTTTAGTACCAAAAAAATCTGTTTTATTGTTGTTAAAATATAATTGTATTGGAGAATCCTTATAAATTTCGAAATTAACAAACTTTCCTTTAGTAAATAATCTAATGTTAAATTTTAGCTTTTTAACCGTACTCTCTACTAAGGACCTCGATTTTATAATCTCGATTTCATTATCAACATTACTTTTAATTCCATTAGAAAGTCCTAAATCGGAAAAAGCAGACAGTTCTGATTCTAGTCCGCCTTTCTTTTCATCTTTTACCAATATTGTGGTAGTAGCCTCATATTGAGGAATTACATAACGTAAATAAGTAAAGGCTGAAAATAAACAGATACAAATCGCTAATACAAACCAAGGCCACTGGCTTAAATATCTTTCTATCTCTGATTTAAAATGAAAATCTTTTTTTTGATTTTCTCCTGAAGTATTAATGGTATCCATATTAAATTATTTTGTAACTGATATTATAAAAGTAATTACTGTAATCAGCATAGAAGTTATAGAGACAATCATCCCTGTATTTGGACTTACTGCGGCTGCATTTACCCTGTTTCGATTAGGCTCAACATAAACCACATCATTCTGAGATAAATAGTAAAATGGAGAATTCATGAAATCTGCTTTAGTAATGTCAACTCTATTGTATGATTTTACTCCATCTATCTCTCTAATAATTAAAATATTATCTCTTCTTCCATAAATCGTTAAATCTTTGGCCAACGCTAATGCTTCAATTAAAGTAATTCTTTCAGATGAAATTGAAAAAGTTCCAGGTGCAATAACTTCCCCCTGAAGAGATACTTTAAAATTCATAATCCTAAAGTTAATACTTGGATTCTTGATGTATTTAGCCAATTTTTCTTTAAACATAATTATTACGTCTGATTTAGATAAGCCGCTAACTTTTATTTTACCTAAAACAGGAAAATCTATAGTACCAGCGGCATCCACTAGATAATAGGTTTGAATCAAATTTGAGCTTGCTACTACCCCAGAATTTGAGCCTGAATTAAAATTAAATGGCACAGCAGATTCGTGATCCTCAGCGGATACGACTATCATTAACAAATCATCCGCTTGGATTTTTATTTCATAAGAATTTTGTTTTCCTTGTGAAGACAAACCATCTATGTTTTGATAATAGACAATATCTTTTTTAGACGCACAAGAAGAAAAAAACAATATAGCGATCAAAAAAGGTGTTATTTTCTTTATTAAGAAAGAATATTTCATATTTTTTTATTTTAAAAGAGGCAAATATAAACATTAACATTTTAGTTAATGGAAGTTTTATTAATTATAATTTGTAATTCACAAGACTAATTTTAGTAAATATACTTTTATATAGAAATTATTTTTATAAGAATTTTATTTAGTTTTAAATATGTTTTCTATAACTTTCTTAATCCTTTCTCGATCAAGGTCTGTAAGATTAGATCCTGATGGCAAACACAAACCGTTTTCGAATAAGGTTTCAGAAACTTTAGTACCATAATAAGGATATTTACTAAAAATAGGTTGTAAATGCATTGGTTTCCATAACGGACGACAATCAATGTTTTCAGCTTCAAGAGCTAATCTAATGTATTCTCTAGTTATTCCATTCGTTTTATTTGGGTCAATCAATATAGAACTCAACCAATAATTAGGATTATAATCTTCATTTGGTGCAGAAAAGACGGACACTCCTTTTATATCTTTAAATAAATCAATATAGAAGTCATGCATGGCTTTACGCAAACTTACGTGCTTATCCAGAACTTCCATTTGCCCTCTACCAATACCAGCACAAATATTACTCATCCTATAATTATACCCAATTTCTTCATGTTCATAATGAGGAGCATCTTCTCTGGATTGCGTAGCATAAAATATAGCTTTTTCTTTGGTGTCTTTCGTGTTTACAATAATTGCCCCCCCTCCAGAAGTAGTAATTATTTTATTGCCGTTAAAAGATAAAACACCAATATCACCAAAAGTACCACATTTTTGCCCTTTATAGGTACTGCCTAATGCCTCAGCGCTATCCTCTAAAATTGGAATATCATATTTATCAGCTACTAGTCTTATTTCGTCTATTTTATAGGGAACACCATATAAATGTACGGCAATAATTGCCTTTGGTTTGTTTCCTTTTTTTATTCTATCAACAATAGCTTTTTCAAGTGCTATAGGACATAAATTCCATGTATCAATTTCGCTATCAATAAAGATGGGAGTTGCACCTAAGTACAAAATAGGGTTTGCAGAAGCTGCAAAAGTCATACTCTGACATATTACTTCATCCCCTGCCTTAACTCCTAATAAAATTAGCCCCAAATGTAGTGCAGCTGTACCCGAACTAAGTGCAGCAACAAAAACATTCTGTTCTAAATATTGGGTTAAATCCTGTTGAAACCCTGTTATATTTGGTCCTTGTGGAGCTACCCAATTTCCGTCAAATGCTTCTTGAACATATTTTTGTTCTTTCCCACCCATGTGAGGAGAAGAAAGCCAAATTTTCGATTTATTCATTTTTTAAAATTGAAAAGTGATATTTAGTTTCTTTTTTAATTTATTATGAATCAAGAAATTTAAGTAGGTACTTAATTCTTAATCAATTTTTTATTTATGTGAAAATGTTTTAAAAATTATTTTCAAGTCTCCTATAAAGGAATGATTTTTATAATAATCCAGATTCATCTTTACTTTATCAGGAAAAATTATACTATCATTATAATCTAATGGATTGATTTGTTGAGCTAAAACAGCTTCTTCGTTGGCATATTTAATACTTGCCAAACTAGTTATCCCAGGCTTCAATTCCAAAATCTTTCTATTCTCTCCTTCTAATCTGTCATAATATCCTACCACATCAGGTCGAGACCCTACAAAGCTCATAGTACCAATTAATACATTCCATAATTGGGGTAATTCATCTATTTTTGACTTTCTGAAAAAAGCACCAATTCTCGAAATAATGCCCGTTTTAGGATGAATTGTTTTTAATTTATAAATCTTAAATATTTTACTAAACTGACCGATTCGTTCTTGGATAAAAAACCCGTTCGACTGTGTGTCAATTGAAATAATAATCCAAAAAAAAATAATTAACCAATTAAGAAATAATAATACAAATAAAGAAAATATTATATCAAAAATTCGTTTTGTCATTATATAATTGTTTTATAAAAAAAATATATGTGACAATTAATTTAAATCTAAAAAATTTCTTAATTAATTAAATTAATCATACTTTAAATTAATCTTTTAGCAGGATTTCCAACATAAGTACCAGCAGTTTTAATATTTCTAAAAACAACACTTCCAGCTCCGATAATACAATTATCAGGAATTGTAACTCTTGGAATTATTGAAACTCTACTTCCTAAAAAAACTTTATTTCCTAATTTAACATGCCCTGTAAGATCACATTGACTATTTAATTGACAAAAATCACCAATTTCAACATCATGACCTATTGTACAACTTAAATTAAATGAAGTATGATTTCCTATTATACAATTATTACTTAAAATACAATTAGGAGAAATAATAATTCCAGTTCCTAATGAAATATTCTTAAAAAAAATTGCTGAGTCATGAATTAAATTTATAAACACACCCCCTTTATCTAAGATACTTTTAGTTACTGATTCTTTAATATTTGGTTCACCAATTGTACAAACAAAAACATCGTTGATTTGAGGAATATACTCATTAGGGTTTCCTAATACTTTAGAAGTACAATAATTAAAATTATCTAGTGCATTTCTGTTTTTATCTAAAAACCCTTTGAACTCAAATTCCAAACCATTTCCTATTGCATTTTCAATCCATGACCAAATTTCCAAACCCCAATCTCCAGCACCAACTAATATTAAATTTTTCATACTTTTTTTCACGAAGCAGAGTAACCTCCATCTATTATAAAATCCGTTCCAGTAATCCATGAAGAAGCGTCAGATAAAAAAAACGCACAGGCGTTTGCAACATCTTCAACTTTTCCAAAACCAAGAGGATGCATTTTCAATACATTAGTTTTTGCATCTTCACCAATAGTATCCATTATTTTTTTTGACATATCAGTTTCAACTAATGCAGGGGATATTGTGTTTACACGAATCCCTTTTGAAGCAAATTCTATGGCCATTGATTTACAACTAGAAATTAAAGCTCCTTTACTTGCACTATATCCTATTTTTCCAGCTTGTCCCAATGAACCAACGATAGAGGCTATAAATATTAAACTAGCTCCAGTATTAATATTATTATTTTTTGTAATAGATTTTGCAAATTCCAAACCTGCAAAAACATTTACAGCAAAAACATCTTGTAACATCTCCGTTTTTAAAATTTTGAGAGGTCTAGTCAATTCAATACCTGCAGAATGAATAAAACCGTTTATTTTACCATTTGAATTAACAATTTGAGATACTACATTATCAATTTGAGAATAATTTGTTATATCCAAAGGAAATAATAGATGATTAGTCCCTTCAAGCAAACAAAGTGTTTCATTTAATTTTTCCTCATCACGTCCAATAATTGATACTTTAGCACCTAATTTACTGCACAATATTGCTGCTGTCTGCCCAATACCAGACGAAGCTCCAGTTATAATAATATTTTTACCTGTTAAATCTACTAAATTTATCATTTTTTTATATTCTCAATAGTTTTTACAATAATTTCTAATGTAATCATTTCTCCAATTTCTTCAGGCTCTAAACAAATATCAAATTTCTCCTCTAATTCAACAATCAAATTGAGGTGATCCATTGAATCCCATGCCGAAATTGTTTTTTGTGAAGCATCGTCTTCAATATCATTAATATTAATTTCAAAAACTTCAGCCATTATTTTTTTTACTTGCTGCTTTATCATTTTAACTAATTATTTTAAATTTATAATATTCTTTTATTTTTCTCTTGTTTTCAATATTTAAAAAATAAAGTTTAACACCTGTTTCAAATGTTTTCTCTAATGTAAAACCATTATTTTCATAAAAACTTTCTGTTTGACGGTTTTTTTGAGATGGAATATATTTAGCAATTATTTTTTTTATCCCTTTATCATAAATGAGGTTAATCAAAAAATCAACATACGCATTTTCAATATTTCGTCCTAAAATTCTACATGAAAGTAAAAAACTATCTATTTCTGCAACTTCGCCATTTATAAAAACAATCGAAGCCACTGAGATACCATTATCTCCAAATTTATCTCGGACTGACAGACAATGTACTAAGCTCGATTGATTTATAAACTCATACAAATCATTTTCAGTATACCTTTTTGTAGAAAGATTAAATTGATTTGTTTTTTGGGTCATTTGAGCAATCCGAGGAATTGTAAATTTATTTGCTTCAATGACTTCAAGTTCCATTTTTAGACTTTCTAAATAATCATCAATACTTGCAAACGTTTTTTGATTAATACTTCTTTCTGAATTAGAAATATATTGTTGTGTTTTATTTTTATCTTCTTTAGTTAAATGATACAATTGAAAATAATTATGATACATTTCACCAAAAAAAGATGACATCAAGTACGGATGTTCAGGGAAATCTGGCACTTCAACCATAGGCAACATTTGTTTTACTCTTTCTCTTTCGATAGGATTATCATCAATAAAAACAAAGCTATCCAAACCTATATTAAGTTCATCTGATAATTCTTGAATATTAGTAACTTTATCTTGCCAATTTATCCTGTGAGCCGAAATATGTTTCTCCTTTATGAGCTGAAAAGGATGATTCGAAAAAGCTTCTAAAACATCCTCTTCATTATTCTTGCTGCAAATTGCTATTATAACTCCATTAGATGCAGCCTCCAAAATATTTTCTTGAAAATTTAAAAAGGCTAATCCTGGATATGTATCACCAATTTTAATTCCTTCGATACCATCTTCGCCCAAGATACCACCCCACAAAGTATTGTCTAAATCGAGAATAAGACATTTTTTTCGTTTACCTTGTATTGCCTCCAGTTTTTGCTCAAACCATAATTTAAAGCTACTATTAAGTTTGGGTGTAATTAATGATTGTGAAATATAGTAATATTTCCAATCCAAGAGTGATTGATTGACATTTTTTTGAAAATCCCTAATATCAATAATTTTAAGATTAGAATTATTGGAAGCTGTTTCAATTAGCAAATTATTAAAACTATTTATTGAATCCAATAACGAAAAATTTCCGTTTTCAAATTTAATATCAAAAAGTGTGGTAATCGTAAATGCTATTACTGTTTTAGAAACAGGTATCTGCTCAAATAATAATTGAAATTTATTTTGAAAATCAAATAATTCAGTTATAAGCTCATTTTGATTCATTTTAACTGGTGGCAAGTAAAACCAAATGTAGTTTTTTGCCTCTTTGGGTATGTGGGAAATATCACCATAACCACTATAACTAGCACCTATACCCTTAAATAAATTTTCAACAGTAAAATTTCTATAAATATAATATTCCATTTAAATTTCTTCTTCTAATAATTCTATTAAACCCGTTCCTTTATTAAAGAGAAAACAAACTCTGCGGTTTCCAAAAGCAACTGCTGCAGTAGGTTTTACAATAACAATAAACTTATTTTTTTTAAAAAAATTAATATTTTCTTCCAAATCAATTACCTCATAACAAGTATGATAGGGTATTGTTCCATTTTTTTTTAATATCGTATTGACTGGTGAAGAAATATCAGCAGGCGAAACTAACTCTATAATTGGAAAATCCTTTTTTTCTAAAAAACAGAGATTTACTTTTTGCAAAGGATCATTAATTATTTCTCCCTTTTTATATCCTAAAAGCGCATAGGACTGAGCTGATTTTTCAATGTTTTTGGTAGCAATTCCAATATGATGAAATTTCATAATTTATATTTCTATAAGTTCACAAATGTAACAATTATCTAATTCCAATACTGCAGTACCCCAAGACAATCCAGCACCGAAACCACTCATTAATACTTTTTTACTTTGATTGTTTAATTGGTTCTTCATCCGAGAAACAATAGTAAGCGGAATTGTTGCAGAACTTACATTTCCGAAAGTATCCAAAGAAAATGGAACTTTCTCTGGATTAATTTTTAATTTTTTTATAAAAAAATCAATCATAAATTTATTGGCCTGATGAAAAACAAAATTATCAATATTCTCAATTAATATATTACTTATAGATAAAACTTCCTTAATGCTGTTTGGAACTACTTTAAGTGTAAAATTAAAGACCTCTAATCCGTCCATATAAATATCAATATCTGCTCTAAAATTACCTTCCTCTCTTTTTTTGGAAATTAGACTTTCATTATTTGTTGGAAATCTTGCTCCACCAGCCTTAATTTTTATTGCATCTTGTCCAGAACCATCAGTATATAATGTGAAGATTGATTCAGAAAAATTGTCTTTTTCAATTAAAGTTGCTGTTCCTGCATCACCATATAAGGGTGCGTTTACTTTGTCTTTTGGAGAAACGATTTTTGAAAATGTTTCGCCGTCTAATAATAAAACTCTATCTATACCTTCTTGACTTGCAAAGGCAAATGCAGTTGAAAGACTATAAATGTATCCGGAACAGGCAAGGCTTAAGTCAAAACATGCAGTTGACTTGGGTAATTTTAATTTATGTTGTAAATAGGGTGCTGTTGCTGGTATTCTATGATCTGGTGATTGTGACATAAATATTACCATATCAATCGAATTCCTATCAATATCCATGTCAGTAAGTAGTTTATCAGCTGCTTCAAAACACAAATCGGAAGCAGTTACACCTTCACTGACATATCTTTTTTCAATTATACCAATATTATTAATAACTTTATTAATTTCATCTGGTGGAATTAAATCTGATAAATCGACATTTCGACTGATGTTTTTTGGAACACATGCAGCCATACCAATTATGCCTACCCCTTTATATTTAATAACAGCCATAGTTTGTATTATTTAGTTTGTATTATAAAATCAAATACTTCTTGAATTGTTAAAATTTTATCGAAATCTTTACGAGGTATAGTTACGCCATACTCATCATCTAACATAGCCGTTAAAGTGAGTAAAGTAATAGAGTCCCATTCGTCATAATTTCGAAAAATATCTGTCGCTTTCATAGTACCTTTCTCCAATTCAAAAACTTCTTCAAAGTTCTCAATAAATTTATCTCTTTCCATTTTAGTGTTTATTTAAAGCCTTAAAGGGCGGTTAACTATATTATTTAAAAGCCTCTGTTGTTGCTGAATTATTAGAATTAATACCCTCTTTAATTATTATTTTTTTTATTGTCAAAAATACTATTTTAATATCCAATAAAAAACTAACATGATCAACATACCAAACATCATATTCAAACTTTTGTTCCCAACTAATTGCATTTCTACCATTTACCTGTGCCCAACCCGTTATTCCTGGTATTAATTCGTGTCTCCGATTCTGAACCAAACTATACAGTGGCAAGTAGGCTACTAACAAAGGCCTTGGCCCTATTAAACTCATTTCTCCTTTAAGCACATTTATCAATTGAGGAATTTCGTCCAAGGATGTTTTACGGACTATGCTCCCTATTTTAGTTAATCGTTCGGAATCATCTAATAATTTTCCATTTTCATCCTTCCTATCAGTCATAGTCTTGAACTTGATAATCTTAAAAAGCTGTCCTTTTTTTCCAGGACGAACTTGAAAGAAAAAAGGCTTTCCATCATTAGCGAAGTATAAACCAATAGCAACTAAAATAAACAAAGGACTCAAAAATAATAATCCAATCAAGGATCCTATTATATCAATCATTCTTTTGAAAAAAAATTTATACATTTAATTCTAAACTTTTATATTCTGCTAAAATAGCTTCCCAAACCAATTGTTGCTCATAGCGGGAAACAATCATTGCGCGAGCATTTTGCTTTAAATGAGTCCGTAAATCGCTGTCTTGCATCATTTTTTTCATCGAGGCATACAACGCATCACTATTTTTTACGGGTATGATGACTCCATTTTTACCTTCCATTATGATTTCATTGCAGCCATTAATATTGGTTACAATACTAGGCAATCCCATGGCTCCTGCCTGCATAACCACATTGGGAAAACCCTCACGATAGGAAGGAAAAACCAAACAATCACTGATTGCAAAATAAGGTCGGACATCTTTCTGAAAACCGACGGAAATAATGTTTTTATTGGTTGCTATTTCATCAAGAGTTGCTTGTAAAAGCGGATCTAAATCAGATTCAAAATCACCAACCAAAACTAATTTAACCTTATCCGTTTCTGAGCTAAGTTTCTGGAATGCCACTATTAATTCATTAATTCCTTTGTCAGCTACCAAACGTCCCACAAAAATAAATACAAAATCATTTGGAGCAATTTCTAAAGCGGTTCTCAACTTTAAATTTTCTGCTTCAGGAAACAAATCAGGATTAAAATAAGAAGTATCAATACCATTAGAACTTCCGTTTCCAATTACTTTTAGCTTATCCACTTTACAAAATTTCTCTTGAATTATAATCTCTTTTAAACCTAACGAATTTGGATAAATATGAGTTGAACAAGAGTAGGTTATTTTTTCTACAAAATTCAAAACAAGTCGCTTGAAGCCAGTAGTTTCAAGCAAGGGTAATCCAGCTATGGTATGCAAACGATTTGGAACACCCGCTAATTGAGCAGCCATCATACCTACGGTTCCGGCTTTGGGTGTATGCGTATGTACTATTAGCGGTTTTTCTTTTTTGAAATACTTATATAATTGCCAAACGGATTTTAAATCTTGCCAGGGCGTTATTTGACGTGTCATTTCGACGTGATAAACAGCAACATCTTGCAATTTTCCAACATATTCTAATTTCGGTTTATCTGATGAAATACCTATAACCTCATAATATTGCTTCATAAAAAACAACTGATTTTCCAATAGTTTTTCTAAAGAAACAGGGACGGTCGTGATGCGGATGAGCTTATTTTTAATCAATGTCTTCATACAATTGAATGTGTTTATCTACCATTAATTTTATATCATATAGATTGGCTCTTTCCTGACATGCTTTAATTACAAATTGATAGTAATCTGGATCGATGATTAATTTTTCAATTGCTGCAGCAAGTTCAATTGCATTTCCCTGTTCAAACAATATTCCTGCATCTTTAACTATTTCCGAAAGACCAGGAACATTTGAGGCTATAAAAGGTTTTCCGGATGCCATACCTTCTACGGCTACTAAACCAAAACCTTCCCAATGAGAACTTAAAACCGATATTTCTGCTGTTTTTAACAATCTTGCTACATCCATTCTTACACCCAAAAAAAACACCCTATTTTGTAATTGTAATTCTTTGGATAGATCTTCGCATTGACTCTGTAAAATTCCTTCCCCAACTAATACTAATTTATAATTATTTGGTAATAAACTCATTGCTTTTATTAGTGTAAACTGATCTTTGGCCTCTCTAAATCCCGAAACTTGAATAATTACAATTTCCTCTTGACCAATCTCCGAATGAATTTCATTTTTGAAATAAGCTTGAGCACTTTTTATGGCTGCTATATTTACTCCATTTTCAATTACGACCAACTTATTACTTACGAAACGTATATGTTTCTGTAAATTTACTTTTACTTCATTAGTAATACAAATTACCTTATCAAAACAAGAATAAACAATTTGATCCAAAAACTTAAATAAGATATTTTTCCTTCTCCGATTAGCCGTACTATGTTCTGTATATATAACATTCACCTTTGAAAATGAAATTATTTTGGCCATTATAACCCAGTACTGAGCAGGAAACAGATGCACATGTATAATATCATATTTTTGCAAATAAGGAATCATTTTAAAAATAGCCAGTGGGTTATATACCGATTGTATACTTAATGAGTAAATAGCACAACAATTCTGTTTTTTGAGTTGCTTCATAAAAGGGTAATTAGTTCCGTTAATTACCAATAGATCCATATCAATTCCCTTTTCTCGATAAAAAGGAATCGTCTCTAAAAGCAATTTCTCAGCTCCTCCTGTAGCCAAGCTATTCGTTATTTGAAGAATCTTCAAAGCCATTTTCTTTTATCAATACAGTACATTACATATCCTAAGGGACAACAAATTATACTTACAAAAGGATTTACCATTTTAATTTTGTCAACAAACGACAACTTTGAATTATAAGAAAATCGCCAATAATTAATTGTCGCTTTTACTTTTTGATATAATGGAATTTTATAAGAGGCTAATTCGGAATAACAACTCATTGAGGCAACAGGTGAATTCATCTTAATTTTCACCATTTTAGCTGTTAATCCATCTGGCAAATACTCCGTTGTATATATTCCAATATTAAAAAATGAAATTTTATATTTTTGTGCTATCCTATTCCAAACTAATGATTCAGGGCAAAATTTTTCGTTTACAATTTCAGGAAAAGGAAATTTTCTAAGAATTTTAGTCTTAAACACTTCAGCCATATCTCCTTTAAAATGATATTTAAACCTAAAATCGAGAGCGGAGCAATTGAGTGTTTTAAAATTGACTACACCTCCAATTCTGTTACCGTCAGGATAAACTCTTGTTCCGCATACTCCAGCAAAACTGCTATTATCCTTAATAAAATTATAATGAAATAGAATCATTTCAAGTGCATTATTAGCTATCCAATCATCACTATCTACAATAAAAAACAACTCCCCTAATGCTAATTCAACTCCCTTATTTATCGCAATATGTTTACCTTTATTTTCTTGAATATAGTAAACAATATCAATTACTCCTTCCTCTATAAATTCTTTTATCAAAATAGTAGTATCATCCGTTGATCCATCATCAACAATAATCCACTCAAAATTTTTGTACGACTGATTACATAAACTTTTATATAAATTTGCAATAATATATCCTCGATTAAAAGTAGGAGTAAAAATTGTAATTTTTTTATTTTTCATAACTTATTAATAGTTAGAATAAAATTAATAAAAACCATACCTGCTATTGCCATTACTATTTTAGTAAGCCTTTTATTTAAATATTGGAGAAAAAATAATGGATAAAGTATAATAAAAGGGAAAAGAAACCAACTTAGATAGGCAAACCTATCATTATAAGGTAATCGAATTAAAAGCAACCATAAACTATTAGATAAAAGATAAACATTATATAATATAGTATAGGAAGTGTTTTCAAACTTTAACTTATAAATATAATAATAACCAGTAATTATGGGTATAATAGAATATAAAAGAAAATCAGTTCTAAATCCAGTTTTATACAATTCGTTAACTCCGGTAGTTAAGTATATATTAACTCTTTCATCTACATCAAAAAAAACATTTTTAACAAAATCGGTAACAGATTGAATATTTAAAACTGAAATAATCAAAAATGACAACCATATGAGGATATATAATTTAGAATTCGAAAAATACTTAGTTAAAATTAAGGCTATGACTAAAATTAGAATGGATTTATGAATATAAACAGCCAAAAAGCAAAAAAGAGCAAAATAGAATATGTTTTGTCTTTTTGTAAAAGCTATTAAAAAAAAGGAAAGAGCCAGCCCTGCTCTCATAGTATTTACTCCATATGAAAAATAACCTAATGATGCAAAAGTCGTCAATAAAAAATAAAATAAATATTTTTTAGGAACTAATGCTTTAAGAAAAAGATAATTCCCAATAAAATAGACTGTTGATGTTATTATAAAAAATACAGTTGAATCATCTATTAAAAATTTACATAAATTAACATAATATCTCCATCCAATATCACTACTAGCACTAATTTTATTGTTTGACATGAATGTTTCATAATAATTTTGTTTATCACTTCCATACTCTACGGGAAAAAAAGCAACAGTTAAAACAACAAAAGAACATAACAATATTATTTTGCTAAAATGTACAGGATTTACAATGTCATATCCAACAGGGGTTTTAGCAATTAAATTAATTAAAGTAAAAAAACTTATTAAATATATCATTATTTGATAAAATAAATAAAAATCTTTTGAAGTCATATATTTTTAGCCTTTGTTATTTTATTTGTGATAAAAATGATTTGGAATAAATAATTATTTTTTAATTGAAATTAAAATTATTTAATAAATAAAATAAATTGTTGCAATATAAATCCCAAGTAAATTTATCCTCGACCCTTCGTCTTGCTATCAGCCCTTGTTCTTTTATAATTAAAGGATTGTCTATTAAATGTATGATCAATTTAGTTAATTCAATTTCGTCATCTTGTTCAATTAACCAACCTCCCTCATTATGCTTTATTGCACAAGGAATACCACCAGTATTTGTACCAATCACAGGAATACCACAAGATTGAGCCTCTAAAAAAACCAATCCAAATCCTTCAACTTGAGTAGAATTTGGCTGTTCCCTTGTGCATAAAATAAACACATCATTTTTGGAGTAGAACAATGGAAGCAATTCATCTTTCAAATAACCATTAAAATTAACTTGATTACTTAATCCATACTCATTTACCAATTTTTTTAAAGATTCTAAATAAGGACCCGTACCTGCAATATTCCACATTATTTGTTCCTTGTATTCTATAGGTAATTTTGCTAGTACTCTAGCAATAAAATCATATCCTTTAAATTGATGTATTCTAGAAACAGTACCTAATTTAAATTTAGTATCACATTGCTTTTCATCTAATTTATGATTAAAAAAATGTTGGTTAACCCCTAGTGGTAATACTTCACATTTTATATTTTTTGATATTGATTTTATCAATTCCTTTGTATAAAGACTGTTTGCAATTACAATTTTGACTTTTTTTAAGATAAACTTTGCATAATAAGGCAGCCAGAATTTAGCTCTAAAGTTAGAGGTACCACTTAAAAATTCTGTCCCATGCCCTAAAATAAAGATGTTTTTAAAACCTGAAACAATAGATAAAAATCCTTCAGGATGCCAAATCCCACATACTATATCATAGGATGATTTATTTTTTATTTTTAAAAGAACCCATAAAGCAGTTATTTCACTTAAAATTCTCCTATTAGGTAACTCAATCATTTTTATATTAATTGAATTGTACGGTATATTTAATCCCTCTTTTCTTCTAGTTAATACAATTACTTCTTCATAATGACTTTTCATACCCACTACTATTTCTTGGCACAACCGAGCAATCCCTCCATTGGATGGAGGAAAATCATAAGAAAACAAAATAAGCTTAGTTTTTTGCATTATGTTTAGTTCGTTTTTATTTTTTTAAAGTGAATTACTCCAAGGCTGAGCCTAGATGGGTTGTTTTACTCGAAATTTAACCGTTACCTAGTTTTTATTAAACGATTTGTATACAGTCTTTTCTTCTTTTTAATTTTGAATGTAATTCCGAATCACATTATTCTTCACATTTTATACTAAATTCCTTCTCCTTTTTTGATTGCAATTTTAACCAAATACCTGAAAACATATTCCGCAATAGGTAATGCAACTATTATTAATATACCACTACACACTATTTTTAAATTCCCCGAATTTTTAAAAAAATGCCAATAGTATTTTTTTTGACTTTTAATTTTATTTCGAAATATTAATCGATCTTCAGTTGACAGATCGAGAAATCCAGCAACTGCTGCAACAATTGTGTATGCTAGTTGATAATTTATTATTTGTTTTTTTTGTTTTGAAAAAGATTTGTTTTTAAAAAAATTACAAACAGAATCAACCTTAACAAACCATGAATTAACCATTTTGTATGAAGTCCCTTTCGTCGTTATAGAATCATTTCTACGTAAGTAATAATATAATGATTTTGAAAAGAAAAAATGATTTTGTACAAGTCCGTAAACTCGCAAATTAAACTCACTATCTTCCCATAAAATACCTTCTTTGAAACATAAATTATTACTTTTTAAAAAACCAACCGAATAAATACATCTCCAAGCTGACAAAAAAGTATTTTTAGAGAGGAAATCGAATCCGGAACTTAAATAATCCTCTGATTTATTTTCTATTGAAATCCTACCATCGGCATAAACTGTCCGGTGTGTAAATGTTAGTATCTCAATGTTTTTATTTTGTATTATTTTCTCTTTTAAACAATGCAAAGAATCGCTTGCAATCCAATCATCAGAATCAATAAACCAAACGTATTTACCATCTACATGTTCTAAACCAGTATTTCGGGCGGCAGAAAGTCCCCCATTAGTCCTGCTTATCCATTTTACATTATGTTTCGGATATGCTACAACTAGCTTTTTTGCTAATGCTATACTATTGTCGGGAGAACCATCATCTACAAGAATAATTTCATATTCGGAGAATGAAAAATTTTCTTGCTCTAAACAGGATCTTAAACATTTTTCAATATAAAGTTCAACGTTATAAACTGGTATAACAAGAGAAAAAAGAATACTCATATTTATTTTTTTTAAGCCTTTATTTGTGACTTAGTTCTTTGCAACTCATCAAAAAGGTTTATCCATTGATGACCAATAATATTAATATCAAATTTTTTTACATATTCAATAGTGTTTATCGCTAATTTATTTCTTAATGCATCATTTTGCATCAGTTCTATAAGTGCATCCGTATAAAGAGTATTATTATAGGCTGGTACTAAACGACCCGTTTCATGATCTGAAATTATATCTGCAATAGAAGAATAGGAATTGAAGGCCAAAGGAACACAACCATTCATTTGAGCTTCCACTAAAACCATACCCCAGCCTTCGGAGGAAGCAGATGAAAAGCAAAATATAGAAGCTTCTTCATAATAGGCTTGTGGATTCTGAATTCCTTCAAAAAAAACTCTTGGTATCCCTTCTTGAAGAACTTGCTGTTTTAACATCATTTCATCAGGACCTCCACCTACTAAATGCAATGACCATTCCTGAAAATTTTCAGCTATTGAATTCCAATTATTCAAAAGTGTATCGAGTTTTTTCATTCCACATTCTAATCGCCCAACATAAAGCAACTTTTTCTTTTTCCTAGAAAAATCGACAACGGAATTATTTATTTTTATTGGATTATTAATTGCACGAATATTAGTGGGTAATTTTTTTGAAACAAATAAGTTCTCAAAATCTTTTTGAAAGCGATTTGAAAGTAAAATAAATTGATCGCAATTCAAACAATTGAAATGATAATTATTTTCTAACTTTCTATGCAAATGTGCAAATGCTCTTTTCTTTATCAATGGGATTTTAAAAATGATAGAAAGCACTTTTTTAAAACCAATAGGAATATTCATTTTATCAATTTTATTACTAAAATGAAATTCCGTAATATAATTGGGATTAAAATGCAAAGTGGTCAAGTAAAGGATTGATTTGTTTTTTTCACTTAAAGGCAAGACTAAATTAACATTACCTTCTTGATTAATAAAAATATTTATTTGTTTTTGTTCAATAAATTTATTATAAAACTCAATGTTTTCTTTGGAAGTTAATTGCTTTTCATTCGGTAAATAATATTGACGAGTTTTATGAGTATCAGGTCTTTTAACTTGTGCTAGATAATATACTGAGAATCCATTTTCTTCAAAAAAATCAGCCAATATTTCCGTAACTCTATCTAAACCGCCAAAATCATGGTTTACTCCTCCGCGAGTTTGAAAACATATTGTTCTTCCTAATTTCATTATACTTTTAATTATTTAAGTGCTTGATTCAAAAATAACTCCGATTCAGATCTAAAAATTTTCAATTTTTCTTCCACTTCATCCCAATCAATAGGAATATCTAAAATTTCATTAATCGACTTAACAGGAGAATATATTCTATTTTCTAATCCTAACTTAGTCAATAAAGTAATTATTCTATCATTCATCCTTGCAGATTTACCAGACAAAGGGAACGAAATAAACGGTCTTTTTAATAAAATTGCCAATACCGTTCCATGAAAAGAATTGGTAAAAACAAACTTAGAGGATGCCATTGTTTCTAACCAGGAAGCTATGGATAAATCTTTCATCGAAGCAAATAGATTTCGGTGCTCCATTCCATGGGCACCAACAAAATTTATTTTTAATTCTTTTTCTGCGATGAAACTTTTAATTTCATGAAGAGGAAATTCAGTTTCCCAATTTAACAAATAAGTGAAAACTGAATTATTAAGTACTAATTCTTTATTTACAATAGTCGAAATATAATCGTTTCCAGAAAGCAAAATGGTAGGATCACATACTAATTGTGCATCGCTTCTATTTGCTTTTTTACATAAATCAACACCTGTATCTTCTCTTAATCCAATCGAATTAAATTTTTTAAGTAAATCAGATAGCATTTTCGAATAATCTTCAGGTAATTCAGATCTGCCAAAACTTGCCGCATAAGCTATTACTTTTAAATTTACAGGAGCAAATTGAAGAAAAAAAGCTCGAATATTATCTTTAATTGTTGAATAACTCCAAATTTGATCACTTCCACAAATAAAAGCATCTGCATTCCATTTTTCATTATTCAACTCATCCAATGAATAATAAATAGATTGGGAAGAAATAATGTGTTTTGCTCTAAATTCATCAAAATAACGTGGATAATTTGAATCGAAAATCAGACTCTTTTTTTTATTATCCAGCATTTTTTTATATGCAATTAAATGGCTTGGAGAGATCACTTTCCACAATCCTAGAAAACGTTCCATTTTTGTTTTATTTTTTACTTGCGGAATGTATCGAATCAAAAAAGGTTCATGACCCTGTTTAGTGAGATAATGCTGTAAAGCAAAACATTGCAATAATTGTCCATAATTATCTTGAGAATTCCAAAATGTAATTATACCTATTTTCATTTACAAAGTGTTTCTATATTATTTTAAATTCAATTTCCCCATCCATCTAGTCTTATGATGGTATATTCTTGTAGCCGTTTTTAAGATAAATAAACTAAATTTCATTTTATTATCAAAATCTTTTGCGTTTCTGGTATTTTTCCAAATGTTAAGACTCTTTTTTCGTATATACATTCTTATTAATTGAACTATTTTAAAATCAAAAGTTGATTTTTCGTAATCAAATCTTTTTATAGAAATTGGTTGTTTTTTTTTCTTTGCTTCATTTATTCGTACTGAAAGTCCCTTGTGGCGGTGATTGAAACTTCCTTGTTGTGAAACTAAAAAGTTTTCGACAGATAGCGTTTCTAAACTAAGTTCAAAATTACTTTTTCCTTGTTGAATTAAATTGTCAGCAAATGCAGTTCGAGTGACAATAACACTTGTTCCGTGACCGTCATCGTTGTAGGGTTTCAACCAAGCATCGCCTAATGATATATCCGCTAACTCCGTAGTGACATCGTCACAAAAATCACAAGCATTTGATTTAAACATTCCAGTTCCCCACATTTCGCCAACAGTTCTCATCTTGATTTGTTTGAAATCATTTTTTGAATCAAACGCTCCAAAAGAATAATCAGAGGCTTGTGAATGAATATCTTTTATGCGATAGTCTTGTTTTGAATAATTCGCCTCTATACCAGCTTTCTGGGATAAATAATCCGTAAAAAAAGTACTCTTGATTCCTCCACATATAATACCAACAAGAAAAGGAATTTTTGCTTTTAATTCTGGATGATAATGCTGTTTTAGGCGAATCGCTTTAATAAAACAAGCCACCCCTGAAACCGCAACTGTCCCCTCAATGGCATCTATTTTATTAAATAAATTTTCTAAAGTAACCGGCAAATAGCGTGTTTTTGATATTTTTGTGATATTATTTGCATCACTAAACAATTGATACTTATAAGTGCCATTTATTTCTTTAACAATATACAAATGATCAACCACTTTGTCTTTTAGAAGTCGCTCAAAAACATAAGTAGCTATACCTCCTGAAGAAGAGGTCACTCTAAATTGATTCGAATAACCAACATAAATATTTTCAAAACGTCCTATTTTGTTCCCAATTTTTTTTGCTTCTGCTAAAAATATATTTGCAAGTTTATTTTCATCCTGAACATCTTTCTCTGGATTTGGATTAAATGGACAAACCCTAATTGCATTTTCATTACTAAAATCTGCAATTTTAACTGGTTTCAAAAAGCCAAAATCATCCCATTCCATTTTAAGAGAATTAGATGATTCACTTACGCAAATTCCACACCCCGTGCATAAATCATAATTAACAATATCTTTTATTGTATATTTTTCGTTCATCTTTTAAGTAGTTTTTGGGTAAAAATTTCACTTAAATATAATCGCTCCTTTTTATTAATTCCTAAAACGGAGATATTAATCATAATGATAAATATTATCAAAAGTGATTTTAGGAAAAAAGAAATCCAATCATTGGAGAAATAAATAAATTTATTTAATAATAAAAAAACAAATAAAGACACTGTTGTTACAACAATCACCCTTAATAGTACATGTTGCATGAATTCTAAAATAGAAATATTTAAAGATTTTTTAAGAAAATATAATCTAAACATTAGGGAGAACAAAGAAATTAGTATACTAGTGTAGTATATTAATTCGGGATTTCTATTTATTTTTAAAATTAAATAAGCTAGAGGTAGATTCAAGAAAACTAAAGTCCCAACTACCATTTGATACCTCTTAATATTACCTGTTGCTTGAATGCCCGTCATCAAAGGTCCAGATATGCAGTCTATTAGTAAATTAATTAAACAAAGAATTATAAAAATTGATGTGTACTCTGGCGGATTAATAAGCCATTTTTTTAGAATAAAATCAACATTAAAAAATACAGGACCTACTATTAAAAACATTAAAAAATAAGACAGCTTAGCACTTTGAAAAATTAATATTTTGGTTTGTTTTGTGTTTTCCATAGCATAATTCTTAATAATTTGAGGATTTACTGCCATCTGAAAATTAGTAACGAATACACTCACAGAGCCCTGAACTTGCATTGTTATACCATAAGCTGCGTTTAATATGGTCCCGAAAAATATATTTAATATTACATTAATCCCTTGTCCTCTCGCTACAGCTGCAATATTTCCGAACAAATTCCAACCCGAATAGGAAATCAATGTTCGATATAACTCTTTTTGATAATAAAATTCGTATTTACTTTCATTAAAATTTTTTTTGCAATAGTATTTGTATAAAAAAGCAATAAGTAGTGTTATAATAAAAATCAATGTAGCATAAGACTTCAACTTATCAAAAGGGGAAATTACCAACAAATAAAGTATTAATAATTTCAATATTACTTCGGCTATACTAAACATAGCATAAACATTCATCCTCTCTCTAGCTACTATTAACGCATTATATGGCACCTGCACGACATCAACTAAAAACACAAGAATAGAAAACTGATAAATCCAATTTATTACATTCATTTTCTCTATTGGAACGTTTAATCTATAATTAACAAACCATAGACCAACAGTTTCAGCCATTAACCAAATTAAAACACCAATAACTATATGTATATTAAGAGTGGCGTTAAACGTTTGTTTTAATTTTATTTGATCCCCTTTTCCAATTTCAAAAGACAAAAATCGTTGGGTAGCAGAAGCCATTGCACCATTAAAAAAACTAAATAAAGAAACCACCCCTCCAACAACTACATAAATTCCATAATCATGAATACCAAGTGTATTTAAGACAACCCTCGAGGTATAAAGACTTACCCCCATAGAAAAAAACATTCTTATGTATAAAAATAAGGTATTTTTAATTATTGTTTTTGAACTTGACAATTAAGTATCTTTTAAGTTTTATTAATTAATTCAACTTTATGATTAATTAGTTTGATATTATTATAATCCAAATAAAAATTGTATTGAAGAAACATTATTTAGCAACAAATAATGTACAATAAGTTATTATTAATTAGAATTCCTTTTTAATATATATTTATGTAATAATTACACTATTATAACAACTAATTCCCACGGCTTCGCCATCCTCACTCCCATTGAGTAAGCCTAAATCTTTAAAAACAGAACAAACTTAACTTAATTATTTTAATTTAAAAAATAACAAACTTATTCGAAAAAAATATTTGAAAAAAAAAATTCAATTCACTGAAAATCAATAAACAATGTTTTTTTTTTTTACAAAAAAAAAGATTGAACAATAGTTAAATTTATTTTTTATTAAAAACCAAAATGCCCTTATAACTATAACAATAAAAACATTTCCAATTTACCTAAGGAAATCAGAGTTTAAATAATAAAAAAGTAATGGGGGTAGCGTAAAAGGAATTTACATTGTAAACATAAACATTAAAAATTGATAAAAAAAAAGTTATTACCTAAAACAGGTCTATTTAACCTTTATTACGTATTACTTATTTTATTTTCACAATAAAACTCAAAATCAGTCTCTTTTTACAAAGTAGAATTTTGAATCCGAAGCGTTTCCAGTTAAAATAACAGCAAATTCGCAAATTAAAAAGGGCTCGAAATGTTGCCACTGAATAATTCAATTACAAAAGGAGTGTTTCAATAAAAATCAGTGGCAAAAAAAAAAAAAAAAAAAAAAAAAAATATAAAAAATAAAAAAATT